>Ga0209517_10007061_pt1 | contig 13613 bp, 5 predicted proteins | sample PeaSoiMetSII2010_FD_187695 | JGI IMG/M metagenome (GOLD analysis project Ga0209517, IMG submission 187695) | Peat soil microbial communities from Weissenstadt, Germany - SII-2010 (SPAdes) (version 2) | ecosystem: Environmental > Terrestrial > Soil > Wetlands > Peat | place: Germany: Weissenstadt...
CAAGCCACGCCGGACCCGCTTCCCGACTCCGCCGTCTTTCGGGCGTTTGCCCGAACGCTGACCGGGAACAGCGTGCCTGCGCTCTCAGAACCGCATCCGCCTACGGGCAACGCGGCCCAACCAGCACTCGCGCCGGTGGATCAGCGTCCGGAGATCGCGGACTCTTTCATCAACCGCGATGTCGAGCGGTTTCCCATGGGACCCGCCATCCTATGGGCTACGCCGCTGCAGGAGGTAGCTCTCAGAGAAACGGGACCGGCGACGCTGGGAATCCGGCCAGTCCCGGACAGCCCGGAGTTTTCTCATTTTCCGCATCGTTTTCTGGCTGAGCCAGCCTGGGTGTTTCAGCTTGCCAGCTCGATCGGTGCATCGTTTGCGATCAGCGTGGCCCGGACCTGCGAACCGGAAACCGGACGCGTGGCGATTGCGGACATCGCTCACCGGCCCTGGAGAAAGACAGCGGATCGGGCATCGGGAAGCGACCGGATGCCGCAGCCTGTGCGTCTTGCGCCCGCGCTTGCGCCGTTCCGCAGGATTGCGCACCCAGAGTCGATGCAGTCCTCATTTGCGACAGACTTGCGCGACCGAATTTTTAGCCCTCTTCTCCCACCGATTCCGCGAACCCATTTGCGCCCGGCCAGTGTGGAAACCAGCGGCTTCAGGCTCCGGGAATCGCACACCTTCGCCCCCCTGGATTTTCGTTGGCAGCGGAACCGGAAAATGAAGGACCGCGGCGCTCCTTGGAAGCTGCCGGCCGGCATAGGTTCGTTGCCCGAATGCGAGCTGCCGGACTGGCCCGGCGCTCTATCCGATGGCGGGCTCCCGAACTAAGGCGACCCCGTACGATCTCCTGGACCTAGAAGCAGGCCGTACCAGTACTCCCCGTGCATTGCCTCGTACAGGAACCTGCCCGATAATCGCCGAAGGATCACTCTCTACCGCTTCGCATTCGCGGTTCACAAGGAGGGGTGTCCAGCATCCGAGGACTGGAAATGGCTAGACGCGACTCGAAAGTGATCACGGAACACAACTCACCGCTGCCCATCCCCGCCTTGCAGGTGCAGGTGGTCGTAAACTCATCCCAGGAAAAATCCGCGAACCCCACCCTGGCGAGAGCCGTGTCGCTGCACCTGGATGGTCAGCTCACTGCCGCGCTCGCGGAACTCAACGCCGCGATTGAAGCCGGCCAGCGCCAACCCGCGCTGTATTCCGCGATGGGCCACATCCTTTGCGAGCTGCGCGAGTTCGAAAAGGCGGGGAAATACTACTCGAAACTCCTGGAGCTCGAGCCCGAGCACAGAACCGCTCACTTCAACCGGGCCGTGTGCCTGGCCAAGATGGGCGAGTGGGAGAAGGCCAGGGTCGACTTCGAGAGGGCTCTGCGAATCGATCCCGCACGGTTAGAAGCTCAACTCGGACTAGGCACTTGCATGCTCCGGTTGGAGCGTCCGGCCGAAGCCTATCGGGCCTTCAGCTATTATCTTGCGACCAACCCTCAACATGAGGAGGGTCTGTTCGGCAGCGCAGTCGCTCTGCAGCAGATGAACCGCCTGGCGGAAGCCAGGGACATTTATCTAAAGATACTGGCGCAGAACCCCGGATCTCAAGAATCGCTCATCAACCTGACGGAAATCAGTCTGGCGGAGCAGGATCATGAGCAGGTCCGGAAGTATGCCGAGTCTTTGCTGGCGCTAAATCCGGATTCGCAGGAGGGGCTGGAAGCGCTCGCTACCGCGGCGTTTACCGGGAGCGATTTCCCGTCCGCGGTCAAACATTGCGAGAACCTGATCCGGGTGACACCGGAACATTTCGAGAGCTGGTTCAACTTGGGCGTGGCCCAGCAGAAGCTCAGCAACTTCAAGCGTGCCGCGGAGGCTTACGAATTTGCCGCCAACCTGCGGCCGGATTCGTGGGAGGCGCACCTGAACCTGGGCATTTCCCGGCAGAAGCTGGGCGATCTCACCGGCGCGCGCGCCGCGTATGAACGAGCGTTGGAGTTGGATCCGAAGCTTCCCGGCGCGCTGTGGAACCTGGCTCTGGTGCTCGAGCAGCAGGGCGACCAGGATCAGGCGGAGAAGCTGTATGGGATGTTGCCGGAAGATAACCCGGAATCGGCGGAAGCGCTGTTCCGCGTCGGTTACCTGCGGCTGCTGCGGGGGGACTTCAGAGGAGGAGCGGAAGCCTTCGGTGCGTGTCTCAAGAAACGCAGCGCCTGGCCGGAAGCCCAGTTGAACGTCGGAATCGCTTGCTGGAGGGCGGGAGAGCTGGCAAAAGCACGCAGCGCGTTCGAGAGCGTGCTGGCCACCAAGCCCGGCTCGGTGGACGCGCTTCGCGGGTTAGCCGCGCTGAGCCTGGACGAAGGCGACTACCAGCAGGCCTTTAAGCTGCATCAGAAACTGATCGACAGTGGCGAGCGCAGCGCCGAGCTTTTCTACAACGCCGGTCTCATCTGCCAGAGACGGGGCGAAGTGCGCGACGCGATCGTATACTATCGCGAAGCGCTGAAGGTCGACGCGGATTTTCCGGAGGCGCTTCTGAATCTGGGACACGCTCTGATGTATATCGGCGCCAAGGACGAAGCTCGCGCCTGCTGGCGCAAAGCGATTTCCATTAAGCCGGAGCTGGCGGACGATTACTTCGATTCCGAGAGCGCCTGAACGCCGGCAGGCGACAAGATCGCCTGCCCCACCTTGTTACCTGAACTGGAAATCGATGATGTACTCGGCGGCAATGCTCTTGCCGTTGACTTGACCCGCCCGGAACTTCCACAGTTTCGCCGCGTCCAGCGCCGCGCTCTTCAACAGGGCTTCACCGAAGGCGCCTTTCGGACTCGATGCAACCACCTCGGAGCTCTGTACGCTTCCGGCTGAATCCACCATGACCCGAACCGAGATCACTCTTGGCGCGCCGGTCGTCGGGACACCGCGCGGAAGCGTCGGCGCCACTCGCCGGATGGGCGTCGGTGGCACGATCGTGCTTGGACCAGTGGTCGTTACCGCGACCGGGGTGGGCGATGCACTCGGCGCAATCGCGGGAGCGGCCGTGGGTGGCGGCGCTGGCGTCGCGGCAGGCGATGGAGTGTTCTGGACGATCGGCGGCTGTTCCGGTTTCGGCTCCGGTTTCGGTGCGGGGGCAGCAGCCGGTTGCGCCGGCGGCGGCGTGTTCAGGGGCTCGGAAACTGCCGGGCGTGGCGCCGTCTCAGGAGCGCGGGCGGGTGTTGCCGGCGCGACGTCCTGGCTCTTGACGACATTCGCGGGCGCCGGCTGAATGACAGCGACCGTTTCCGGGACGGAAGCAGGCTTGGCCGGTAGTGGCTTCTTTGCCGATGGCGGTTGCTTCAGGTTGTCCGGAGGTGCGTACTTCGGGGCAGGACTCACCGCGATGGGACTGACCGGCGGAGGCACGCTTGCGGAGTTACCGGCTGGGTTATTAACGACAACTCGCGCGGGGCTGCTCGTCAGCGGATCGACTGTGAGCAGATCCGCAGGCTGTTTCCCGCTCCAAGCCAGCACCTGAACGGACTCGGCCGCCGTGCCTTGATCCGGCGTCGCGACTTCCAGCCGGAAGGTCAATTCTTCGAAAAGGGGCGTGTACAAGATCCGGCCCTCGCGGAGTTGCGGCCCACTCAGGGCAACCGCTCTGGTGAGCGCGCCGTCATTGATCGTCAGCATGCCGCTGGCGGATTGCTGCACCGCAGCGGAAAGGCGATCCCACGATACCTCGAAGTCTTTCCCGCTGCGATTCACCTTCAAGTTCAAAGCGGGTGTGGCCGGTGCGGTTCGTCCAGCCACTTCCGCCTGACCTGAGGGACGAAACGACCTATATTTATAAGCTGCCGCGGATCCTGCCAGCAGAATGGCGAAGAGCAGGCCTCCGACGATCCAGCGAGCGTTGATCTTCTTGGGCTCTTCCTGAATATCCTGGGGCTCCGGTGCCTGCACCAAGTCGGTCAAGTAACCGTTGCGAAGCAAATACTCATCGAAAGGAAACTCGAGTACAGGTTCGGCCGGTGCGGTTGCCGTCTTGGCGTCCAGGGAGTAGAGCGCGGCCAGCCAGGGGCGATGCCGGGTGGTCCGGATCAACAGAAAAAGGGAGTCCGCGCCCGGGAAGGTCCGCTTGGCGATCTCCAGATCGCTCTCCTTCATTCCCGGCCATCCGGAAATCTGGGTGCGGAAACAGCCCAGCAATTGCGGCGCATCTTCGACAGGGGCTTGCGACCAAGCCTTGAGGGAATGGCGAAACGCCCCCGGCAGCGATTTTGGATCGCCCATCGCGCCGGGAGGCAAAGCCAGCAGCTCGCAGCGCTGAACCGACAGCGCCTCTCGGGAAGCCGAGCCCAGCAACAGACCTACGCTCTCACCTTCGCCGGCCAACTGGCGGTGCAATTCACGAATCGCGGAGTACTCGATTCGGACTGGAACCGGCCGATTGGCGACACTTATTTCGAAGAAATCCCGCGCGCCGGATTCCAAGGAAACGCGTTCCAACTCGACGGGGCCGCTTTGCCGCACCTCTGGCATCTGATCTCCTGTGGGTAGTTTCTCTAAGCTATTGGAATCAGACATGATGCCTAAGTACTGGATCGGCGATCCACTACTTAAGCGCTCTGGTACTATCGGCTAACCGCAGACCCCTGACATACAATGTGGTTGGCGGAGCACCGCGCGATCATGGGGCACATCTTGTCGCGTAAGCGATTGACTCTGCTGCTGTTGCCGGTCCTGTTGCTGGCGGGCCTGTATGTGTTCCGGGCCAACGCCCTGGCCGCGATCGGCAATTTCCTGGTGGTCCGCGACAAGCTGGAGCCGGCCGAAATCATTTTCCTGCTGAACGGCGACCCCACCGTCCGGCCTGGTCACGCGGCCGCGCTGCTCCGTCAGGGGATGGCCTCAAAGGTGGTGATCGCCCGCGCCGAGGATTCCGAAGGTGTGCAGTTCGGCGCTTATCCGAACGTGACCGACACCAACATTATCATGTTGAAGCGGCTGGGAGTCCCGGAATCGAGCATCGTGGAGCTGCGGCCGCCGGGCGGTGTGAAGCACACCAAGGATGAAGCCGATGCCCTGCTGGTATATGCCCGGGAGAATGCAATTCACTCCGTGATCATCGTGACGTCGGACTTGCACTCCCGGCGCGCGAGATTCATCTTCAAGAAAGTGCTTTCGGGGAGTCCGGTTCGAGTCATGCTCGCGCCCATTTCGGACCTCAAGTACGGGGCCAACAATTGGTGGAAACAGGAAGACGGGCTGATTGGTTGCCAGAACGAATATCTGAAGCTGACGTATTACTACCTCAAGTACTGATGGGCTCGACAAGGCAGCGCCGGCACCTGGACGCGTCGGCGCTGCAAAGAGGATAGAACACGGACTTAGGAGCGGGAATACTTACGGGTGCCGAGGAACATCAGGCCGAGGCCGATGAGGCTCAGAATGTAGGTTCCCGGTTCGGGAACTGGAGGTCCGAACTCTTGGTAAACTCCCGTGAGGGTAGCGGAACCGGATGATCCCCCGTTAACGTCAATGTCCTTCTGAACGGAGATGGCGGTTTGGTTGCTAAAGGTCGTAGTTGCAGAGGCAGCGAACCCATCGTTGATGGATGCGTCGATCTCGTTTGGATTAAAGGGGGCCGGAGCGCCGGGGCAAAACCCGGCTGATCCCGGAGGCGACACTGCGTAACCGAGACAGTATGCTTCTTGAATGTGGTCAAAAGCCGTCCCGCTGGTCGAGCCGGTAACATCCAGATACATACTGTCGAGGTTATTCGCCAATGTGCTCTTTACAACGTATTCTAATTGGCTATCGACGTTTCCCGACCCCGGGCCAGCACTAATCGTCACATTGGGTGTTAACTCGAAACCTGTACCATTCGCGTCTGTAACCACGGTGAAGTTGAGGTCGGCTGCCGTAAAGCCTCCCGGGGGCGTGTAGACGCCGGTGTCCCCGATGATGGCAAACGAATTGAAGTCGAAGGTGTAAGCGCCGATGCTGCAGACACCGCCATTGGTGGCAAGAACGACGTCGAGCGTCGTATTGACGCACGCGGCACCTTGCAGTGGAATTAAACTTCCTGCCACGCAGAGTGACAGGATTAATACTAACTTCTTGCTGATCACAGTATCCTCCCTAGCTATTTCGTACTGGGACTTTCTGCCCAGGACGAAAGCGTACCATGGACTGTAGGCTGGTACAATATTTGAAAAAGCGGTTTTGTACTATTACCGAACCACTGGTACTAGCAGAACCGCCTTCTGGGAAGACACTGCTCGATTTTCTTCAACTCCCTGAAAATAAGCTATTTAATGTTCCGTGGGCCCGTTTTGCGGGCCCACTAGAAACACAGTTGAAATGTCGGCGCCAGCGAGACGAAATCTTCAGGGGCGGGAGAACTTGCGTTTCCCGAGCAAGATCAAGCCGAGGCCGAGAAGACTCATCACGTAAGTCCCCGGTTCGGGCACAATGGCAGGCCCCCACTGATTGATTACCCCCGTGATCGCGGAGTTGGAACCGGTCAGGTCGCCGCCATTCGCATCGATGTCTTTGAGTGCACCGATGCTGCTCTGACCCGCAAAGCTCACAGAGTTGCTGCATCCGCCCGCAGTGGACGCACCGGGGGAACAGCCAACCCCTCCGCCGGTTAGCTTGGACTCAAGCACCGGACTCCCTGGAATGCACGGTATGTTTGTCGCGCCAAGGCAATAAATTTCGCCTATATCAATGTCAGCGTTCCCGGCCGCGGAGCCATCGATTTCCTGATACATGTGGTTGATGGTGGCGCTGGGGGCACTTACAATGTACTGCAGCTCGCTATCGATATTGCCCGCGAAGCCCGCACTCCATAGTGTCGGCGTTAGCAGGAAGCCCGTACCATTCAAGTTGATCAGGTCGGTCAGGGTAATGTCGCTCGCCGTGACGCCTCCCGCGGGCGAGGTGTTACTGGTGTCGGCGATGACGTTAAAGGCACTGAAAGTAAACGTCAACCCGCCGATCGTGCAGACGCCGGCATTGGTAGTGAGAATGGTGTTCAGGTTCCCGCCCCCTTCACTCCCGCAGTCCGTGATTGGGCCGGCTTGCAGCGAAATTAAGCTTCCTGCCGCGCATAGTGACAGAAGTAAAACCATCTTCTTGCTGATCACAATAATCCTCCGTAGTTTGGTGTCGATATTTTTGGCTGCTAAGAAAGCCTGCAGAAGCGTAGCATTCGAATTAGGCCGGTACAATAACGCCGTGGCGCTTTTGTACCGTTACCGAATCAGCGAAGTGCTAGTACAAAACACACTCTGTCCTGGGCCGAATCTCACTGGCCGAGGGCGTACTTGAAATCGACCGGAACGTACATGTGGCCGGGCGTCGCATTCAGGTTATAGGGCGCGACGGTACCGTAGATTGATCCCGAATCCACTGCATCGGAGGTGGTGGTCACGGTAGTGTCAGTGTCATACCATGCCTCTCCGTTTTGACCTTCCTGGCTTAGGATGTAGTAGGCCGTGTTGGCGCTTAGTGTGATCGGCGTAGCCAGAGCGGTGTACACGAACGTTCCGCTGGTTCCGCCGGCAGTGGCAACCGTTACCGAAGCGATGTCGGCGCCGGTCGTAGCGTTCACGATCTTTACTGTATGCGTGCCCGTGTTGCCCGGGGCGACGATTCGTCCCAGCGCCCCAACGATCATCGAGGCGTTTCCTACCGTTATTTTGGCCCCTAGCCAGCCACTATAGTTGCTGCGAAGGGTTCCCAGAGTCTTCGATGTAACAAAGGTCGTGGCATTGGACACGGTGAGTGTGGCTGCGTTGCTGGTCGCCGATCCTTGGGCGTTGGTCACCACACACTGGAACTGTGTGCCGTTATCGGCGAGCGCGGCCAGCGGCGTGGTGTAGGAACTCGACGTCGCCCCACTGATGTTATTGAAGCTGCCGCCCGAAGGCATGGACTGCCATTGGTAGCTCAATCCCATGCCCGAAGCTGTCACGCTGAAAGTGGCGGTCTGCCCGACCAGCGTCGTCACGCTCTGGGGCTGCTGCGTGATGGCGGGTGGCGTAGGCGGATTCAGAGTCACGGTGGCGGAACCGGACTTGGTGTTATCGGCCACGCTGGTGGCGATGACGGTGACGGATTGAGTCGACGCGATGGAACCTGGAGCGGTATACAGACCGGCAGCCGAGACCGTGCCGACATTCGGATTGAGGCTCCAGGTCACCGATGTGGTGGAGGTACCGCCGACAGTCGCCGTAAACTGCTGCGTTTGGTTCGGGAACAGACTAGCCGTGGTGGGGCCCACGCTGACGGAAACGGGAACCGTGTACTTCAGGTCGAGCATCACGTAGGTGTGGCCTGGCTGCGCAGCCGCAGCGTATGGCACTCCATAGACCGGACCGTTTACGGTCGCGGCCGAGGTGGTCTGGAGCACGGAATCGGCATCATACCAGTCGTCTGCACCGGCGGTTTCCTGGCTCACGACGTAATAGACGTGATTCGCGGTGAGAATCACAGGCGACGACAAGTTACCGTAGACAAACGTTCCGGGCGCCGCTCCGGTGGTGCTGACCGATGTGGATGCCACGTCGGTGCTGTTGGACGCATCCACGATCTTCACCGTATGCGTCTGGGAGTTGTGCAGCCCGATGAATCTCCCAATGGAACTGACCGTCATCGGCGACGAGCCTACCGTTATCGTCATTCCGACCCATCCGGAGTAGTTGTTCCGATCCGTCCCGGGCGTTTGCGAAGTTACGAAGTTCACGCCTGCCAATTGCACGGAGAGCGTCGCGGGATTGCTGGTGGCCGATCCCTGCGGGTTGGTGACCACGCAGCGGAACTGCGTGCCGCTGTCGGATGCAGCGGTGGCGGGCGTGGTGTAGGAGCTAGACGTAGCGCCGCCGATATTCGAGAAGCTGCCGGCTCCGGACGCCATGGACTGCCATTGATAGCTCAGGTTCAGGCCCGAGGCTGTCACGCTAAAGGTGGCGGTCTGTCCGGTCATCGCCGTGGCAGCTTGAGGCTGCTGCGTGATCGACGGAGGTAGCGGCGGATTGAGCGTGACAGTTGCGGTCCCGAGCTTGGTGTTATCGGCCACGCTGGTGGCCGTGACGGTGACGGTCTGCGTCGTAGCGATCGACGAAGGCGCAGTGTAGAGGCCGGTGCCGGAGATCGATCCGGGATCGGTGGGGCCGATGCTCCAGGTGACCGAGGTATTGGTGGCGCCTGTCACGGTCGCCGTGAACTGCTGCGTCTGGGACGCAAACAAGCTGGCGGCCGGCGGGGCCACGCTAACCGCTACGGGCACCAGCGTTACGGTGGCGGAACCGGTCTTGGTGTTATCGGCCGCGCTGGTGGCGGTGACAGTGATGGTCTGGGCGGAAGTGATCGAAGCCGGGGCCGTGTAAAGACCGGAGGTCGAGATCGAACCTACGTTGGGATTGATAGTCCAGGTGACCGACGTGTTGCTGGTTCCGTTCACAGTCGGGGTGAACTGCTGGGTTTGACCACCGAACAACGAGGTGGTGCCCGGAGCAAGGCTAACGGAGACCGGTGTCAGGTTCACCGTGGCGGAAGCCGTCTTGGTGTTGTCGGCAACGCTGGTGGCGATGACGGTGACCGATTGAGCGGAGGCGATGGTAACCGGCGCGGTGTACAGGCCGGTGCTTGAAATGCTGCCCACGTTCGGGTTGAGCGACCAGGTGACGGCGCTGTTGCCGCTGCTGATGGTCGCGGTGAATTGCTGGGTCTGGGAGGCCGTGAGAGTCGCCGTCGTGGGTGCGACGGTCATCAGGCTCCCGACGATGTATTTAAAGCTGACCGGGACATACATGCGTCCGGCGGTGTCGTGGGTAATGTACGGCCAACTGACGCCGTAGACCGACCCCATCAAGGTAGCGTCGGTGGTGGTCTGCGCGGTGGTGGTGTTGTCATACCACCCATCGCCGCCTTGCGTTTCCTGACTCATGATGTAGTAAATCGCGTTGGGGCTGAGCGTGACGGGAGACGCCAGGTTGGCATAGGCGAAGGTTCCCGCGGTCACACCCGCGGTGGCTACGGAAGCCGTGCCGAGCTGGATGCCGGTAGCCGCGTCAAGAATCACGACCGTGTGCGCTTGGGTGTTGAGAGGGGCCACGTAACGGCCCAGAGAGCTGACGACCAGAGCATTGGAGCCTACGATGAGCTTCATGCCCACAAAGCCCGAGTAATCATTGCGCCCCACACCGAGGTTGACGGAAGTGACGAAGGCCGTGCCGGGCGATAGCACGGAAAGAGTGGCTGCAGCGCTGGTGGCCGAGCCTTGAGAGTTCGTGACGACAACACGGAACTGCGTGCCGCCATCGGCCAGCGCCGTGGCCGGCGTGGTGTAGGAACTGGAGGTTGCTCCGGCGATATTGGTAAAGCTACCGGCGCCGGGCGTCATGCTCTGCCACTGATAGCTCAAGCCCAGGCCGCTCGCGGTCACACTGAAGCTGCCGGTTTGGCCGACGACGACGGATGTGTTCTGCGGCGCCTGAGTGATCGCGGGCGGAGACGGCGGATTGAGCGTGACGGTGGCGGTTGCGGATTTGGTCACGTCGGCGACACTGGTGGCCGTGACGGTGATCGTCTGCGTCGTCGTGATCGGAGCCGGTGCGGTGTACAGACCGGCAGTCGAGATCGAGCCCACATTCGGATTGAGCGTCCAGGTCACCGCCGTGTTGCCGGCGCCGCTGACGGTGGCGGTGAACTGCTGCGTTTGCGAATCGAACAGGCTGGCGGTCGGCGGGGCTACGCTCACCGAAACCGACACGTTGTACTTGAGGTCGACTGGGACATAACTGTGGCCGGCCGATGCAAACGCGGAATAGGGCGTTCCGTAGACCGGACCGTTGACCGTGGCTACGGCGGTGGTCTGGACGACCGTATCGAGGTCGTACCACTGATCGCCGCCGGCGGTCTCCTGGCTGACGATGTAGTAAGAGGCGTTGGCGTTGAGTGTGACCGGAGACCCCAGCGCGCCGTAAGCGAAGGTGCCGGTGGTTCCGCCGGCGGTGGTTACCGAGGCGGATCCTCCGGAGACATCGTTGCCGGTGGAGGCATCCACGATCTTCACGATGTGAGCGGCGTTGTTACCGGGCCCCACGATGCGGCCCAGGGCGCTGACGGTCACGGGCGATGCGCCCACCGTAATCTTCATGCCGACCCAGCCCGTGTAATTGTTACGGGACGTACCGAGCGTCTCGGAAGTCACTAACGTGACGCCGGCCTGCAACACGCTAAGGGTGGCAGCGCTGCTGGTGACCGATCCCTGTGGGTTGGTAACCACCACTTGGACCTGCGTGCCGTTATCGGCCAAGGTCAGAGACGGAGTCGTATAAGAGGTGGAGGTGGCGCCGCTGATGTTGGTGAAGCTGCCGGCGCCGGGCGCCATGCTCTGCCACTGATAGGTCAAATTCAGACCGTTGGCCGTAACTGTAAAGTTGGCGGTCTGTCCGCTGAAGACGGCCGCGTTCTGCGGGGCCTGAGTGATGATCGGCGGAGACGGCGGATTGAGCGTGACCGTGGCCGTTGCGAGCTTGGTGTTATCGGCCACGCTGGTGGCCTTGACAGTGACGGTCTGCGCGGAAGCGATCGAAGAAGGCGCCGTATAAAGACCGGCAGCCGAGATCGTACCGACATTGGGGTTGATGGTCCAGTTGACAGAGGTGTTGCTGGCTCCAGTCACCGTCGCCGTGAACTGCTGTGTCTGTGAGGCAAATAGAGGGGTCGTCAACGGAGTTACAGTGACCACGACCGGCACCAGGGTCACGGTGGCGGAAGCCGACTTGGTGTTATCCGTCAGGCTGGTGGCCGTGACGGTGACTGTCTGCGTCGAGGCAATGGTAGCCGGCGGACTGTAGAGACCCGAAGCCGAGATGGATCCGACATTCGGGTTGAGCGACCAGGTGACGCCGCCGGCGACCGTGCTGGTGAACTGCTGGGTTTGGGCAGCGGAGATAGTAGCCGCCGTGGGATTGATGTTGACCGCGGCCGAGACAGCGTACTTGAAGTCCACGGGGACGTACACGTGGCCGGGGTTCGTATAGGTACGATAGGGCGCGCCGGTGCCGTAGGTAGATCCCACTATGGCGGCGTCGGTGGTGGTCAACGCGACGGTGGTGTTGTCGTACCACTGGTCAACCTGGTTTTCTTCCTGACTCAGGATCAAGTACGACGCGTTGGCGTTGAGAGTGATGGGAGTCGCCAGGTTGCCATAGACGAAAGTACCCGGAGTACCGCCAAGGGTCGCCATAGCGGCCGTAGCGAGATCGTTGCCGGTAATCGCGTCGACGATTTTCAGGTAGTGGCCGTGATTGTTGCCTGCGACCACAATGCGGCCCAGTGAGCTGACGATCAGAGGCGCCGGGCCCACGGTGATGTTCATGCCTACCCATCCCGTAAAGTCATTGCGCTGCGAGCCCAGGGTGAGGGAGGTGATGAAAGGCGTACCTGGGCTCAGCACGGAAAGTGTAGCCGCATTGCTGGTAGCGGAACCTTGCGCGTTGGTGACTACCACGCGGAACTGCGTGCCGCTATCGGAAAACGCCACAGACGGAGTGGTGTAAGAACTGGAGAGGGCTCCCGCGATGTTCGTGAAGCTAGCGGCGCCGGGCGCCATGTTCTGCCACTGGTAGCTCAAGCCCAGGCCGCTCGCTGTCACGCTGAAGCTGCCGGTCCCGCCGGCGATAGCCGTGGCGTTCTGCGGCTGCTGCGTGATCACCGGTGGAGATGGCGGATTGAGAGTGACCGTGGCGGTACCGGACTTGGTCACGTCGGCCACGCTGGTGGCGATCACGGTGACCAACTGGGTGGTGGTGATCGGAGCCGGCGCGGTGTACAGACCGGCAGCCGAGATGGTGCCTAAGTTCGGACTGAGCGTCCAGGTCACCGACTGGTTGGAGGTGCCACCGACAGTTGCGGCGAACTGCTGCGTCTGGCTATCGAAGAGGCTAGCAGTGGTCGGGGTTACGCTGACAGAAACCGAGACGCTGTACTTCAGGTCGACCGGAACATAACTATGGCCGGCCGATCCGGCCGTTGCGAAGGGCAGTCCATAAGCCGGAGCGGTGATCGCGGCTACGCTGGTGGTCTGGAGAGTCGTATCGTTGTCGTACCATTGATCGCCGCCGGCCGTTTCCTGACTGACGAGGTAATAGGCGGCGTTGGCATTCAGGGTGACCGGTGAGGCTAGGCTGCTGTAAACGAACGTTCCAGGAGTTCCACCCAAGGTGGCCACCGAAGCAGATGCTCCCGCCACGTCATTTCCAGTGACCGCGTCCACGATCTTCACAGTGTGCGCCGCGGAATTGCCGGGTCCGACGATGCGTCCCAGGGAAGTGACGGTCATGGGCGATGTGCCCACGGTAATCTTCATGCCGACCCAGCCGGTGTAGTTGTTGCGGATCGTGCCGAGTGTCTGGGACGTAACGAGTGTGAGGCCGGCAGGCTGCACAGTAACGGTCGCAGCACTGCTGGTGACCGATCCCTGCGGATTGGTGACTACGACCCGGAACTGCGTGCCGCTGTCAGCCAGCGACAGGACCGGTGTGGTGTAGGAGCTGGAGGTGGCTGCGCCAATGTTGCTGAAGCTGCCGCCGGAGGGCATGCTCTGCCACTGGTAGG
>Ga0209517_10007063_pt1 | contig 13612 bp, 7 predicted proteins | sample PeaSoiMetSII2010_FD_187695 | JGI IMG/M metagenome (GOLD analysis project Ga0209517, IMG submission 187695) | Peat soil microbial communities from Weissenstadt, Germany - SII-2010 (SPAdes) (version 2) | ecosystem: Environmental > Terrestrial > Soil > Wetlands > Peat | place: Germany: Weissenstadt...
CTCGTCAGGGTCCCCGGCGTCTTCCACGCCCTTCACCACCTCGGCCTCGAACGCGTTTCCTTCATCCAGCAACTCGTCCACGCTCTCCGAATCCGCACCTGCGACATTCGACAATCCCTGCAAATCGCCCGATTGCTCTCCCGCCCGCGCTCCCTGTTCCTCCAGTGCGACCGTCACCGTATCCACGCTTTGGCTTTTCCTCCGAACCTGTTTCTTAAGTGTGCCCGCCGTTTTGCCGCCGGTTGTCTTCTTGCCGCCGACCTTCGTTTTCACCGCCGCCTTTTTCGGAGCGCCCTTCTTCTTCGTTACCTGCTTGCCCGCAGTTCGCTTCGACTTCGTCTGCTTCTTCTTGGTTCTCTTTTTAGTAGCCATACGCGCAGTCTACCACCGGTTGGTCATTCCTAGCGCGAGCGGGCCTTTGCAGTCCGACCGACTTGGAAGCTACCGTATGTCTTGCTGCTTGCAGAGGGTGTGATGGGGGCAAGCGCAGCGGCCCAGCCGATTCAAATGAAGCCAGAATCTGTTGCCGTTTTTAACATACCTTGGTGCGACTGGAAACGAAAGTAGGCGAAAGCGTACTAAAGTCCCCGTCGCTCAAGTGGAAGGATAAGCAAGGATTTTCCTCAGTTTTGCTGCTTTTTTGAATTTGCTGCTGCCAAGTCCAGGCCTCCCAGCCAAACTTCTCCTGAGAAACTTGTTGTCGCGCGCCCGTGCCGCGGGAGTATGATTGCGCTCCTAGCGCCGCACAACGCGCCCCGCTCGAACGCCGTTCCTCGGAGGCTGAAATGAAAAAGATTTTAACGATCGTCGGAATCATCGTCGCAGTGTTGATTTTGATCGTCGTCGCGCTACCCTTCGTGATTGACGTCAACAAATTCAAGCCCACGATCGAAACCAATATCTCCGACGCGCTCGGCCGCAAGGTCGAAATCGGCAATATTTCACTCGCCATTCTTTCCGGCGGCGTCTCCGTGGACAACGTCGTAATTGCGGACGACCCCGCCTTCAGCCACACGCCTTTCCTGCACGCGACGCAAGTGAAGGTGGGCGTGGCGCTGCTTCCGCTGATCTTTTCGAAGACGCTCGAAGTCAGATCGTTCACCGTGACCGATCCGCAGGTTTCGTTGCTGCGTTCCTCCTCGGGCGCGTGGAATTTTTCGACCATGGGCGCGGGCGGATCGAAAGCGAAATCCAAGGATGCCTCCGCTCCCGCGAATTTCTCCGTCGAGAAACTGAAGATTTCCAATGGCACGATTGTCGTGGGCACGGCCAGCGCGCGCGGGAAAACGCAAACCTACACGGAGGTGAACCTCGAGGCCTCCGACCTCTCCTACACCTCGCAATTTCCTTTCAAATTCTCGGCGAAGACCCCAGGCGACGGCAGCGTCAAGCTGGAGGGCAAAGCCGGCCCGGTTGATGCAGTGGACGCCGCGCTCACGCCGCTCGAGGCGAAGATTGACGTCCAGCATTTCGACATCGCCGCGGCCGGCGTCGTCGATGCGTCAACGGGCGTCGCCGGCCTAATTGATTTCACCGGCGATCTCGCCTCCGATGGGCATCAGATGAATTCCAAGGGCAAGGTCAAGGCGAACAAGATCAAGCTGAAGGCCGCGGGATCTCCGGCGAGCGTTCCCGTGGACGTTGACTACGACACGGCCTACGATTTGAAGCGCCAAACCGGCGCCTTGAAGGAGGGCGACGTGCGCATCGGCAAGGCTCTCGCGCATCTCACCGGCAGCTACGACACGGGCGGCGAGACGACAACCGTCAACATGAAATTGAACGGGCAGGCGATGGCGGTTGAGGAACTCGAGGGCATGCTGCCGGCTGCAGGCATCACGCTTCCATCGGGTGCGAAGCTGAATAGCGGCAGCCTCAATCTGAATCTCGCCATCAGCGGTCCGGTGGACAAACTGGTAATCACCGGCCCTGTGAATCTTTCCAACGGCAAGCTCGCGGGCTTCAACTTGAAATCCAAGCTCGGGGCGCTTTCTTCGTTTACCGGACTCGGCGGCGCAGGCGGAGGCGGATCGGACACCGAGATTCAGACGTTCAGCGCCGACCTTCGCGTGGATCCCACGGAAACGCGGACGAACAACATGAATATCGTGGTGCCTTCGATCGGGACCGTCACCGGAAACGGAACCGTCAGCGCGGCAGGTCAGCTGAATTTCAAAATGTCCGCGAAGCTCGCCGGCGTGATGGGCGCCATGACCTCGATGACTTCGGTGCTTTCCATGGGTGGCGGGAAAAATTCGCAGGGTGGCGAGATCCCATTCACGATCACGGGCACCACGTCGGCACCGATCTTCTTGCCAGATGTCGCCGGAATGGCCGGCAACATGGCGAAGGGCGTTGTAAGCACTCCCAGCGGCGCAGCGGAGGCCGCCACCGGAGCGCTCGGCGGCCTCTTCGGCAAGAAGAAAAAGAATTAGCCGGACCGCGTTTCCGTAGGATAGCGGGATTTTTTCCCTGGGTTTCCATCGCGCTTGAGTGTCCGGTTCGGTACGGATCGCGCCAACGCCGTCCGTTCGCAGACTAATTCACGATCAACGTTAGCGTCGTAGTGTGCGAAAGCGACCCCGACGTGCTCGTCACGGTGATCGGATAGGTGCCCGCTCTTGTTCCTTGGGGTGGAGGAGGAGGAGGAGTCGTGCCGCCTCCTCCGCCACATCCGCCCGCAACTCCCAGAGTCAAGAAGAGAAGCGCCAGAGACAGCACAAGCGCAGCGCCGCTCGGACGTTGACGCTGTTTGATGAATGTCCAGAGGAGAAAGGAAATCAAAATTGCAAACAAGACTATCCGCATGGATCGTGGTCCGGTCGTCAAGCGGATATTTGGAGCGACAGGTGGCGCGCTTCCTCGAGAGGTCGTGGTCACAATGACCGAGGCCGTTCCGGTCGCCGACGGCAGAGATGACGGGTTCACACTGCATGTCGTGGCGGATGCCGCAAGCGAGCAGCTTAGACTAACAGTCCCGGAGAAGGCGTCGAGCGGAGCGATCGCGATTGCATTCGTAAACGTGGCGGTCTGGCCGGCGGTGACCGTCTGAGTGGCGTTGCCGGCCGGATTGATGGTGAAATCAGGCCCGATGACTGTGAGTGGCGCGGAGCCGGGCGTCGACGCGGCCTGGTAGTTTGTATCGCCCGAATAGCTCACCGTGATGCTGTGATTTCCGGGGGTTGACGGCGTGTACGACATGCTCGCATTGAGCCCGTGCGCTGTTGGCGTGTACGTGACCGTCCCAGCGATCGCGCTGCCCCCGTCATTGAAAGTCATCGTCCCGACAGGAGCAACTCCAGCGTCGGAACCGATCATCTGCGCGACCAGTGTTACGGACGAGTTCAAATTGATCGAGTTCGGCGTTGCACCGAAGGTCGTAAAAAACGGCAGCGCTTGCGTTACCGTGAAGCTGGAGGAAGGACCGTTCGAACTTGCATAGTTTGCATCGCCGGAATATTGAGCTGCAAGCTGATGGGTCCCAAGACTCAGAAATTCCGTACCGGTTGTGGCGCTCAGCGTCGCGTACGGAGGATTACCGTTCGGATTGTAAGGGAATCCTTCGTAAACCAACGGAATCGTTGGCGTCAGCGGTACTCCATCGAGAGTGAACGTAATGGTGCCGCTGGGAGCCACTCCGTCACTCGTCGTCGTGATGGTCGCCGCGATTTCCTCAAAATTCCCGTATTGTACCGGCGTCCCCGTCACTGCGCCGATGGCGGTTGCGGGGGCTTTCCCGATTGTGAAATTGAAATTCCCAGAACTAGATCCGTAGCTCGAGTCTCCCGCATAGCTCGCCGTTCCCGCGTATGTTCCCGGGGACAGCTGTGATTGGTTTTCCGCATACCCCTGACCGTTCAAGGCTAGATTGGTGGGACTTCCGTTGGTAGTGACGGTGACGTTGCCGGTCGGGCAGTTCGTAGTTCCGGCCGAGCACTTGCTGGAGATACCGGTTGACGGAGACACGCTCGCGGTCGAATCACCGATGTCGACGCGGAATAACGAGAATCCGTCTCCGTAGGCCGCGGTACTTGCGCTGAAACTCTTGAGAATGCCATTGATGTCGAATGTGACCAGATTCGCGAACGTCTTGCTGGTCTCTGGACTTACGGTGACCGCAACGGGAGGCGCCGAAGCGCTTGCGCGGAACGTTCCATCGCCCGGGTACTGCGCGAAAACCGTATAGTTTCCGCCCGGCAGGGAGCTCGTCGAACTTGAGATTGCACCGTTCGTCAATGCGAAGCCTTGAACGCCCTGTTCGGTTACTTCCGACGGTGCGGCCGGAGGCGCTGTGTTCGCGATCAATGATACGTTTCCCGACGGCGTCCCGGTTGCGGGGGGCGTCGCGGCCACATTAACCGTGAAGTTGACGGATTGCCCGTGAGTGATATTCACTGGATTTCCGGAGTTGAGGGAAAGCGTGGTCGTAGCGGCCTTGAGCGCAGTTTCGGCGCTGCTCCAGGCGTTGACGAGATTATTCGCGTTGACCGTGCCAAGTCCCGTCGCCAGATCGTAACCCGTGGTCGTGGCGTAGCCTGACAGAATGCCGACTGAGTCAGCCTGATTCGAAACTGTGCAATTGGGACTACCCTTCGCGCAGGGCATGGCAATCGTGCCGTCTGTGGTGTCGTAGAACACGCAGTTCGTGCCCGCGCCGTTGCTCGAATTGCAGCTGGCGCCGCTCGCAGCGGCCAGCTTGTAGAGAACATAGTTAGCGTTGCCTTGGCGTGACCCGGTGGCTTGGTTGACCAGCGCCATGATTCCTGCAAACACCGGAGTCGATGCCGACGTGCCGCCGATCTCGATGTAATGGGTATTGGGATCGCTCGCCTGGCACGACGAGAAGCCGCCGGACGTGATGTCAGCCGCGCAGAGCAGGTAAAACGCGCCGGACGGCCCACCCACTGCGGCGAACATCGAAACGTCCGGCACATCGCGCGCGGAATCATGCGGCGTGAGAGCGGTTTGCCAGGAAGGTTTGGCGTAGCCCTGCGTGCAGCTCGATGGGTCCTGGCCGACACCATTGATGCAGTTGCTTTTTCCGCCCGAACCGCCTTCGGGGATGTCGAACCCGTTTGCCTCGATCTGCGGATTATTGCAATTCGTCTCGGCATTCGGGCTGAATCCCAGCAGATTCCCGAAAACTGCGTTCGTACACGTATCGTTCCACGTGGTTTCAGGAATGTAAGACTTGGCGGAAACCGTCGGCGGCGTGCCGGCCGGCGCGCCGGGAGGGACGGAATTGGTCGGGCTCCAGTAGGTCGATACGTTTGTCAAGTCATTGAAATCGGTTCCGCCGACGGCGATGTTGTAAGGCGTGGATGAAAACCCGCTCACCGAAAGACCGAACTGCGCGGGGCCGTTCGTTCTCGCGTTGCGCTCGCAAACTCCCGAGCCGCTGTCTCCAGTTGCCACCAGCGCCGTGATCCCTTGCGCGGCAGCCTGTTGCCACAGCTGGTTGTAAAATTGGTTCCCGGCGCTGCCGAGAAAGAGTTCGCAGATTCCATAGCTCTCGCTCAACACCGGCGCAAGATTGTTGTCGACGATGTACTGGGCGGCGAGATCGACGCCGAGAGAGGTCGACGTCGTCTGCGCGATCACGAAATCAATCGTCGCCCCTTTGGCGACGCCGCCCGTCCATTCCAGGTCGAGATCAGATTCGGTTTCATCGCCGGGTTGGATTCCAGGATCCGGTCCGTCGAGAATGACTTGAGGGTCGCTCGCGGGCAGCCCGAAAATGTTACGAAAATTTCGGATGTCCTGGATCGTGACGTCGCTTTCGCCCACGACGGCGATCACCTGCCCGGTGCCGTCGATGTGAGTCGGGGTCGCGTTCCACAACGGCGTCACGTTGTACACCGTCGCGAAGTCGTACGGCCCGAGCCCGTAACAGTTGAGTCCGGGCACGCCGCAATTCAGACCGCCGAAAGTGATTAGTGACTTGGAAGGTCCCGGCGTGACGGTCTGGTTGGACTTGGAAAACTCGCCTCCGACATGGTGCATGGGCTGGCGGGGAAAATTGTGCAGCGTGTTGATTCCCACGACCACGGACGTCAGGGCCGAAGGAATTTGCGGATCGGACGAGTTCGCCCAGTGTTCCTTGCCGTTCACGTTGTACTTGTGGATTGCGGTGTGAAACGCCTCTTGAACCTGGCCTGCGGTCCCGGAGAACTCGATGACCGTGCGGCCGTTTGAAACTTTGGCGATCTGAAAGCCGTGTGACTGCAGCCACATCGTGATCGTTTGAATGTCCTGGTCGGACGGTCCGAACTGTTGGCCGAACTGCGCGGGCGTGAGCCAGTTGTGAAAGTTCGGCGAGGACGCGTCCTGCTGCTGTTCCATCAGCGCATCTAGAGCGGCCTCCTGATCCGGGCCGCGCTTGAGGACCAGGAGCATCCGCTCCATCGGCAGGCTGTCCGGCGCGGCTCCACGGTCGAATTCGGGGCGAGCGAGCGGGTGCGTGTTGCCCTTGAGTGTCGAAAGGTTGCGCTCGTCAATGGCCGCGGTGATGCGCGGCTGGACGTTAGCCGTCTGTGCGGAAGCCAGGACGGGAACTACAAGAAGGGTTGCAGCGGCCAGACACAAACGGAAAGGGGACAACGAATCGTTTCGCATAGCGCCTCTGCGTGCGACCCAAGCTTCACGAAGATTCCTGTCCCGGCCCGGTCAGGAGAAAGCACATGAACGGTTACGAACTAGATAGGGGTCGCAGGACGTGTCGCGGATTCTGCCAGACGGCTCGACGGGCGTCAACAACAAGTTGGTAAATGCCCGCGGCCGAAGAATCAGTCTCGGCAATACAAAATAGAACGCCGGCGTCTAAAGCATCTGGCGCAGGACGTACTGCAGGATGCCGCCGTGCTGGTAGTAGGAGACCTCGAAGGGCGTATCCACTCGCGCGATGGCGGAAAAATGTTTGGCTTCGCCGCTGGCGTCGCGTGCGGTCACTTCGATTTTCTTCCGCGGCTCGAATTTCCGGGCGAGCCCTTCAAAATCGAAAATCTCCAGGCCCGTCAGGCCGAGCGATTTGGGATTTTCGCCGGGCATGAATTCCAGCGGAAGAACGCCCATGCCCACCAGGTTACTGCGGTGGATGCGCTCGAAACTTTCGGCCAGAACCACGCGGACACCGAGGAGAATCGTGCCCTTGGCGGCCCAATCGCGCGACGAGCCGGAACCGTATTCCTTCCCCGCGATGATGAGAAGGGGCACATGCTCCTCGCGATATCGCATCGCGGCGGTGTAGATGGACATTGTCTCGCCGCTGGGCTGATGAATCGTCCAGCCGCCCTCGGTGCCTGGGGCGAGCTGATTGCGCAGGCGGATGTTGGCAAAGGTTCCGCGCATCATCACCTGGTGATTGCCGCGGCGCGCGCCGTAGGAATTGAAATCCTTAGGCTGGACGCCGTGAGCGACCAAGTATTTTCCGGCGGGGCCGTCGGCCTGAATCGATCCGGCCGGTGAGATGTGGTCGGTAGTGATACTGTCGCCGAGAACGGCGAGCGCGCGCAATCCGCGCAAATCCTCGATGGCGCTGGGCCTGACCTGCATGCCCTCAAAATAGGGCGGATTCTTGATGTAGGTGGAATTCTCGTCCCAGGCGTAGAGGTCGCCTTCGGGGATCGGCAGGGCGCGCCAGTGCTCGTCGCCGGTGAATACGTCGGCGTATTCCTTGGCGAACATTTCGCTGGTCACGGAGTTGCGCATCGCCGATTCGACTTCTTGGGGAGTCGGCCAGAGGTCGCGGAGGTAAACGGGCTGGCCGGCCTTGTCGTTGGCGATGGGCTCGTTGACGATGTCGAAATCCATGCGGCCCGCGAGCGCGTAGGCCACGACCAGCGGCGGCGAAGCGAGATAATTCGCGCGGCACAGCGGATTGATGCGGCCTTCGAAATTGCGATTGCCGCTGAGGACGGAAACGGCGACGAGATTGTGGTCCTTGATGGCTTTGCCAATCGGCTCGGAAAGCGGACCGCTATTGCCGATGCAGGTGGTGCAGCCGTAACCGACGAGATTGAAGCCGAGCGAATTGAGCGCGGGCCACAGCCCAGCCTTCTCGATGTAGTCAGTGACGACTTTTGAACCGGGCGCGAAGCTCGTCTTCACCCAGGGCTTCGACTTGAGCCCGCGGTCAAGAGCCTTCTTGGCGAGAAGGCCCGCGCCGAGCATCAGCGAGGGATTCGAGGTGTTCGTGCAGCTGGTAATCGCCGCGATCACCACGGAGCCATCGGCCAGGTCGAATTTGTCGCCGTTGTTCTGCACGCTCGCGTGCTTCGGCGGCTCGGTGAGAGTCTTTTCAAACGACACCTTCGCCTGCGTGAGCGGTACGCTATCCTGCGGGCGCTTGGGTCCGGCCATCGTGGGGACCACGGACGCGAGATCGAGCTCGAGCCGGTCGGAAAAAATCGGATCGGAAGTGTGGTCGGTGCGGAAAAGCCCCTGTTCCTTCGTGTAGGCCTCCACGAGCCGGACCTGGTCCTCGGCGCGAGCGGTAAAGCGGAGATAGGCGAGCGTCTCGGAATCCACGGGGAAGAATCCCATGGTCGCGCCGTATTCCGGCGCCATGTTGGCTATCGTGGCGCGGTCGGGAAGAGTGAGGCTCGAAAGCCCCGTGCCATAAAATTCCACGAATTTTCCGACGACGCCCTTCTTGCGGAGCATCTGCGTGACGGTCAGGACGAGGTCCGTGGCCGTGGCGCCTTCGGGCAGGCGTCCGTGGAGCTTGAAGCCCACGACCGCGGGAATCAGCATCGAGAGCGGCTGGCCGAGCATGGCGGCCTCGGCTTCGATGCCGCCGACGCCCCAGCCGAAAACTCCGAGGCCGTTGACCATGGTGGTGTGTGAATCCGTGCCGACCAGCGAATCGGGGAAGGCGATCCAGGAGCCATTCTGCTTTTCGCGGAAGACCACGCGCGCCAGATATTCGAGATTCACCTGATGGCAGATGCCCGTATCCGGCGGAACGACTTTGAAATTCTCAAAACCCTTCTGACCCCAGCGGAGGAAGGCGTAGCGCTCGATATTGCGCTGCATTTCGAGATCGGCGTTGAAGGCGAAGGCGTCCGCCGCGCCGAATTTGTCCACCTGAACCGAATGGTCAATCACCAACTCGGCGGGAAGAAGCGGATTGATTTTTTTCGGGTCGCCGCCGAGGGTTTTGATGGCGTCGCGCATGGCCGCGAGGTCGACGACCGCGGGCACGCCCGTGAAATCCTGAAGCAGGACGCGCGCGGGCATGAAGGAGACTTCTCTTTCGGTGGCGCCCGCGGCGCTCGACGGGTCCCAGCCCGCCAGCGCGGGAATGTCGTCCGTGCGCACGAAGCGATCGTCCTCGTGGCGCAGGAGGTTTTCGAGCAGCACTTTCAGAGAAAAGGGAAGGCGAGCGACGTTGCCGATGCCGGCGCGCTCGAGCGCGTCCAGGCGGTAGATGTCAAACGAGTCGCCACCGACTTTCAGCGCGGCGCGGGTTGAGAATGAGTTTTTCGAAGGCAAGCTCATGCGCGAATGAATCTCTCCTGTAGTAGAAACAAAGCCATTTTAGCGCAGTCCGGGCGGTCTGGAGGCTCCCGTTTTCTGGATTTGACCCTGACCGGCAAAAAGCGCCACATCTGCGATTTTTCTCGATTAGAAAAATTTCCGGGCAATGTTTTCAAGGGATTTTGTGAGATCTAATATTTCATATTCTCGATTAAGAAAATCATATGTGTACGCAAGTCTGCGTACCCGGCGCTCGGGCCGCGTTTCGCGGCGGCAGGACACTCCTTCCTTCCGAAAGCTGCGAATCCCGTTCGTTGCCATCACGCCTCCATGTTAGGCGCGGTGAGTCTCTTGTCAAGCACGTGTTGGTGTGGACTCAAGCGCGGCGTCCGTCGCAGGCGAGTTACAGACTGTGCAGGTAGGCGAGAAGATCATCGAGTTGCTGCTGGGTGAAGGAACCGCCGACGGCGGGCATCATGTTGCGTCCGCCAAGGATGGTCCGGCGGACAAATCGCTCGTTGGCGGGCAGTCCGCTGGGTAGAAATGGTTTCTTGAGCAGGCCCTTCAAGCTCGGGCCATTTTGTCCGGGGACCGAGTGCGCGTCATGGCAGGGCGCGCACGCCTGCTGATAGAGGTGCCGCCCCGCTGCCTGCTGGGAATCGAGGCCGAGCTCCGCGTCGGACTTTCCTGATGTGTCGTCGCTGCAACCGGCCAGGAGAGCCAGGAGAACGAATCCGGCAAGGAATGGTGTTCGCATCGAACGGTAATCATACAAGACTCACCGCGCGCTTCGCCAAGGCACACAGGGCAGAGAGAACGTCTGAGAAAGGCTTAAGACTTACCACAGAGGACACTGAGAAGGCACAGAGATCACAGAGAAGGCTTAAGATTCACCGCAGAGGCGCAGAGATCGCAGAGAAACCTAAGCCTCCCGATTGACGGCTCCTGCTGAACGGCGTTCCGATAGGATTCGGCCTGCGCCTCGCGTATATTTTGTATGGAATGGCTAAGATTGATGCGGAGAAAGAGCGCTGGCGGCTGGCGCGGTTGTACGGAAGCATGACCGAGGGCGAAGTCGAAAAGCTCGCGGCGGACGCGGGATCGCTTTCCGACGCCGCCAAGTGGGCGCTAAAACTGGATCTGTCGCGACGAGGGCTGAAAACCCAGCTTGAGGAGAAGGCTCCGCCGCCTGAAGCTGGAACCCCCTCGAAGCTGGTGAATCTTCGCCAGTATATGACCCTGCCGGAGGCGCTACTGGCGAAGAGCATTCTGGATTCCGCGGGAATTGAGTCCTTTCTGGGCGATCAGAACATCATTCGGATGGACTGGTTTTTGTCGAACGCGCTTGGCGGGGTCAAATTGCGAGTTCGTGAAGAAGATGTTGAAGTCGCTACGGCGATGCTAGATCAAAGCAGGCCGCCTGCGCTGGACGCGGAGAACGAAGAAGGGTAGGGTTCCCGTTCATCTGTTCCGCAATCCGCGTCGTTCGCTCGCTCGCCAGAGCGCAACCCAGAAGGAGGCGGCGAGCGACAATCGGGTTACGGGTTAACGTGCAGGACGACTTGCTGCGATAGAGGCAGCGCATCGGAAGGCGCTTCGCGCCGTCTTGTGTTGTCGTGGGTAAAGCCACGACCTACAAGGCACCTCGGTTGTTGCGGCTGAGGCCACAACTTACAAAGCCCCTCGTTTGGTACCCGCCTCTGGATTTCGATTGACCGATTTGAATTTGCGGTGCGGATCCTTCGGCTGCGTTCGAGAGAACTTCAGACCGCCGTTTCGGCGTTTCAATCCTGTTGGGTGCAGAGGAGTAGAAAAATGGTACCTGGTGGAGTGACAGCCTCGCCAGAACCTGTCTCAGAAATGTTCCCGCCGTCCTCAGGGGGTAAAACCCCTTCGGGTTTCATGAAGGCGTGGCACGGCTAAAGCCGTGCCCCGACGTGAACGATTGATGAGATGGTTTCTAGCGCTTTTCGCGCGCGGATTTTCCCGGCGCGGTGTCCCATGCGGCGGCGACGGTTTTGTGCTCGCGGAACAGGCTGCTGGGGACGCGAATCTGTCCGCCGCGCACAAAGCGCTCGTGATTTTCCTCGAGTTCGTCGGGCAGGTAACGATAATTGGCAGTCACGCCGAATGACGCCTCCATTCCATAGGGCCGCAAATTTCCAAAGACATTGATGCATTCAAGGCGCGCGCCATTGGAAAGATGAAATGTGGCGACCGGGTCGTAGAGCTTCGCGCCGCGTTTCACCCGAGTGAGATAGGCGAGGGCGAGGCGCTCGAGTGGCTCCGCAAGGACGTCGCGATGAGCCAGAGGATTCTCGAGCAACTTGAAGAGAGCTTCGACAGGATCGTTGCGCCCGGCGGCTGACGTGAGATCGCAAGAATATTCGGCGAGCAATCGGGACAGACGGGCGGGCGTGAAGCCGAGCTCGTTCTGGTTGTCGCGCAGAGCCTGGGAGAAGAGCGGGAGCGGCGAGAGCGTGCTGTAGACGCGGATGTTGGGGAACTCGGCGGCAAGCTCGGCCACAACCTGCTTGATCAGGAAATTCCCGAAGGGAACATTGCGCAGACCCTGCAGGCAATTGTTGATGGAATAAAAGATGGCTGTATCGGCCTTTTCAGGGGCGAGAACCGGAGCGTCCACGTCGAGCAAAGGCGCGAGATCGCCGGTCAATCCCTTCGACAGCGCCACTTCGACGAAAACGATCGGCTCGTTGGCTAGGGCCGGATGAAAGAACGCGAAGCAGCGACGGTCGGCCTCCAGGCGGCGGCGCAGGTCCGGCCAGCCATTGATTTCATGCACGGATTCGTAGCGGATGAGCTTTTCGAGGACCAGGGCGGAGGTTTGCCAACTGATGCGCTCGAGACGCAGGAAGCCGCGATTGAACCAGGATCTGAAAAGGTGTTTGAGGTCGGAGTCTAGCGCGTCGAAATTCGTGCCATTGGACTGCACGGCGAGCAGATGCTCCCGCAGAGTGACCAGAGTCTCGGTTCCGCCGGGGGCCGTATTGATCCGGCGAAACAATTCCTGGCGCGGCGCTTCGACGGCGTCGGAAAGAGCTTCCAGGCTGCTGGGGCTTGGCGCGCGCTCGTATTCGGCCGCAGCAAGCCGGACGGCGGCTTCGTCGGGTGAGAATTCGCGCGACAGGATTTCGAAGAACGCCGGGCGCTGATCCGGCTTCATGGAGTTATAGGCGGTGATGATTTCCTGCGCGATAGCGGTCTGCGACGCCTCGCCGCGCTCGGAGAGCAGGCGATGGCAAAGAAAAGGCATGTCCCGGCGGCGTCCCTGGATCGATTGCAGAAGGTTGGAGAGGAACCCGGGCATCGGAATAGGAATTATAGCGTAGATGTTTCGGGCGTGTGTACGGCGGCGCGAATTTGGGAGAAAAGTAGGTAACAAGAAAAAGCGAAAATCGGAAGCCTGGCCGAAAAGCCTCAGGTCATTCCGACACAAACCGTCGGAACGACCTGAGCTACATAAACCCTAGGCCAGAGAACTGTGCTACTTCGAGATGACGCCGCAGGCGACGCGATCGCCGGAGTTTCCGGACGGATCGCTCATCAAGTCGTCGGCCTTCGCGTGGATCACAAGAGAGGTGCCACCGTCGTGGAAGAGCGAATTCGCGCCGTCCCCGAGCGTGACACCTTTGGCGACGACCGTGGCGCTGCCCTTGCCGTTCGCTGCGACTTTGAGATTGGGCAAATCACCGGCGTGCGGATGAGGGTCCATGGTGTTGTTCATGCCGTGGTGAGCGCTGGTCGGATTGAAATGGCCGCCAGCGGTGGTGAAAGCGGGACCTTCGCATTTGCCGACGGTGTGGATGTGGATGCCGTGATCGCCAGCGGACAAACCGGCTACTTTCACGGAAATCTGGACGCCGTCCTTGACCGCTTTGAGCTTGGCTGTGCCGATTTGCATTCCTTGTGCGTTCATGATGTTTGCATGTGCGGCCTTGGGCGCGGTATCGGCCAAAGCGGCTGCGGCGCAGAAGCCGAGAAGTGCGGAAATCAAAAGCAAATTTCGCATGTGCATGGGTGCGTCCCCCCTCAAGGACGTGGTCAACGATCCTGACGACCGAAATTCTAACACGGAGCCGGCACGCCGGAAGATTATGACGCGGTGGACGGCAGA
>Ga0209517_10007066_pt1 | contig 13610 bp, 7 predicted proteins | sample PeaSoiMetSII2010_FD_187695 | JGI IMG/M metagenome (GOLD analysis project Ga0209517, IMG submission 187695) | Peat soil microbial communities from Weissenstadt, Germany - SII-2010 (SPAdes) (version 2) | ecosystem: Environmental > Terrestrial > Soil > Wetlands > Peat | place: Germany: Weissenstadt...
AGCACGGCGTGGAGGTATTCAGTTACGCGCCACGCGAAGTAAAGGCATGCGTTGCCGGACATGGCCAAGCCGACAAAAAGCAGATGCAGGCCATGGTGCGCGCTTTGCTGGCAATGAAGGAAACGCCGGAACCAGCGGACGCAGCAGACGCCTTGGCCGTTGCGCTGTGTCATATTCAGGCGGAGCAGTTGCAGCGGCGCTTCGGCGTAAAACGCGCCGCACCTGCTGAACGAAAAATCAAATCGCTGGGAGCGATGGCGGGCTACTCAACAGGCCGCCGCGTTGCCGGCCTCCTGACAAACCAATGATTTTCCTTTTCCGCCGCGTGGTGATTTTCTTGCTGCTGCCTTGCCTGTGGGCAATGGTGATGCCTGCCGTGGCTGCGACGGGAGGCAGTGTTTTTACGTACCGGCGGGTGTTCAAGTCCAGCTCGCCAGAGTTCATCGAGATCAAAATTCCGGAGAATTCCGGGAATGCCAGCTATGAAATTCGCCAGTTGGACGAAGACGCAGGGTCAACACCCTTTGAGGTCGGCACGGGACTGCGCGCAAAGATTTTCGAACTGGCCGGGGAGTTGCACCATTTCAAAGGGCTGGATTTGGATGTTCACCGGAAGATCGCGAACTTGGGGGAAAAGACGTTTCGCTGGGAGGCGCCGGGCGAATCATACGAGGTGAAGTTCAATTACACGCTGAATACACAGGCGGCACAATTGCTGCAGATTTGCGAGGGGCTGGCGCGCCAACAGGAATTGATCGATTTGCTGAGCAGGCGCATGAAGTACGACCGGCTTGGCGTGAACGACGCCCTGCTGCAATTTGAGAACGACATGATCAAGGGCGTTTTGCCGGAACCCCAGCGCGCACTGCCGCTGCTGGACCAGATCGCGGGGGATTCACGGTTCGTGGAAATCGCGCGACAGCGGGCGCGAGCGCTGGCGGAACGCGTGAGGCATCGGGGGTGATGCAACGCGGGCAGCGAACGGGACGTCCAATCAGGAGAACCCCTACATGAAGGAGAGCGTGATGAATCGTATTCCTGCGGGTTGCTGGCGCTGGTACTGTGCCCTGCTCCTTCTGGCGCTGCTCGCTCTGCCGGCGGCGTCCGCGCCTCAGAAGAGACCCAAGATCGCCCAGGAATACCGCAACTGGCTTGACCAGGAAGTCGTGTACATCATTACAAGAGAAGAACGGAATGAGTTCCTCAAGCTAACCTCAAACGATGCTCGGGACAAATTCATCGACAAATTCTGGGCCATCCGTAACCCGACGCCAGATTCACCGACGAACGAATATAAGGAAGAACATTACCGAAGACTGGCTTATGCCGATGCGCGCTTTTACGAAGGCAACCGCGAAGGGTGGCGGACCGACCGGGGGCGAATCTACATAACTCTGGGAGCACCGAAGCAAATCGATCGCCACTACGCGGAAGGCAATATTAGACCGATGGAGATATGGTTCTACTCCTCGGATTCGCCCGCCCTGCCTCCCTATTTTTATATTCTCTTCTACCAGAGAGAAGCCGGGGGCAATTTCCGGATTTACAGCCCTTATGCCGATGGGCCCAACAAGCTGATCAGTGCGATGAGGGGCACCGAGGAAACCGGCGACAAAGTGGCCGCCCTTACGCTGTTGCGCGAATCCACGAACAATGAAGTGGCAAAAGTCTCCCTGTCGTTGCTGCCCGATGAGCCGGTGGATATGACCACCGGGCAGGCCAGCCTGGAATCCGACGTCATGCTCGCAACGATCCATGATCTGGCAAACAACCCCATGGTGAAAGATCAGCTAAACCGGCGGCGGGAACTCCTGGAGGGAGTGCGGTCGCAGCTCATCGTCGAAGGAAGCAGCCTGGATATTCTGACCGTGGTGCTGAGAGACGCGTCAGGCCAGCCGCGCGTGCACTATATGTTGAGAATGCACAGCCCGGATGACGTGACAGTGGAGAAGCGCGAAGATGACCGATTCCACTATTCGGTGGGGTGCCGCGTGCTGGTGTTCGGAGAAAACCAGAAGCTCATCTACACGCAGGAAAGTACGGTTTCCGGAACACTGGATCAGCAGCAATTTGATCAAATCAAGACTCGGACCATGGCATATGAGGGCTGGCTGCCACTCGCTCCCGGAAAATACCGGTTGAACTTTCTTTTCTCCGATTGGATCCAGAAGATGGGAAGGCGCGCGGAAGCACAGGTGGAAGTGGCGCCCCGGCCCGAGAGCGGGATGGCGATTTCCGGAATCTTGCCTTTCCGAAGAATGGAGCGCAGGGATAGCTCCACGGAGGACATCGAACCGTTTACGGTGGGCGGCGTGAAATTCGTTCCTATGACCCCCAGGCAGCTTATTTTGCCGATGGCATCCGATCTGAAGATTGCCTATCAATTGTGGGAACCTGCCGAAAAGCCTGAAAGTCTGAAGGGACAGAAACTGGAAGTTTCGTACGCCTTTGGGCGCCCCGCGGCAGTAGGAGGCGTCAAAACCATCAGCGAGAGCGTCGCGCGCGAGCAGTTTGACCGGTTCGGCTCTCTTGTCAATGGCAAGAAACTTCCGCTGAACGAATTGGCCTACGGTGACTATCTATTGACCGTCGCTGTGGGTGCATCGGGGGAGCGTCAGCAGGCCTTCTCGACCGCTCACTTCCGTGTTTCGGATGTGGAACCTCCTGGCGAGATTTGGGAGGTATGGGACCGGGGGCTTCCGGAAGACGTGCGGGCGGGAGTGCCCGAAACAGAAAGAGCCCTGAGCCTACTGAACCAGGGCAAAGATAATGAGGCGCGGCTGTGGTTGCGGGCCGCCCTGGCGCGGAATCCCGCAAACGAGACCGCCCGGGCAAAGCTGGTAGATATCTACTTTGAGGCAGGAAAATTTAAGGAAGTAGCGGCACTGGCGGATTCGTCGCCTATCACGCGCGACACTCCAGTTCCGGCCGTGCTACGCATGGCAGAAAGCCAGGATAAGCTCGGGAGCGTCAAGCAAGCGATTGAGTTGCTCGAAGAACACGAAAAAGAGAATGGCCGCTCGGGGCCGATCCTGCTCGCCTTGGCGTCCTATTACCGGGAAATCGGGAACATCAAGAAGGCTGACGAACTGACGAAACAGGGCCAGGCCGCGACCGGGGCGCCGGACACGAACTGAGGATTTGCAGAAGGGCCTGGCTCGGACAAGGCCAATAGAAGAACTTCCCTCCGTTTAGGCCACCCAAGGGACCCTGAGGACGAGAGTTGAAGGCAGGGTGTGGGGTCTCCCAAGAGCCCCAAAGTGGATCCCATGGGGGAGTCTATGGTATTCAGAAGGGGAACTACGGATTATTGAAGTAAATCTGCGAAAAGACCAGCCCGCCTCAAGATTCCTTCCCAAAATACACATTTTAAAAGGCTTAACTGCACGTTAAAGCGGCCCTATTTGGCAAGACAGTTGCACTGTTGTGGCCATACTGTGTGAAGTGTCGGTTGTTTCGGGGTAGTGTTCTTTGCAAAGCTCGCTAATTGTTTGGGTCTGCTCTGATGTCGACTGTCCTGTGTCGGCGCCAATTTTGAAAGGAGTGGTTGATTCATGTCCAGAAAGCTATGGTTTTTAATTCTCGCATGTGTTTTGTGCTTCGGCTTGGCTATGCCCAGAGCGATGGCCCAAGACACGACAGCCCGTGGATCGTTGAGTGGATTGGTAGTTGATTCAACGGATGCCTCAGTGCCAGAGGCTAAGGTGACGTTGACGGGGCCCACGGGAACAAAGACGGCGATGACCAACGATCAAGGGAACTTCACGTTTGCTCCGTTGACGCCGGGCTCGTACTCCGTGCGTGTGGAAAAGGCTGGATTTCGGTCGGCGGAAGTGAAGGGGGTCGAGGTGTACGTCGACAAGACCTCTTCCGTCCGCGTGTCCCTGGAAGTGGGAAACGTTACGGAAGTCGTAGAAGTGTCGGAGACAGCCGTTAGCGTGGACACTTCTTCGTCGCAAGTGAGTTCGAACATTGACGAGACGATGTATCAAAACATTCCGCTTGGCCGCGATATTTCCAACACCTTTTACCTGGCGCCTGGTGCGGTAAGCGGCCTGGGCACGGGCTCCATGAATCCTTCCATCTCCGGTGCATCCGGCCTTGAAAACTCGTATGTGGCCGATGGCGTGAGCATCAATGACCCGGCTTTTGGCGGCCTTGGCGTTTTCACGCAGGTGTACGGAGCACTGGGTTCCGGAATCAACATGTCCTTCGTGGAAGAACTCCAGGTAAAGACCGCGGGATTCGAACCACAATATGGACAGGTGACCGGCGGCGTGGTGCAAATCGTGACGAAGTCCGGCACGAACCAGTTCCACGGAGTTCTGGGCGGCTATTTTCAGACGCCCAGTATGGAGGCACCGTTCGTTAACGCGGATGATTTCCACCCCGTAAATCTGAGGGGAAAGATTCAGCCGCAAGGCTACTATGAAGGGGATGGAGAACTGGGAGGCCCAGTTCCCTTTTTCAAGAAGCATCTCTTCTTCTTTGGCGCCATCAATCCGACGTACGAGTTTGACAACCGGAACCCTGCTGCGGGTTCGGGCCTTTATACGCTCACAGATGGCTATCTTACTCGGCGCACCAACACGTTGGACTACGCCGGGAAGTTGACGTGGAAGATTAACGATTCCCACTCCGTGGAGTCCTCGGTCTTTGGCGACCCGACACACACGAACCACTCGGCCTTCGGAACTTTGAACGCCGCCAACGAACTAGGTTACTCGGCCCTCACCTACGGCACGCGGAGCTGGGTGACGCGTTACAACGGGACCCTGACGCCGACGTGGTTGGTGGACTTTAATTTCAACTGGAACTGGAACAATTTCACTGATAGTCCTTCTTCCGACGTCGTTCAGATCATCGACCAGACGCAGACCGCCGGCCTTCCGGGTCAGGCGGGGCAATTCACTGCACAAGGTAAAGGTTTGATTATCGATTACGTCTCAAATACCAAGAGCTATTCCTTCGATACTTCGAAGCAGGTGCATTTCCTGGGTCACCACACTTTCTCTCTGGGATATGTCCATCAGGCTCCGAAATATAACCAGATCCAACTGGAGACCGGGGGTTTCTACCCGGTTCCATCAACCAACGCAACGGGTGGAGACCCCGGCGTGGGGGTAGCTGCTGGCCAGCAGAGCGACGCACAACTTGAGTTGCAATTGGCGTCGCAAGTATCGGGCGCCAGCAACTGCACGCTGTGCCCGTTCATGATTGTCCCAGGCTATGTCGATGCGACCGGAAAGCCGATTCCGCAGCGCGTTGTGCTGGACCAGGTTCGCGGACGGTTTGATGGTGGAATAACGGCAAGCCATGCGCTGTATCAGGCTGCCTATATCAATGATGAGTGGCAGATGTCCCGCAACATCACCTTGAACTTCGGTTTGCGCTGGGAAGACCAGCGTCTGAACGGGAACGTGGCGACGGCGTACTTCGGGAACATGTGGTCACCGCGAATCGGCATCACCGTCGATCCGAAGGGCGATCGCAAATCCAAGATATACGCAAACTTCGCGCGTTATGCCTATGTCCTTCCCTTGGACATGGCCATTCGCGAGTTGAGCAACGAAGAGGACCTCGACAACGTTTACTGGGCTCCGGTGTCCGATTCAAGCGGCAACGTGGTGCTCAATTCTAACGGCACCGCTACTTTCCAACCGGATGCCGCGCACTTGCTCAACCTGGCTACCGGCGGGGTTGCGAAGGGCGCGAGCACGTCCGTCGTGTCCGGTGGGGAACCCTTCGTACCCGGAATCGCCATGGAGTACAACGACGAGTTGACCGTAGGAGCGGAACATGAGTTCCGCGGCGGCATCGTGTTGAGCGCGCGCTACATCGATCGCCGCATGAAGCGCGTCGTGGAAGACGAGGTTGGCCAGTCGGTCGAGCAACTGACCGCACTCGCTTTCAACGGCGGCAGCTACTCCTATGTGATCGGCAATCCGAACAAGAAGCAGGATATCTTCGTTAATCCGAACGAACAAGTATTCGGTGGTGTTAACGAGGCGCCGATTAATTGCGCTGCAAACGCGGGCAAACCGACGGGCACTTTCGACTGTGCTCTGTTGGCGGCAGAGACGGCTCCTTCTAGCGCCAATACCGCCGCGCTGGAGGCACTAGGCTACCCATCGGCTTGTATGAGTGGCAATAATCCAACGATTTACAACGCGCCGAACATGGCGAACACGTTTCTCACCGTCGTGGGCAGCGCGTGCTTCCCGGCTACAAACATGAACCCGTGGACGAGCGCTTCTACAGGCGCTGTTCTCCCGGGCGCATTGTTTGGCGGCGAATATCAGCCAGACGGCAAGCCAGATAGCTACGCCGATCCACACCGCACCTATGAGGCGGTGGAAATCGAAGTGAACAAGGCGTTCAGCCACAACTGGCAATTGTTCGCCAACTGGCGCATTGCCCGGCTCTACGGAAACTACGAAGGAGCCTACCGCAATGACAACGGCCAGTCGGATCCGGGCATCAGCTCGCTCTACGACCTCACGGTCGGAGAACTCGGGCTGCTGGGTCAACAGCAGGCGGATGGCCCGTTGAACACAGACCGGCGCCACGTGATTAACATTGTGGCTTCCTACAACGTCGACCGGACATTCCTGAAGAACATGACGGTTGGAGTCGGAATCCATGCCCAGTCCGGCATTCCTCTCACGACACTGGCAGCGCAGGAAATCTACGGCAACCAGGGCGAGGTGCCCCTGTACGGCCGTGGCGATCTGGGCCGCTCGCCCTTTACCGGCCAGGTGGACGCTCACCTGGAATATCCCTGGAAGCTCTCGGAAAAGATGCGCCTGAGGTTCGGCATTGATCTGTTCAACATTGCCGACTGCCGCCGCCAGATTCTGACCAATGAATTCGTGGACCTGGGTTTCGGTATCACGAACGCGGACTTCCAGAAGCCCACCTCGTTTGTGAATCCGTTCTCCGCGCGCGGCAGCATCAAGTTGACGTTCTAAGCGCCTGAGCGGTTTAACCACTTTCACGGGGAGGAAGCAAACGCTTCCTCCCCGTCTTTATTTCTGCGGCACCCGGGAGTACCTTGGAGGTGCTCCGGTATTAAGCGGAGATGGGAATTGAGGTCCGGGACCCCTTTTTAGCTCCGATGCTTAGAGCACGAAGGCCAGCTTGGGTCAGGCGGTTAGACATGATGCGGCGTGGAGTCTTCTTCAGTTTGATTGTCCTCGGTTTACTTGCTGCTTCCCCAGCACGCGCCCAAAGAACGTCACAAAACAGTCCTGCCGGGAGTGTCATGCTGGAGATAGATGTTCAGGTACGTTTTCCCAGCGGTGAGGCAGGGCCCGCGGGGATACACGTGGTGCTGGAGCGCGCGGAAGGCGGAATGGATTCCGACTGTCAAACCGTGGAAGGTGGGAAGTGCACGCTGACGCCATCGGACACGGGCATTTTCACCGTCCGGCTCCGGCAGACCGGGTATGAAGAAGTCACGGAGAGAGTGGAGCTCGTGCACAGCGATCATGAGTATGCCATGTTGACGTTACGTTCTTTGCGCCGGGCAGATGGCACCACCCCGGCCGAGGATGTACCCTCCGGCGAGATCAGTGTGGCGGATTACAGCATCCCGGAGAAGGCCAGGGAGGAGTTTGCGAAGGGCGAGGCGGCGTTGCGCAAGAAGATGCCGGCAGAAGGGGCGAAACACTTCCAAAATGCCGTCAAGACCTACGAGAATTACCCGCAGGCCTACCGCATGCTGGGAGAAGCGTACCTGCAGGAGAAGGACTGGAAGAGGGCGGAGACGGCGCTGAGACACAGCATCGAGTTGGACCCGAAACTGGCACCTTCGTATGTGGATTTGGGAGCGGTGGAGAATCAAGAGAAAAATTATCCCGCCGCGGAGGAAGCGTTGAAGAAGGGGCTGGAATTGAGCCCCGACTCGACACCAGCGAAGTATGAGCTGGCTAAAACGTACTGGTCCGAGGGACGCTGGCAGGACGCGTTACCCCTCGCCGAAGCGACGGTGAAGGCAGTGCCGGACCTGGCGGCGGCGCACGCTCTATTGGGTAACATCCTGCTGCGCGGGCGGAACGCGCCGGATGCGCTGAAGGAGTATCAGGTGTACTTGCGGCTGGATCCGGATGGACCCATGGCGGCGGAAGTGCGGGATGCGATCGCGAAGATCGAGAAGGCACTGCAGGGGAAGTAGGAGAGCAAGCAGAAGGGAGACCCTTCACAAGGAAGAGGGCCGGCCACTACAAATCAAGAGCGGAGAGGTTGCCCGGCGGCCAGGCGACGCAGAGATTCGGTGTACGGGGCGTGCGCCACGCCGCGCTCCGTAAAAATGGCGCGAATGTAACGGCTGGGCGTTACATCGAAGGCCGGGTGCGCCGCGGGAACATCGGGCGCGATCCGCACTCCCTGAATGTGCGTGACCTCCGCGGCGGAGCGCTCCTCGATGGGAATATGGCCGCCGTCGGGTATCGAAAGATCAAACGTAGAAACCGGCGCAGCGATATAGAAGGGCACGTTGTTCTCCTTGGCCAGCACGGCAATCTGATACGTGCCGATCTTGTTGGCGGTGTCGCCGTTCGCGGCGATGCGGTCCGCACCGGTGACAATGGCGCCGACCTTGCCGGTCTTCAGGAAGTGGCCGACCATGTTGTCCGTAATGAGCGTCAGGGGAATCCCGCCGCGGTGGAGTTCCCAGGCGGTCAAGCGTGCACCCTGCAGGTAGGGGCGCGTCTCCGGCACCAGCACGTGCAGCTTACGGCCCTGCTGGAAGGCGACGCGGATGACTCCAAGCGCGGTGCCAAATCCTCCCGTGGCCAGCGCGCCGGCATTGCATTGCGTCATCACCTGCCCTTCCTGAGGCATGAACTCCGCGCCGAAACGCCCGATGGCCTCGTCGGTGGCCTTTTTTTCAAGGTGCACTTCCCGGGCTTCCGCGATGAGGGCACTGCGAATTTCGGACAGACTCGCGGAGGAGGCCAGCAATTCCGTGAAGCGGGTTTTCATGCGCTGCAGGGCCCAAAAAAGATCGACAGCCGTGGGGCGCGTTTCCGCCAGCGCCCGGGTAACCTCCGCAAACTCCGCTTTCAATTCATCCACGGAAGTGGCGGGCGAGTGGAGCACGCCGAGGGCAACGCCCATCGCTGCTGCAACACCAATGGCTGGCGCGCCGCGAATCACCATTTCGCGAATGGCTTTGGCCACCTCGCGATAGTCCGTGTACGTATAGTAGATCTCCTCGGCGGGAAGGCGGCGCTGGTCCAGCATGACCACGCCGCGGTCGGTCCACTCAATGGGCTGCGCTACGTACATTTTCCCGGCGTCCTCTCTAATGGGATTGAAACGATGGCTTACTGCGAAATGAATCGATCACTGGCCTTGAGGCATCCGGGTGAAGCCATGCGTGCTTAAGACCGCGGCGACGGCAATGAGCGAGTTGTAGCCCAGATGCATCAGGAAGCTGGCAAAAACGCTGCCTGTGCGCGCGCGCACGAGCGTGAAGATAATTCCAACCAGAATGAGCATGGAAACAAGACTCCAGGTCCACCCCAATTGCACGCCGTGCATCAGGCCGAAGAGGACTCCCGTCAGAACAATGCTGCCGAGGACGCCGCTTCGCAGGGCCGGGGCGTCCTCGATGCCATGGAAACGCAAGAGGGCGGAAATCAGGCGCACGAAGAGCGGATAAAGATATCCGCGGAAGAGCGTCTCCTCCACCAGCGGCGCAACCAGCACCGCCAAAGCAACGAAGAGCAACGCGGTCTGCCGATGCTTAAACAACTCCTGCATGGGGATGTTCTCCGGCTCCTTCATGCGCGCAGTCAGAAGGGCAACGAAAAGAGATAACCCGGAGCCGGCAATGAAATAAACAAACGGATTTCTGGGCCGCTCGCGATTGTGCGCTTTGATCTTGCGCCATCCGAGACACTCCCAAAAGGAGTGGCCCCGCAGGAGGGACAACGTAACGTAGAGGAAAAAGAAGATGCTGGCATACCAAAGGAGCATGCTGCCGATAACGAATTCCGGCTTGGCGGGCAGGTATTGTTCCATCTGCTTCGTGGTGAGTTTCTGGCCGTGCGGCAAGTAGTAGACAGCAAGAATGCCCTGCACGAGAACCAGGCTTACGAAGCCAAAAATAACGAAACAGATGCCATGAATCCACGACCAGGTGATCTGCAAATCTTCAGGGTATTGAGGTGAAGAAAGGAGTTCCGGAGGGGGCAATGGTGCGGCCCACGCCAAGGGATCGCCCGCCAAGGGTTCCAACGAATGAGTAAGTTGACCGGCAGGCGAACGCGAATCGCTGGCGGAAGGAGTTTCCGGTGGTGTGGAGGGGGAATCGTCAAAAGGATTCATGTTTTCGTGGTTTTCTCCGAAGCAGGCCAGCCAGAAGCCAGCGCGGCGGCCACCAGCGGCAAAAGGAGTTCGTGGTGGCCCGTGATGGCGAATCCTCTGGAGCTGCTTCCTTTCTTTCCGGCAGTTGGGGCGGTAGGACGCCTCACGACATTTTGAACCGGCCGGTAATGTTGGATGAAGTCGAAATTCGCGGTGGTAATGGGGTGGAGCGGCACTCCGAGATTGCGCACCACGGAAACGGCTTTCAGAAAAATTTCGGGAAGGAGCACGGCGGAGCCCCAATTGAGAAACACTCCGCCAGCATCCATCTCCCGCACCAAAGCGCAAAACAGCCGGAAATCGGCGAAGGTCGCGGCGCCGAGCGAGGTTCCTTCAGCCGCAGGGTGCATGTGCGGGATGTCCGTACCGATGGCCAGATGAACGGTGACGGGGATTCTGCGCCGGTAGGCTTCGATCAGAACGCTGCACTCCGGATGCTTCGGCGAGAGGATACCGCTGGTCAGGTATTGACCGGCAGCCTCGCCATAGCCAATGCGAATGCGGTAGGCCAGCTTGGCGATTTCGTTGATGTAGGTGCCGGTTTCTTCCGCCATACCGAACTGCCCCTCGCCAAGGGCGGCTTCGACATCCTCGGAGGTATTGCCGGCCATGGCGATTTCGAAATCGTGGATCAAGGCCGCGCCATTCATCGCGACCCCGGAAATGAATCCGCGGCGCATGAGGTCAACGATCACGGGGCCGAGGCCAACCTTGATGACGTGGCCGCCGAGACCCCAGAGGATGGCCCGTTTTTGTTTGCGCGCGCGATGAATGGCGGCCAGCAGGTCGCGCAAATCCTGTGCGGCGAGAATTCCTGGCAGAGAGTCGAGGAACTTCGTGAGGGAGGCGTTACGCCCCGCCGCCCGCGCAAAATTGCCGACATGGACTTTGCTTTTGCGGGAGGCCAACGGGTAGGTACGCACGCCGCCAAACGTCAGAGGCTGAATGGAATAGATACTCATGCGAGTGTCATCACTCTACGAGGAAGACCGCGGACGCGCAAGTGGGAGATGAAGCGGAACGTGGCGATCATGCCCCAGCCTCTTTGCGCTCGGCGATGGCGCTGCCGTTTGAGGAACCGCTCATCCCCAGAGCACGCGCAAGCGCCTGGCCGGTGTAGGATTTCTTCACGCGGGCAACTTGCTCGGGAGTGCCTTGCGCCACGATACGCCCGCCGCCTTGGCCGCCTTCGGGGCCCAGATCGATGACCCAGTCCGCTTGTTTGATGACGTCCAGATTGTGCTCAATGATCAAAACAGTGTTGCCGAGATCCACGAGCCGCTGCAGGACATCCAGGAGCTTACGCACATCATCGAAATGCAGACCCGTAGTGGGCTCATCGAGGATGTAAACGGTCCTGCCGGTCTGGCGTTTGGAGAGCTCGCGGGCCAGCTTGATGCGTTGGGCTTCGCCGCCGGAAAGGGTGGTGGCGGATTGGCCGAGTTGCACGTAGCCAAGGCCCACCTCGACCATGGTGGAGAGCTTCTGCTGAATCTGGGGAATATTTTCGAGAAGCTTCAGCGCATCGCTGGCCGGCAGATTCAAGACATCGTTGATGCTGTGTCCCTTGTAGCGAACAGCAAGCGTTTCTGAATTGTAGCGGCGGCCGCGGCAGACTTCGCAGGTGACGTACACGTCCGGCAGGAAATTCATCTCGATGCGGCGGAGGCCTTCGCCCTGGCAGGTTTCGCAGCGCCCGCCTTTCACGTTGAAGCTGAAGCGTCCGGGGCGGTAACCCCGCTGGCGGGATTCCGGAAGCATGGCGAACAGTTCGCGAATGGGAGTGAAGACGCCGGTATAGGTGGCGGGATTCGAGCGCGGCGTACGGCCAATGGGCGCCTGATCGATCTCGATGACTTTATCGATGTGCTCGATGCCAAGAAGCATGCGGTGCAGGCCGGGCGGCTCCATGGAACGGTAAAGCTTCTGCGCCAGGACGCGGTAGAGAATGTCGTTGACCAGCGTGGATTTTCCGGAACCCGAGACGCCGGTAATGACAGTTAACAAGCCCAATGGAAAGGAGACGTCGAAATCCTTCAGGTTGTTGGCGTGCGCCCCTAGCACTTGAATCATTTTCCCGTTGGGGCTGCGGCGCTTGGTGGGAACGGGTATTTTCGCCGCACCGGTTAGATATCGCCCCGTGAGCGACTCCTGGCACGCGGAAATATCCTCCGGCTTACCTTTGGCGACCAGGTAGCCGCCGGCATTCCCCGCACCGGGACCCAGATCGACGACAAAATCGGCGCGGCGGATGGTGTCTTCATCGTGTTCGACCACGAGAACGGTATTGCCGAGATTGCGGAGTTGCTCGAGCGAATGCAGGAGGCGGTTGTTATCGCGCGCGTGCAGGCCGATGGAAGGCTCGTCCAGGACGTAGAGCACGCCGCGAAGGCGGGAGCCGATCTGCGTCGCCAGGCGGATGCGCTGCGCTTCGCCACCGGAAAGAGTTGCGGCAGAGCGTTCCAAGCTGAGATAGCCGAGGCCGACGGCGAGCAGGAAGTCGATGCGCTCCGCAATTTCCCCCAGCGGCCTTCCCGCGACTTCCTTCTGGCGGGGCGTAAGCTGAGTGAGAATCTTGTCAACGGCGGGCCGCGCATCACTGAGGGCCAGAGCCGTAAAGTCCGAGATAGACCACCCCGCCAGCTTCACCGCAAGCGATTCCGGGCGCAAACGTTTGCCGTGGCACGCACTGCATTCCGTGGCGGACATGTACCGTGTCATCCATTCGCGGTAGGAATCGGAATTGGATTCCTCAAAATTGCGTTCCAGATAGCGCAAGACGCCCTGGAAGCGGAAACCCTTCTCGTTGCTTTCAGCACGCGTGGCCTTGGGTGCCCCGGCGCGTTTGCCGTCTGAAGGCGGATAGCCGTAGAGCAGGAGATTCTGCACGCGGGCAGGATATTTATCGAACGGCGTGTCCAAATGAAAGCCGTGCGCGTAGGCAGCCAGCTCCAGCGTGCGCTTCAGAATGGCTGACCCGGAGCCCGTCCCCAGGCCTCCGTCGAAAAGGGGCCGCGTCCAATCCACAATCACCTTGGAGGGATCGAAATCGTATTTGGAGCCGAGGCCGTTGCAGGCCGGGCAAGCTCCATAGGGTGAGTTGAAACTGAACGAGCGTGGCTCGAGTTGCGGCACAGATAGCCCGCAATCCGGGCAGGCCAGCCTTTCGGAAAAGACGTGCTCCTTCCCGCCAACGACCGCCACGGTGACCAATCCTTGCGCAAGCTTCAGCGCCG
>Ga0209517_10007067_pt1 | contig 13609 bp, 17 predicted proteins | sample PeaSoiMetSII2010_FD_187695 | JGI IMG/M metagenome (GOLD analysis project Ga0209517, IMG submission 187695) | Peat soil microbial communities from Weissenstadt, Germany - SII-2010 (SPAdes) (version 2) | ecosystem: Environmental > Terrestrial > Soil > Wetlands > Peat | place: Germany...
AACTCTTGCATGTCTCTTCCCCTTAGCATCACGGCCCTCCTCTGCGGAGGATCGACCGGCTATACCCCCGTCAGGGGGTGGGGAATTTTCAACCGGCTATATGGGGATTTTTGCACCGGCGCTGACACCTTCATAGAATGAAGGATTTCCGGCCTGGCCACAGCGCCATCCATACCCGGAGAAGGACAGCTTCAGCGTTAGCAAGCCTTCGGCTTCGACACCCCGCTGGGCGGATCGCAGCCGACAGGTTGCAGTCGCCAAGACGCCGACCGCACGCGGAAACCCGGAATCCTGGAACCCGCGCCAATTGGGCGCTTCGTGGAATTCTTGCGCAGAGCCGTAAAACTGGTGGTCTCCAGTCGAAACAATCGAGCACCGCCTCATGGAGTGCAGACGCGGAGCGGACCTACTGTGTTTTTATGGTAACAAGTTGCTGCGTGAGCAACCGCGCCAAGCTCTCAATCAGCTCCTGACGGTGCACGCCAGCCATACCGAGCGCTACCTGAGCCTCCATCAGTCCAAATGGAACGCCGGCGTCGTAACGCTCACCTAATACTTCGTAACCGTAGTACCGCGAAAGCATCGTGCGCATCTTCTCTTGCGCGCTGGTAAGCTGAATTTCACCGTTTTCGCGTACATTGTCATGGATATGCCGCGCAAGGCACTCGAAAATCAGCGGCGGGAAAACGTGCACGCCGAAATGGCACAGATAGTGGTCGAGCGCGACGCCAGGCGTCATCAAGTGGCGCCGGGCGTACCCCACGTCCGGCTTTTCCTTGATGGCGTTTATGGAAAACAGCCGGCCGGATTCGTTGAGCGGCGTGCCTTGGAGGGCACCAAAACGGTGCAGCAGCTTGGCAGGAGTCGGTTTCACTGCCGACAACGCTTCGGCCTCGCTGGAACAATATGCATCGACAAGCTGCCGTGCACAGCGGACGCTACACGAGCTGATGTAGACATGGTCGCCTAACAGCAGCAGGAACGGCTCATCACCCACGAAATCCCGGGCGCGGTAGACCGCGTCACCGTAGCCTTCGGGACTCTCCTGGATAGCGAAGGTCAGGGCCCCTTCGATCCTCGCCAGCTTTTCCGATTCCTTTAGCGCCCACTCTTGCCCGGAAAACGCTGGCAGCAGATCCTTCTGCAGGGCGCGAAAATATTGCCGGAAGTTCTCTTCGTCACCCGGTGAGACCACAATGCAGATCTCGGTGACGCCGGCGTCCAGCGCCTCCTCGGCAATGAGCTGAATCAGAGGCTTGGTCAGGCCGTCGCGGTCGACCAGAGGAAGCATTTCCTTCTGCACCACCGAAGTGGCCGGGTATTGGCGCGTTCCGCGCCCCGCCGCCGTGATCACGGCCTTCCGTACGGTCGCCATTCTCTTAAGAGCACACCAGGCAGTTCCAAAGACACTGACGAACTACGAGCAGTGTACCAGAACGCGGCCGAGGGGCTTGCCTTGTTGGCGTGCGTGAGTCAGACCGGCGTGCACACGTTCGCGCAGGATCTCACGTTCGAACTCTGCGAACACGGCCAGCATTCCGGGCACGGCGCGGCCGGCGGGTGTGGTGAGGTCGAGGGCTCCGGTGAGTGACACGAAAACTTACGCCCAGCACGATCAGCTCCTGCAGCCGTCCGATACGAGATCGGCGACGGAGCAGGCCCCAACGATTCAAGCGCCGGACGAGCATTACATCGATCACGCGTCTCCGCGCTGCTTCGATCAGTTGTTGGCGCATTCCCCGTTGCAGTGTGCCGCAAGCAACCTCTTTCACCTGGGCTGCAATCGACCAACGCCATTTGCCAGGTAGTCGGTAGTCAGGTAGTCAATCAATAAGGAGGTGCGGGCGATGTTTTCAGAAGCGATGGCGTGGCGGATCGAGATCTGGCCGATCGAGAAGCTGATTCCGTACGCGCGCAACCCGCGGACCCGCTCGGACGCGCAGGTGCTGCAGATCGCCGCCAGCATCGCCGAGTTCGGCTTGGTGAACCCCGTTCTGGTCGATAGCGACGCCGGTATGCGATCTATTTCAAGGAAACAGACCATGAGAGAGCTGCGAGGGCGCTCGGGGCTGTAACGCTCCCGAAAACTGCCTAAGTTTGGGCCGCTCTACCGACCCTATTCGGCAGCGGGCGCGCTAGCCGAAGATGCCTGCGACACGCGACTGGAGGCCCGTGGTACAGCGGATTACGGTGTTCATTCCAGGACTTTACATACGCCAGTTGATCGAGAACGTCAGGCGGTTCTCGTGTTTCACCAAGTCCGGTACGAAGGCGCCGGGGGTCCCCTGCCATCCGTCGGGCGAAGTGGTGCCGCCAGGACCCGCGAAGTAACCAACATTGGAATGGCGGCTGATAAATTCAAACCGGAACGCTAGAAAATCAGTGGGCAGCACATCGAAAGTAGAAGTAAGATCCCAGAGCTTTAGGCTGTATTGGTCGGGTCCTGGGAGGAAGCCCGTGGGCGACGGCGGGAGGGCCAGGTAACGGCCGGGGTTGGTCACGCCCTCAGCGCGAAAAGACCAGGCCAGGTGGTCGTGATCGAACCAGATGCGGTTTGCCAGGGACGATCCGAGCATATAGCTTTTGCGGCCGGGAAACGGATTGATACCGTCCCACTGAGCTCCGTAGTGGCTATTGAGCGAGAGTGCCATTTTTGAGATTCCCGCCGACTCGGGACGATTAAAATAGCGCAGCAGGACGCTGTCGTCGTGGTGGAAACGCTTTCGGCGGGGATCGTCTTTGGTGTCGGTGCCGTAGTAGAAATTGGCGACGAAGCCAAGGTACTCGTGGGGACGCCAATAGTTGGATAAGCCGACGGAGCTGTTCTTGCTCCACTTGCCATAAGTCTGGTAGCCATTCATGACCCACGGCTCGATTTTGATTTTGTCTGTGGGGAAGATCTGGACGCGGGCGCCGGAGAAATAAAAAGGAGTCATGTCGGAGACGAAAGAACGGTTGTAGTTCCAGTTCTCCGCCAGCAGGTAGCTTTCAAGACCGATGTAGGAATAGAAATAGCCGGCCTCAACGTTAATCCCGTCCAGCTTGTCGAAGTGATAGCCGGCGACGGCCTCCCCGATGTACTTGTTATTGGCGGCGGAGAGGTTGCGGCCCCGGTTTACGGTAGCGTCCAGGTCCTGCGTGACGGCCAGTTGGTTCCCCGACTGAAGTGTGATTTTGCCGAGCACGTTCTTGTAATTGGTGTCGAGGCCGATCGTAGCATTGTTGATTTGCCACTCGGTGTTGCGGCCGACCGCCCCGCTCGCGACGATCGTATCGTCCTTCGGATGATTGAAGGAGTAGCCGTAGTAGGTATCGAGATAAAGGTTGACGGTTGCGAAAGAGTTGGACAGCGGCTGGGACTTTTGGCGGCTCTGGCCATTCATCCAAGTGAAATCGCCAAAGGCAAAAGGAGCGGGCTTCGAATTGGCGTGCTCGACGGTGGGAGCGGTTTGGGAACCTGCCTGCTCGACGGTAGGAACCGGCTCGGAGCTGGCCTGCTCGTTCGCGGGAGCGGGCTTGGAACCGGCTTGCTCAACGAAAGGGACTGGCCTGGAACCTGTCTGCTCAATGGCGGGAGCGATCAGGGCGGCGGCGGTAACGCGGTTAGCTGCTGGCGGAGTCGCAAGCGCCAACGCCTCTAGCTTGGATTCTAAGCCAGCGAGGCGCGCTTTCAGCTCATTGACTTCTTCCCGCAACGCCTGCACTTCCGGATTCGTGGGCGCGGTTTGCGCCAGGAGCAGGGAAGGAGCCACGGAAATCCAAAAGACGGCCAGCGAGAAGCGTGCACTCGCGCTGGTTACAAAAGAGGACGAGGTGGAAAGATTTCGCTTCGACATCTCTATAGGGTATTCGACTCGATCCGATCAAGAAGAACTAAGGTAGGAGAATCACTTCCGGCCGAACTGTCCAAATTGGACCGCCAAAAGTGAGCGGTCGCTTCCCCCAGCGCGGATTAAAGGAACCGATTGGCGTTCGCCAGAAAAATAGTGGTCGCGGTAGGGACGACCATCGCTGATCGCCCCCTGCACAGATCCCCAACCTCCGCGGAAGGTTGCCCTTCTTTGTTCGGCTGGTTCATCGGTACTACGGCACAGTCCGACTGCTCCTGAACGTGCATGTCCGCCGTTCGGTTTATGGCCTTCACGGACCGGTCTTGCTGTGCGAGCCAAGACGTCCGGGAGCTCTCTCGGTTCTCGTGCCTGTTGTTTCTCAGCGTGCGCGGGTTCTTAGACTACCCAGGAGCGAACAAGCCACTCGCCCGTAACGCGGCTATCGTGTTGCCTTCCTCCTCTCGGAAGGGAGTCGGCATCCTATACCAACGGCTTTTCGAAGCTCAATAGCCCGGCCCACCGATATCTCTGTCTACGCTTCAAACCCCACCTCACGATGCCACCCGCAAGACTCGAGGCCAGGATGGATTCGCTACTCTCCTTTCCTGTAAGGCTCTTTCATCCCCTACAACACACCGGTTTATCCCGACGCTCTCCGGTTACGCCGTCACTCAGGACTTAACTACTTCCTCATCGGCTAAACTTAGCTGAACTCCCCGTATGCCGCTTTCTGCAGGCGACAAGCTCGGCCCGTACGAAATCCTTGCGCCCATTGGAGCGGGGGGCATGGGAGAGGTGTGGAAGGCCCGCGTCCGCGTCTCAATCGCATCGTCGCCATGAAGCGGCTGAAGGGCCGCCACGCCGGACGGTTCGAGCAGAAGGCCCGCGCGGCTCAAGAATTTGGAAGTCGAGTTGACAGATGAGAGTGGCTTGATGCGGCACACGGCCAAATGGCGAACCTTACTGAACGGACTGGATGCGGAAACTAGTGCACGGGGAGAATCCGCCGGGTTCCCGAGGAGGCATTCCGGAAGCTTGCTGACGGGATCCTGGTGCGAGCCGGTTGAGTGTATACTTGCCGAGATTGGTTCCAAGATGGAAATATTGGCCAAGTTGGCATTGCTGTTGTTCCTGCCCGGGTTTGCGGCAGCTCAGTACAGCGTGTCTTTGAGTTGGACGGCCAGCACTTCCGCGAATGTGACCGGATACCGAATTTACCGGGGAACGACGTCAGGCGGACCATACAGCCTTCCGATCTCGTCATTGGTGGCTGGAACCAGCTACACCGACACCGCTGTTCAAGCCGGCCGAACCTACTACTACGTGGCAACGGCGGTGGATGTTGGCAATCGAGAGAGCGGTTATTCGAACGAGACCCAGGCCGTTGTTCCGTCTGTCGCCATCGGCATTACGACGCTGGTATGCAGTCCCGTTTCTATTGGCGCGCCCGGTGTATCTACCTGCACGGGGACCCTACCCGCTCTTGGTCAAGCGCCCCGCGTGTCCACCGTCACCAAAGCTCCCGGCGAGAAGGTAACGCTTACCATCTCAGTGGATTCGCAACCGGGGAAAGCGCCAGTCGCCTTGAAGTGGGAAGTGATCTTCCCCGTGCAATTGATGGAAATGGAAGGTGACGCTCCGGAGATAGGCAGCGCAGCAATGAATTCGGGCAAATCGCTCCAGTGTACCGCACGAAATCCTTACTCTTATGTTTGTCTTCTCTCCGGCGGGCAGAATCCGATTGCGGATGGCCCGATTGCAATCTTCGGTTTCAGGATCAGGACCACGGCACAGGCGGGAACGACTGCCCTCAGGATCGAAAGAGCCGAGGCCACCACGGTAGATTCAAAAGCGCTGACTTTGAACAACACGGAGTCGATCGTTATCATCCGATGACGATTGTGGACGGTTGGCCGTCCCTCTTCCACAGCTCGGTGGTGTCCGGATGCGCCGTCACCCAGGCGCAACTAGCTTCTTGATCGAATCGGCAAGCAGGCGGCCTACTGTTTTTGGAGATGCACGCGGTCCTTCTCATTTTCATTGCAAAAGGACTCCAGAACGTCGCTGTCCGGAACCAGGAGCTCCGTGACCTTGACCGTGATTGGTTTGAGATACATCTTGGGGTCGTCGATGGTCACTTGCAGGTCCATGTGGCCGAAATCGCGGCGGTGAAAGCGCTCTTGAAGGCGCAAAGCTTCGCTGCGGGGATGTCCGAAGCTATCCAGCCGGCCCTTATCATTGAATCCTGCCGAATCCACCACGAACGTATCTCGTTCCCAATGCCCAACCGAATAGCCGAGCCACGCCGGGTTGGGATCAGCGGGAAGCTTACGCCCATCCGTGTATATCTGGCGGTGCGTGTTATCCACCTCGTACAGGACCACGGTCACTCCGCGCGTTTGAATGATCTTAAAGGGAGCATATGAAAGCATATCGTCGCCCGGGATGCCGAGCGGCAAACAGCTAGTGCTCGGACTAATAACGCTCACTGCGTTCTTCCGAAACAATTCGGCGGCTTCGGGCCGCATGGGCACTTCCGCGGGGTTGAAGTCCGCCAGAATGTTGAAGAAATATTTGTTGAAGGTGCGGGGGTCGTCTCCGGGCACTACGAAGTAAGGGCTTTCACCGGGCGAGCTTTCGCCGGGGGACACAGGCTCGGTCTGCCAGACTCCGGAAAGGTCGGGCTTGCCATCGGAGGAGCGCGGAGCAGGGGCGGTTAGATTGGGTTTGCCGTCACGCGTTCGGGGCGTTCCGCGTGTGGGGAAGTTCAACCATTGCGCATGTGCGCAGATGGAGAGGCACGCGAATACGACAAACAGCCGCTGATGTGGCATCCTGAACACCAGGGCCTCCATGCTACCTTGGCCACTGACGGGACGCAAGGCATCAGAGGACATGCTGAAGATGCGTTGTGGTGGTGGGATACGTCCCGGGTGGCATCCGGCCCGACACGGGATTCGAGGAGAATGGGCAAAGCCGGTCAATCTCCCCCAACCCGACTTTTTGGGAACTGGACCACTTCTAGGGGACGCGTGTATTTCGGGCAATCGGCGACCAGATCAAAGCCTGCACATGTGACTACCTCCTAGCGTCAGAAGATTACAGGAGCGGCGCCACGCCGATTGCTTCAAACATGAAGCCACCCAGGTTCTCCGTAGTAATCCCGGCTCGAAACGAAGAGCACTTCATTGGTCGATGCCTGGAGTCAATTTGGATTGCCGGCGCGCCCTATCAGAATCGGTTGGAAGTAATCGTCGTTCTGAACCGCTGTTCCGACAAAACCGAAGAGATCGCTCGCAGCTTGGGTGCGCGAACGATTCGGGAAGATGCCCGGAACCTGGCCAGAATTCGCAATGCGGGTGCACACTCGGCTACTGGCCTGGTGTTGGTGACCATCGACGCAGACAGCACGATGAGCCCAGACACGCTGGTCGCGATTGACCGGGCGCTATCGTCCGGTACGACGGTGGGAGGCGGAACGGATATTCGTCCAGACCGGTCTTCGCCGGGCATTCAGGTGACTCTCTTGTTCATGAGGCTTCTTCTACTGATTTACCGGTTGTCCGGTGGGCTGTTTTGGTGTTGCCGCGAGGATTTCGAAGCGATCGGAGGCTTCAATGAGAAGCTGGTCGGCGGTGAGGACCTCGACTTTGCCAGACGCTTGAAGGCGCATGGGAAAAAGATACGCCGACCGTTCTCCACGCTGCGCGGCGCGCACATCGTCACGTCCTGCCGCAAGTTCGGCAAGTTTGGCGACTGGTGCGTTGTAAAGGACCCTCTGCTCATCTGGCACCTTCTGAGAGGGAAAAACCAGCGCGCCGCCGACGCCTTTTACTACGATTTCGAGCGGTGAAGAACCACGGATCTGATCCCGAGTTGATGTTCCAGCCGTTCCTCCAAGTAAAGCGTGGTGTCCGCCCTTCGGCGCCTTCAAGGGGGGCGCCCGCACAAGCTCCCAAGATACGGTGTTCGAGTACCTTGCCCCCGCACTCCTGGGGCGTCATGTTTCCCAATCGGATGCGATGCAATTGCTGAAGCCCCTGGTCTAACTGGCGCGGGCTGCCCTGGCCACAGTGCCGATACCATCCAGATGTTGAGAGCCCCTCCGGGCTTGCGCGTGAAGCCTCCTTTGGCCTAAGACCAAATATTATCGCCAATGCAGCTACACTTATGATCGCTGGGAGGAAACGATGTCTAGCGGAAATGACAAGGCGCTGCGCGAGCATCTTCTTTATCTGCTTAACGGCGGCGGAGCGCACGCGGGCTTTGATGCGGTGGTCGAAGGTCTACCCGCTACTATGCGAGGTAAAAGACCCGAGGGCGCAGCACACTCGCCGTGGGAGATCATCGAACACATGCGGCTGGCGCAGTGGGACATCCTCGAGTTTAGCCGCAACGCTAAGCACATCTCGCCGGAATGGCCGAGCGGGTACTGGCCGAGTGCGCAGGCTCCGCCAAAACCCACAGCGTGGAACAAGAGCGTGAAAGCCTTTCGGGCCGATCTCAAGGCCATGTGCCGACTGGTGGGGCGCCAATCGTCGAGCCTGTACGCACGGATACCCCACGGTCAGGGTCAGACGATTTTGCGAGAGGCGCTGCTCATCGCCGACCACAACGCTTACCACTTGGGAGAGATGGTACTGGTGCGCCGCCTGCTCGGCGCGTGGGAAAAAGGGGCGCGCGAGCAACACAGTTGACCCGCCAGCGGGGTTGTGGGAGATTGAGTCTCCAAATCGGCTCGCCGTGCCATGGGACGTTCGTCATCCGGGTTGCGACAGGTCCCGGAACTTGTCCTGGATGCCGACGCGACCGACGTTGTTTCCGTACGCGTCAAGCCTGCTCACCGGTTGATGAAGAGGCGGCGCGTTACGCTCGACGAGGCTGGGATCATCCGAAAGTTCGGCGTTCCGCCAAAGTCGATTCCCGATTACCTGGCGTTGGGTCGGCGACGCGGCAGACGGCTACCCCGGCTTACCCGGCTGGGGAGCAAAATCGTCAGCGGCCGTTCTAAGATCCTGCAGGATGGGCTATATTCGAGAGCGGCCGTAGGATCGGCTTCGGATCGCCAACCTGGTAGGGCGATTTCAGAGTACGAAGACCGCTGCCGGGGGTATCAGCTAGCCGCAGCGCTTCAGGTGCGGGACAAAAGCAATCCACGACCGGTCTCTGGGGTCTACACTCACCCGCGCTCCCGGCTGCAGAAAGCGATACTTCTGTCCCGTGAGCGGGCTCACTACGGTCAACGCCGTCTTGCCCGTGTATTCGAACTGCGCCTCCGTCGCACGCGGCGCAAGATCCAAACTTGGAGAGCGCTGCACCGGGGTGCGAATCTGGTTCGGGACTCCGATAGCTTGGCTAATGTTCCTACCGCAACACATGTTCGTCCTCCGCTTCCTCCACGTAGAACCCGCGTACGGGCGGTTGTCGCTCCGCGCTCAAACGTTCCACGACGATGGTTGCACCCGAAAGCGCCGGCCAGAGCAGTAGACATTCCAGCCACCCCTTGCCGATGACGAGGGCAAAGGGCGCGGAAACCCAAAGGCTCAGGCAGTAAAAACAATCCAGCAGTTGTCCCCAAGAACCCGTTCCCAGGAATCGCCGGAACTTCGCCAGTACCTCGCCCGGACCCGCCTCCTGATTCAATAGGTGCGTGATGCGCCACGCGCCCAGAACGCCGAGGATGAGGAAGTAGGTATGCATCGGGAATCTACTAGTTGCGAAGCTCTTGACGAAACGGCCTTACGCCATCCCGTAAATGATCTTGGACATGGCAAGCCCACGGACTGGAAAGTGAAACTCTAGCCTTTAAGGGCCCGAGCTGCCTCCCCATCCGTCTGGTTAGCGGACACCGGACGGGGAGGCGCTCGAAGCTTCCTCAACTGGTTCGACTCAGCGCAACCGCCGCGACCTGGGTTGCGTCGAGGTCGGTGAAGTGCGAGCTTCCATCCGTGTGCTTGCTAACCACGTTCAGCGTGATGGCAAAGCTGCAGGCCGTGGGTCCGCCGGATGGCAATAAGTTGGAAAGCAGCCCGTTTGCCGCAGGCGACTGTTGATCCGGACCCGTGGCACGCGTGGACGGCATGTCGGTGTCTCCGCCCGAATCGAAGGTACCCGTTGGACCGCCGAGTCCGCGTTCCCACCAGAGATTGAAGGACGCCATGAAAGTGGCTGGTGGCAGAGGGTTCGGCGTCGGGGGACTGGGAGGCGTGAGCCCATCATCGCCCAGCACGGCGTGGTAGGCGCGATAGCCGACCTGGAAACTGGCGTCTCCCGCCCCGCCCAGGAATTGGCATTCCGCGTTGCTGGTGGCGCCGTTGAGAGTGAAGTTGTCGATCTCACCTACCACCGGGCGATTGTCCGCCCAGAACAGATGGGTCAATGCCGCCTGCTGAACAGTCGCCGTGCTCCCCGGGCCCGACGCAGCCATCATGCGCAGGAATTGGAAGCCGGCCGCCGCGTCTCCGGTACCCGGCGTTACGGTTACGCCCGGTGGAACCAGACGATTGCCGTTAATGTCGAAGATCTCGACCGCCAACAGGAACCGCCCATTACCAGGCCCCGGAACACCGCTGGCAGCCGCGTTGAGTGTGGTCGTGTCGAAGTACTGATGCGGCTGGTCGGACAGCCAGTCCGCATCGGCATTGTACGGAATCCGGAAGAGCCCATTCACCGTGGCGCCGACTCCGTTCACAACTGAGTTCGGCCCCAGAGTCTGCGGCAGGATCTCGATCTCTGGAATGCCTCCGACAATCGTGGATACAAACTTCAACCACGCGATCGGATTCTGAATCGGCTGCATCGTCCCGACTGGATTTCCGCTGAGGTCGGCCGGCGCGACGCTTACTCGGTAGTAGTAGGCCCCCAATCCTTCCATCCCCGGATCGAAGTACAGGGTGAAGTACAGGGTTTTGCACCACGGGGCATTGTTGCTGTCGACCAATCCTCCGTAGTTAGGAGGTGCGGCGACGTTGTAGGGGCCTGTTTGCGTCAGATCGTTGTTCGCGGCATCGACGCCCCCGTAGTTACTGTGCAGAGCGTAGCTGGCAGTGCCGCCAATCTGCTGCAAGATCACAAAGTCGGTGCCCGGCGGCGGCGGAATAGTTCCACACGCGGTTCCCAAGAAGGTCGACAGATTGGCAACTTCGTCCGCCGCGAAGTACTGATTTGCAGCCGAACCGTCGTAGATATAAACCCAGGTTCCGCCCAGCGACTGCTTGACCTTGTAGAAGTAGCTGCGCCCGCAGAAGAGCCACGGAAAGAGAAACTGTTCGTAGCAGAACTGGAATGTGCCATCCGGATTCAGGGGCGTCTCACCGAGTTTCGTCGAACTGCAGTCACACCAGATTGGCCAGAGCGAGGGATGCGCCTGGAAATACTTTACGGCCTCATCCGGCGAACTAGATTCGAGCACCTGCAGATCCAGGTTCAGCTGCGTGTTGGGCGAGAAACGCAAGTCGGTTTGTCCAGCGGCGATCGCGCGGTCCACGCGAGTCGCGAGTGCACGGTTCACAGGCGTCTTTGGTCCGGGTCGCGGTGGGGCGGGAAACATTACCGGATTGCGCGCCAGAAAATCTTTCAGCTTCGCGATGAACGGTGGAACGTCGACGAGCAGAAACGGAAAACAGCAGCACGTGGATTCCCAGATTTCCACAATTCCGTTACAGACCGGCGAGCAGATCTCCCACGGCAGATAAGTGGGGAAGGTGCCCAGCGCAATAGAGCGCAACAAGGGTATTTTTTCAGCGATCAGAGGGAAGCATTTGCTGACTTTCCCCGCCAAGCAGATTCGGAAAGAAAGCCACGGCCGCCACCACTGCGCGGGAATTTCAAGTAGCCCGCTTTCTTCCCACTGCGGTAGTTGGTCCGAAACCTTGAGAGTCACCAGAGCTTGGGAGGGTAGAGTTCTCGGGTCGGCGACATCGGGACCTAGCGCGACGATTCCTAATTTGTTCAGATCGGTCCCTAGGTGTAGCTTTCCATCTTTGACCGTTGCGATTTTCTTCGCTTGCCCCCGGGGATCGAGCGTGTAGAGAGCGACGCTCGGTGTTTGTTCATTCGCTTGCGCACCCACGAACGAAACTTGCAGTTCCATTGAGTCTCCTTTTTGAGTTGTGGTGTTTTCTTCGGAGCGAGATCACACTCACAATTAGGAATGCGCAAAAAAGTGTAAAGCCCGCCAGGAAGTAGCACCGGTGGTTTGGAGGCGCTCCGAAGGCGACATGCCGGCCCACTTGGCGGGCCCCATTAGGGTGCGTTAGCGGCCATTGTGTTGCGCCACGTTCGCCCACTTGGACATAAAGTCCGCGGCTCGTGGATGGGCTTCTAGCCCATGACCGAATCCGGTCCAGTCCGGGTTGGGGATTCCCTAGGGGATACAAGCAGAACCGCCGCCGGATCGCTGGACCCGGCGGCGACTTGGTCGGTGCTGGTGGGCAGTCTCTATTTGGCGATCCGGTAGACGCGGTCGCCAGCGTCGTTCTTCGTGGACTCGATCTTGACACCGCGCTTCTTGGCGGCGGTGGAGAGGAAGCCGAGGACGCTGTGGGCCTGCCAGCCGGTGGCCTTCATGATCTCGACGAGCGTCGCTCCCTTGGGAGTACCCACCGATGCCGTCGTTCATGTTGGTGGCTTCTCTGCTGGGCAGCGGAGTTTTTTGGAGTACCACCGAGATGCTGTACTTTTGAAGACAGTGCGGAGCTAGGCGCGTGCCGCCATAGATTGCACCGAGCCTGCGCCTTCCTTGTACAAGGCTGCTCCGGTCAGTGCCGCCACTACCGATTCAACGATCGCGCCGGCAGTTGTCATCGCAGTCAGGTTTGACGGGAAGAGACCGGCCACGCCCATGAGCGAGACATTGGGCAGTAGTGCACCGATTGCCCAGGCTGCCAGTCCCGCGTATACAGCGGTCTTCGGTCCTGCGCCGTAGCGGGGGCGCATCATGGCGTACAGCCACACCACAAAAATTCCGTAGCCCAGGCCAATGATGTTGAATGCCACCATTTGGTTGACGGAAAACTCCGCTTGGCCCAGCGCCTTCATCGCGACGGCCCACTGCGGGGCGAGCATCACGCCGTCCACGAGATACCCCAAAACGTCGCCCACGATCCCCGCGACAATGCCGCCCAGCAGAACCCGGCCAATGTTGATTTTTCCCATAACACCTCCTTAAAGAACCGAACAACCATACGCCTGTCTCAGGATGCACGCAAGGGGAGTATCATGCCGATCCTCATAATATTCCTCGGGATGGCCGTAGTGTCTCAGTCGATGCTACTGCGGCAGTTCAAGCGCACCGCAGCAACATGCCGCCCGCCGGGCACGGCGTCGATGTCCGGGGAACGTATGATGCGAAAGGCGTGCTACACGCAGAGACCGTGAATCGCGCGAAAGATTCTCCGGCGGTGTGGCCTGCCGGCCACTGGCTTAATAGATGCGCTCGTGAGTTCTACTAAAGCCCCCAAGGGGGAAGGGTTTCGGGTACAGTCTCCCTGCCTGCCGCGCAATCAGAAACCCAGCTGCGGTATTCCAGTAACCCCGTGGTTTTCAGCACCGTCAGTGACCTGACCGGTCCGTCACGTCACTTACTCTGGCGCGGCATGGCGGCGACCCCGCGCCTTTTGGCTAACGGCGGCTCGGCTGGCAAGAAAACAAGCTAGTACTTACTTGCAGAAATAACAGTTAAGATGTAGAATCGGGCATGGCCCGATCATTGAACGCCGGGATACGACTGACGGAGCAGGAAGAGGCGGTGTTGCGAAGTTGGACACGCAAGAGCAGTT
>Ga0209517_10007070_pt1 | contig 13603 bp, 6 predicted proteins | sample PeaSoiMetSII2010_FD_187695 | JGI IMG/M metagenome (GOLD analysis project Ga0209517, IMG submission 187695) | Peat soil microbial communities from Weissenstadt, Germany - SII-2010 (SPAdes) (version 2) | ecosystem: Environmental > Terrestrial > Soil > Wetlands > Peat | place: Germany: Weissenstadt...
CCCCGCCTTGCTTTCTTGTACACTGGCGTGGCGCTGGAGGCGGCAGCCGAACGCGCACCGAGGGGCTATAGCTCAGTTGGTAGAGCGCTTGCATGGCATGCAAGAGGCCTGGGGTTCGAATCCCCATAGCTCCACCTATTTTTCGAATGCGCGTTCGATCCGAAGTGACTAATCAAGTGACTAACGTCGCCTTGGTCCTGGTGCTGCACGAAGATCTCGTCCATAACGCGGCGCCACTCCAGATACCGGGATAGCGACCTCGCAGCGAACGGCCTCTGACACGCGGGTACTCCGCCCGGGCATGATCCGTGCTGGAGTGCCTCATGGCCACCCCGTTCGCCCCTTGCGCCCGTGGGATGAGCCGCTCGCCATAGGCACACCCGATCATGCTCGGGTCATCAGCGGCAGCTCGCATGGTAAAGTTACCCGTCGATAGTTCGCTGACATGAACGGATCGCGTCGGCCGAGGTCACTCACCTCCGCGCTGACGATGTAGGACCGGGTGCGTCCCGGACCCCGCAGAACGGTCTGGGAGTGACAGTGCGCTCTGTACGGCCAGCATGGCAGCCGCAGTGTGGGCCTACGGGATACCGGTCGATGGGCAGTCCCCGTCTCCAGTGTGATCGCGCCACGATGGCCTTCGCGTGATTGCGCCCAGGCCTTGTCTTCGCCTGGAGCGCAGATGATTAGCACCAATTCCGGACCCGCCGTGGGCGCACCACAAAGCCCGCTATTCTTGGCGCCATCAGCGAGCCTGCCCACCGGTGCGGTTCCTGCCCAGACTCAGGATCCCGCCGACCGGACATCCGGCTTTGTGCCGGAAGGCGACGTCATCGATAGTCCACCGCTCAGCCCTGTCGAGCTGTCGGTGATGGCATCTCGGATCAAGCCCATGTCCTGGGCGCAGCACGGTCGTATTCGAGCGGCAGCGATCGCACTCGGTGTCCCCGCCTCGATTGCTTCGGCGCTCCCGTGGCTCGCAGCCGATCCCGGCAAGGTAATTACCGCGCTTAGTAACCCCGATCCTGAAATCCTCGGTAAGACGCTCTGTCGTACTATCACTACGAACGTTCTCGTAGCCGGTATTCTGCGTGCATTTGAGAATATCCGTCTTGAGGAAACCCGCTATGAAGGTGGCTTCGCGCTTGACCGCTATACAGCGGTCGAAGACAACTCAGCGTTGATGTTCACGCACGACAAGGGCAATGGCCCAGCCACTATGAACGATCTTTACGCTCAGGTCGCGGCTGCGGACACGGCGGTTGAACAGGTCAACCCCTATGGCGATGACATCGCCTGCCACGGGATTCGGCTTGGCGGAACGCTGTTCCCGCTGGTTGCCCGCATCAAGGGCCTGCCGCTTCTCGGCGCATTCGAGACTGCCGACTGCTACGGCAGAACCTTGTTCGCCCAGCAGGCTGCAGCGATCGCGGTCGGCCGCGATGCGTCCCGCACCCTTGAGTGGGTGCTGTCAGCGCTCACCCAGAGCCCATTGAGCGGCCAGGAATACAGTCGGCATCCTCTGAAGAAGTCTCGCGATCGAGTTCTTGCGATCGCCGGGAAGGTTCAGGCAGGACACCACCTCTCGGCGGCAGAAACAACGGTGCTCGCGACGGCAGTCATGCCAGCGACGCGGATCGTACTCACCGTTGACCGTGACGTAACCATCGACGAGGTTCGGCGCCGGTTTGTCTCTCAGCAGCATCTTGAGCCGCAGACTCCTTTCTCCGACGGCACTGAGCGTCAGGCCCGCGGCGTCGCAGTCCTGACGGTCCTCAAGATTAGGGGTCGGCTCCCTGCCGTTGCGGACGTCGACGCGGAGGAGATTGCGACCATTCTTGACCAGCCTCGAATTGCCGTGGGCGACAGGGTCGTGCACGCGGACGATGTTGCCGCACTCGCTGCGGCCGCGCTGCTGCCCGCTTACGGAACGGTTTCAGATCGGCTCATCCCGGTGGCGCTTGAGACCAGGGGAACTACTACTGGACCGAAGGGTAAATACGCGCGTTCCGGGGTCGCGGCCGAAATCATCACGCGACTGGTTCCCCGTAGCGACGAGAAGGTTGGTCGGCGATCCGCCCTCGATCGTGCCTTGCGACTGAGCCAGTTGCGAGGGGTTTGCCCGCGGACGATTCGGTCTGGTGAAGCCGAGCTTGCTGCGCTCCTGGACGATGCTCAGGCCGAACTTGCCAGCTTCCTGCAGGATCGTGTCCGTGATCAGAAGTCGGCTGCGTGGGGACCATCGATGAAGGAGCTCGCGGTCCGTGGTGCCTACTGGATGACCTGTGCCCCGAAGCGCCCGATAACGCTGGACCGCTCCCCCATCGGGGGCGTGTCGCCCGTTGGCGCCGGTGAGGTTGGCAGTCTTCGCGAGCCCAATCAGATCCTTGAACGGCTGGCTACCACGCCATGGGGCCTGCACCAGCTTGCACAGGTGATCTTCGATGGGCGTACTGGAGTCGACGCTCGCGAGGTTCCGTCCGACGGCATGTCAACTGTAGCTATTAACGCGACTGCTACTGGCGACGAGCACGCCGCCATAGGCACAGGCGCACCCACGGGCGTGTCTGCCGAGCACATGCCGAGCGGAGTCCTTAGTGCGAAGACACTACGTAGTCGCACCGGGCAGCCGGTTGCTCAGACAGACCAAGCGGCGAAGGCACGATTCGCGGCTGCGGGCGACCGGCTCTACGACGAGGCTCAGGCCGTCAGTGCACGAATCGAATCCATGACGAAGATTGCCGACAAGGGTTCAAAGGCGTACGTGCTCCAGAATGGCTGGTCCGATCCCAAGAATGTGGTCCAGACCTTGAAGGAGGCGGCTGACCAGGTTAGTGGATGGGTCGCCCTCCGCGGCATACTTCAGACGGTCGCGACGGATACCCTCACTGATGACACTGGATCTGACGACATCGATAACAGTGACGATCGCTCTGGTGAGGTATGAGCAGGCCGGCCGTGAGGCTAACTCTGCCACTCGCTTCCCACCTGCACGACTTGCTGTCTGGAGTCGCGGACACGATTGGCGAACCTGCTCCGGCAAACCCGCTCGGCCTGCAAGTCTGCTACTCGGGGCCCATGCTGCGGCCTGTTGGGGATGTCCTCGCCCGGCGATCATGGGCGGATGTTCAAGTTGCGGTTTATATCGTGACAACGGCCACCGGTCATGTACTGTACGTCGGCAGCATCGACCGGACTAGGACCGCATTGCCGGAAAGACTGAGGGCCCACTTCGCGGCGCAGCCGGAGCGGCATGGTCGGTGGACCCACATAGGTGCCCTGCTGTTGCCGAGCGGCACGCCGCACGATGACGTGCTGCTGATCGAAGGTCTCATCGGGAGATCGTTGGACCCGATCGATAACGGTCGGCTCCCAGGTGTTCCTGGTCGAGACGCATGGCGGCCGCGGGCGGCGGTGGTCGAGGTTCCCGCACTCGCAGTCTGATCCGCCTGAAGAGCTTGGCCTCGTATCGGAGGGATCAATCGATCGCATGTGGGAAACCGACCTCCCACTCGCGACAGCCCGTTCAGCCGACTGCATCATCGTCGGAGTCAGCGGCTTGGTTGCCGAAGACTGTGTCCATGACGGTGGCACCGCCGCGGATCGCGGGAACGATGACCTTGCGGTAGACGGTCTCGGTGACGTGGGTGCTCTTGTGGCCGAGGGTGTCGGTGATGTCCTGGATCGGGACGCCGTTGGAGCTCATGATCGAGACGGCGGTGTGCCGTCCTTCGTGCGGGTGCCAGTGGCCGAGGCCGGCGTGCCTGGTGACCTTGCCGAACTGCCAGTTGAGCCCGTCCCGGGTATAAGGGTGTCCGTCTTCGTGGCAGAAGACCAGGTTGTGCTCCTGCCAGGCGGCGCCGGCGGCGAGTCGCTCGGCGTCCTGGCGGATCTTGTGTGCCTGCAGGGCGATCACGGCGCGCTTGGGGAGGATCAGGGAGCGCCGCGATTTCGGGGTCTTGACGTCGCCGTCCCGCCGGGTGGACTTCCAGATGTGGATGATCCCGTTGGCGAGGTCGACGTGGTCCCAGGTGAGCGCGCGGAGTTCGCCGGGGCGCAGGCCGAGCGTGATCACCAGGATGAAGAGCGCTTCGAGGCGGAGGCGGGTCGCGATGCTGTCGTCGAGGCCGAGGTAGGACCGGCAGGAGCGGCAGGTGACGGCGGCGACGTCGGTGCTGATCTGGGTGATGGCGGCGGTCGGGCGGGGCCTGGTTCCGCAGGCTAGCTCGCCGGTGTCGGCTGCGGCGTGAGTCGCGCCCTGACCGGGTTGTTTGCTGATGGTGATGACCTGGACGTATCCGCGCGGGGTGCCGCTGGCGGTGTCGAGAACCCTGGCGGCTTGGTCCTGGGTCATGGCGCGGGACGGGCGTCCCGCCTGGCCTTCGGGGAGGTCGGCGAGTTCGGCCACGTTCCGGCCGATGAGGTCGTACTTCTGCGCCCGCCGAATGGCTCGGCGCAGGGTGCTCTTGATCATCACGAGTGATCGTTTGCTCAGTACCTGGCCAAGGTCGGTGAAGAACCGGTCGGCATCGGTGACCTTGAGATCCTTCAGCTTGATGGCACCGATCTTCGGATAGATCCACTTCTCCGCCTGCCCCCGGTAACAGGCCACTGTGCCGGGATCGAGCGTAACTGCGTCGAGCCAGTCCCGGACGCAGGCCTCAACGGTGTAGGTCGCCGGCGTCTGGATGCCGCTGCGGATTTCCTCGCGCAGCTCTTTGAGCTTGTCCTTGACCTCTGCCTTCGTCTTGCCGCGAACGGTCTTTCGGCGGCGCCTGCCCGCGCCATCGAAGCCGAGCGAGATGGTGCCGACGAAGCACTTGTTGGTCTTGTCCCATGAGATGCCGTCGTCACCGCGCCCACGGCGCCTCTTGACTTGTGGGTTACTCATCGGCTTGCTCCTCCGTCTTTCTCGGTTCGGGTACTCGACGACCGCGTCAGGTGGCTTCTTCGTGGGATGCGATGAACTCGGCCAGGTGCTGGTCGGTGATCCGGCGCAGCTTGCCGATCTTGATACTGCGGAGCTGGCCGGTCCGGAGCAGGCTGTAGACCTTGTCGCGGCCCACGTTCAGAATCTCCGCTACCTGCTCGACGGTGTATGCCTGCACGCCCGCTCGCCTGGGTCGTCGTGCTGGAGTGCTCGGCGCGATGGCGGCAGTCAAGTCAGCAAGATCGCGCGCCATAGTGGCCGTGTTCCGTTCATGGATCGCCCGCTTCCATCGCTCAGCCCAGGTGGCCCGACGGCATGAGGCCATTACCGGCTGGCCGCAGGTGGGGTACGGCCAGCCGCGGGCATCTGGCACCGAAAACCTCATCGACATCTAGCATATCTTATTTAAATCAGATATCGAAGTCAAGTCGGCTCCAGCTGATGGGGAACGGGAACTGTGGCCGAAGCCTTTGGCCGTACGAAGACGTCCGGGCTAGCAGGTCAAGCTCGTGGTCGGAGCCGTGGTGCCCGCAAGTGCCTGTTCGTCGGCCAGGAGCATCCTGAACCGCACCGCAGGACGATCTGGTCGAGGCCTACGCGGTGCTCACTCGAAGTCGGACTGTTCGAACCTCAGCACTCGCGCGTTCTCGGTCACGATGCGGATCTTGTCGTCGGGGAAGCCGTCTGGCCGGGTGGCTTCCACCTCGACGGTGATGGTGAGGTCCCCGGTGTCCGGGTCGGCGAGGTGGGGGAGGATCTCCTGCTGCAGGCGGGTCAGGTCGCGGCCGTACTTCTGCGGATCGACCCGGAACACGCCGAAGAACCGGGTCTTCGCTTTGGGTGCGGGCGGAACCGGCACCTCGCCTTCTCCGTCCGCAATCCCGCCGCCGGGTTGGACCGTGGAGGATCCTGTGCCTGCCGGGCCGGCGTCGCTGCCGGTCGGCGGCGGGCTCTCGGCGCTGCGCTGGTGTAGCGCGATGTCCGGGCGGACCAGCAGGACAGCGTCGGTAATCAGGCCGAACGAGTCGTGATGCGGAATCGCCAGCCCGTCGAAGTCGCCGCTGGTCTCATCACGGCTGGCGGCGAGCGCGAACCCGTCCTGTTCCCAGGTGATCGAGTTGAGTGCGTCCCGCAGGCCTGCTTCGAGCACTGACCGGTCGCGCAGACGTGGCAGGTACGGGTAGGTCGTGTACAGGTCCCATAGTTCCCCGACCGACACGTATCCGCGTTCCCACACGGCCTTGAGCGGGCCGGCCAGGTAGTGGTGGATGTTGCGGGAGGAGTGCACGGCGGCGAGCGCTCCCTCGCGGTTTAGTTTCTCGCTCACGCGGAGCGCGAGTTCCGGGGACTGGCTCTCGGCCTTGATCACCGACAGTTCCATCGGCCTGGACGGGTCGGGCTGGTACGGGTAGATGACCCAGATGTAGGTGGTAGAGATCCGCTGCTCGGTAACGTCGTTCGCGCTGCCCAGCCGTGTTGTCGCGAGGTCCACCTGGTTCGGTGTGAGATCGAGCTGCTTCACCCGGCCTGTGATGTCCCTCCAGGCCAGGTACTCCCGCACTGCCTCCTCCAGTTCTTCCAGCCGCCGCGCGTCCGGGGCCAGGAAGACGAGCTGGTTGCGGTGCTTGCGCTGGGCGCTCCCGCGAGCCGCAACCGCGTCTCGCGCGAACGACAGCGCTGGGCTGCCGTCCTCGCCGTTGCGCCGGTAGGGATACCGGGGGTGGAGCACGACCAGCCGGGCCTCGTCTGTGTCCAGGATGTCGCCGGTGCCTTCTGGCGCGATCGGCACGGCGGCGAAGTCGCCGCGGCTGCGGCGGGCGAAGGGCTGGAGCCGGCGCACGATCTCGGCTTGTACTTCCTCGGGCCGGTCCCGGAGCCGTTCGGCGATGTCCTTGGCTGCGCGGCCGATGGAGGCCTGGGTGTCGTACCAGTACCGGGCGGTATCGGAGTACAGATAAGTGGCCTGGTCGGCGAGCACGTGCAGCGCCGAGGCGAAGTGCGCCACGGTGTCGCCGGGCACGGCGGTGCCGAGCCAGATCCCGCGCTGGTCGATGCCCTTGTGCGCGCTCTTCAGGGTGGCCGCCGAGCCGATGAAGATGGTCCGGGCAAGCCGCCGGGTCAGCGCCCGCTGGCCGAACGTCGACCGCTCGTGATCGATCCGGGCGGGCGTGGACTCCGGGCCGTCGACGTCGGTGTCGATGATCGACTTCCAGGAGTCTTCCAGGTACTGGGTCAGGTCGTCGAACACTCGCCGGTCGCTCAGCGGCACCGTGGCCGGCATGATCAGCGGGTACGGATCACCAGCCTGCCACAGCGCGTAGATCGCGGTGCTCATCAGCCGCAGCACGCCGCGGGTCCGCTGGAACCGTTCCAGGGTGGACCAATCCTGGTACAGCCGGTCGAACAGCTCTGGATGCAGCGGGTAGCAGTCCCGGATCCGCTTCTCGTACTCCGGCTCGGCAACCTGCGACGGGAACTCGCCCCGGTTCGCGGCATAGAACTGGGTGAACCGCCGCGCCACCGCCGCGATGTCCGTTCGCGCGGCACCGGTAGCGTCCTGGAACAGCCGCCGCCGCACGATCTCGAATGACTCCTGAGGTGAAGCGGGGCGCCACTGATCCGCCATCCGCCGAACCACGTTCTGTAGCCGGGCCAGCGCCTGCTGCCCGTGCGTGCCGCCGACCTCGATGTCAGAGGCCGGGATCGACACGACCAGCAGCGCGCCCGGCACCGAGGACACCGCCTCGGTCAGGGTCTGGGCGAACGTGAACTGCGTGTCGAAGCTGCCTGCGGCGAGGTCTCCCCGATGCAGCTCGCGGGCGTAGGCGACCCATTCGTCGATCAGGATCAGGCACGGCGCATACGCGGCGATCAGCTCGGTCAGCGCAGCAGCCGGGTTGGTCGCGGTCAGGTCCGCCTCGGCGATCCGATCGTAGGCGGCACGGCCGCCAAGCTGGAACGCCAGCTCGCCCCACAGCGTGTTCACGTGAGTGCCGTCGGCCTCGATCACGCCCTGACTCGGGGAAAGGTGATTGCCGACCAGCGTGACCCGCTTCACCTTTCCGGGACCCAGCCTGGCCACGTCCTGGCCGTCCAGCAGTTCCTGCAGATCCTGCGAGTACCCGGACAGTGGGCGACCGGAGAACAAGTGATACAGCGCCAGCATCGAGTGGGTCTTGCCGCCGCCGAAGTTCGTTTGCAGATTGATCACCGGCGCCGCACTGTCGTCCCCGGAAATCCGGCGCACCGCGCGGATGATCAGATCCCGCAGCCCCTCGGTCAGGTAGGTGCGCTGGAAGAACTCCACCGGATCGCCGTACTCGCCCAGCTCATCCTCGTGCGCCACCCGGAACAGATTCGCCGCGAACTGCGACGCGTTGAACCGACCGGTCGCCACGTCCGGATGCGGCTCGATCACCTCACGCCACGACTTCAGGCCCATGCCCTCAACCGGTGGCAGGGCTTCCGATTGTCTGACCGCCTTCTTCGTCTGCTTCTCGAACGCCGCCTGCTGGTGCTCCGTCCAGAGCTTCTCCACCTCATCGGCCTCAGGCACCGCGCCCGCCGCGCGCAGCAACCGCACCATCGTGTCCAGCGCCCGCATCGTGTCCGCATCGATAAACGCGTCATTGTGCGCCCACTTGTTCCCAACCTCACGGATCTCCTGCGTGAACGCCAGCTCCGTCCGCGACAGCGAATCGCGGAACGCCCGCTGGTTCTCGGTGATCACGCGCAACAGCAGTCGCGGGTCAGACCTGACCATAGTGGCCGGGCGCCCGTCGCGGCGCTCGCGCTCGATCATGACCTCTAGCCAGTCCCGGCCCTCGGGCATCACCGTCGGCATGGTCGCGTCGATGAACGGCCCTAGCCCCCTGGCAAGGATCTCAAGCGCACGCCCGACCCGGTCCCGATTGCTCAGTGCCACGATCCCGCTCCTTCGCGGTAGGGCTCACTCGTCTGCGAAGTCCATTGTCGGCTGAACACTAGCCGTTACGGCATGCTTACGGGCAACGTCGGCAATGTCCGGCCAGGATGTAACCAGACTGTTGAAAAGCAGCGCAGAATCCTGACGCTTCTTCCGGTCACAGACGCTGTACAGAAGATAGGCAAGCTCCTTAACCCCATTCAGATCCAGAACGGATGTCAGCTGCCTCATCAGCAGCCCAGCCGACTCGATCCCATCCTGCTCAAGCCGCCTGGACAGATGCAGCACCGCCTCCCACATCGTCGGCCGCGCGTCCTTCGCCGGGTCGTAGTCTTCAGGCAGGTCCTCCGCTCTGAGCAGCCAGGCTTTGCCGGCGCGTGCCTTCAAAACACCGGCGCGCTCCAGGCCGGCCAGCGATGTGTTGAGCGCAGTCGCCAGCGTCTCGGCCGTGCCGGAGTCACCTTGCGCCCACTCGTACTGGTCGAACCACTTGACGCACCATCGCGAGTCGGTGTCGAAGTCACCCTCCTGCTCGCCCAATGCCTCGTATAGAACCTGGTTGATCAGCTGCAGTGCGGTTCGCACCCCCATGGCCGACCCGTCAGGCTCGGCCACCTGCCGGTGCCGGGAGAACACAGCCATCCCGGGTCCAATCGCCGCTTGCGCCACATCCACCGGCGCGATGTTCCCATGCTGAAGCTCTTTGAGCCGTGCTGGCAGTTCCTCCCGTAGCAGTGCCAGGAAACCCCGCCGGTCCGTTGTCAGGGCGTCCCCGAACCTCGGGCGGCACGCAAGCACAATTGAGGACGCTAGCGCGTTGCTCCCGATCTCACGCACGCGTCCAGTCCGTTCGGTGCGCATAGGCCAGGTCGCCGTTACTTGCCAGCCCGATGCGATTACGCCATCGAGCAACGTCTCCCAGCCGGTTGATGAATGACCTTCCTGTCCTGACTCAGACTGCTTGAAGGCATAGAACAAGCTGATTGGAAAGTCGGCAACCGGACTCTTTCGTATCTGGGAAAACAGTCGGCTGAATCCGTCGCGGAAGAATCTCTCGGACTCTGCGTGCCCACCCTGTCGGATTGGATCGGCCACCAGCTCTGCGGCTTTCGGTGTAAGGACGGTTCGGAAGAGTTCCGGGAACGCACCGCTCGCGCTACGCCGCAGCCAAACGTAGAAAAAATCGGAAAGATCCGCATATGGTACATTGTCGTAGTAGGGTGGGTCAGTCGCGAGCAGCAGGTTTCGGTAGTCCCGCCCCAATGCATCCGACGCATTTGCGCTGTCGGTCGCTGAAGCCGCGCGGTACAGTCCGTCGAGTACGCGGCCGATCCATTCGCAATTCTCTGCAAAGTCGCACGGGCCAGATCTGAAAGGGTTCCCCTCTGCGTAGTCCCAAACCATAGGGAGAGCCGCGCGACCAAATGTATGAGCGGTTCCCTCCTTCGAAGGCATGTACATCCACAAGCACAGCGATGACGAATTATCCGCGATCTTGCTTACGGCGAACGAGAGGTAGAGCGAGATGGCGTCGGCGTAGGATCTGTCCGCGGTATCGCTAAGAACACGGGCGCGGGCTTCCGTCACGAGGTCGCACAAGGTCATCAGGGCGGTCAGCTGGCGGCTGGTGAAGAGGTCGGCCCAGCTGACCATGCCATAGTTCGGCGCTGTCAGGTACCGGGGGTTATACGGGATCTCGGCATCCGGGGCATCGGCGGGGCGGGGCACGTCAGCGGCGGTCTCGTGCTCCTCGTTGGGCGCCAGGTAGTAGCGGGTCCTGGTGCCCGCTGCCGCGATCGCCATGAGCTGGGCACCCATCCTGCCAGCCTTGCCCTCCGCCCGGATGTAAGTAAGCGGCACCAAAGTTCCGCAGAGCAGGCATTCGGCGCCAGTTCGGCCCACCGTTCCATCCCGCGGCAGACCGTGCGGGCCGCATATCTCGAACCGGACCCGCTTGCCGTCAGGCACCGGGCGCACGTAGCGTTCCTTGCCGTTCTTCTTGCCCAGCCAGAACGAGCGGACGAGCGGCATGGTGCCGCCGCAGGCCGGGTTCGGGCACGTCACCGTTCGAGCCCAGATCCAGGCGATGACCGTTGCCATCGTGCCGTCGGACAGCTTCGCCTTCGGGTACAGGTGGCCGATCCGGCGTTCGGCTTCGTCGCGGATCCATTTGCCGTAGCAGCGCACGTCTTCGGCGAGGCCCTCTGCGCCGCGCCAGCGCAGTTGGCTCTTGGCGTTCGGGTGGACGGGTGGCTTGCCTGCCCATTTGGGCGGGATCTCGATCAGTGCCTTGTTGATCAGGACGGCCACTGGGTTGAGGTCGCTGGCGTGTGCTTCCAGGCCGAGGCGCTGTGCTTCCAGCGGGATCGATCCGCCGCCGGCGAACGGGTCGAGGATCGGCGGCGGGTTTCCGTCGCAGGAGTCCCAGATTTCCTTGCGGGCGGCGGCCAGCACGGTCTCGTTGGTTGAGTTCTCCCACTTGACCAGGTCGCGGATGATGACGAACAGGCGCTCCCGTTCGGCCAGTTGCGCCTCGGGTGTGGGGAACCGGTCCGGGTGCGCGGACGGGTCGTCGACCAGCTGGGCGAACAGCACGGCGCGGGCGGCGGCGAGCGGGCGCCGTGCCCACCATAGGTGCAGGGTCGAGGGGTGGCCGTGCCGGATCGACTTTTCCCGTGCGGCCTCCTTGTTGATGTCTTCCAGCGGCAGGGCGACTTCGATCAGCTTGCGCTTGTACCCGGGTGCCGCGTGCTCCTCGCTGATCGTCACCGCGGGTCCTCTCCTCTGGCCCAGAACTCGTTCCACTTCAGCACCACAGCGGTTACTGCGAAGTCGTTCAGGACGATTCCCTCGAAGCCGACGAGCACGTATCGAACTTGGTCGAAGTCCGGCCCGTCCGGGCTGACCCTGACCATGGCCAGGCGGTGATGGTGTTCGGTGTTGCGGGCGAGCATCACCTCGATGCGGGTGACGAAGAACTCCTTCGCGCCAGCGATCCGGCCCTTGACTTCCAGGAACAGCCAGTGGCCGTCCAGGGTTCGCGACCGGATGTCGTAGCCGGGGTTGTTGTGGGCCATGACCTCGGGGTCACGTCCCAGGGCGCGTTCTGCTTCGACGACAACGGCGATAGCCCGCCGGTCAACCTCGCGGGTGTCTCTGGCGTAGCGCTCCGCTGGCTGGTCCCGCTTCCCGGCCAGGCGGTCGAGCAGGCCCTGCGGCACGATCAGCGCGGACGCGGTGGCGACGGGAGGGCGGGGCTGCAGGTGTGCCTCCCGGTCCAGCTCGGCAAGGCGTACAGCCAGCCGCCGTTCCAGGTCGCGGGCCTTGGCGCCGGCGGTCTCCGGGCGCATCCTGATCTTCTTGCCGTGCTGCTGCTGCCAGAGCAGGTCGCCCTGCCGGGCGTCCCAGTAGTTGATCTCATGGGTCAGGCGCTGCCGCACGAGCGTGCGGGTCCGGTCTGTGCTGGCGGTGATGTTCTCGGACACTTCGCCGAGGCTGGCTGGCAGCAGATTGCTGGCCGCCCACGAGACCGCGTTCTGCCGTGCCCCGGACAGCCACGGTTCGGTGGCGAGAGCTGGCAGGACGGCCCGTTCAGAATCGTGGGGGGTTTCGTAGTCCAGATAGGGAGCCGGCCCGCAGGGCCGCGCATCCTTGGACGCGGTCAGTTCGGCGAATTCGAAGCGCCGCAGCACCGGGTGCGGCGGGTCGCTGCCGTCGACGATCTCCTGGCGCAGGGCCACCATGACCCGCGCGTCCTCGGCCGGGTCCAGCCGGTCGATCAGGATCGTGCCCGCCTGCACTGCGGGGGCGCAGCGGGTCGCGGTCTGCTGCACGACCGCGTCGAGCAGCGGATGGCCGGGGGCGAGCAGGTCCGCCCGGATCAGGCCGTCCCCGCTGCCACGGGGCTCGCCGGCGGATGCGTCGGGCTGGATGCCGGAGCGGTCGAAGGTGGCCCGCTGGTAGCGCGGCAGCACCAGGCCGCCGGCCTGGCGCCGTTCTCGGAGCACGGCCGGCACCCCGGAGATCTCGAACCGCCCGGCCTCCCGTGGGCTGATCCTGCCGCCGAGCCCGGTGAACGCGGCCCGGAAGAACGCGGAGATGTAATGCGGCTGCAGCCGCCGGGCACGCGCCTCCTCCATCTGCAGCCGCACCTTCTCCACATCGGCCGCGGTGAGCATGTCATGGTAGAGGGCGCGCTCGGCCAGCAACTGGTCAAGCCCCTCGCCGACCCGCTCGTCGATGACCTCGTGCAGCCGGGCCCGCACCTCGGGCTGGTCGCCGTACCTGATCGCGTCCAGCAGCAGCTGGCGCAGCGGCGCGCCCTCGAACGCCTCGCCGAGGACGTCGAAGACCTTGCCGCCCAATGCCTGGCGCTGCTGCTCGACCTTGGCCAGCAGCCGCACGAACACATCGCCTTCCCTCGTGCCGGCCGCGACCAGGTTCCACAGGTGGCAGACCTCGGTCTGGCCGATCCGGTGAATCCGGCCGAACCGCTGCTCGATCCGGTTCGGGTTCCACGGCAGGTCGTAGTTGACCATCAGGTGCGCGCGCTGCAGGTTCAGGCCCTCGCCCGCCGCGTCGGTCGCGACGAGCACGGCCAGGGCCGGGTCCTGGCGGAACCGGTCCTGCACCGCGCGGCGGTCCTCCCGCTTTACGCCGCCGTGGATGGTCGCCACGATCTCGTCGCGGCCGAGCAGCATCCGGATCTTGCTGATCAGGTAGTTCAGCGTGTCCCGGTGCTCGGTGAA
>Ga0209517_10007071_pt1 | contig 13603 bp, 8 predicted proteins | sample PeaSoiMetSII2010_FD_187695 | JGI IMG/M metagenome (GOLD analysis project Ga0209517, IMG submission 187695) | Peat soil microbial communities from Weissenstadt, Germany - SII-2010 (SPAdes) (version 2) | ecosystem: Environmental > Terrestrial > Soil > Wetlands > Peat | place: Germany: Weissenstadt...
GCACGCTGCGGTAATCCGCCTCCGCATTCAGAAAATCCAACAACGACGCGCCGCCGTGCTGATAGGAAAAGAAAATGGTGTCGCGCACCCGCACCGACTGTTGCAGGTATTTCGCCTTATATGGCCGCAGCAGAATCAAGGTGCTGTTCAGCGTGGCATAACCGGAGTCCACGTCGCTGAGCACCTGGGCCTCAGTGGCGTCGCGCAACCTCTCGTTGCGCGTGATATCGAGCTGAGTGCGCAGCTTCTCTCCTTGATTGCGATCGAAGATGCGCAGCGGGATGCTGATACTGACACCCAGCGTGTTGATGCCGTCCGGGTTGTTGGTCGAAGCGTTATGGGTGTACCACGCGGCGAGGGTCGGATCGGTTGAACCATTCGCCACCGCCAGCTTGTGGTCGGTCTGGGCCTTGTCTACGGCTTCGATGGCTGCTTTCAAGTCGGGCCGCGTGTCCATGGCTATCTTGCGGAACTCATCGCGCGGCGCGAGTTCGTCCTTGAAATCGTAGGTTCCGGTTACGTCGAATTGTTCAATCGGAGTGCGTTCGTTCAGCAAGGTGAGCAGTTGGATTTTCGCAGTGCGCCAATTCACTTCCGCGGTTTGCACGTCGGACTCGTATTGCATGCGCTGCAGCTCCAGCCGGTCTAGATCAATCTGCGCAATGTCGCCGGCATTGAACCGGTTTCGGCTGATTTCGAGCACGTGGTCGTAGTAGGCCAGGTTGTCTTTGGCGAGTTGCAGCACGGCTTTGGCTTGCAGCACGGAGACAAATGCGTTTCGCAGATTAAAGAGCATAGTCCGCTCTAAGTCAGCGTGAGTGGACTCGGCGATCAGCGTGCCCTTTTTTGCGCTTTCCAGGCGCAATCCCCGCTTGTGCCGGCGCTCGAACAGCTGGCTGATGCCGGGGGATTCGAAGGTACCGGCAAACGGCTCCCAGACACCTTTGTTCGGAGCGATCTGAGTTCCATCCACGGTCACAGAGAAGGTTGGGTTGGGCCGAAGGTAGGCAGTGATCTCTTCCGCCTTCGACTCAGCGATGTTCAGCCGGTCAGCCAGCAGGGTCGGATTGTTCGCTTCAAAGCGGTCCCGTACCTGTTCCCATGCCAAGACCTGCTGCCCGTGCACTGTCTCGGTCAGGCCGATAGCGCAGCACAGTGCCCAGACAAAAGGCATGATTGACCGCGAGACGCCTGGGGCCGGCCTAATAATGTGAGCAATCTTTCAAGGGGAGAATGTGCGATGCCACAAACTCATTCAGGCTGAGCTCGATCTCCTCGCTTTTCTCAATCTGCGAGCCGCACTGCCCGTCTTGGAGCGCTTCTGCTGGCCTCTGTTCTTTGCCATCCGCGCGATGAACTCGGCGCAACCCGTATACACAATCAACACATAGAAGACGACAGCGAAAAGACCGATAGCAACCAACACGTAGCCATTGATTACATCGAAGTTCACTTGCCTCTCCAGGCCGAGATTGAGCTTCGCCGTTAACCCTTTGCAAGGTAATGGGCGACAAATCTCCCCATGTCTTCGGCGGCTGGCCTGAAGCTCTTATATTCGAAAGGGTGGGGTCAGCGGGAGGGACTCAAACGGCGCGTACCAGCAATATTTTGACTCGCTGGCGCGAGTGATTCATCCAATCGTTCGATTAGGCAAGTAGTGCCCAGGAAGGCTGGCAGGGAAGCGCCTAAACCAAACCATGCCAATCATTTGATTTCACAACCACAATCTTTCGGAATAATCGTTTGATTGGCTTAGGAAACCGGAAGCCGGATGTCATAATCGAAAGTCTCCTGCCAACTTTCATGCCCCACTTGGACTGGATATGGGATCGGCGAAATCGGACCGCTGTTCTGTTGGTCAGCGGTGTGATCGTGCTGGCCATCGCTGCTTTGGATTGGTGGACGAAGCCCTATTTCTCTCTCGGTTTTCTCTATTTGTTTCCGATCATGCTCGCCGCTGGCTTTCTGCCCCGCTGGGCCATCATCCTGTTGGGTCTGGCTTGTGCCGTGTTGAGCGAACGTTTCAGCAACCTCGATCCATCCGATGCCAACATAAGGCTGGGGTTCGAAGCGCTGGCGCTGTGCGGATGCGGACTGCTGACCTCTGAAGTTCTTCGTAACCGGCGATTGAGCATGGAGGCCCAGGAGCGGATGCGAGTCCTCGTGGAAACTAGTCCGGCAGCGATTGTTACGGTTGATCAGCGAGGCTTCATTGAACTGGCCAACCACGCCGCGGCGGAACTCATGGCTCCGCGCAATGGCGATCTGATCGGGCAGCCCATCGCCGCATTTCTGCCCGAATTGCACCACGCCTTGCGGCCGGAAGAAGGACCGCAATTCCGAGCATCGATGCAATGCCGGGGGCATCGCGGCAACGGAGAACCTTTTCTCGCGGAAGTGTGGTTTTCCACGTATAGGGAAGGCGCGAGCCCGAAAGTGGCCGCCATTATTGCCGACGTCAGTGAGGAGCAGACTGCCCTGGCGGGTCCAGGTTCCGCCACTTCGGACCAAAAGGAGCGCCCGTCTCTCAACAGTCGGGAATTAGAAGTGCTCCGGCTCGTAGTTCAGGGCCTGGCAAACAAGGAGATCGCGTCACGCATCGCGATCTCGGAGAGCGGAGTCAAGAACACACTCCAACAACTGTTTGCGAAGACTGAAGTGCGAACTCGCAGCCAACTTGTTCGGGTGGCGTTGGAACGCTACAGGGACCTACTGTAGGTGCTCTCGTTTTCGCAGTGGATCGTTTTTCAATCCGAGAGGGGAGGCCGAGATTGTCCGCCCATCGGCGCGCGTATTCGCGACATTGAGCGCTGAACTCAAAACCATGTGGTTTTGAACCGCATACGAACGGCGATACCAGGATTGAAAATTCAATCGTTTGCGTGTCGCATGCGCAGAAGATTTTTGAACCGCCCTTGCGCCCGCGATGAAGAGGCGAACATACGGCGCACACTTGTGCAATCGCCTGGTTTCGCCAACTATGAACGGCTGCGCCGTCAGAGTGCGGTCGCAGATCGTTGAGGACGCGCTTTCGGTGAAAAACTCTGCATATTGCAGGCACTGGCACCGGCCAGGGCACCAGCCCAACGCGATTAGTTCTTTAGGAGTGATCGCCGGAGACTACATCGACTCGAACGGCGTCTATCACGGTTTCGTGCGTGAAACATCCGGGGTCATCCTCACGGGCAACGCTCCAGGTGCGGAAACATCCGCTGGCCAAGGCACGTTCCCGCTCAGCATCAACACATCCGGTGCCATCACCGGATACTACATCGACACGAACAACCTCATTCACGGATTCGTGCGAAGCAGTAGCGGTAGCATTTCGGAATTTGAGGCGCCGGGGGCCATGATTGCAACACCTACGAAGCGGATCCTACGGCGTCACTGTGAACTTCTTGCTACTTTTCAGTGTTCCACTTGGCGTCTTGACCGTCACAAACCCAGACTTCGCTCCTGTCGGTACCGTCGCTGTCAGGTACGTGTCAGAGATCACTGTGAACGACGCCACGATACCGCTGAATGCCACTTTCTTCGTTCCCGTGAATCCCTGGCCAAGGATGCCGATTGTCGCTCCGACCGGGCCCGACGTGGTGACCAGGCTGGCAAATGGCTTCAGAGGTATGCTCGGGTTCCACTTGAAGAAAGTGCCAGAGCCGTAGGTACCGCCAGCATTCGACATTCCGTAAAAGGAGCCGTTGGTATGCTGCAGCAGGCTGACCTTCACTGCGCCACCGATTACGCCGTTTGCTCCATCAAAATTGTAGAGCACCGAAAACGTGCTGCCGCCTTTGGCACCGACGCGGAAGATCGTGCCATAGCCGTTCTGCCCCCCGACGGTGGCAACCCCATAAAAATACCCATCCGTCGCCTGTACCAGTCCAGCATAGAGGTTCCCTCCTTCCGATGCATCCGCGCTGAAGCTATGAAGCACCGTGAGTTTCCCTGCTCGGGTCATTTTGAAAATCGATCCTTCTCCGTTTCCTCCGCCCACAGCCGTGCCGTAAAAATTCCCGTCGCTACCCAGCACCATCGGAGCCGTAATGCCGCCCTGACTGTTGCTCAAGAAAGTGAACACTCCAGCCGGCGTGATTTTAAATATGCTTCCTGTTCCTCTTCCGGTGCTGCCGTAGAAATTGCCGTCCTTACCCTCCACGAGTGGAGCAAATCCATAACAGCCGTCCGATCCGCCGTTGAACTGGTAGACCCAGCCTAGAGTTCCCGCTGGCGTAAGCTGATAGATCGTTCCGCAACCCTGCCCGCAAGGCGTGGCGCCCCCACAGGTCGTCACACCGTAGTAGTTCCCATCCGCCCCGAGAATTGGAGCGGAAAACGGCTGGCCTCCATCGTTGCCGCCGGTAAAGCTATACAATTGAGTTACGGAGCCATTCGGAGCAACGATAAGAACCGTACCATAACCATACTGACCACCGCTTAGAGGCGCCACAAGAAAACTTCCATCCGGGAGCGGTTCGACGCCGCTGAAAGGGTTACACCCGTCCGAACAGCCCCCTCCAGACCCCAAAGAAGTAAATGGCACGATTTCGGTGAGGGAGGAACCGGTCGGCGTTATGTTAAATACCGCCCCCTCAGGGTAAGGAGGAAAGGTCCCTCCCCCGCTTTCGCTGGTTGTGTAAATATTTCCGTCCTGACCTTGCGCCAGTGTTCCCGTGTTCTGAAAGCTGACGGGATCACCCGAATTCGCGTTGAAGTTGTACAGCGCCGTCGGCGTCTGTGCAGCTGAGACCAAACCAAGAAACATCGTCAGGACGCCGATTACGGACACCACTCGAATGGCCCTATAAACGCCCGCGGAACTTCCTCGTGTGCAGAACATTGCAACCCCTCCCCCTTGATAATGCTTTCCGTGTTGTACGTGCAGATCGGTGCGGCTAAAATGGCATCCGCTCAGGATCGTTGAGACGGGATTTCGTTCCCGCCTCGCATCCGTTGGCGCAGCCTTCTGTCGCAGGGTATTTAGCCATAGACACGAATCGAAGTCTTTACCGATTCCTGAAATTGGGCTTAAAGGACGATGAAACGCAGGTTTTCATAGGCATCTCATGCCAGATACCCGGGTTACTCTCATCTTTTCCCCCTATCGTCTCGATCCGGACGAGCGGCGCCTGAGCCGCAATGGCGATCTTTTGCCTCTAACGCCCAAGGAGTTCGACACCCTGCTCGTCTTGGTGGAAGCCGGGGGGCGGGTGGTCGAGAAAGAGGAACTGATTCGCCGTGTCTGGCCCGACAGCTTTGTCGGCGACAATAGCCTGGCTCGAAATATCTCGGTTCTGCGCAAGGCTCTCGGCGAACAGGTCATTGAGACGATTCCGAAGAAGGGTTACCGGATCACGATTCCTGTCGGTCGCGTGGAAGTCGCGCGAGAGGTTCCGAGCGCGGAGTCAGAACCGCCGGCGACATTCGCCCATTCCGTGACCGCCATGCCAGCAGCGTCATGGTGGAAGCGACGGTTTGTAATTTGGCCGGCAATGGTGGTTCTCGTACTGCTTGTCGTCGCGTTTCGCTTTGCCGGTATTCACTCTGCCAGGGCGCGGACGGCAACAGTCGGTCTCCAGCCCATCCGATCCGTGGTGATTCGCAAAGACGGCGCGACCGATCCACTCGATGAGGGCTTCCAGTTACATGGGCCTGACGGACAATACCCAAAAGTCCTGTACAACCGCGAGACCAACGGGTGGGATCGCTGGAGGATGAAGAGCAACGACCAGAATTACTTCTACCGCGCTCTCAACGCCGCGGAGAAGGATCTCGCGCTGGCACGCAACTGGAAGACTATCTGCGTTTGTGCGCTGGAGGCGGGCGCTGGCTTTGTCGCCATCGATTTCGCGGGTAAGGGGCCGCGATTCGATATGGAATTTTTCAGCGAGGGAAACCGCTTTTTTGTCGGCCTTACTCGGCAGATCACTCCTACGCTGAAGTGGGACCAGAAGATCGAGTTTGCGGGCATTGCGGACGTCGCACATCCGCACACATACGAACTGCGATATGACCACGCGACACAAAGTGCGAGTCTGTGGATCGACGGTCAAAAAAGAGCGGACGGGTATCGCGGACATCATCAGTTCCAGGAGGATCGTGGCCTGTTCTTTGGGGCCGAGATCTATGGGCAGTCTACCGAAGGCAGTTTTGTATTTAGCAGCGTGTCGTTTGAGGCGCAGTGAGTTCGTCGACCTGTTTCGTCAAAAGTTGTCAATACGTGTCAATTTGCATAACTGAAAGGCCAACTGTTGATAAATCTCTATTTCACTCATTGACCTAGGCCGTCGGCGTAACTGACGTTCCTCGACTGTGCCAAAAACCTCCCCGACACTGCTCTTCTAATCTATTGATTCATCCACTCGGTTATGAGCAAAAGGAAGGGGGCCAAAACCACATAGGCTTTCACGGCAGGATCGGTGGCTACCATTGCATCCGCCTCGGCTCCAAGAATTTTCATTGCTGTCAGCCGAACCAAACGACCCCGTCCACCGCATACCTTAAAGTGAATCCTGTATTTCGACGGCCGTATTCCAAATGTCCTTCGATTTTAGGGGAAATCATCGGGTTCGGTCCCGCATGTCGAAACGGTTTTAGGCCTAATTTGGAATGAACGCGGTTTAATCATCGGAAACTGAAGTTGTACGCCGACCAGCGGTCGGCTGCACCGCATGGTTAGATGTGGCGCATTGCATCACGTAGGGCGTGGGTCAATCGACCTTGCGTAGCGCCCACCCGAGACCTGCCAGCCCCGCGCCAAATACTGCGTTACCGAGCATTGCTCCAACCACGCCAAATGGCGCCTGAAGGCCCGGAATCAGAATCAGGCCGAGAAACGTCGCAAGAGCGGCCCAGCGAGGAAGCAGTTTTAGGCGCCAGAGGTTGCCGGATAGGAAAAGCCAACCTACTGCAAACAGGCCTACTCCCGATGCCATTCCGACATTCATGGTCGGATTTTTGTCGATCGCAACGAAAGTCTCCCGATTCGTCTGTGCCACCGTTCGCAGTACGAACACGTCGCAAAACTCGACTGCTAATACGAAACAACTCCCAATAAGCGCCGCCAGGAACACCAGGGTGCTGCCGACCCCGGGTCCGGCCCTTTGTCTAAGATGCAGACCCAAGCCGAGGCATCCAAAGATGATGAGCAGGGCGGCCAGAGCCGACGTGGACTGACGCAACAAAAACAGCTGCGTAGTCGGCACAATTGCAGGCGGTATGTTGGCACGAAAGAGTAGCGGCGTAAAAGTCAGGTTAATTAAGATGGTCAAGGCTCCGCCGGCGACTAAAGCCAAGCCGCAACCACGAATAAACGGAGAGATGGATTGTTCGGAATTCATAATGCCGCACTTGCGAATAGAGAGCCTTTAGCTTAAACGAAAACATGCCACTGGGCTGCCACCATTCGGTGAACAGGCGTATACAGCCGGTGAATTGCATGAAGAGCCCAGAACGAGGACTCACAGGTCCTGCCGCCGTGATGGCCGCCAGCGACAGCGGCACTGAGCTCATCGGCAAACACGAAACACGAAGATCTAAAGCTGTACGGGCTGAAGCCGATCAGATACTGGGTGAGGCATTGCCGACATTCCACGCAATGGCGTATGCGTGCGGGCAAGGAAGTTTTCCCCCTTTCACTTCATCACTCATCACTCCGCCGGAAATCAGTGGGCCTTGGCTTGCGCGGTGCGAATTTGCGGCATTAGGACGTCGCGAACGTAGTGCCAGTACGGGACGAGCTTGAGGGCAGCTTGTGCGTACTGTTCGGCAGCCTTTAAATCGGGCGTGGCTCGGTTCAAATTTGACCACGCCAGACTCATCAGCAGTTCGGGTTCGCCCCAGATCGGCTCCAGTGGATCGCTGGCGCTTTCTTTGTGTTCCCGTATGGCTTCCAGTCCTTTCTGTTGGGCCGCAAGCGCTTTGTCCTGGCCCCCTCCGCGCTCAGGGGGAACATACCAGCGAATTGACCCAAGCACCCAAAGCAAGCGAGGGTTGTCCGGTGCCGCGGCTTCGGCCTGCTTGATCAAGGGACCGGCCTTAGCTGCCAATTCCTGAACCCGCGCAGGATCCTTCCGGTTTAGGAAGATAAGACTATTCAGGCACGACGCGGCCCCGGCCTCGGCATCCACAAATCCGGGATCCTTCGCAAGGGCGTCATTAAATTCGTTTACAGCCTGCTCCAAGTCTTCTCCTATCTCTTTAGTATCACTGGTGTCGTTGAAACCGTTGGCTGCGCGACGCCACAACGCAAAACCACGCCAGTAAAGCACGCGCGAAGCCAGCCTCTTATCTTCCGGGACGGGGGCGAGATCGCTGTAAAGGCGCTTCAGGGCTGCGCGGTCGCCTTCATAGTCAGCTCGTTGTATTTGGGTAACGATCGTGACCACGTGTTCATGCGTTGCATTGACCGTGGGGGCAGCCAACACCATCGTCGCGGAAGCCACCGCGACTATCACTACGTACGCCACTCTATCCCAGGCACATTTCGAGTTCGAATGTTGGCTGGCGGCCATTTTCACCTCCACAACCGCCTGATCACGTGACCTTTCCTCAAGCGGCTCTCCCATTGTCACTTCCAACTCTAGAGCGCCGTTGCAGAGCCGCGCCAGACGTTTTCGGCGAACCAGCAAGTATTGTCGGTCAACAGTGGTGCAAACCAGCACAAGATAAGATAATTTGGAGGGATTCATGCGAAGGACCATCAAGCGGTACGCGATTGTCTTGGCGGCATGGCTGCCGTTCTTCGCGATTTGGGTTTTCTTGGCGATGTTGTACGGGCACTATCCATTGCGTGCCGCACTCGTAACAGGCATGATTTCGATGGGCAGCGCGAGTCTGATGGGAATCGCTGTCTGGCATATTTGCCAACGCTGGCCTTGGCCCCTCCGGCTCGATTTGAAGTTCTACTTCTTTCAAGTCTTCCTTGCCTCAGGGTACTCAATTCTCTGGATTATTTCAGTCGATGGGCTGGAGGCACTACGCCGCGGCACCAACCCTTTGCGAGATTTCTGGAAATCCCCGGTTCTTGGCTGGCAACTTCTGATGGGCCTCTGGCTGTACGGCCTGTTCGCGGGAGTCTCCTATGCAGTGCAGACGCGGAGTCGGTTGCACGAAAAGGAGACGCTTGCCGCGCGTGCCGAGGCGCTGGCTGCAGCCGCGCGTCTGGATGCGATTCGGGCCCGTTTGAATCCGCATTTCCTGTTCAATGCTCTACACACGCTGGCCGCTTTGGTGAAGTTCCAGCCAACCATGGCGGAAAACGCCATCGAGCGCCTGGGGGACATGCTGCGCTACGCGCTGAAGGAAGATGGCCGTGAATTGGTCGAATTTGGCGAGGAATACGAGTTCACTCGTCAGTACATCGCCTTCGAACAACTTCGCTATGAGGACCGGCTCAAGGTTGACCTACAAATTGACCCGGAGTCTTTCCACTTCGACGTTCCGCCGTTTTCGATCCAAACCTTGGCCGAAAATGCTGTGCACCATGCGATCTCCATCCGCCCACAAGGCGGCTCAATCTGGATCAGATGTTCCTGCCCAAAGGGGAAACTTAGCGTCAGTGTTCGAGATGACGGGCCTGGAGACACGGCTGATCCTGGCCAATCGCACCAATTCGGACTGCGTTCCCTGCGGGAACGTCTGCGGGCCGCATACGGAGCTTCCGCTGAACTGACGGTTCAGGACGGCCGGGAAGGTTTTGAGGCAAGTTTTCTGGTTCCGTCCACCTCGGAACGCGATCAAAAATCAGTCGGTGGAGACCGATGAAAGGTTCCGTTCTAATCGCCGACGATGAGCCGCTGGCTCGACGCACCCTGCGACAATATTTGCTCGACCTCGGCTGGGAGGGGTCGATTCATGAGGCTCCCGACGGCGAAACGGCGATTGTCGCAGCGAACGGGCAACGTCCTGACTTGCTGTTCCTAGACATCGTGATGCCGGGTGCGACGGGCCTGGAAGTACTCAGGCGGCTTGACTATGAGCCGAAGGTGATCTTCACGACGGCTCATGACCAATACGCCGTCACCGCCTTTGAACTTGGCGCTCTTGATTATCTGCTGAAGCCATTTGGACGCGACCGGCTGGAACGCGTCATGCGTCGAGCACAAGCGTCGTTAGATGACTCGGCGATTCCTTTACTATCCCGCGTAACGGAATCGCTTGAACAGACCCGCCCGCTCTCAAGACTCTTCGTGCGCGACAGCAACCGCATCGTCCCAATCCCTCTCGCAAGCCTTGAGCGCGCACAAGGGGCTGATGACTACGTGACGATTTGTACTGCAGCGAGGCAATACCTCGTCGGCAGCCGCCTGACTGACCTCGAAGAACGCCTGCGGGGGACGAATTTCTTGAGAATCCACCGCTCACACCTTATCAATCTCGAATTTGTGACATCGATCGAGCCGTATGACGCCTCGCGCGTAGAGGTTGTCATGAAGAGTGGCGCACGTATCGTCGCGAGCCGAGCGGGCTCGAAACGGCTGCGGGATTTGGCACTCTGACATCGTGGGAGTCCTCCCTTCTGGCGGTTCCGGCGTATGGTCGGCAATCCTTAACTTAGGATTATTTCCGGGTAGCCCGTGATCCGGGCAGAACCCCCAGGTTCCCTTGCGCCCGATCAGGTGTGGCGGTTGCGGCAGCCCGCCAGTCGGGTGAGCCAAAGGCTCAGTTCGCCCCCGAATCCGGCACAGCCGAGGGACTGTGGTATCAATGCCTACGCATAGCGGGCAGACTCGAAGCTCCGGGCCGTTTTGCAGCTCCCGGGGAAAAATGCGGACCCGGCTGTGATTTTTTCAGTGTCGGCTCGAATAACAAGGTGAGCCCCGGCGAAACCATACAGCACGCTCTCGTTCCCGCTGGGGTCTATCTTAAAAACGGTACCACAGGTAAAGTTGATGCAGCCTGGTCCGCCAGCTGTGGTTGTACCATAAAGATTTCCCGACGCGTCGCGAGTCAGGCCGGCGACGGGGAAGTTTCCGTCTGGCCTTGGTTGGAAGCTGTCACAGTACTGTCTCCTTCCCGGTCCGGTCGATCTTGAACACCGTCCCGTTGCCGCCAGAACCGTTTCCGCTCCGGAGAATTGTGCCGTAAAGGTTTCCTTTTCGCACACGTGCGCCGGAAGACCAGGGTTTTCACACGGGTCGTGCTATTTCTTAATCCGCGCCTCCCAATTCGTGACCACGGTCAGAGGAGACGCACTACCCGGCGGCGCCTCGGCAACGTAAAACCTCTTGCCGTCAGGGCTCACGTCATAGAAGAAGGCATACGAGTGCGACGAGAGGTCAAACAATTTATTTGCAGCCCCAGCGTGCACAATTCCGTCAGCTGTTGCGAACGGCGCTGCGTAAAGAATGGTCATGGAGACGTTAGTAAAGAACAGTTCCTTGCCGTCACGCGACCAGACCGGCAACAGCCCACCAGCAGTCGAGATCTGCGACTTGTTGGCGCCAGCTTTGGGTTGGGCGCCAGTGAAGTCAACCGGTGCAACATAGATCTCCGGGTATCCCGTCTCAACCCCAACATAGGCAAGCCATTTTCCATCTGGAGAGAGCCTAGCCCAGCGGGCATAGCCGGAGTTCTGGATCAAGGGGTATCGGTTATGCTGCCCTGTGGTATCCGCGACGCCGATCTCCCAGTTGGCACCTGGATTGCGAAGATCGAAGAGAATATAGCGGTCGTCGGGTGACCATCCTTCCGCTTCCGATCCACCTGGCAGTGAAAACAACGTGCTCTCCGCGCCACTCGCCAGGTCGCGCATATGCAGCTCGGCACCGTTCTGTCCCACACTGAAAGCTATCTTGCGACCGTTATGAGACCAAACCGGGTAGCCTTGCCAACCATTAAAGGTGAGACGAGTCCGGGTGCCTGCAACCAGGTCGAAGAGCCAGATCGCGGATCTGTCAGTGCTGGCTTCATCAATCTGCACTAGCAACTGCGTGCCAGCTGGAGACAGGCTGATGCTCCAGTATCGTCCAGATCCGGGCGCGCTCCCGATCTGCTTGCCAGTTCGGTCGAGCCACACCAGTTGGGTGCTTAAGCTACTGGCCCCGCCCTGATACACCAGCTCGCCGTTACCAGAGACTGAAAAAATGCCAAAATTGAACTGTGGATCGAACTGCACTTTTTCCGCGAGCGTGACCGGGTCACCGCCGAATTGAAGGCGCGTGGGATCGAAGGGTTGTGCGAACAGGGTGGCCCCGCGCACAAAGAACAGGTTCCCCTGGCTATAAGCAACGCTGGAATCAATGTCAGAGAAATCGGCCAGCCTGAGTCCAGACTTGAGCGAGCTGCTTGACAAGTGCGGATGAGCGTCCTGGACCACAAACAGATAATGATCGCCATCGGGCAGTAGGGCAGGAAAACGATGGCTGGACTCCGATTTGGAGATATCCAATTGCGTGATGGCTGTAGGGCTGCCACCCGCAACAGGCACCTTCTGCAGCGGGCCGTCACGCAATCCAAAAATGATGAATCCCCGTTCTGACCAGGACCCACCGCGTCCATCACCGGCATCGCACAAGGCGATAGGTCCTCCGCCGTTCACAGCGATCTTCTTGAGTTTTCCTTCCGCGAAGAAACCCAGAAAGCGGCTGTCGGGAGACCAGAAAGGATACGTTGCATTTTCCGTCTGCGGTAGAGGATGGGACTCAGTGGAATCGAGCGGCCGTACCCACAAAGACTTCACGCCCTCGGTCGTCGTCGCCAGAAACGCAATCGTATTTCCATCGGGAGAGATGGCGGGTGCCCCGTTCCAACCCATGGTGTCCAGAGTTGCCTTTTCAGGCGCAGACACGTTGAACTCAAGATTCGTGGGTGTAACCGTTCGCATGCGCCAGTACTGGAAACCTGCCAGCGCGGCAAAGAGCACCGCCAACGTAGCAGCGATAACCAGCCCACGGTTGCTCCGCGCCTGGTGCTGCGTTGGCACCGAGCGCAATCCGCCCTCGCTGATCCATTGCAACTCCCCACGCACGTCGCCCGCGTTTTGCCATCTCTCATCGGGATGCTTCGCCAGCGACCGCAGCACCACGTGTTCGAAAGCTGGCGGAGTCAACGGCTGGATGGAGGAGATCGGTTCCGGCGCACTCTCCAAAATCGCCGACGCCACCGAAATCTGGCTCTTGCCAGCAAAGGCTCGTTTCCCAGTTGCCATTTCGTAGAGCACGGCGCCAAAAGCAAAGATGTCGGAGCGGGCATCGGCTTCTTTTCCTTCGACCTGCTCCGGCGCCATGTACTGGATGGTGCCGATGATGCTGCCCGCCGTGGTTAGTGGACTTAGCGGACTCGGCCCGCTGAACGTCGCCGCCGCGGTGAACGAAGGCGCTGCTCCCGACCCGTTAGCTGTCGTCTGAACGCCCAGCGGCTTGGCGAGACCAAAGTCCATCAGCTTGGCGCCGCCCTGGGTCAGCATGATGTTTCCCGGCTTCAGGTCACGGTGCACAATGCCGCTGCGGTGCGCGAACGCCAGCGCTTCGGCCACAGCAATCCCGACTTTGAAGATTTCATTCAGCGGCATCGCACCTTTGCGAAGCCGTTCGGCCAGAGTCTCACCTTCGAGGAACTCCATCACCAGGTAATCGGTGCCGTCCTGCGAGCCGATGTCATAGAG
>Ga0209517_10007072_pt1 | contig 13603 bp, 17 predicted proteins | sample PeaSoiMetSII2010_FD_187695 | JGI IMG/M metagenome (GOLD analysis project Ga0209517, IMG submission 187695) | Peat soil microbial communities from Weissenstadt, Germany - SII-2010 (SPAdes) (version 2) | ecosystem: Environmental > Terrestrial > Soil > Wetlands > Peat | place: Germany...
CCATGCTCCACGGTGAGGTCGTGCGGGTCCACGAGCGAGGCGGCGATGCCGCACGTCTCCCATCCGTGGCCCGTCCGTTGGCACTTGTGCTCGAAGCGGGGCACGTGGTCGGCCTTGAGCGAGGCGCGCGCCCCTTCGAGGAGCGGGAGGAGCGCGTGGGCCTTTTTAAAATCGACCATATCCCATCACCTTTCGCACCGCTCGATGCGCGCCGGGCCCGTCGGGAAATTGTTGCCAGTCGTCGTGCTTGTCGAGGAACCGGCCCCATGCCGGAGACCAGTTCACGTCGTCCGTCGCAAGGATTCCGCCCACATCAAGGGCGGTCCATGCCGTCTCATACTCGAACGTCATGTGAGCGTCGGAATGTTCGGAATCGTGATGAAAGAACTGTATGCCTCCCTCGACAGCCTTCGGTAGAAGGTCGCGCGCGTTGCCGAGACGGAGGTCCCATCTATCTTTCCACGACGCGGGAACGAGGTGTCCCGTCGCGCCCTCCGGCACGGTCGCTTTTTCTATCTTCCCGTCGGCGTTGGTCCAAGGAACGGTTTGCGGTAGGTCGATGCTGATGAGCCGTCCCGGTCCGCCGTTGCGGCGGAGCGCGGCGAGAATAGCTACCGTCGACTTGCCCCGGTGGACGCCTGTTTCAACGGCCCGGATGGGGCGGACGTGACGCACGAGCGCGTAGAGCCATGCTGAAATGGCCGCGTCGTTGCGAAGGTTCCATAGCATGAAACGAACGTCGATGCGACGGTCGTGGTGGTTCCATCCGGTGCGGGACACGTCGAGCCATTGTATGTCTCCGAGGAGCCGCACCGGCCATTCCGTCGAGGGTTTGGGAAAAGACCTTGTGAATAGCGGCAAGCTCAACGCCTCCGGGACGCGACCGCAAACGCGAGAATCGCCGCCGACCCTCCGAGAGGAAAACCCCGTGAAGCGGCAACCCAATCATGGAGAGTAAGCGGCATCGGCACAAGTCAAGCAAAGTCCTCCTATATAATCGAAAAGGCATCAAGCGGTCGCGTGTTAACACGGCACACGGCACGCGGCGTTACACGAGGGACCTTGCGGCCCCCTCAGCCTCGGACTTGTAATGAAAGTTCTTGGTGGAGCCATCGGGAAGATGCGCGACCCACTCGCCGTTGTCGGCTTGGGTGACGAGCGAAGAGGACTCGAACGATTCGGCCCTCGACTCTTGAGCGGTAGGGGCCGCGCCCGCGCGTTCGGGGGCTCCTCGAACGTAGGGAGCGTTGCGCCCATCGTAGGAGGGACCGACCTCGACCTCGCCCCGACCCTCCGCGAGAATGGAGGCACGGTCGGCCATCAAACTTGCCATGTAGCCCGTGTTCACGAGCCCGTGGCGGGCCCGCTTGCCACGCCGCTCGGGCGTCCACGCGGCGTTGAGGTCGGCTTGGCGCTCGCGGCGGTAGCGGCCGAGTTGGCCCGTGGAGCGGGAGTTGAACTCTCTCTTGCGGCGGCGTTCGTTGACCTTGGGATAGCGGGAGCGCTTGTAGCTCGGCATCGTTCTTAGAGGTAGCGTTGGACTATATGAACCGCGGTCGGAGACGGGCTCCCGGAACGCCATCCTTGAGTTGGACGTTCGGCCCGGGCCGATGCGGTGGCGACCCCTTGGCGCGAACCGCCGTGTTACACCGTAGCACGGGCTCTACCCCTATCATCGGGCGATGACCCGCAAACCCGACCGATACTCGGGCGGCGGAGAGCCCCCTACTCCTCATGGTAACGGTAACGGGCGTGCCCATACTCTATCCGCCTCTCGCGCGCGCGTTCGATTACTAAGACAACCCCGTAACGTGAATAACGTTAGTAACGTATCAACCGTTCCTTAGTAAAGGGTCCCTCTCGGCGCTACCGCTACGAACGATGAAGCTCCCCGCGCTCTCCCTTTGACGCGCCTCGCCCCTTACTTGGTCGTCCTCGTAATGATTCTTCCCCTCGCGGGGACGCTCGGCGCGGGCACCGCCTCGGCCGCGGGGCTCACGGGCACGCCCGCGCTCCCCACGGCCTACTTGGTCGACCACGGAGCGGCCATCGTCTTTGTCGGCTCGGAGTCGTGGACGGCGGTGTGGACCTCCCAAGACAACGGGAGCCAAGTCTACTCCAACGCGCTCATCCTCATCGCCTACGACCTGCGCTCGACCGACCTGACGCTCCCCATAGACGCCTATCAAGCGGGACACGGATGGGTCTCGAACCAATCGGTCCTCATGGCCCCGCTCTCCGAGGTCGTCATTACCGTTCCGTTCGCCTCGGACGCGAGTTGGCGGAACGTGGTGCTTCTCATGGGAGGACCCGTCTCTCAAGGCGGAGCCGAGTGGACCGGACAAATCGCCACGCCGTTCTCGCTCCTTCCCCCGGGCATCCTCAATATCGGGGGACTCGATATCCTCGGTCTCGGAATCATCTCGGAAGGCATCGCCACCTTCGCGGGGATGACGAGCCTCGCCCGCCTCTTGATGAAGCGCGCCCGGTGGGCTCCCAAGTTCTCGCTCCTCATCTGGGGCCACGTGGTCGTGGTAAGCATCGCGGGCGCGGTCATCTTGGAATATCAATGGGTCAATCAAACCTTCGCGGGATGGAGCCCGCTCGTCTACGCCTTCGCGGTGGCTCCTATGATGTTCCTCTTCGCGCTCTCCCTCTTCAATCACACCGAGAAGGCCGAACTCCTCCAACGGGTGGCGAAGCCGCAAGGGAAAATCCTCTATCGCCGATGGTTGCTCCGTTACTCCACGCTCCCCGATGGGCGGACCGTCATGATTGACGAGCGGTGGCGGGGATGGCTCGCGCGGTTGCTCGGCCACCAAGTGGTCATCGACAAGGGGGACGAGTTCGAGCCCGTGCCGTTCGAGGGGGACGTGGCGAATATGCGCTCGCCGACCCACTCGAAAGGCCCGGTCGGAATCACGGACCGCTTCCACGTGGTGAACCCGCAGGAGGACGAGGTGGGGCGCTTGTGGTGGACCGAGACCGGAGACCCCGTCATGGTCCGATGGCCCACGTGGACCATTCATCGCCTCAAGACCATTCCCGCGAAGCTCTCGCCCGAGGGCGCGGTGCTCGTGCCCGAGCACACCAAGATGGCGCTCTCGCTCCCGCATTATACCGAGCCGTTGGTCGAACTCCGCCGCGCGCTCGAAGATTACAAGGCGGTCGAGGCCATCTCCGCGGGATGGGCCAACGACCGCGACTTGGCGCGCGTGCTCTCCAAGACCAAGACGGACCTATATTCCCTGAAAAGCGGGTTCAACGCACAGGTCGAGGCCGAGGTCGAGTCGCGGCTCACCGCCTACTACTCGCTCATCGGCCGCACGAGCGCGGACCTCTCGGACGAGGAGGCCGAGAACCAAGCCAAGAAGGGCTCGATGGCCCCGAGCTTGGCGGAGTTGCTCGATGAGGCTCGGCTCCGCCCCTCCAACTCACCGCCGCCCAAGAAGGGCACGACCACCAAGGGGTAGACGATGAACGAGCACAAGCGGCGGACGTTCGAAGCGTGGGGCGAGCATCCGTTGTCGGGCTACGAGGGCAACGTCGTGGACCTCCTCCAAGGGCATCCCCCGTTCGTGCTCGGCGGGAAGCGAGTCGAGAAACAGGTGGTCAAGCTCCTCACGGCGGAACTCACGCTCGGTGCGTTCGAGCGGGAATCCTCGTTCGAGCGCATGCGAGGAGCGGAGTGGTGGGAGCGCTACGTGGAGGGACCCGCGGAGCGCGGGCTCAAGGAAACGCTCTCGCGCGGAGTGCCTCGCCGCACGAATGAGACCGATGAGGAGTATGACGCGCGGCTCCACTCCATCGAGCTACGGATGCGGGCGCGCCTCCCGTCCTACGAGCGCGTGCGCGCGTGGGGGATGCCACCGTGACGAGCGTGCTGATATGGGCGATGCGGGTGGCCGCGGGAATCGGGCTTGTCGCGCTCGCCTCGGTCATGCTCACGACCAACGGCTCGGAAGAGGTCGTCCTCGACCTCATCGAGGTCTCGCTCACGATGTTGTGTGCGTTCCTCGCGCTCGGGGTCATGTCGGTCGCCTACGAGATGAAGCATGACTGACGACCCGTCCTCCGCCGCCAGCGGACGCCCCGCCCTTGCCATGCTTCGAGATATCGACTTCGAAGATTGTGTAAGAGCCGTGAACTCGTTACCCACGATGACCGAGGAACAGGGCTTGGACGTGGCGATAGCGTGGGCGGGAACCGAGTTGCGCTCCGTCATCGACCTCCTCCACTTGGCGGACGCCAAGACGCCCGAGGACGCGAAGGCGGCGCATCGAATCCACATCGCGCTTACCGAAGGCTTCGTCCGCGTCATGTGCCGAGACGACCGGGCAGGATTCAAGATGAGGGCCGACTTTCTCGCGGCGGTCGAACGCCAGCTTTTGGCTTCGACCATGCGGGCCGTGTTCAACCGGACCCCTCAAGACACTCGGTCTCCCTATATGCCCTTGACGGGAGAGCGTTGAGATGGCGATATGTGACCCATGTAAGAACGATAGGTGCTCGGAGCACCGCTCCCACGAGACCGTGGAGATTCGGCGCAAGGGACACCTCGTTCGCTCCAAGACCGTCACGTGCGAGCACGTGTGCCTCCAACCCGAAGGATGGAGAGGCGAGTCGCAACCCGTTCCGAAATGGGGCTCGAAGGAATGAGCGTGCTCGGAGCGCTCGTTCGCTTTGCGTTGGTCGTCCTTGCCATCGCCATCGTGTGGTCCATCCTCGTGCCGCTCTTGGGGGGTCCGTAGATGAGGCCCTCTCAAGCCTACGCCGTCCGCGCGGCGCTCGATGCCGCGCAAGCGGGGTGGTGGGCGTTCGTAGCGTTCGTCCTCTCCCAATTCTTGGGGCCGTTCGGCTACATCCCCCTCGGGCTCGCGGGCATCGCTCTCTACGGAGCCATCGAGAACGCGGAGCGAGCCATCGAAGCACGCGGTCCCAAGGAGCGAATGGAATGAACGCCTTCGTCCTCCCGAACCTGAGGGACGGTCTTGAGCGCACGAACTTTTGGCGGAACCTCACCGAGGCGGCGCGGTCGCCCGAAGAGGAGAGCGAGATGGACCCCACGCTCGCGCTTTCGTTTTGGTGTAAGTGGCTCGTGGAGCGCACGCGAAACAACTTTGATGCCGTGGTCGTTATCACCGGAGACGAAGGTCAGGGCAAGTCGACAATCGCGCTCCGAATGGCCTTGGAATGTGCCAAATTACAGAAGCTTTCTTGGGAGCCGACCGAGGTGTGCTACTCGGCCATCGACCTCATCCACGCCTATCAGAAGGCCAAGAAGGGCCGACCCATCTGGTTCGATGAAGGCGTGCGCGGAACGATGGCGGGAGAGCAGATGCTTCCCGAGCAACGGGCCATCGTCAAGGCGCTCGCCCTCGTGCGGGAATCCGGGGCCATCCTCTTCGCGCTCTACCCTTCGATTTGGATGGCGTCCAAGCAGATTCGCGCCCGAAGGACGTGCTTGTGGATTCACGTGGTCCATCGCGGTCTCGGGCGGGTCCACGAACGGGACCGCCGCTTGAACTATCTGCCAACGGACGCGCTCGGTCTCACCATATCGCCCCGCGCGCCGCACGTGGCGTGGACCAAGTTCGCGGACAACTCGAAAGCGTGGAATACCTACCTCGCCACCAAGACCGCCCGTCTCCAAGAGTTCCTCCACGAGACCGAGCGTGACTTGAAGATGCGAGCGGAGCCGAAGCCCGAGCGAGGCGCGAAACGTGAAAGGGAAGAGGCCGCAGGCGCGGGCGCGCGTTCGGAAAGCACGGAGGCCGCGGCGGAGGACCCCGCGGCGCGGAAGAAGCGACTCGGGCGGGAGCGGGTGGCCCGATGGCGAAAGAACCATCCCAAGAACGGCGAAGGGGTTGGAGTAGATAAACCCCGAAGCGAGACGGGTCCCGAAAGCCCGCTCCCTGAATGACCGTCTCCGTTCGCGTGTGGCGTTGGGCGGGTGCTACCCCTAACTCGTGATGAACCGGGCACCGTGGACGATAGTTCTCGCGTTCGTGCTCGTGCTCGGCATCGGCATCGGCGCGGTCGCGGGCGGCGTCCACACGCCCGCGGCCCACGGCAATCGCGCCTCGGCGAGCCCGAACTCACCCCTGACGCCCGCCGTTTGCTCTTATCCGACCGTGGACAACTCGGCGACTTTCGGCGGGGCTCCCGCCACGGGCTCGTTCACGACCACCACGGGAGACCTTCTCATCGTCTACGAATCGAACGCGGCCTTTGGGGGCACGCCCGTAAGTCCCGCCATCTCGGACGGAGGGACCGACTCGTGGACGCAAGGACCTGTATCGCTCGTCACCACGGCGGGGCACGAGCATAGCTCGTCCTATTTCACCGCCACGGCGGCGGCCTCGGGAGCGCAATCGTTCTCCATCCCGAGCGGAACCCAATGGTCGGTCATCGACATTTACGAACTCGCCCCATCGGGCGGGGACGTGCTGTCGTTCGGCGTCATCGCCAACGAAACGGGAGCGGGGTCGCTCTCGGTGAGCGCCGCCAACGGGAATTGCGCGCTCGGCATGACGTTCGCGGCAGACGACTTTAACAACCCGTCCTCGGCAACCGTCCTTGCGGCGCCCGTGGGATGGACGAACGATGGGTCGTCCGCCTCGTTCGGGGGAGGGTCCATCGCATCCACGTTGTCCTCCGCGACTATCGCCGCGAGCGGAACGGAGAGCGCCACGTTCACGGGCGGAGCGCATGTGGGAGATGGCGTGATGATTACCTATGGTGCGGCCCCGCCTCCGCCACAACCTCCCGCGCCCACGGGACTTACCGCCACGACCATCTCTTCGACCGAGATTGACCTCGCGTGGACCAACCCAAGCGTTGTGACCTACGGACTCGTGGATTCGTTCGTCAATCAATCGCTCGGAGCGGGGTGCTCCTCGCCCACGCCCATCGACCTCGGTTCGGTCGCAACGTCCTACGCGGCCACGGGACTCGCTCCAGCGACAGAGTTCTCGTTCGAGGTCTCGGCCGCGAACGCCACGGGCCAAGGAGCCACGAGCACGTGCGTGGATGCCTTCACGCTCTATCCCGCGCCGCCCGCGCCTACCAACGTGGTGGCGAGCACAGAGCCGCTCGACCCGCCGCACGATTATGGCCTCACGCTCATCGACCTGACGTGGACCGCTTCGAGCGGAGGGGGTCTCATCGGCACCAACGTCTCGGTATTCGGACCCGATTGCTCGACTCCCGTGGCGGGTCCCTACGCGGAGAGCGGAAGCGCCACGGGAGCGACCATCGGCTCGCTCACGGCGGGGACGACCTACTGTTTCGAGGTGAGTTCGAGCACCAACGGCGGCGAAGGTCCGTTCTCCACGCCAACCTCGGCGGCCATCAATACCACGCTTCCCAATGCCCCTACGGCGGTCATCGTCACGGCGGCCTCGACCGCGCTATTCTCCATCGCTTGGACCGACCCTTCGGGCAACCTGACGGGGTTCTACACGGCGGAGGCGTTCGCTCCGAACGATTGCGGCGGGGTCGTCCTCTTCACGGTGACGGGCTCGCTCGCCAACCCCTACTCGTGGGGCATCGTGAGCGCGGGGGACTCGGCGTGTGTCGAGGTCGCCGCGAACACGAGCGGCGGCATGGGACCGTTCTCGACCCCGACCTCCACCTCCATCAACGCCACGCTTCCCGACCCGGTGACGGGAGCGACCAACGCGACCGTCTCCTCCTCCGAAATCAACCTCGCGTGGACCAACCCCGGGGGCAACCTGACGGTGGTCGTCATCGTCACCTATGCGGGAGGTTCGTGCGGCGGCTCGCCGCTCACGGTCTCCTCGCTCGGGGTCACGACCTCGTATCACGCCACGGGGCTCAATGGCTCGACCACCTACTCGTTCGCGGTCATCCCCTACACGAGCGGCGGAGCGGGCTCGTTCTCGTGCCTCTCGAACTCGACCTTCGCTCCTCCTCCGCCCCCGTTGCCTCCGCCCCCGAGCCCCACGGGCATCCTCTTCGGGCTCCTCCTCCTCGCGCTCGTGCTCCTCACGTTTCTTGCGTTCGCGGACTCGCGCCGCAAGGAGACGCGGTAGATGCGCGCCGTAGAGGCATGGGCGTTGACGGCCCTCCTCGTGGTCGGGCTCGGCTTCGGAGTCGTGGGCCATGCGAAAGCGCAAGCCCCAGCGCCCGCCTACTCGGAACCCTACACGGTCGCCTTGCCTACGGGCGCGGCTCCCCTCTTCAACGACTGGAATCCCGTCAACGACTCGTTCGTGGTCGCGGAGTCGGGCCTCCACGCGGCGGCGGTCATCAACGCGGCGACCCGCACCGTGGTCCAAGTCAACCTCCTCAAGACGGGACCGTTCGGCGTGGAGAACGTCTCCAACGCATCGAGCGGGCAAAACGAGGCGTGGGTCTCGGACTCGGGCGCGACCTCGCTCTCCACGTGGACGGACCAAGGATTCGTCTCGGTCGTCAACCTCACCACCGACTCGCTCACGCACACTATCCCCGTGGGCCTCGGACCCGAGCGATTGTGCTACGCGAGCGGGCTCTTTGCGGGCGGAACGGTCTTTGTCGTGAACCGAGGGTCGGACAACGTGACGGTCATCGGCGCGAGCAACTATACGGCGTGGGCCTCGGTCTCGACCACCTCTCAACCCATCGGATGCCTCTACGATGACGACACGGCGACCCTCTTCGTGAGCGACTACGCCTCGAACCAAGTAAATTTCATCGGCGGCAAGAACCTGACCGATTGGACCGACACGGCGGGGTTCAACGGACCGACCGTGGTCGCCCACTCGGATAGCGCCCACACGGCCTACGTGAGCGACTACAACTCGGGCTACGTGAGCGCGTTCTCGGACGGGTCGCGCCTCATCCTTTGGAGCACCTCGGTCGGAGGGCACCCCTACGGCATCGGGTTCGATGACGCTACGGCGCAGGTCTACGCCGCGAACATCGCGGGCTACGTGAGCGTCCTTTCGACCTCGGGAGCGCTCGTGACGACCATCCCCACGGGGAGCTATACCATCGGAATCCACGCCTACGACCCGTGCGATGGCTACCTCCTCGCCGACAACTATGGGAGCGACAACGTGACGTTCATCTCGGACGGGACGGGCGGCACGTGCTCGGTGGTCGTGGTCGTGCCTATCGGCGCGAGCACGGTCATCGGGGAAGCGGTCGTGTGGGCCATCGTAGGCGGGGTCGCGTGGGCGGTCGTGGTGGCCTTTGTCGAGGGACGGAAGCGCAGGAGGCACCTTTAGATGCGAGCGCTACCGCTAAACTCGATGGACCGCACCCACCGACTCTTCGCACTCGTGGCGGTCGTTCTTTTCGTCCTCGCTTCCCTCTTGGTCGTCACCGCCCAAAGCACCTCTTCAAGCGGACAAGGAACGCCGCCATCGACCCCGCTCTCCCAAGTGGCAAGCGGACACGGACCGAGCCTCGCGTCCCTCACGGACCCCGCGAGCGCGCTCTCCGCCACCCTGACGGCGGCCCACGCCATCGCGGCCCCCGCGTTACTCACCAAGGAACTCGCGCAAGTCGCCCCCACGACCATCGCGGGTGTGTGGACGGCGCTCGCCCACCACGATGCGAAGGCGCTCGCCCAAGTCACTCCCGCCATCTCCGCGAATTGCGGGACGGGCGGAGGGTGGTGTATCTCCACGACCATCGCGACGGTCGCACTCCTCGTGTGCGGCGTCACGGCGGCCCCGACCCTCGGGTTGGGTTGCCTCGCGGCGGGCATCGCGGTCATCGCCATCGGCATCTACGAGGTCCTCTTCGGACAATCGGCCTCGGCTCAAATCGGCAAGCAGGTAGAGGACCTCGCCTTTACGCTCGTGGACGAGGCGGCCTCGATGTTTCAGTTGGCGGCCATCGGCGTCCTGAATCAGGTCTCCGCGCTCAATGCCACGGTGAACGCCCTCGGCTACGAAGCGGCGGCGGCGGCGCTCTCGCAACTCGGCAATTCTTCGTTCAACGAACCGCTCGACCTCGCGCAATCGGGCATCGCCGCGCAACTCGCGGGCGTGCTCGCCGCACAAATGGCGACCATCTCCCAACTCACGGGTCAGTTCGAGGCCACGGCGGCGGAGGAACTCGGGAGCGCGAACTCCGAGTCGTTCTCGTGCTCCATCGGCATCGCGGGGGAATACAATCCGCTCGACTCGGGTGGGTCGCCTATCTCATGCCCATCCTCGGCTCCCTCGTCCTACACCTACACGAACGGCGCGCTCTCGGCGGGCATCTTCTACGCCTCGACCGCCACGACCGAGATGTGGCTCCAACACGGCGAGCCGATGACGATTCAGGCTGGGACGCCCGGCCAACGAATCACCCTCATCCCGATGGACGGCTCGACTCCGTTCTACAACCTCACCATCACGACCGCGCCACAATACAACGTCACGTTCCTCGGACCGAGCAACGCCTACCGGGCCGTATGGAGCGCGGGGGCCACTGCGGAGTTCTTCCCCGCCATTTCGATGCCGCTCTCCTCGGCGGATTTCCCCTCGCCGACCTCACAGTTGGAGCAATACGCGCTCATTGACGGCGCCTCGTTCTCCCTATGGGGGCGTGGTGCCCTCCAAGTGAGCGGGTTTGGCTCGTGCTTTGGATTCTTCACGTGCGCCAATACCTACGGCGACACGCCTTCCGCAAACTCGACCGCCTACGCGCCCCAATGGCTTTTCACCCTTGCGGTCTCGGCGGCCACGCAGGGCGAGGTCTATTGGCTCACGCTCCGCAACCTCGGCTACACCTCGGCGAACCAAGTGCCCGCCCGATGCCTCATCCCCTCGCCCGCGCAACTCCTCCCGCAAGACCTGACGCCGACCCAACTCGCCTCGCTCAACGCGACCGCCATGCTCCGCATCTACTATGCGCTCCTCGGCAACCTCGCCTACACGTTCAACGCCTCCTCGGAGATTACCTCGTTCAACGTGTGCGGCCACCACGTCACCCTCCCCACGGGTTCCTCACCCATCGGGTTCGGAACCTACGGTTACGGCTACCTCTACAACCCCGCGAACGGGACCATCCGTAACGCCAACGGAACGGTCGGGCAGGTCTACGGCAATCCTGAGACGTGGAACTACTCGGGCGTGGTCTCGCTCGCCCCCGCCATCGGGGCGTTCACGGTCCCCATCGGAACGCCGTGGCTCTTGCCCGATGACAACCCCTCGTTCGCTACGGTCCAAGCGTTCGGCGTGCTCAATGGCACGGCGGACAATCACACCAACTCCAAGACGGGCGTGGCCGAGGTGGTCGCCAACGGCCCGACCCAATGCGCCGTGGCGAGCCCGCCCGCGATGAATTGCTCCCTCGACAACTCGCCGCTCCAAGTCCTTGATTACCTCGGCGGCAATTCGTCCGCAAACCACGGCATCACGGGCTCGGCCTTCCCGACCCATGAGGATGGCTCGGGAGCGGGATGGTCGCTCTACCTGACGGCGTGCTTCACGGCCCAAGCCAACGCGGGCGTCCAGAACGTCTCCTACACGGAGACGCTCGCGGGCGGATGCGCGTTCGACCACAATACCATCAACTCGACTGTCTACTTCGTGTGCTCGGGTGGTGAGTTCGTTTTCAATATCTCCTCGTGCCCCACGCCGCCCCCTATCCTCGTGGTGGGGTCCTCCACGGGCCTGTGCGGCACGGGCGGACTCACCGCTTGGTATGACGCGTGGATTGGCTCCATCGTCTCGGGCATCGCGGGTCCGTTTCAGGGCATCCCGCTCATCGGGGCGGGTCTTGGGTGTATCCTCGGATGGGTCGCGGTCATCGCCATCTTCGTAATCATCGTCATCGCTATCATCTTCGTAATCCGCTTCGTGCGGGGGCGGTAGCGCACGATGGTCGAGACCGAGGGAGTGGACTGGGCCAAGTATCGGGTCAAGGTGGCCCGTCAAAACCTCCGCCACTCGAAGGCGAACACCGATGCGGTCAAGGTCGAACTCCGCCAAGCGAAGCTCGCCCTCAAAGACGAGAAGATTCAGGTGCGCGAGCACAAGCGCCGCGGCAAGTCCGTGCGCCGACACGAGCGCCGCCGCTCGAAGGGACTGTTCGAGACCCGCGCAGGGTTCGAGCGCCGCCAGCGCATCGAAGCCGTGGAGGCGGAGCCGCTCCGATGAGCCCTGACGAAGATTACTCGTTCGTATCTTCGAGCGAATTGAAAGAACGCATCGGTGGAGTCCGCCGTGCTAAGGCCCGAGGATTCTTCAACTCTCCCGAAGCCATAGCCCGAGCCGACCGAGCCAGCGCGGATATGCGCGCCGAGCTAACCCGCCGTGTGCCCGTGCGCGAGAGCGCCCGAGCCCGCGCCCACACGCGCCGTATCGAGTCCAACCGAACCGAGGATGAGATACTCGCGGAAGCTCGCGAGCAAGGCCGTCCACGAACGCTCGAAGAACTCCGAACCTACTCGCCCGAAGCTCGGCGCAAGTTTGGATTCAAGGAGGAGTAAGTATGCCGCTCAAGTTCAAGGTCTCGTTCGATGCCCCCAAGGTCGGGGCCACGGGACGCTACTCGGAGACCGAGCGCATCGAGCGGTCGAACGAGATGACCGCCAAGGAGGCGGCGGATGACGTGCGGCTCCTCAAGAGCTACGGCTACCGAGGCATCAAGGTCGTGCCCGTTCGACCCTCGGCACGGGCTCGCGGACACTCTCGGCGCGTCCACACGGCGGAGTTCGATGCCACGGTGGCCGCCATCGAGGCGTCCGAAATCGAGGCGGGACGCTCGGGCAACCCCTACGCCATCGCCACCGCACAGTTCAAGCGCAAGCGCCGCCCCACGTTCCGCGGGACCTACTACACCGAGGCCGCGGGGGGAGTGCGCCGATGAGCGGCACGGTCCCGTTTCTCTTCGGCCTCTCGGCGTTCCTCCTCGCTATCTTGGCGGGAGCCATCGACCAAGGGTTCATCAACCCCTCGATGGTCGAAGGGCTCTCGGCCACGGCGGTCGGGGTCTTTGCGTTCCTTGCGGCGGTCGCCGCACTTGGGTTCTACCTCCACGAGGAGAACCGCCGACCCCGCTTCGGACGTGGGGCGTTCGCGTAGATGAGCGGCTTCCGAGTGACGAACGACCGCTCCCCCAACGGAGGGGACCAAGAGTTCAAGGAGGAGCGTGAAGCGAACCGCTACGCACGCGTCTTGAACGACCGTTACCCTGACGCCCACGCACGCGTGGTGCCCGTCCGCCGCTCGGTAACGGGCCACGTCCCGCACCTGCGCGTTATCCGCATGGGTGTGGACTCGACCTTGGATTGGGACGCCATCGAGACCGCGGAAGCCAAAGAGCTTCGGGAGATGGAAGGATGAGCGGCCGAATGACGCGCAAAGAGCGCATCGAACTCGGGACGGAGTTCTCGATGGAGAACCGTCAGCGGATTCAAGACGAAGCCACGCTCGACCGTGGTCTCGACCCCTACCGCCGCGTGCCCGTGCGCGAGAGTGCTCGGGCTCGGGCCCACACTCGCATGATTGAACGAGCGGCCAAGTTCGACCAAGCCGCCGAGATGAACGAGCGCATGGCTATCGAGTCAGACTCGCTCGGCCTTGGAGCGGAGGCCAAGCGACTCCGCACCGAAGCGTTCGGTGCCCGCGCGGCGGCGGAGAACCTCCGCAAG
>Ga0209517_10007073_pt1 | contig 13601 bp, 11 predicted proteins | sample PeaSoiMetSII2010_FD_187695 | JGI IMG/M metagenome (GOLD analysis project Ga0209517, IMG submission 187695) | Peat soil microbial communities from Weissenstadt, Germany - SII-2010 (SPAdes) (version 2) | ecosystem: Environmental > Terrestrial > Soil > Wetlands > Peat | place: Germany...
CCGCCCCGCCACCGCATTCTCAATCACTTTCACCCGTTGGAACTCTTTCTGACTCAATGTCACCATCCCTCTAGGGTGACAAAGTCTGGTTGCAGTTAAGGGGTGACATTATCTTGGAGCATCTACATCGGCCAACTAAAGACTTGGCTGATGTCTGAATCGGTGGTTTACTATTGGGTCTTTCTCACTCCACGAAAAGAAGAGTCTCAACTCTCAGAACGGAGAAATGCCATGCATCGTCGCAACGCTGTCGTAAAGTTTGCCCTTCCACTTGCACTTCTCGCCATTGCTTTCGCGGCTACGGGCAACGGACAGGCAGGCACGATCAAAGGCTACGTCCTTGATTCTGCCTGCGCCTTTACCAAGAACCTCAAGAAACCTATAAGCGCCGAGTGTGCGGTGGCCTGCGCGAAAGCAGGTTCGCCGCTGGTGATCCTTTCCGACGACGGAACGATTTACTGGCCCATCGCCGACGCTACGCCCGCGTCCGGTCAGAACGACAAACTCCTTCCCTTCGCCGGCCAGAAAGTCACGGCGACGGGAAGGGTTTTCGAGCGCGGTGGCTCGCGTGCCCTCGTCATCGATAAGGTCGAATCGCTGTCCAGCTCCAAATAGAGTTCGGAGCATGGTTCCAGCGTCAATGATCAAGGAGACGACAATCGTGAAACTACGCGTAACCACTACCGTGATGCTGACTCTTTTTACGGCGACGATCTTTGTGGCTGGTCTACGGGCCGAGGCGAAATCGAAAATGCAAAAGCAATCGTTTGGTAAGACCGAGGACGGACAGCAAACCGATCTGTACATCCTAACCAACAAGAATGGCATGGAGGCGGCGATCACCAACTACGGCGGGACCGTGGTCTTCCTGAAAGTTCCCGACCGCAACGGTAAGTTCGAGGACGTGGTACTGGGCTACGATAAGCTCGACGACTATGCGGCCGGCAAGGCATATTTTGGCGCAATCATCGGACGCTATGCGAACCGAATCGCGCACGCCAAGTTTACGCTTGACGGCGCCACTTACACTCTGGCGAAGAATGACGGCGAAAACCACCTGCACGGCGGTTTCAATAAGCGAGTGTGGACTGCGAAAGATGCTTCCAGCGGCTCTGGACAGGCGCTGGAACTCACCTATTTGAGCAAGGATGGAGAGGAAGGCTTTCCCGGAAACTTGTCGGTCACAGTTGTGTATACGCTTACCGATCAGAACGAACTCAAAATCGATTACAGTGCGACCACCGACAAGGACACGGTACTCAACCTCACCAATCACTGTTACTTCAACCTTGCGGGCCAGGGCAACGGAGACATTGTGCAGCATCAGCTCATGATCCGCGCGGATCGATTTACTTCGGTGGATGCGAGCCTAATCCCTACGGGGGAATTGCGAAGCGTCAAAGGGACTCCGTTCGATTTTACGAATGCGACTGTCATTGGGGCGCGCATTGACCAAGATGACCCGCAATTAAAACTCGGCAGAGGCTACGATCATAATTGGGTGCTGAATAGCGGTACCGCCGGTTCGTTGTCTCTGGCGGCCCAGGCTTATGAGCCGCGTTCTGGCCGGGTGCTTGAGGTGTGGACCACGGAGCCGGGCCTGCAGTTTTACACCGGGAACTTCCTTGACGGTATTCGAGGCAAGGCGGGCAAGGTTTATAACCGCCGCTATGCATTCTGCCTCGAAACCCAGCATTTTCCAGATTCACCCAATCACCCGGATTTTCCTTCCACGGTTCTCAAGCCCGGGCAACGTTATCGGTCAACCTCGGTGTACAAGTTCTCGACCAAGTAGGTTGTGTGGCGCTGTGGAATAGGGTGGATACACTCGCCTAGAAAGCATTTCGGGCCGAATTTCAGTCGTTCCCACATTGGGCCTAAGTTTACTGTTTAGTACCGGGTCCCCCCCTCCCCCCTTTCGTGTGCAAAATCTAGAAAACACAGGACCTAAAGATTGGCTATATGTGCTAGATCTTTGAGTTTACAGGACTTACACGCAAAATCTAGAGAACATGGGAGTTACGACGGCTGCACGGTGGCCGCGCGTTCCGTTTTGGGACTGGTGGAGCTTCGGAACTAGGCAGGGAGCACCCGGCTGTTCGTTGCTCAAGGATCCTGTGGCGGGGTCCGAACTTGCAGGCGCGATCGCGAAGTCAGTCAATCGCCCGGGTCAGATTGTCAAAGAGCAGCATTATCCTGTGGATAATGCAGGCTAGGTAATATTACCTAAATTGAAGAGCGCAGTCAAGCAGAGGAACCGGTGTGGGCCGGTCACCGCGGGGAGGAACAGGGAACCACAAGGCAAGCAGGCTAACGAAAAACCAGTCGTCAGTTCTCGGTTCTCAGTTTGTTCCGCAGAAGGAGACCTCTACTGCGCACCGGCTGCGGCTTCTCGTCTGTGCGATGCCGAGATCGAAGCCGCCCCCTTTGCCAACCGGCCGAGGCTGGCGGGTTGAACGCTTGCTGCATTTGGGCCTTTGGTCTTGCCTGCAACGATCGGTTTATTGGCGATGGTTTCATAAGCGTAGCCGGTGAGCGTAGCGTCCCACGGGGTATTGACGGTCAAGCGTGCCCATCCGTAGTGGGCCTCCCCGTGAATGTAGAATTTGAGCCCGAGGTAATGCGGCCCGGGTGTTGCGAAGTACCATTTCCCAGTGCAGTTGGGGGCATCCGTCCAAAAGCAGCTCTCCAAGAGTTTGCCGGCAAAGGGCTGCTTGGGACCGATTTACCGAGCCCGCGTTAAGCGCCGAGGCGTTCCCCCCAGAGCCCTCCACGCCGTTGCGGCCCAGGGCCCGTGCCACCAGCCTAGACGTCCCATGAATGGTTGTAGAGTTAAAGTCGCCAGTCGCCAGCAATAGGAACTCGGTTTTGTGGTCGAAAGTCAGCTGGTTTAACACGAAGCGATCAATGTGAACGTTAGCTGCGGCGTAGACAATTTTGGCCTGAGCGGGCTGACTTAGTGCCAAAATTCCCACTCCGGCTGCACCTGCCGCTAGGGCATACGAGTTGAGCTGTTGATGAATCGACGCGGAAAGTTTAGAAGGTATCGCAGCAGGCCGGGGAGAGCGTTTCATGAAGTCCTCCTCTACCGGTGGCTCATTATCAGTCCGCTGTGATGGAGAGTCAACATGCAAAAGATATGCTCGCCACCTTCCTCGTAGGTTCATGAATTCCTGCGGATCAATACGGGTCAGGCGGTTGGTCAACGAGTTGACTGTATAACCGAATTCGCCGTGGCCGCTTGCTTGGATGGAGCCGGGTCGACGCGTAACTGCAATCCGTCCACTTGGCGCACTACGACCGGCTGTCCTGCGGGGAGGTTGGCGGAGGAGATGGCGTCCCAAAGTTCGCCGTGGATGAAGACTTTTCCTTGGGGCGAGAGAGCACTTTGGGTGAGGCCGATTTCTCCGATTAGTCCTTGCACCCCGGTTACGACCTTATTGGCTCGGGCTTTCAGGGCGATGCTCATTAAAAAGACGGTGATGATTCCCAGCGGAATGCTGACTGCGAGAGCGGTCAGCAGATGGACTCGCATTTCGGGGATGGGCGCGTCCACCAGCAGCAGTCCGCCCAGCGTGAGCGTGACGATTCCGCCGATGGCGAGCACTCCGTGGGCGGCGAATTTCGCCTCTAGCGCGAACAGAATGAACGAGGCGAAAATCAGCACTACCGCGGCGAAGCGGGTGGGCAGCAAGTTCAGCGCGAAGATGGCGATAAGAATGAAGACGACTCCGACGGTTCCGGGCACCACCGCGCCGGGATGGTTGAACTCGGCATACAGGGCGAGTGCGCCGACGGCGAGCAGGATGAAGGCTACGTTCGGATCCATCAGATATGCGAGGATGTGCTGCTTCAGGGTCATGTCAAAGGGGCGAATGGGGTCGCCGACCAGATTGAGCGTGATGGTCTGGCCGGTGAAGCGCTTCACCTGCTTGCCTTGCAATTGCTTGAAGAGGTCGTCTTCGCTGGGCGCTACGTAGTCGATGAGTTTTTGTGAAAGCGCTTCCTGGTCGGTGAAAGACTTGGACTGGCGCACGGCGGTTTCGGCGATTTCAACGTTGCGGCCGCGCTTCGCTACCACGGATCGCATCAGGGCGGCGGAGTCGTTCTCAATTTTTTCCTTCATGGTGTCATCCATCTTGCCGCCGCCGAGGGTGACGGGATGAGCCGCGCCGGTGTTGGTTCCGGGGGCCATGGCGGCCACATCGGCGCTTTCGAGGATGAAGAAACCAGCGGAAGCGGCCCGGCTGCCGCTGGGTGTGACGTAGATGATTACGGGCACGGGGGAGGCCAGGATCTTCTCGATGATGTCGCGCGTGGATTCGAGCAGTCCGCCTGGGGTGTTGATCTCGATCAGCAGTGCCTGATCTTTATTGTGTTCGGCTTCGGCGATGGCGCGGCCGATGTATTCATCGGTGATGGGATGAATCGAATCGTTCACGACGATCTTCAATACCTCGGCGGAAGCGGCTGCGGAGAGGACGAATAAGAGCAATCCGGTCAGAAAGCTGGAGAAAATGCGCGAAAAGAAAAGCGGTTTCATCGATGGGGCAGCGGCTGCGCTTCCTGCGCGAGCTTGGCTGCAACGGCGCGTTTGAGCGCCAGCGCGGCCGCATTGGAGGGTTCCAAACGCAAAGCCTTGTCTATGTTCTCCGCGGCGGCTTCAGCTCTATTGTCTCGCAAATCGAGCTTGGCTAACACCAAAAGCGGTTCAGGGAACTGACGGAGGCGCAATGCCTCCTCGGCTTCAGCTCGCGCGGCGGTTGGGTTGTTTTGGGATTCCAGCACGCTTGCCAATCCGGCGTGGGCCTCGGGATTGGACGAGTTGAGCGTAATGGCCTCACGGAATTCGGCTTCTGCTTCGGAGAGGAAACCTTGGGTCAGTAGTTGATGTCCGCGATCGGTGTGGAATTGGGCATGGATAAGAGGATCGGTTTTGGCCAGGCGCTGCTCGGCGACGGCTTCAATGTTCAAGGCAAGTTGCCGGAAGGAACTCTCGTCATAATTGGCTCGGATGCGCTCGAGCGGAGTCTTTTGGGTCGCCGGCACAATTGCTCGCTGGACTGAAGCGCTGAGGTCAGGTGTGATCGCGTCAAGGAGAGATTTTGCCGCGGAATCGCCGGAGCGCAGCGAGAGCGTCTCGCGCAGTTGGTGAGAGGCGCCAGCCACATCGCCCGCCCGGTAGAGTTCTAGGGCCAGATTGAAGTGATAATCGGGATCATTGGGATCGGCATCGATGGCTTTCTGGAAGTATTCGGCGGCGGCTTTTCTGTCGGCATGAGAGGTGACCACTCCCAGGTTGTTGTAAACCTCGGCCAAGGGTAATCGGGCGGCAACGAATCGAAAGGCTGACTCGGCGCGCGGGAAATCTCCCTGATCGTAGGCCGCGAGTCCAAGATAGAAATTCGCCTCCCGCGCGAACGGATCGTTTTCGGGAACGCGCGCCAGCGAGGAGACCGCCTGCTCGTACTGCCGTCCACGGTAGTACGCCTTGCCCAATTGCAGGAGCGCTTCCGGGTACGCGGGATCAAGACGAACAGCTTCGCGAAAATGCTGGAGCTGTTCTTGGGCCGTCGGTGCGGTCACGCCCCGAATGTAGTTCTCGAACGCATCCAACCGGATCACAGGCGCGGTGGCGACATAGGCCTCGCGGCTGATGGAAATTTCTGGGCGAAGGACGCGCAGAACCTCCCATGCCAGCGCGGTCTGAACATTGATGAGCTGGACTAGCGGGCCGGACTCGTTCATCTCGGGCAAGAGCCGCTGCCGGCGCATATCGAGCAACTGCGCCGTCGTGCTGAACGTACGGCCATCGAAGCGGTACAGGCCAAGCACCACATAGTCGACGTCTAACTGTTCGGCAATGCGGTAGAGGGTGGCGCGCGAAGGATGCAGTTCGACCGGGATGCCCAGGCGGTCGTAGGCGCGGATGCGATCTTCGCGCGGCAACACAAACAGCGTGGCGGAATTCAGGCGCTCTTGCAGCAGTTCGGGAAAGGAGTCGCTGATCCACTCGATGCCGGGAGCCTTGGATTGATTTTCAAAGGGAACTACCAGGATGGTCTGACCGGCTGTGGCCGGGCTTTGGGCAAAAGCTACCGCGGACAAGAGCAAAAGGAAGAATGCGCTGAGGCGGAGAAATTTCAAGGCAAGTAGATTATAGCGGTGGGTGCACCCTGGTTGTGGGATGAAAAGACTCGGTAGTGGGCCAAAAGTGCGGTGCCGCTCAGGGGGTGGGCGGCGAGGCGATGACGGCGAACTCATCGAGAAATCCGAGGAGTTCCCTAGAAATCTGGGGATCATGCCACGTGTCGTTCCACTTGGGGGCGTCCCCGTGCTTTTCTTTCATCCATTCGTAGAGTTTGTCATGAGGCACCAGAAACCATTTACGTCCCGGGCCAGTGCCGCTCTTGGGGTCTGGGAAGAGCATCCATAGAGATGGGACCTTCCCATATCTATTCAAATCCACCGTCGGGCGGGATTTCAATTGAACCGCCAGAAGATCTCCTCTTGGGTGCCGGATTATCAAATCTTCGCCGTAGCAATCAGCTTCAAGACGATAGACCCGATAGCCAAGCCGAATCAGGAGCGCGGTGGCTTCGGCGCGATTGGCTGCCTCTTTTTCGTTCGCCGTTATTTCAACCTTTGCTGTCAAGCCGCTCCTGCGGGTCATTCTAAGGCTGAGATCGCCAACTCCGCAATGTCCCAAACAGATCTGTAACAACTCTGGTCAGCAATACGGAACTACCAAAGACTCTGCACGTTCTGCTCAAACTTGTTCAGAAACGGAGGCGAGGAACATCTCGGCGGCGCGGAAGTCTGTGCCTTCTTCGCGGGATGCCGTGGCGGGCCCGCTGCACAATTAGGGCAACCGCTGATTTGAATCTTAATCGGTGCCGCACGGGCGTGGACGCCCGCGCCTACATTGGCTCTACTCGTCCCTGAGAGTCTTCATGGGCTCGACTCTGGTGGCGCGGTAGGCGGAGATGATGCTAGCGACTAGACCTACTCCGGCCACTAGGACTGACACGGCTCCGAAGGTGATGGGGTCGGTGCGCTTTACGCTGTAGATGAAGACGACGATTCCGAATACGAACAGTGAGGTACAGCGTCGAGGCTGTTAATTTAAGCTGTCTTTCTTTCTTTGGTGGAGCTGTCTTCCTGCTGCAACAGGTCGGGCCAGCTTGGCAAGGTTTGATCTCCGGTGATCAGTCTGGCTCCGCGTTCGTAGGTGAAGTACGACCACGCCCACTGAATCAGTACCAGCACCCGGTTGCGGAATCCGATCAGGAAGAAGATGTGGACGAATAGCCAGGAGAGCCAGGCGATAAATCCAGAGATGTGAATCTTGCCAAATTGTGCGATGGCGGCGGCTCGGCCAATGGTCGCCAGACTACCCTTGTTGACGTAATGAAACTTCTGGCGGGGCTTTCCTTGCAGGTCGCGGGCAATGTTGCGGGCGGTTGCCTTTCCCTGTTGGATCGCGGCCGGGGCGACGCCCGGCACCATCTGGCCATTTTCATCTTTCAGTGCGGCCAAGTCTCCGATAACGAAAATTTCGGGATGCCCAGGAATGCTTAGGTCAGGATTCACTAGCACGCGCCCAGCGCGGTCGGCCGGCGCGCCGAGTTTCTTGCCTAATGGCGATGCGGCCACTCCGGCGGCCCACAAGGTTACCGCAGCGGACAGACGGGTCTGCCCCATGCGTACGGCGGCGGGCTCGACACCCGTGACCATGGTGGACGTGTGTACTTCGACTCCGAGCCCGCGAAGCTGTTCTTCCGCGCTGCGGGAAAGATCGTCGGGGTAGGTGGGCAGAATTCGGGGACCGCCTTCGAGCAATATGATTCGTGTGCGCTTAGGATCGATGGAATTGAATTCGTCCGCTAAGGCGCGGCGGGCGATCTCCGAGAGGGTTCCTGCCAGCTCGACTCCCGTGGGACCACCGCCAACGATAACGAAATTCAACTGCACCTGTCCTCTGCCGCTGGCCGCCTGCCGCTCGGCCAGTTCGAATGCGAGCAATACGCGGCGGCGGATTTCTAATGCGTCCTCAACCGTTTTCAGGCCGGGCGCTAGTGGCTCCCACTCGTCGTGTCCAAAATAGGCATGGCTCGCGCCTGCGGCGACGATCAGATAGTCGTAGGGAAGCTCGCGGTCGGCGAGCTTTACCACGTGGCGATCGAGATCGAAACCTTGCGCTTCTCCGAGTAACACCTCGATGTTGCGACGGCCTCGCACGATCCAGCGTATGGGGGCGGCAATTTCTCCGGGAGACAATCCGGCGGTTGCCACCTGATAGAGCAGGGGCTGGAAGGTATGGTGATTCTTGCGGTCGATCAGGGTAATCCGGACCGGATAGTGGGCGAGCTTGAGAGCTGCGTTCAAGCCGCCGAATCCGGCGCCGATAATTACAACCTGCGGTATAGGTTTGCTGTTCATCCGATTCCTTCGTCGAGCTTTGTGGCGTTTACAATGTTCTGGGTAGAGAAAACTTGCATCTCAAATTACTAGATTACTTTCATGGCGGCTGAGTCGAAAAGTTTAATTCCTGAGATTGCGGCGGATGGTCGGCTTGTCTCCGCACCAGCGGATAGCTCGGCGCGAACTCCGGCGGTCGATCTGGCGGGCTGGTTCCAGGTTGGAGTCGTGTTTGCTTTAATCATGGTCGCGGTGTGGACGCCGCCAGGTCGCTTCAATACGATTTGCAGTCTTCTGGCAGCACTTTGCATTCTGTGGTTCACGGTGCGCAGTGGTTACTCAATTCGTGAATTAGGGCTCGTCCGGCCTGGCTCGGGAGCTGTCGTGATGCTCGTTGCCGGAACATTGATGATAGTTACGATTGTCGTGGTTGGTTCGGTAATTCATCGCTTGGGGCCTGCTCAGCCCGTGCCTTGGAGAAGGGCTTGGCAATATGGCATCTGGGCGGTGGAGCAGGAATTCATTTTGCAGTCGTTCTTCTACGTGCGGCTGGAATCGCTTCTAGGCAGCCGGCGCGGGGTGTGGGGCGCGGCGCTTCTGTTTTGCGCTGCGCACCTTCCAAGCCCGGTGCTGACCTTGCTGAGCTTCATCGGTGCCCTGTTGTTCTGCGAATTGTTTCGCCGCTATTGCAACATTTTTCCCTTGGGACTGGTTCACGCTGCGCTAGGGCTCACCATTGCTGCGAGCCTTCCCGACAGCTTGCTTCATCATATGCGGGTGGGGCTTGGCTATCTGTTGTATCGTCCCTGACCACGGAAATCCTGCGGTGTTTCGCTCCGCTGCCCGGACGAGGCGTGCGGGGCTACGTGGGTACCGCACACACACACGGACTTCAAAATCTGCAACCGGTTCGGGAACAGCAACTTAATCGCACCGCTCCGTTTAATCGGGTAACATGACCGGTTAGGCGCGAGCACACGCTTTGCATTTGAAAACTCCGGAAAAGCATCAATCCCATACGGCGGCGCAATTCGGCGACGCCTCACGCTGGCTTCAATTTCTGATGCCTTCGGTCTCCGATTTGCTTTTTGTTGCACTGCTAATGGGCTTAAGCTGCGGTGCGATGGGACGGCTCTTGCTGCGTGATGCCGGGACCGGATGGCACATCCGCAACGGTCAGCTGATGCTGCAGACGCGCTCGATCACGCGGGTCGATCCGTTCTCGGCGACCATGAGCGGACAGCCCTGGTATGCGTGGGAATGGTTGTACGACGTGTTGATTGCGGCCATTCATCGCGCGCTTGGACTAAACGGGGTGGTGTTCTTCACGGCTGCGATTATGGCGGCAACGTTCGTTTTGGTCTTTCACCTGGCGATGCGTCGAGGTGGCAGCCTCCCGGTTGTGATTTTCCTGCTCGTGCTGTCGTTGGGGGCTTCGGCGGTTCACTTTCTGGCTCGGCCTCATGTTTTGAGTTGGCTGCTCACCGTGATCTGGTTCGCATTGCTGGACTCGGCGGCCTATTCCGCTGACCCCCACAAAGATCGCCGCCTTCTTTTCCTGCCCGTTCTGATGTTGCTATGGGTCAACCTGCATGGCGGATTTCTATTTGGCTTCGCTTTGTTGGGGGTGTACCTCCTTGGCGGCTCGATCCAGTACTTTACTTGTCCTGAGCAACGGGAGGAAATCCGGAGATGGCTTAAGCGGCTGGGGTTGATCAGCGTGCTCTCGCTGCTCGTGAGTTTCGTCAATCCATACGGCTACAAGCTGCACCTTCATATTTGCCGGTATCTTTCAGACCGATTTCTGATGAACCACGTCAGCGAGTTCCGGTCGCCTGACTTTCATGGCGTGGCACAGCAGTGTTTCGCGGTGATCTTGCTGGTAACCATCGCGGCGCTGGCGAGCGCGCCGCGAAAGCATCAAGTACCCCGATTGCTCGCCATCTTGTTGGCTGCTTATAGCGGCCTCTACGCTTCGCGCAATCTTCCGGTGTCATCCCTGCTGCTTACGTTGATGATTGCTCCGTTACTTTCGGAGACAATTGCGAAGGCGGGAGGGAACGCAGCGATTGCGCCGTGGCTGCGCGCTCTGCTTTCACGGATGCAAAGCTTCAGCATGCGGATGGAAAAGCTGGAAATGCATTTCCAAGGTCACCTTTGGCTGGTGCTGGTATTCGTTCTCGGCTTGTGGGCTTGCATGCACGGTGGCAAGCTTGGGCCGGTCCAACTCTTGAATGCGTACTTCGATGACAAGCACTTTCCGGTTGAGGCCGCCGAAGTGATCGCCCAGCGCGATATCCGAGAGCCGATCTTCTGTCCGGATCAGTGGGGCGGGTACTTGATTTACCGGCTCTATCCACAAACAAAGGTTCTGGTGGATGATCGCCATGATTTGTATGGCGATCAATTCTTCAGGGATTACATGAATGTGGTCTTCGTCCAGCCTGATTGGAGCAAAGTGCTTGATGAAAGACACGTGGACTGGGTGCTGGTGGAGAAAGATTCATCGTTGGGCACGATCCTGAAGCAAACGCCGGGGTGGGATCTAATCCATGAGGATGGAACAGCGGTGCTGTTTCACCGCGAGAAAGCTTGACAACGCCATTGTCGATTCACTCCGGGAGGGGAAGAGGCGTTACTGGAACGGGATGTCCACCTCGGTATAGCTGCCCGGCGTGGCTGCATTCACGGCGGCTACGACCAATTCAACGTAGCGGCGTAAAGTGGGCCATTGCTGATTGCCGATAACCACAAACGCGATTTTTCTGCCTTCCAGGTTTTGCTGATAACGCATGTTTTTGTCAGTCGTCAGCAGAACCTCGAAACCTGCGTCCTCAGCAGCTGCTATCAGTTCGCCATTAGCAAGCCGCTCCCATCCGCGTTCAATCGCTTCAACAACGATGTGGCCCTTGAAGGCGTTTCGAAGCGGGGCAGGAGTACCGTTATCGAAGAGTATGAGCATCGGCCACTTGCGCGGGCGGTGGGAAAGGAGGCGCGTCAAGACTCCGCGCCGCGAATTCGATTACCGCTACAACCTGTTCACGCGATAAATGGAACCAATCCATAATTTCTTCGATCGAGGCGCCCACTTCCAGATTGTCAAAGACAACGGAAACCGGCGTTCGCGTGTCCCGGAATACCCACGCGCCGCTACGCTTGCCAGGAATGCTTTCCACAGCGGGGCATTGGGACCAATCGAGAGTTGCCATGTTCTTATCCTTCCTTTATCGTAGCTTGTTACGCAGGTTTTGGCCATGGTTCGTGGGCGGGTGGAAGCTAAATCCGGGAGGATGGGACGGCAAAGTTGTTTCACCGCGAGAGTGCGTGAAATGCAATTGTAGCGCCGGCATCTTGCCGGCTGTCCCGAGGGCGTCTCGCCCTCGGCTGGGACCAGCGCCTGAGGGACTATCGTGCCGAGAAATTCTGCTAAGACCGCCCGGACGAGGCGTCCTGGCCTGCGTGGGCGTGGCGTTAGCGGGTGTCGATGGCGAAGCCGAGGATGGCGTTTACTTCTACCGGTTGGTCGCCGCGGAAGACCGGGCGGAATTTCCAACTGGTTAACGCCGCCAGGACTTTGGAGGTCATCTCTCTGCCGCCTGGCTCTAAGACCTGCATATTTCGTAGGGTGCCAGAACGGTCGAGGATGCAGGCAATCACCAACCGAGAGAGCTTCAAGTTGGCCGGTAAATCGGAGCGCATGGGTCGCGGAGCGATCAAATCTTCGGCGTATGGATGCTCCGCGGAGGACGGGTCAGCATATTGCATGACCGCAGTGCCCAACACCGTGTCGATGTAGATGGTGTAATTCTTATCCCCGATGAGCTTGCCGTAGAAGTTGAATGCGCCTCCCGAACGGGCACTGCCGACTACGGTGATGCCGGGTCCCTCACGATCCTTGCCAGCGGACGAACGCGCGATGATGTTCGGGCCGGCTCCGTCCGTGCCGAAGCTGGGGAGGTTGACAACGTTACTGCTGCCGCCGTTCACGGAGACCCCAGGCATCGGCGGTTTACCCGCGGTTCCGCTGCCGGCGCCGCCGGGGCCGGGATACGGAGAGATTCCGCCGCGCGCCATGGTGTCGGCTCCGTGGCCTGCGCCTTCTTTCGTCGTATCAGTTTTCGCTGCACCGGAGCCTTCTCCGGATAACCCGCTGCCCGGGCCGGTGCCTCGGCCAATACTTGCTCCCCCACCCGATCCGCCGAGTCCGGGCTTGTCTCCGCCGGATGGAGACACGGCCAGAGAGCCTGCGCCAGCGTTGCCCGGCATGCCGATCTTCGATCCGGGTTGGCTGGAAACCACGATGCCGGTTCCTCGGGCGCTGCCTCCGCTATTACTGGGCGGCGCGGTCACCGAACCCGCATCCATCGGACCGCCCAGGCCCGCACCACGATTCCCGCGGCCCAAGCCAGAGAGTGAACCTCCACCGGAAACTGTTGGAGGAGGCGGCACCACGGCGGTTCCGCCTCCCAAGCCCGTCATCCTGGGATGCTGCAGTGAACCTCCACCCACCTGAACCGGAGGAGGAACGACATTGGCATTGCCCAAACCGGCTACTGCGCGAGTTCCGGTCGCAGCACCGTTCAACTGAACTGGAGGCGGCACTACAGCTGTGTTGCCCAGACCGTTGAATGCGTGGTGCGCGGTGGAAGCGTCTCCCATCGAGGCCGGAGGCGGCACAACCTGGCTTTGCAACGGGCCTGCGCCAAATCCCGGTCCTCTGGGATTGACGTCGTGTGCTATCTGCGAGGGTGGTGGCGCGATTACCGATGGCGGGGGAAGCGTGAGTCGGGGATGCAGGTTGGTGGCTTGCTCGGGAGCCGACACCGGCGGCGGAATCACGGCCACGGCTTGCGAGCCGGGTATGGGGACGAAAATATCTCGCTTGGGAGCACTGGGGCTGGGGGGAACGATGGCTGCGTTCAGGGGCGGCGCAGAACGCATCTTCTCGCGTTGCGCCTCGGGCGTTGGCGGGATGACGTTGGTGTTCAACTGCGGCGCGCGTTGCACCTTGTCATCGTGAACTTCTGGGGCGGGAGCAACTACAGCTTGCGTGATCGCGGGAGCCCGTAGCGAATTTTTCAGGCCCTCGGCTGGTGCAGTTCCTGGAATCGGTTTGAATGCCAGCAGATTGGCGACCGCCGAATCTGACTGGGGCAGCTTGAGTTTGGGAGCGTCTACCA
>Ga0209517_10007074_pt1 | contig 13594 bp, 15 predicted proteins | sample PeaSoiMetSII2010_FD_187695 | JGI IMG/M metagenome (GOLD analysis project Ga0209517, IMG submission 187695) | Peat soil microbial communities from Weissenstadt, Germany - SII-2010 (SPAdes) (version 2) | ecosystem: Environmental > Terrestrial > Soil > Wetlands > Peat | place: Germany...
GCCATCACTCGCGTCACGGCGGGGTACGGCAAGGTTGCACGTCTCGACCAACTGCAAGCCGATCTGCAGATCGGCCCCGACCACCTGATTTACGCCGGCGATGGCAGCTCCGATCTCCATGCCATGCTGCACGTGAACGGTCTCGACGGGCTGACCATCGCTGTCTCGGAGAGCCGGGACGTTACCCAGGTCGCCAAGCGCACCGTGCTGAGCTCGAACGCGCTGGCGATGCTGGTTCCGATCCTGGAGAAGGTTGTGGGCTGGCAGCAGCCGCAGATCCGGGATTTCTTCGAGTCGCACGGATTTCTCGTCCAGGAGTGGGCCAAAGTCCGGACTGACTGGCTAACCCTGCGGCCCGCCGAAGCCGATGCCGGACTGGCGGAAAGCGCGACGGCCTGAGTGACCATGACCATGCTTAACTCGATCGGATGGGTGGCAACCGCGGTATTTGCCAGCTCCTATTTTTTTCGGGGGGCAGCGACCCTGCGGAAAATCCAAGCCGGAGCGGCTCTTCTCTGGGTGGCGTATGGCTTCCTCATCGGCGCCATGCCGGTGGTGGTGGCAAATGTGATTGTAGCCGCGGCTGCGGTCTACTCTTCGTTCACGGCCCAGCGGAGAGCGCGATTGTCTCAGTTGGAATCCGAACCGATGGCAGGCGGCAAATCTTGAATGCGGAAAAATGGCGCCAGGAGCACCCTGGTGCGGGTGCCCTGGCAACCGGAGTGTAGCTACCTCTTCACAGGTTTTATCTTTGCGGCCGGGGTTGAATCGTTGGCGGCCGTGGTGTCCTTCTGGGTCATCCCGTGCTTGGGCTGCCAGTATGCGGGGTCGGCGGCCACCGTGGTGGGCGACGGACTGCTCATTTTGGGGCTGAAGGCGAAGAGCGTGTCCTCGCTTGAAACCACTGCCTTCCCGAGCAGGTCCATGAACTTCTGCCGTCCCTCATCGCCCATGGCATCCTGGTAGGCTTGATTGGTGGTGGTTGAACCCAGCACCGCCTCGAATTCCGCCGCCGACCTGAAAGGCGTGAATACCAGGTAGGTTCCATTGTGAGTCCCGGACATGACCTGGTAGACCACGCTATGTTCATCCAGATTGGCTTTCTCTCTGGCGCCATTCATCAGCTTGCGAAGCTCCGTATACTCGCTGTCGTGGCCCAGACGGATCTTGACCGTGCGCACGGAGAAATATCGCATTTCCCCCAAATTGATTTCCGGGCGATAGCTGAGGTCCGTGCGATACTTGGCCACCAGGTTGCGCGCCTGCGACAAAAACTCCGATTCCTGGGGTGTGTACTTCTGGGAGACGGCCCGCAGCGCAGGCGCGTTCTCGAACGACTTAGCATCCTTCTCCCAGTCGGTGAAGGAATCGAATCCAGTGAGAAACCAAACCTCGTTGGGGCCGGTGGCCGACGTCATCGCCAGATAGTACGTCGGGTACTTGGCGCTGATGAGCGCCTGCGACCATGCGGCCTCCAGCTTCTCATGGGCCGCACCTTTGCCCGGCTTCACTTCTTCGCGGCCGATTTGCAGCACTTTGGGTGGTCCCGCCATCTTCATAGACTTGTCTTGGGCGGCTGTTTGCAGGGGCAGCAGGACTGCCAGGAGGGTGAGAGTAATAAGCAACAGCGTGGTCTTGCGCATTCGTTCTCCTCGTTTCGATTGGAAAGATAGATTCCGAATAAATGACAGCGACTAGGAAACGGAGCCCTGCAGGAAAGTGCGGAACCGCCGGGTTATCAACACCTAATCGCCGGATCGCGACGAGCATGCCGCATGGTGCTCTTGCAGGTCGATCCTGGCACGTTCCATGTCGACCTGCTTCTTAGCCGCGGGCTCAGTGCTGATCCGATAAAAGTCTGCCGACCGAGCTGCGACGTACCTGGCGTGCGCCGATTCAAAAGTCCGGGACAGATCTGCGCACTGCAAGCAATCCATAAATGCTGGCCCCCGTCCGCTATTTGTGCGCCTGCAACTGCTGCTCAGCATCGAACCAGTTCTGTTCCGAGAAGCCATCCTGACGGCCGCGCGATTCGTAAAGCTCGTACGCCCGCTGGCATATCTGGTCGTGCGAAGGCGTGACTGCCTGGGTCGGCGCCGGCGTGTACTTCTTGCCGGGGAAAGTCGTGGGCCTGGCGGACTGGGGAACACTTTGATCTAACATGGGATTCTCCTAGGTTCTGTAGGGAGCTAAGAAGGGAGAACTTCAGATGGGCTGACTTAGTTCAGAGGATCTGAAAGAGGAGAAGAGGTACTCGCTCAACTAACCAGGTTATGCCGAATACTGGCATTTGTCAAATTGGTTAACACCGCGAGGCGTGACGCGGGGCTGACCCATCAAGGTTGCCGCTGCTCGGTTACTGTTTCTTGCTGCCGTCGGCCTCGCCTTCCGAGCGGAAGTGTTCGCCCAGAATGTCGGCGACGGAATTCAAGTCCTTTGCCAGAGCCCCGCGCCAGCGTCCCACGGAGTTCCGCGCCGAGTCGTCCATCGTCTTCTCGAAGCTCTGGAGAGTCTTCGAGACATCGCTTTTCACCGATTCGGAAACCGAGACTTCGATCTCGTCCTGGATGCTCTTCAGCCGTGACGTGGCCTCATCGAGTTGATGTTTCACATCCTTGGCGTTGCGCGCGGCCGATTCCTCGAAGATCGAATTAGCGGCGCTTTGGAGCTGGTTGCGGACCGCGGCCACGGCGCGCTGCGCCGTGTCGTCCATGGTCTTCTCGAAGCTCTGGAGAGACTTCGAGACGTCGCTCTTTACCGATTCGGAAACCGAGACTTCGATCTCGTTCTGGAGGCTCTTCAGCCGTGCCGTGGCCTCATCGAGCTGATGTCCCACGTCCTTGGCGTTGCGCGCGGTCAGGTTCTCGAATATCGAATCGGCGGCGCTCTGGAGTTGGGCGCGGGCGGCGGACACGGTCTCGGTCGCCATCTTCATCAGGCGGGTGTTCAGGCCGGACTCCAGGCGATGGGCGGTTTCGTCCAGTTCCGCCATGCGGCGGCCCAGTTCGGTGAGTTGCTCCTGCAGGCGGGAGGATTCCACGCCCGCCTCGGCCTGCACGGCTTCCAGCTCGCGGCGGTGCGCTTCGCGTTCCTCGCCCAAGCGCTGCAGCAGGGCCTCGAGGAACTCCCCTCCGCGCTGCTCCAGACGGCCGCCCGCGGCCGCCGCCTGCTGCCCGAACTGCTCGGTTGCGCCCCGCAGCCGCTGCTGCATCTCATTCGCGGTCTGCTCCGACAAAGCCTGCGCCTGCTGCCCGACGGCCTGCAGTTGTTCCCGGACCCACTGCCGGAACTCCTCCTGGGATTCGGTGATCTTCAGCTCGATGGCGGACTGCGCCGCGCCCAGCAGCTTTTCCGCGTGCTCGCGGGTTTGGCGCAGGGATTGCGCGCTCAGGTCCTCCCGCACGCGCATCCACAACTTCTCTTCGACCTCAGGGGGAATATGCGTGAGCGAAACCTCGAACCGGTTGCGCTCTCTCTGCAGGGACAGTCTTTCCGCCAGGTCCGCCATTTCCGCTTGCAACGGCTCAACCATCTCCGCGACCAGGGCCCGCAGCATGGGCATCTTGGGCATGGCTCCGCCGTTGTTGCCGGGGAACGTCATGTGCGGCTCGGCGGAGGGCATGTCCGTCAATCGCATCCAATCCTCCGGGCAGGAGCTCAGTCCCCAGAAGTTTCCCGGGAGATCGAGGCCAGCCGCCAGCCTCCAGCCCGGCTGGTTGGAGCCGATGGGCTGGCAATCCACCACGCGGGCCGTGGTCTGGCGGCCATCCGTGACCTTAAATTGCAGCAGGACCCCGGTTTCCAGCTTGATGGGCGAACGCATCGCACAGCCGTGGGCGCTGACCACCAGGGTCTCGCAGACTTCAAAAAACTGGGCCGCCGGCTCCAGGCTGGTGATGGTGATGGGCATGGTCATGGGCACCCGCGAACTGCGCCGTAAGGTGCCAGCTAGGTTTGAACTCTGCATCGGTAACCTCGTGGTGACGAGTACGTGCCCGCCAGGCCGACGAACGTTCCGGAGCCTGTGCTCTATAGGCTAACCCAGGGCGGCCCGATCGGAGCCTCCCGGAAGTGCTGTTTTGACCGCGCGATGGGACACTGGGGCGGGTGCGGCCCTCGGTAACAGGCTGCTGGCAGCGGAGGTCCGTTGGAGCCCCCGCGCTCTTGGCTCTTAGCTCTTGGCTCTTAGCTCTTGGTTCTGTAGATTTGGAGCGGGGTTGCAGCGTGCGCCATCGCCCCTGAGGCCAAAAGCCAACAGCCAATGGCCAAGAGCGAGATATTTGTAGCGTCAATCGAGGGAGGAAAGAATGCGTGGCAACGAGAAGGTGATCGAGCAGTTGAATGCGGCGCTGAGCGCCGAACTGACGGCCATCGTGCAGTACATGGTGCAGGCCGAGCTGTGCGACAACTGGGGCTACAAGCGCCTGGGCGCTCTGACCAAGAAGCGCGCCATCGAGGAGATGCACCACGCCGAGGGGCTCATTGAGCGGATCGTGTTCCTGGACAGTAATCCCGAGGTGAAGGTGGCGCTGCGTCCGCAGATCGGCGCCAACGTCAAAGAGCACCTGGAAATCGACCTGAAAGACGAGGTCGAGGCCTCCGAGCAATACAACAACGCGGTCAAGATCTGCGTCGCCGCTTCCGACGACGGCTCGCGGACGCTGTTCGAAAAGATGATCCAGGACGAGGAACACCACGTGGACTTCCTCGAGGCCCAACTTCAGGCCATCAAAGATATGGGCATCGCCAACTACCTCGCCGAGCAATTGAAGGACGGGAAGTAGCCGAACCGGCTTTTTGGCCAGGAATCCAGGCGGTGTGGGCTCTGAGAGTACCCGCCTGGATTGCGGCCATCCGTTACTGGTGCAATCGTTTCAACAACTTACATCGATTCGCCCCCTGCCCGCGCCAGCCTCTGAAAAAACTCCCGGGACCCGCGAACCCTTTTCAACCATGCCAAGCTCCTCCCATGTAGGGGGAATTGGCTTGTGAATGGAACGATTAGCGCTGACGAACTGAAGCAGCTTGCCGGGAGGCGAGGCGAAGCTCAATGGGTGGATGTCCGCTCGGCTTCCGAATACGCGGCCGGCCATGTGCCGGGTGCGATCAATATCCCGATGGAGCAGATCGAGGCGCGGCTGGGCGATCTTCGTCCGGACGGCCCGATCGTGCTGATCTGCCAGAGCGGCGTGCGCGCACGGCTGACGGCGGCTTTGCTGGAACCGCGCCGCACCGATGTGACCGTGCTCGACGGGGGCACGAGTGCCTGGGTGAGCGCCGGCTTCCCGGTGGTGGTGAATGCAGCAACGCGCTGGGCGCTGGAACGCCAGGTGCGCCTTGTTGCCGGATTGCTGGTGGTGATGGGCGTTGTGCTCGCGTTGACGGTTAATCCGCATTGGCTGTACCTCTCCGGGTTCGTCGGCCTGGGGCTGGCGTTCGCGGGACTCACCAACATTTGTGCTATGGCCTCGCTGTTGTGCAAGATGCCGTGGAACCGCTCCCGCAGGCTCAGGCCTGCCACACCCAGCGCGCAGGGACAGACCTGTTCTCTGCGAAATGTTTCGTCAGCCGGGGGCGACAGTGAAACAATCGTGCCGTGAACTTCGAGGCGCTGGCCAACGAGCACAAGGATGCCGTCTACCGGCAGATGATCCGGGTCTGCGGCAACCGGGAAGATGCCGAGGATGTCCTCGTCGAAGCCTTGCTGAAAGCCTACCGCCATCTGGATCAGTTGCGGGATTCGGTGGCCTTTCGATCCTGGCTGGCGCAGATCGCAAAGCGCGTCTGCTGGCGGCTGAAGGAGCGAGAATCCTTGATGCCGCTGTTGCAGCTTTCCGCGCTGGAAGACGAGGGCAAGCAGATTCCCGGCAACGATCTGCCCATGGAGGCGCAATTAGCTTCCCGGCAGATGGCGGAACTGCTGGCCGAAGCCGTGGACAGCCTGCCGCCCTCGTATCGCAGTGTTCACCAATTGCGCGACGTGGAGGAATTGCCCGGCAGCGAAGTGGCGCAGAAGCTGGGGATCTCGCTGGCGGCCATGAAATCCCGCCTGCATCGCGCCCGGGAACTGCTGCGGCAACACCTGGACGCCGCTCTTATGGGAAAAGTCCAGAACCGAGCATAAATAACGTAGGAGGCCATCATGGAAGTCACTGTGGAACATCTGGGAGCGGTACAGTTCGAGATCAAAGCCCGGCAACACACCATTGCCTGCGACCAGCCGCCGGAGAATGGCGGCTTTGACGAGGGCATGACCCCGCCCGAACTGCTGCTGGCGGCGTTGGGCTCCTGCGCGGGATTTTATGCCGCGCAGTACCTGCGCAAGCACAAGCTGGCAAACGAGGGAACGCGGGTGCGCGTCTCGGCGGAGAAACTCAAGAACCCGGCGCGGATGGACAACTTCAACATCGAGGTTGAAATGCCCCTGGAACTGGGTGACGAACACAGAAAAGGGGTGGAGCAAGCCGTACACCATTGCTTGATCCACAACACCTTGCTGCACCCTCCGCAGATGGCAGTGCAGGTCAAGAGCGCCGCGTTGGCAAAGCCGTAAAAACGCCGCAGCTCAGGACTCTCCCACTTGGATGGTCTGCTGCTTGGCAGGTTTCTGCGCCCAGCTCCGAACCGTGGGCGCGACTTCGTCCGCCGTCATGGGCGTGGTTTTACGCCATGACATGTACCTGGCAAAGCCTTCCTCGAACTCCCGAGGCGCGCGCTCGGCGGAGACCGGCTTCATCACGCCGGAGCGCCAGCGCCGCTCTTCGATGAACTGCCGGACCAAGTCGGCGGCGGGCGCCTTGCCGGCGCGGATTGTCGTCAGCCAAGCCGGCTGGTTCTGTCCGGTGGAGGGCAGGGTAGTGAGGGTGGTGCTGGTGCCGTCCTGGTAGCGGGTGGACAGCTCGATCCAAATGCCGGCCTTGGCATGCTCGTACACGTGCGCGGTCACGCAATCCTCGGGCTTGGCCAGGATGGCCACCTTGACCCCGGGCATGTTGTCCACCGAGTAGGCTCCGGCATCGGTGAATCCGGCCGCGCACAGCGACGAAATGATTTGTCCGACGCTCGCAGCCTGCCAGGCCGGGGTTGACATGCGGCTCAGCGTGATCCGGTCGGGCTGAGCCTCCACCGCTTTCTTGCCAATGTCTTTGAGCGCGCCCCGGCCGGCGCCGCTCAGCAGGAACAACGCCAGCAGCCGCTTGCCGAAGAGCCTCCAGATCACGAGCAACGCCACCAGAGTGAGGAACATCCACATGCCGTTAGTCTCCTTGCGATTAGGAAGACTTTGCGGCATCGGCGGGCGCGCCACAAGGTAACTTGGGTTCTGGACCGGCCGGTGTGCCGTCCGGGTGCTACGAGCATGGCCTTGCCGGGCCGGCCGATTCGCCGTTTGCCATACAGTCGTTCCCACCACTTCACACGGGAACGCGTTCAGACCGGTTCCGCAGTCGACGCACCCAGGTTCGTGTCAGACACGAAGCCGGGTACGCCGGCTCGGAAAAGTGCTCTAGTGAGCGTCGTGATCGTGATCCCAGTCGCGGTCGGTGTGCCACTGGTGTGCGTGAGCGTCCCACCATCCATGCTGTTCGCGCCAGCAACGCTCGCGCTCGGCGTTCAGGTCGCGCCGCCTGTCATTCGCCTGGGGGCTGCGCTCGCCATGTTTGCGAATCGCCGCATCGAGTCTGGCCTCCGCCTTTTCAATTCGCTGCTGGCACCTTTCCCTCTCGCCAGCATGTGCAGGTGGCACCGCGGCAAACAACAGCAGGACGCTCAACACTGCGGCAGCAACCAACGACTTTCCGAATCTTGTGTTGTTCATCGATCTCTCCTTGTTGTGATCTGTGCTAGCCCCGCGCACTACTCCCGCCGCCGGTAAACGAAAAGCGGGAGGTGAAGGCGGGAGCAGCGCGGAATTATCTCACATCACTGATGCGCGTTCCCCGGCGCAGGTGGTCTGGCCAGAACCAGCAAACCGTCGGCCACCTGGCATACAGAGCGGTCTGATCGCGAACCAACTGAGCCAGTCAAGCCTTCTTAAGCATCCGTACCAGGACAACGAGCACAACCGCTCCCAGGATCGCGACCAGGATGCTGGGGATGAGACCCCCACTGGTGTAGAAGCCCAGCATGCGCATGATCCAGCCGCCGACCATGCCCCCCACAATGCCCAGCACGATATCCATGAGCGTTCCATACCCGGAACCCTTCATGATCTTGCCGGTGGCCCAGCCGGCAATGAGTCCGACAATGATCACCCAAATCAGCCAGAACATGTGACTTCCTCCTTGCCGCCGGCCTGAAAGCGGCCCGCAGGCGTTCTGCCCAGCAACTCGGGAAATCGCGAGCCGCGGCAGAGTAGTTTCCGGAGCGCCTGGCTGTCAACCGGGAGCTCCGTTTTGGAGGGAGACGGCGCCCTGCGCAACAAAATTACGCGCTGGGCCTGTCTTTCTTTCCGGGCCGGGTAGCACTGTTGTAACCTGCGCCGCTTCGTCAAACCGCGTGAAAATACCCGAGTGATGCGGCTCCGCACGAAGTGCGCGGTGTTCCTGCTGCTGCTGTGTGGGTTCGCCCCAGACTGGCTGTCCGCACAGCAGGCGGTTCGGAACCGCGACAACCCAGCCCCGGCCTCACGCACCGCTCGCGAAAGCGGGAACCGGCATCAAGATCCGGCGGTTCGGCTGCTGAGCCTGGACGAGGGCTTGTCGGTTCTCGGCGCCGCCCTGGAATCCCGTGTTCACCTGGGCGCCAAGTCGGATTGCTCGCATCTCGTGCATGCCATCTACGAGCGTGCCGGCTTCCCCTACCCGTATGTCAATTCCTCGGACCTGTACGTCGGAATCAGCGAATTTCGCCGGGTCACGCGTCCGCAGCCGGGCGACCTGGTGGCCTGGCCCGGACATGTGGGGATCGCCATCAGCCCGGTGCAGCACTCGTTTTATAGTGCGCTGCATTCCGGGCTGGGCGTGGAGAAGTACGACGACCCTTATTGGAGAGCGCGCGGACGAGCCCGCTTTTATCGTTATGTCAAAGCAGCCCCGGGGACGGTTCAGGCCGCTAACGCCCGCGCTGCGCGCTTGTCGCCCGCAACGTTTGGGAATGCCGAATCGCGCGGCGACCAGGAAAAAGCCGGCATGAGAACGCCATCACCCGCGCCGCCCGAAGTCCACGCGGTGATTCCCACCGCGGCCGTCATAGATTCAGAGCGGCCCAGCACCGGAGAAATCACTGACGCGCTCTCGCAGGCATTCAGCGATACCGCAGAAGCACTCGGCGGGCAAGACGTGTTGGCGCTGCCTCATCCCCTGATCGTATTTGACCAGTTGGAAGTCGAACAGGTGCGCATCGAACGCGGCCAGGGGTGGGCGGAGGTCAGGATCAGGCGTCCGTTGCCGGTCATGGCCGGGCAGGCGAAGCACGGCAAACCTGCGGAACGGCAGCGGTGGCTGCTGCGTCATCGGGATCAGAACGGTTGGGAGCTGGTGCTTCCGCAGGGAGAGATTTACCTTCCGCGAGACGCCGCTGTGCGACTCCTGGCTCACCAGCTTACGGACATCACCGACGATCCGGAAGCGCCCAGCGGCGGGCGCGAGAAAGGCCAGTTGGCCCGGCTCCTCAATGCGCTTCTCCAATGACAGCATACGGATACTAGGCCGCTAATTCCCCCGGCGACATCTCGTCCACGTAGCACCACATCCAGGATTCGCCCGGTTCGATGGAGCGTATCAAGGGATGGCCGGATGACTTGAAGTGTTTGGTGGCGTGCTTGTTTTTCGAGGAATCGCAGCAGCCCACGTGTCCGCACGACAAGCAGAGCCGCAGGTGGACCCAGGTGTCACCCAATTTCACACACTCTTCGCACACATGCTTATCGGTGGTCGTGAACCGGATCTGATCGGTGTGTTTGCATTTCATCGGCTACCTCCGTTGCCGCCGATGGGCGGCCGAATCTACATTTCCGCTAAAGCGCGGTGAACCAGGTGGACGGCGATCGCTCCCTCGCCGACGGCGGAAGCTACACGCTTCACATTGCCCGAGCGAACATCGCCGACCGCGAACACTCCGGGAAGACTGGTTTCCAGCATTTGTGGAAGCCGGCTGAGGGGCCAAGCGGCGGTTGGAGCCAAGCCGGCAGCCGCATCCAGATCTCGTCCGGTAAGGATGAAACCTTTGTCATCGAGGGCAAGGCAGCCTTTCAGCCACTCGGTTCGCGGGGACGCGCCCGTCATCAGGAACACGTGCCGAATTTCATGCGTCGAGGTTTCGCCGGTGGCGCCGTCGCGCCAGGTGACGCGTTCGAGTCTTGTGTCACCCTCCAAATCCACGATCTCGGTCCGGTAATGCAGTTCGATGGCAGGGTTCTCCGTGATGCGCTGGATCAAGTATCGCGACATGGTCTCCGCCAAACCTCCGGAGCGCACCAGCATGTATACCTTGTGCGCGGTCTGCGAGAGGAACACGGCGGCTTGTCCGGCGGAGTTGCCTCCGCCGACCACGATGACGTCTTCATCGCCGCACAGTTGCGACTCGATGTAGGTCGCGCCGTAGTAGATTCCCTGGCCCTCGAACTTCTTCAGATTGGCCAGTCCCGGCTTCTTATATTGAGCGCCGGTCGAAATGATCACGGCGCGGGCGGGAATCACGCTGCCGTTATCCAGGACCACCTCGTAGGGCCGGCGGCCGCAGTTGAGCCGCACCACGCCGTGGCCCACCATCATCTTGGCCCCGAATTTCTGCGCTTGCGCAATCGCGCGCGCCGCCAGCTCCTCTCCGGAGACTCCGGTGGGAAACCCCAGATAGTTTTCTATCTTGGAGCTCGAGCCCGCTTGCCCGCCGGGAGCGTCGGTCTCAATCACCAGAGCGTCCAGACCCTCGGACGCGGCGTAGACAGCCGCCGCCAGGCCGGAAGGCCCGGCGCCGACGATGATCACATCCCGCACCTTCGAGGTATCAATGCTGACGTTGAAACCCAGGCAGTCCGCCAGTTTCTGCGTCGAGGGATTGCGCAGCACGGTTTGCCCGCGGCAAACCACAACCGGGACGTCGGCCAATTGGACGGCAAAACGGTCGAGCAGTTCCTGCGAGGTTTTATCGGTATCGAGATCGATATAGGTGTAAGGATGAGCATTCCGGCTCAGAAACTCGCGCAGACGCAGAGTCTGGGCGGAGTGGCGGGAACCCATCACGATGACGGTGCCCAGGCCGCGGCTGATGAGCGCCAGCCGGCGCAGGATGAAAGCCCGCATGAAAACTTCGCTCAGCTCGGCGTCCCTTGCCACCAGCGACCGTAAGCCGTCGCCGCTGATTTCGAGAAACTCACCGGCTTCCGTAACGCGGCCCCGCACCAGGCAGCGCTGACCGGAGATCATGGTGATCTCGCCGGTGAACTCACCGGGGCCGTGTGTCGTTATGGGGCGCTCGCCGGTAAGATCCGGCTGCACGATCTCCATGTTTCCCGACAGCAGCACGAAAAAAGGGACTTCCGTATCGCCGGGCTGAAACAGGATCTCGCCCGGCTCGACCTTTCGCAGCTTGCTGCCGGGGCGAACCCGGGCGATCTGCGCCGCGGTCAAGACGGGAAAAGCCTGGGTGCGGGCATCGAGCGCGCTAGGTACAGGCCAAGCAGACATAGTTCCTCATCCCCGAACAAACTGTGCGTAGTAGATGAAGCAGGCGCAGAGTTGGTTCACGTCGCCACAGCAGTGCCCGACCACGTATACTTCGGACCCGTCTGATCGCGGTGCAACCTTCCTGGGTTATGAGCGATGGCGGAAAGAGCGTGATCGAGAGGGCTCGCACAATCAGCAGTCCGCGACCCCAAATAAGATTGCCCAAGGCAGCGAAAGGATTCGCCTCTTTCACGGGGCCGCACTATGGCTGACTCATCCGCCCACGCGACGCTGAGCCTCTGGCGGCCTTTGCGTACGCCGACGTTTCGCAATCTCCTGGCCGCGGATGTCGTATCCGATGTGGGCACGTTCATGCAGAGCGTGGGCGCTGCCTGGCTGATGATCTCGCTCAACGCGGGCCCGCTCTATGTGGCGCTGGCACAGACTGCCTCCGCTCTGCCCTTCTTTGTCTTCGCGCTTCCCGCGGGAGCGATAGGCGACATTGTCGATCGCCGCAGATTGATCCTGTACACCGAAACCTGGATGGTTGCGGTTGCCATCGCGGTTGCCGCGCTCACCATCAGCGGCTGGATCTCCCCGCTGTTTCTCCTCATTCTGACCTTCGCTTTGTCCGCTGGAGATGCGTTTGAAACCCCTAGCTGGCGCGCCGTGTTGCCCGAACTGGTCCGCAAAGAAGATCTTCCGGCTGCTTCGGCGCTGAACGGCATCGAATTCAATTTCGCCCGGGCCGTCGGACCGGGACTGGCTGGAATTGTCATCGCCGCGGCCGGCGTCGGCCCAGCCTTCCTGATCAATGCGGCTTCGTTCATCGGTGTCATCGTCGTGATCGCGCGCTGGAAACGAGTGCTTCACCAGCGAACCGCGCCCCCGGAGACGGTCGCGGGCGGCATGGTTGCGGGCATCCGATACGTCCGCAATTCACCGGCGATTCGCACCCTGCTGATGCGGTCAGGATCCGTCTTATTCTTCGCCACCGGCCTCACCGCCTTGCTGCCTCTCATTGCTCACTCCGTGAAGAACAGCCCGATTGTTTATGGAATCCTGCTCGGATGTTTTGGCTTGGGCGCGGTGCTCGGCGCCGTGGTGATGCAGCGCGCGCGGGCCCGCTGGTCGGCCGAAGCCGTGGTCTCGGCTGGGGTTGCGCTCTACGGTCTCGCCACCCTGGCCGCCAGCACGCTGCGAGTTCTTCCGGCGCTGTGTGCCGCCATGTTCATTGCCGGTTCAGCCTGGATCATGTTCATTTCCCTGATCAACGTGCTGATCCTGAATCACGCCCCGGACTGGGTCCGCGCCCGCGTGCTTTCCGTCTCCACCCTGGTCTTTCAAGGGGCAGTTGCCGCGGGAAGCGCATCTTGGGGCGGCGTCGCCGCGCGTCTTGGCATCCATGCCGCCCTGCTCTGTGCCGGGGCGGGAACGATCGCAACAACCGCACTGGCTCTATTTTTCCGGTTGCCGGATGCCACGGTTGATCTGACCGCCTGGAACCATTGGCGCTTGCCCGCCTTGGTGGGCGGTGTCCTTCCGGCAGGCGAAGATTCCGGCCCTGTGCTGGTCACCGTTGAATACGAAGTGATCCCTGAAAATGCGCAGGAATTCATGAAGGCGGCGCGCTGCTATGGACGCATTCGGCGCCGCGATGGCGCGACGCGGTGGGGCATTTTCCGCGACCTGGAGAAAGCGGACCGGTATCTTGAAACCTTTATCGTGACTTCATGGGCGGAGCATCTCCGGCAACATGAGCGCATGACGCGCGCGGATCACGAGATTGAAGAGCAGTTGCAACGATATGTCCGTGGCAGTCCAACGGTGCGGCACCTGGTTTCGGCTGGAACTGATCGTTGATCTGTTTTGTCTCCGTGTCCCTGGCGTGTTGACCGTCTTTCGCGCCCGCCCCTACAATCGAAAGTTCTCGCATCAGCCCTGACGCTCGATGGCGCTGCGCCTGTTCAACACGCTTTCCGCCAAGGTGG
>Ga0209517_10007075_pt1 | contig 13594 bp, 14 predicted proteins | sample PeaSoiMetSII2010_FD_187695 | JGI IMG/M metagenome (GOLD analysis project Ga0209517, IMG submission 187695) | Peat soil microbial communities from Weissenstadt, Germany - SII-2010 (SPAdes) (version 2) | ecosystem: Environmental > Terrestrial > Soil > Wetlands > Peat | place: Germany...
AGACGTTAGGGATTAGTTATAATGATTTTAACGAGTTCAAGCGGCGAATGCCAGACGCGGAGTTTCGTGATGCGTCTCCTCTGCTTCGGAGATTGCATCAGATACCTACTCCACTGCAACTCGAAAGGATAGAGAAAGCATGCGTCGCTGGAGTGAAGATGCATGATCAAGTGGTGGACATTGTGCGGGTGGGTATGACTGAGAGAGAGTTCGCGAGGAGGATGCGGAAACGTTTCGAAGAACTTCAGTTCAGCGATGGGTATTCGTACGGTATGTGGGAGGGAGGACTATGGGGCTACCATGACATAAGAAATCCCAAACATCCTGAGATGAACCTAATAGCGAAATTCCAACTGACGGATAGGCCGTTCATGGACGGTGACGTGTTCAACCGAATGACTTCCGGTATGTCATACTTGGGTGAAGATGCAGATGTTGATAGAACCTTCTACGTTAGGAGGAATCCTCCCGCAAACGTTGAGAAATGGTATAGAGTGACCTCTATGTGCACCCAAGCAATGGGGGAAGCCATGAGACCAGGCGTCACTTGCGCTGAAATATTCGAACTTGAGAACAGGATCGCAAAGGAGAATGGGTTACCTGAGAGAGTACTGGGCAGAGAAGGACACTGGTCGAATCCAAGTGGATTATCTATTCACCCAGACTGCAGAATAGTGCTTGAGCCTGGAATGGTGATTTCAGTCGAACCAACGTTCTGCGCCGAATTCGGCTACTTTGACAATGAAGACATATACGTAATAACAGACAATGGATCAAGAATCCTGCACACACCCGCAGCCACAGAAATCCCATGCTGCAGCAACTAACACGGGTTATTCAATTAATAATGCACACCAATTCGAACTTGTGTGACCTAGTAGCTTCGAACGAGCGTAATGGCTGTAGCGTAGCCGACGCGGACAGCATCTAGCAAAACGAATTCTCTAATGACGAAATTAAGACGACCTTGAAGACATTACACAATGGTTTGAAAATGTCGCGAAGAGAATCACGACAAGATTTCATGTCTGTTACACAACATCATACTCGAATCCTTAATAATGCTAAGAAACGCAGCGTCTTGCAAAGCTGGAGTAATGTTGAGTTCTCCGGAATTGAAAGGACGAACGTTGGGCTACGGAATTGACCTAGATAAGTTTGATGCGATCACACAGCTGGATAACGCCGGCTTGGCCAAGAAGGCCGGGTTCGAGGCAATCTGGGTCTTCGACCATTTTCACCCCTGGTTTCACACAAACGCGAAGGAATCACACGCTTGGATATGGATGACTACCGCGTTAGAGAGGGTGAGTGGTATCCCCTTCGGGACGGCAGTGACGGCTCCGATATTCAGATACCATCCCGCATTGGTTGCCCAAGCGTTTGCAACGATGCAAGCCATCTACGGACCAAGGGTCATCTTGGGGGTTGGAACGGGGGAAGCAATGAACGAAGTTCCACTCGGCTTCTCATGGCCCTCGATATCTGAAAGAAGGGCGAGATTGGTCGAGGCGGTTTCCGTAATGCGCGAATTGTGCACCGGGGAATTCGTAGACTTCTCCGGGAAGCACTACACGCTGAAAACCGCGAACCTCTACATGAAAGCTAACTTCCCCATCTACATCGCAGCCTTCGGCCCGAAGATGGCAGAGGTTGCAGGGAAACTTGGCGACGGCTTCATAACATCCAACCAATCACCTCAATATTTCAAGGACACCCTCGTGCCTGCGATTAGGGCGGGAGCACGTTCTGCTGGAAAGGATTTTGAAGCGATCACGAAGGCCACGGGGATAGATGTATCGTATGATGAGGATTACGAGAAGGCATTGGCCCCAGCGAGAATGGCAGCTGCTTCTTCTGCTACGCCTGGATCGGACAACAAGGCCTTCACGAGCCCAATCGCGGATCCTAGAGAGATCGAGAAGCTGGGAGCGAAAGTCACCGATAATCAGCTTACAGAGACGCTAAGGATCTGCGCGATGAGCAACTCTCCTGACGACCACATAAAGAGGATAGAAAACGCTTTTGACGCAGGATTTGACCACGTCTATGTTTCGAGTGCTAGCCCAAGTGACAGGAAGTGTATTGATATGTACAGAAAGAAAGTCCTTCCGTACTTCGCTGCGCAAAAAGAACGATGACAGATGGCCTGTCTTCAGGTATAAAGAAAGCCTGTATTATGCAATAGTTACGAGGCATTTGATTCCTTTCATGTTTTCAACCGTTTCGAATGCATCGTGAATTTGAGCTAAGGGATACTTGTGGGTGATCAGCTTCTCAACTGGAACTTCGCCAGAGCGTATCATTTCAAGTGCTACGTGGCACATTCTAGCATCCAAGAATCCTCCTACTCCTACCCATTCCGTTCCCACTAGCGCAAGTTCATTGTAGTGGATAACGTTCGGATCAATTTGAAGCATGGTTCCTGAAGGAGTTCCACCGAAAATTACCACTCTGCCCCTTTTCTTTACAACCTCTAATGCTGCTGTGATCGCTGTAGGATCACCAACAGATGAGATCACAACGTTCACTCCTTTTCCATTCGTTAACGCTTTCAATCGATTCTTCAGATTATCTTGTTTAACATTAACCGTCATGTCCGCTCCTAGTTGTTCTGCTAACTTTAGGCGATTATCCAGCACGTCCGATATGACTACCTTGGCCCCAACGCTCTTGCCCGCCATCATCAATTGGAGGCCCATCTGCCCCGCTCCCATTACGAGGAGAGTATCGCCTACACCAACTTGGGCCTGAGTTACAACCGCGTGATAGCAATCGGCGAGGGGTTCAACAAAAGTCGCTGCTTCGAATGAAACGCTATCAGGTATAGGCATTAAGAGGATCTCTGGATACGGAGCAAACTCCTCGAACTCCGATCGGGTCACCGTGTTGTACTCTGCATAACCACCAAAATTCATTCCAACGACTCGCATTCCTACGCTGAAACCTCTGACATTTTCTCCAACCTCGACCACTTCGCCTGCCCATTCATGTCCCATGTTAAAGGGGAAACTCGGAACTCCATGATTGCCTGTTCTATACTTTCTAATGTCAGTGGGGCACACGCCGCAGGCTTTCACTCTTACAAGAACATCCCCAGAGCCAGTCGTCGGTTTCTCTACTTCGACAAGCCTAAGGTCATTCAAACCGTATAGTAACGCAGCCTTCATCTTGCTCGACATTGTGCTCACACGCATCGCCTTCCTCGATTAAAGCAGTTGAAAGAGATGAATCAGCGCAATCAAAACACTATCTCAGTGGAAGCCAACGTTTTTCGTCATACCGCGCGGGACGATCATTAGATGATGTTGTTCCACAATCCTCCAGCAATGATCCCTCCGTCCACGACGATAGCCTGTCCAGTGATAAAATCAGAATCCTTGGAAGCTAGAAATGCGGCTGCCCCCGCTATGTCTTCGGGTGTTCCAATTCGTCCTAAAGGAGTCACTTTCAGGAAGCCCTCCGTAATTTTGGGATTTGACAATTGAGGCGCACTCATTGGCGTATCAATTATGCCAGGTGCAATCGCATTTACGTTTATGTTTTGAGGTCCGAGTTCAAGAGCGAATGCCCGTGTCAAAGCCAATACCCCTGCTTTCGCTGCATCATAGGGTAGCTCATTGTGTGCTGAAATCACCCCCCCAATAGATGAGACGTTAATTATCTTGCCCTTTCCTTGTTTGATCATTTCCGGAGCGCAACGCCGTATGCAAAGGAAAGCCCCTTTCAAGTCCACATCAATTGTCTTATCCCATATTTCGTCAGTTGTTTCGCCCCACGACTTGTCGAACAATATGGCTGCATTGTTGACAAGTATATCCAACCTGCCAAATCGCTCAATAATTCCGGAAACCATTACATCAACTTGATCAGCCTTGGAAACGTCAGCTTGAGATGCGATTGCATTTACTCCAAGTCCCTTCATTTCATTAACTACGTCTCTAGCCAGTTTTTCAGATTTTGAATAGTTGACCGCAACATCTGCGCCCTCTTGAGCGAGTCGGATGCCAATTGCTCTTCCTATTCCCATGCTGGCCCCAGTAACTAATGCGCATTTTCCCGTCAAACTCTTTTGGAGACCCACTCGCTTCACCACGTCGTGACCTCATAGGCGACGGAAGCGGCATGTAAACGTCGCGCAGTGCTGTGATCGTTGCTTGACATGGTTTGGGATTTCACGATACCGATGAGACTGCGCAATGTCTAGAAGATTGAGGGACTCGTTGCTCTAATGAGATTATTTACGCTAACACTAAATATCCCTAAACGGAGAGTTGCCCATTGTAGGATAGCTACAAGAGTCCATGTTGTCAAGTCAGAGAATATTCGTAAGATACGCGACTGGGCTTGTTCGCCAGTTATCTGCTTCTGACGTGATAATGTTCAATCTGCTTAACATGGGGCCGGCATAGTGGAAGTCTGCTGATTGACATCAGCATATCCAGTCCGAGGGCTTACAGACTTCTGCCGCGAGGTATTAGAGAGCGTCGGTGTTCCGCATGCTGACGCTGAAATTACTGCAGACGTTATCATGCAAGCTGAAAGGTTCGGAGTTTCACCACACGGGCTCGTGAGGCTTCCACACTACGTGAATAGAATTCGTGCAGGATCAATAAACCCGCATCCTCACCACGTCGTGAAAGAGGGACCAGGCACTGCGCTAGTTGACGGAGACAATGGGCTAGGTCACGTTGTTTCTTATTTTTCGATGAAAAAAGCGATTGAACTGGCTAGGCAGGGCCCAAGCTTCGTCGGCGTCAAGCACAGTAGCCACTTTGGTATCGCCGGTTATTACGCACTGCTGGCCGCCAAGGAAGGAATGATAGGCTTCTCATTCACAAACACCGACGCGTTTGTTGCACCTTTTGGGGGCAGCGAAGCCCGGCTCGGAACAAATCCTATGGCGTTTGCAATCCCATGCGAAGGACCTCACCCCATATTATTTGACGCTTCGACGAGCGCTGTTGCATGGGGGAAGATACTTCTTGCCAGAGAACGTGGCGAATCAATAAGCCCCGAATGGGCGCTAGATTCAACAGGTAATCCTACGACGAATCCGCAAGAGGCACGCGTGCTTTTGCCGTTCGGAGGTCACAAAGGCTATGGACTTGCTCTATTCGTTGAATTGCTCTGCGGCGTTCTAACAGGGGGACCCTTCGGACAGCACATCCCAGCTATGTACGGTGACCTAACGAAAACTCGTAACCTTGGCCATCTCTTCGGGGCGTTCCGTGCCGATTCATTCGTCGACCTGAATGAATTCAAGACTCGTGCAGGGCAGTTGGCTGACGAGATGAGACAGACGAAACCTGCACTGGGATTCAGAGAGGTCTTGGTTCCAGGTGATTTAGAATTCAGAAATCAGGCCAAGAACGACCGAGAAGGAATTCGCCTAAACGCTTCACTCACAGAACAATTGAAGACGCTGAGTAACCAACTCGGAGTTAGATTCCCCGATACAGTACAGTAATCATCAAAATGTGTGGAAGCAAGCAGTTTTGAATATGATCAGCGTTAGTCGGTAGAGGTCTAATTTTTGGAAAAAAGGTTTGATGACAAACACGTCATCGTTACGGGAGCTAGCGCCGGCATTGGCAAAGCTATTGCGCAGAGGTTCGCAAATGAAGGCGCTGAGGTACTGCTACTGAGTCGACGCAAGGCCGCGCTTGAAGAGACTGCCCGAGTCATGAACGAGAAGACATGGTATATCGCTACCGTATCGAAGATCGAAGAGTGTGAGCGCGCTGTTGAAGCCGCGATTCGGCGATGGGGGAGGATTGATGTTTTGGTCAATAATGCTGGAATAGACAATGCCGGGTTCCGCAATCAGATTGCCAACCCTCAGAGTCCTCAACGAAGTCTCCTCAGAACAAGAACAGGATTGGAAGTGACTTAAAATCATGTGCGGATTTTGGGCGATTTGATTTGCAAGGTTAGTAGTCGATTCTTCAAGGGTCACGATATTTGTCTTTCAAGTATGGATTCACCGTTTTCTAAAAAATAACGCAGCGATCAATGTGGCTGCAGCGAAGAGACCGGCGAACAGATTGACAAGAATGAAGAACGTGTCATTTATGAGAATTGAGTAAGGAACTAGTAGAAGCGTTCCGCTCGAAGCCGCGATTAAGAAAGGTATAGATAAATCTCGTGAGCTACGTGTTCTCAGAACCTTAATGATCTGCGGAATCCAAGATCCGGTCAATATGACTCCGCCTAGAACAACCATAATCTTATCCAAGAAGCCGTACATAATTTTCTTCCATCCCACTAATAATGCAGATTGAAGTATTTGTAACGGACCGTTTTGGTCCACATGTTATTGGAATGCTTACCATCATCACAAGTAATGAGAGGAGTTTCCTATTGATATCTGCTTTCGGGATCCTCATAGCAAACTGCGAGTGGATAGAGGCATTCAATTGGAAGAGTCTTGGGCGCTTCAAAGTTTAACGAGATATCAACGAATCTAAGGTCAGCATTCCGCCTACCTTAATTTGCCAATCATTTCATCCTTGTAAGTTAAGAGTAGTTCGTGAGTACGATCTGGCGGTTGTGGAGAAAGCATCACGTGACTTACTCCGGCGTCGGCAAGATTTGCTAATTCGACAGCACATTCTTCAAAGCTTCCAACAATCATGTGAGCTCGCACTTTCGGTAGATCAGTAGCGTAATCTCTCTGGAGTCCTAATCGTCGACATATCTCAATTGCCTCTTGCATAGTCTTACCTGCAACAACTCTTGTCGCGTGCCCGATGACAACATCAGATGTCTTCCTTCCACCCCTATCTATCAAGCTATGAAGATACGCTGTTCGATCAACTATGCTGTCGCGGTGCATTTCGAATGGTATCCATCCATCGGCATATTTGCTCGCGCATTCTAGCAATCGGTCTGAGCTGCCTCCCAGCCAGATCGGCGGCTTCTCAACATTTGGTCGTAGCAATGTTTGAGATCCTGCATAATGTCTGCCTCTAAAGTCGATAGGATTCTTAGAATCCCAGAGAAGTTGTAGGAAGCGAATGGTTTCTTCCAGCTTTTCCATTCTGATTCGGTGACTATCGAATGATAGCCCGGCAGCAACGTACTCTTGCCTATTCCACCCCGCCCCGAGACCGAATTGTAATCTCCCCTTTGCGATCATCTGAACGGTCACTGCACGCTTAGCGAGCAAGAAAGGTGAATGTGCGGTTACAGGGGTGACGAGACTCCCCAGCTTGATCTTTTGCGTCGTAGCAGCCACCGCAGCCAGTACCGACCAGCAATCGAGGACAGCAATGTCGTTGGGAAGCAACCAATGGTCAGGAAACCAGAAGGAGTCGTAACCTAACTCTTCCGCAATTGAAGCACTCTCCAAATAGAACGTAGGTCCTTTCGACTGGTTCACAGTCTCTGTAACATGATTGTCCTGTTGCACGAAGAAACCGATCTCGACCATCAAATCCACTGGCTTAGTTGAATTATGCTTTAGTTCAAATAACTTGGAACTGAGCGCTTACCGGTTTACAGCCAACACCATTTACTGGCAGGATGTCTTGCGGACAGGCTGAAAACGCCATTACGACGTCCATCTCCGCTCGCAGCAATACGTAATCACCTGGTTTGGATACGGGCGCAAACCAACCGACATTACCGTCCTTGTCGACGGGATTGTTCATCCACATGTTGAGCGGTTGCGGAACTTCCGGAGGAGTAAGACCAAGTTCAGCCATACCCGCGAAGAGATTGTCTTGACAGTTGTCGTGGTAGCCCTGATAATTCAGAAACTTGTAACGATATCGGTCGCACGCCGCGATAATTGTGTCGTGAATTCCAGGAGACGTGTCTTCCAAGAATGTCAGAATTGGCTGTCGTTTATTGTTACGTAGGATATCGCCAACCTTGGGAATGATTCGGCCTGTGCTACCAATGTGGGGTCGAGTATGCTCCATAGACATAAATTCATGAAGGTCATTTGCATTGAACGCCCAGGTATCAACGACCTGGGTGCCGTATGTGTTGATCAGTTTAAGCTTCCTGCCCTTTGCTACGCGAACTGCTTTGCCGTGCCGCGCCGGGATCTCAGTCAGAGAAGTATCAGACATATCCTTCATCTAACGTTTAATTTCAATATCAAACTTTGCCGTATTTCAAAACTACGGATTCGTCATCATAGGTCGAGCGGGTAAGTTAACTGTTCGACGTGGTCTGATTTTACTTTTTGTAATTCCAGATTTTCGTGTTGTAAATATTCGAATTAGGTGTGCTTAACGCTTCTTTTTTGCTTGTCCGACGTTTTTACGTCGGATATTCTGAACATCGATTCGTGGGTCCTCCTTGAATACTCTCGCGACGACGTTCGTGACTGTTCTTTCCACGTCCGGCATGTCAATCAACGCCTCAAGTTTTCGCATGTAGTCTTCGCGGTCTGATGCGCGGATTAAGACTACAAAATCAAGTTCCCCTAGGACGTAGTATACAGCCCAAACACCAGGTATTCGAGCGAGTTTCCTGCCGACGTTCGTATGGTAACCAGATCCATACTTTGCTTTTACGAAAACCACTGCGAGATAGTCAAATCCGAGCCCGTGAGCGGAAAGCTTAGCATAGTATCCTTCAATCACTTTACGTTTCTCTAATCGCTTTATCCGATAATGTAGGGTAGATTTTGGGACACGAAGCTTCTTTGCAGCGTCGTCCAATGGAATTCTTGAATCATATTGGAGAAGACTTAGCAATTGAAGGTCATTTTCGTCGAGCAATTTTAAACACAATATAGTGTTAATGTTAGGAGTTTATTCTAGTTTAGGTTGTCCGACCTTGAACTGCGATCAATTGCTACCTTGTGGTGTGTTCGATGGAGACTTTACCAATTAGTCACTAAGCGGCAAAGTAAGTGAAACAGAATCCAAGATTACCTCTTGCAACGAGCTCATATTTTGACCTCGATTTTGTCGTTTTAACAGTTCGACGAGAGGCTGGTCAGCGACGTTTGAATTATTTGGACGCTGATCGTATTAGACTCAAATCGACTAGGATAGACGCGAAGCGTACCCCTATCAATGTTCTAGTCGAGCGCAGGATACAAGATGCGTGGGCAGGGTCAAGGTTAGTTCCAGCGTCGTAATGATAGCTGGTCGACCTTCTATCTGTGCGTGGCGTTGTGAATCATATTTGTTAGGCCAACTATGTCGAAAACCGGCAATTTAGTTTCTCTTTGGACGGCCCTCGTATAAGGTGACAAGTCCGTACATTCGAGGACTATTGCGCCTACGTCATGATTCTTCTGCACTAATGATCTCGCAACACTTGTTACCTCGATCTCGAGCTTCTTTGTATTCACAGTTTTCTTTCCAGAACATATACTGGAAAATTCCTCTTGCTCTTCCATTCCGACAATACACACTTGAATAGGGTCATTGATTCCGACTGCGTTCAAGTGTTCCTCAGTAAGAGAGCTCTTATCAGCAGTTATTATGCCCACTTTCTTCCCCTTGCCAAGCATTCTGTATACTAACGGCACCAAAAGCAACGTTGACGTAAAGACAGGTACCCTTACTGAGTCTGCGAGCTCCTTCTGCCAAATGGCATTGAAACCGCAATCAGTTGTAATGGCTTTCGAGCCTTCTTTCTGCAATTGCTGCGCCGCGTCGATAAGCGAATTTAGTGTCTTGGTTGTGGGATTCTTCACAATTGTTTCGAGCCCTGTTCCCTTTACCTTCTTTATTCTTACGGGAAAATTGAATGTATTGGGATTCATGACAACGCCTTCAAGATGATCCGTTGCGGTTTCCTGCTCCCACACGAGAATTCCTATCATAATCATCTCAATGACAAGCGCATTTCGTACATAAATAAGTGTGATCCAATTTGCGAAGTTGTTCATCAATCATAACATGCATCTGCATGTAGATCACATTTCGATTGGAAGCCTGAACGCTTTGTGACACTCACATTGAGGTGGAGGCCATGTCGTACCGGGATGACCGTGAGCGGCTTTCAAGAGTATACAGTCGGTTTTGTTTGCTTCGTATAAAACGCGGAGATCTCACCGGGGATTCCCGGTTCTTCGCTTGTCTGGGGATTACTCGGTCCCAATGTGTCAGTTGATTAACCACAGACATCACTTCGCTCTCCTAAGAGTAATTTGCTAATACCTTTCGCTGAAACTCTCGATGAAAGGCTTCGCAACCATCTTCTGTAACTCTCATGCTGTCGCTGCATATCACCGCGAAGCCGTCGAGGGGCAGAGCTGGAACTACGTGGAACGTCATGTTAGGCTTGAGGACGGTCCGGTCACCTTCCTTGAAGCTTGCGACTTTTTCACCCCACTCGCCTCCCAAGTCAAAGGCGATACCGAACGTGTAACCGCATCTTCGCCCGTCTAATCTTTGACTAAAACCGTGGTCCTTGACGACGTTTCTGTAAACTCTAGCGATCTGCTCGCACGATATGCCGGGCTTTATTGTGTTGATCATCATGTCCAATCCGCTACAAATTGTATCGATAGCTTTGTCTATTATCTCCGAATGCTCCCCTACCGCAACGGACCAAACCATAGGGCAGGCGTATCGATGCATAGATCCCGATATCTCAAACGTAACAACGTCCCCACGTTCTATCCTCTTGTCCGTGAAGCCCAGATGCGTCATCGCTGTTCGACGACCCGAGGTTATCGACCAGGTACCCGCACCAGGTGGAGGATCGCATGCATCGCGCGTCAATCCGTCATATACAGCAATTCCCACCTCGCATTCCTTGACACCTTCCCTAACCACTTCTATTCCTCGTTTCATCCCGCTCTGCGTCAACTTGGCTGCCTGTCGTATGTACTCGATCTCTCTAGCAGACTTGATCGCTCGAATTCTGTTCACGAGAAGACTGGCATCCTTGAAACTTGCGGCGCGAAGTCCAGTCTTCAACTTCTCACAAGCCAAGGGCGATAAATGGTTACCATCCATTTCAATTCCTATTCTCTTATCCTCTAGCCGCAGCTCCCTTAAGACGTCGACAAAGAAGTCTACCGGATGTGCACCTACGATATCAAGGAGGTCATCCGTGTAACTTCTAATATTCTCATCAGCAAGCCAAGTCGTCCCCCTTGCTGATCGGGCGTCCATCTGTCTACCAATCCATATGGGCTCTCTGCCTTCTGAAACCAATACACATTGGAACACGTATTCGGAGTTCGCATCGTATCCAGTCAAATAATTAATATTCGCTGGACTTGTCGCTACGAGCGCATCTAGATTCTCGTTTCTCATGTAGGCGTTCACTTTCGCAATTCTCTCTTCGTATTCAGATTTTTGGAAATACACAGGTGCGTCCTCATGTGCGCGCTGGCGGCAATGGCCGATAAGCTTTTCGAGCATGATATGGGTTTGTTCTCGAGACTTGATCGGCGTTTTTCTGACAAAAGTTATCCGGGCTTTAACGAGTTCGACAGCTCCGTTAACCGCCTCTGCGAAAACTGTCATTGCATCTCTAAGAGGTGCTAGGTTTAACCGAAGCAATCGACAACGATCCGAAGATTGGCGCAGATATCTCTGCAATTATTGAAAATCGGGCGAGTTGCATCTGTTTTGGCAGGTGCGAAATCACTAATCGAACAGAAACTGTTCGCAGTCGGAAAGAAGTTGAAGACATGTTGGGCACTTCGCTTGAAATGTTCGGAAAAGTCAGTGCATTCATAAATAATTCAGAGGTAAGCCTCACTTTTGGAAATGGCCGACGAATTACGCAAATCGCCGCGTAAAGTTCGATATATTATTCAATCGGGACCGGGTTAAGATTGGAACCTGAACTGTCGCGAAGGTAATTGCGTTGATGGCCTTGAGGAATGAGTCTAAGGGTACACTTCGGTCATAGGAGATAACCTCATGCAGCTCTATGAGTTTCAGGCAAAGGATGTTTTTAGGGAGTATGGGATTCCTATCCCTAATGGACGATTTGCGTTAACCGCTGAAGAAGCCGTCAAAGCTGCACATGAAATCGGAGTACCTGTCGCACTAAAAGCGCAAGTTCTGATTGGGGGCCGTGGCTTGGCGGGTGCAATACGCTTCTGCTCAAACGTTAATGATGTGCTCACGGCTGCCTCGAACGTGCTGAACACAAGAGTGTATGGGGAAAAACCTAGAGGCTTATTGGTCGAACAAAAATTTGAACCAGTGCGTGAGTTGTACGCGGCTGTTACATGGGACTACCAGCGTAAATGCCCTGTCCTAATAGGTTCCTCAAGAGGGGGAGTAGATGTCGAAACTATCGCAAAGCAACGCCCCGATGACATTTCAAGAGTCTACATCGAAGAGTCTAGGGGATTCAGTGAGTACCAGGGCAGAATGCTTGCAGCGAGCATTGGCTTGGCTGGTGGCGCGGTGCTCTCTTACTCGAATGTCCTAAACATTCTCTGGCACATATTCGAGAAACATGACGCAGAACTTATCGAATCAAACCCATTGGCGATGCTGAAGGATGGTACCTTGATGGCGCTGGACGCCAAGTTGACCATTGACGACAGGAGTATATACAGGCAATCGAACCTTATTGACCGAATTAAGAAAATAGCCAACGAGCCGTCCGAAGGATACGCCCAACGACATGCACGCGCAAAACAGCTCGGAATACCGACATACGTTGAGATGGATGGAAATATCGGAGTAATTTCCGACGGCGCCGGATCAGGAATGTTGACACTCGATCTTATTGCAGAAACCGGGGGCAAGACACGTATCTACTGTGAGATGGGTGGCGAAATAACACCGGAATTGATGGCAAAGACCATTACGGTATGCTTGGGTTTGAATGACGTTAAGGTTCTCCTTATCAGCCTAATCGGCGGATCGAACCGAATGGATGAGATGGCATCTGGCATCGTAACTTATCTTGCAAGTCACCGGTCCACCACGCCTCTTCTTGTGAGGATGAGCGGCACAAAACAAGAAGAGGGGAGGAAAATACTGGTTGACCACGGGTTAAATTGCTTTGATAACATCTATCTCGCAGTAGAGGAAGCAGTGCGCCTCTCAGGGGACGAATGACTTGGCGATTCTGATCAATAGAGGAACGAGGGTCCTTGTCCAAGGTATAACCGGAAAGGTCGGTTCATTCCAGTCAAAACTGATGATGGACTACGGAACGAATGTCGTAGCAGGTGTAACGCCAGGGAAGGGCGGGCAGATCTTTAACGGCGTTCCGGTGTTTGACTCAGTTCATCAAGCAGTAGAGGCTACCCGCGCGGAAGTGGCGATATGTTTCGTTCCCGGTAGATATGCTTGTGACGCCGCATTGGAGGCTGTCGACGCGGGCCTTCGGCCAGTCGTTGTGGTGGCCGAGGCAGTTCCACTGCGTGATACTGCGAAGATGTTAGTTTCCGCTTCTGAGCGTAAAGCAGTAGTACTCGGTCCTGACACTTCCGGGTTGATTTCGCCCGGCAGAGCGAAGCTGGGTGTTCAACCTCACAAGCTTTTCGTCGAGGGACGTGTAGGAATCGTCTCAAAAAGTGGCGGACTCTCTTATGAAACTGCGAAAACATTGACTGAGAATGGAATTGGGCAGTCAACAGTGATCGGCTTAGGAGGTGGACCAATGTGGGGATTCACACATAGTGACGCCCTTGAAA
>Ga0209517_10007078_pt1 | contig 13590 bp, 9 predicted proteins | sample PeaSoiMetSII2010_FD_187695 | JGI IMG/M metagenome (GOLD analysis project Ga0209517, IMG submission 187695) | Peat soil microbial communities from Weissenstadt, Germany - SII-2010 (SPAdes) (version 2) | ecosystem: Environmental > Terrestrial > Soil > Wetlands > Peat | place: Germany: Weissenstadt...
AAAACCAGCTGACGGCATTAGGCGGCAAAAGCGCTGTCCGAATTAACCGGCAAAACTGGCGTCGGGATTAGTCGGCAAAACCTTATGTCGGGTGACAGGTTCCCGCCCCCCAGGGCTTCACCCCTGGAAAGAACCCACGAATTCTGGTGAAGACCCAAAAAGAGAAGTCGTCGATTGTGGCGAGAAGATTCCAAAGCCAAGTCGAGCAGTTCGTTTGCTGCTGAAGGATCAGCGATTTGGAGGTTTGAACCAGTGCGGGTCTCAACGAACTTGTTTCCCAGGGACTTCATCCAGCGATGGCGGATTGGTCCCAGCAGTTTCTCGGGCTCACCCCGCCAAAGTTAGCGGCTTGCTTCCCGTAACCAGTCAAGGGAAGCCAGCCGCTTTATGTTTTCCATCGTGGCGCGAGAGCTTTTTCAATTACGCCCTTCGAGCTTTGCCACGCGTTCCTTCAAACGCTTGACCTCAATCTTCAGCGCCAGCACCTCATCGCGCAATCCCTGGAGCCCCTCCTTTGTGCTTTCGGAGAGATCCAGTTCTTGGAGCACACTTCCTTCCCTCGAGGGTTGTGCGCCGAACAGTCGATCGAGGTCTAAGACTTCTCCCCCATTGCATGTAATGGCTTTGCGGAATTCCGCTTTGTCGAAGTCGCGGCGTACGGCGTGAACGGAGCCGTCGGCCATCGCCACATTGAAAAAGCCTTTGAAACCTCCGCCGAGCTCGGGCAGCGGCAAGTCCGGGTCGTATACCAAGTCCTCGGGCTTGGTCCAAGGCACGGGTGAAGCAGCCTCGACAACCATGATCGTATTCGAGAGCCCATCCGTGATATCTGCAACTCGACGCTTGAGGCGTTTCTCGAAGGCCGCCCCTGGGCCCACGAAGACCTGGTAATACGTCGAGTGTCCCGCAGTTGAGGCCGTGGTAGTTGAAGAGGAGGTATCGCCTGCGGAGGAAGAAGTACTCGAAGAGCCACCCGTCCGCCTGCCCGGAAGGGCGAACACCGCGGGCATCCTGTCCAGCAGCGCGCGGTTATGCGGGCTGTCCCAGGACTCATTTCGCCGGAATTGCTTGTACAAGTCGCTCTGGGCCAGGTAGGGCAATAGCTCCACGCGCCAACTCAGCAGCGCCTTGCCGTCGCCACTGTAGATCGCTGGAGCCGGGAAATGGTTGTTGGCGTCGTGATAATTGTGCATGGCGAGAAGGATTTGCTTCAGGTTATCCATGCTGACCTTGCGCACGCTCGCATCGCTGGCAAATGACGGGCGCGGCGGGCGAGCAGGACGTCCTTGTTGCTCCTCGGCCTGTGCAGCGCCCGGGACCAATCCAGCCGCCAGCTCGTCGCGCGGTCCGTCGGCTTCCATGGGGCCGTAGAATGCCCGGGCCGCCAGGCCCACCCCTCCCAGGCTCAGAACCGTCGCTACCATGCCAATCGCGACCAGTTTCATTTTGGTCCAGAACATCGTTCGCATAGCTCCTTGTGCCAAGGTAATGACGCGGGCGGAGACAAGTCCGGCCGCGGGGTTAAAGCACGCATCGGCCAGCGCCGCGGTGCACGTTTTCGTGAGCAACGTACGCGGCACCGTGACGCTCCAGGTGCCACTCGCGCCCGAGAGCAGCAGTGTCGGCGCTTCCACGCCGCGAACAGCCAGCCGGCGCCGCAAGCGATCGCGTGCGCGGGCCAGGCGCGACACCACCGTCCCTTTCGGGCAGCCAATCTCCGTGGCGGCGGCCTCGTTGGTCTTGCCTTCGAAGTAGCAGAGCAAGACTGCCGACCGGTATTTCTCCGGCAAACACTGGATTTCTTCATCCAGGAGAGATTGCAGATCGGGGCCGTCCAGCGGTGCCGGGGTGTGCGTGGCGAGCACCGAGCCAATCCTTCTCTCGTGGACAGCGCGAAAGGCCGACTGCTTGCGAGCCGCCAGGGCAATGCGGTAAGCAACCTTGAACAACCAGCTGCCCACGGCTTGCCCGCGGCTTATGGAGGCTGCCCGCCGCGAGAGCGTAAGAAAAGCGGCCTGAAAGGCATCCTCGGCATCCTGTTCCTGCCGCAGCACACGCCGGCACAGGCCGAGGACCATTGCCGAGTGCCGCCAGACCAGCACCTCGAAGGCGGCTTCGTCGCGGGCAGTCACGAAGCGCTCGAGCAGTTGGGCGTCAGTCAGTCCGGCTCCCGCAAGGGTGCCGGCCCTGCGGAGAGAATGCAGCATCGCGCTTACAGGTGTGTCGGCCATAGCACTTGTATAGAGGGGGGCGACTAGGTTTTGCTTCCTTTTTTTTACCACGAACCGGCCGACGGCGTGGAGAACAGCGAAGGCCCGTCTCCCCAACGACATGCCGACTTGGATTGGGGAGGGGTTATTTCAACAGGAGACAACGGAGGCAACAGAGGGAATGCTCTCTGTTTCCTCTGTTTCCTCCTGTTCATTGATTCTCAGATCGCTCGGGGTGCCACGGTTGATGGCAGCAAAGGGAGCTGGCGTGGATTTGACTACCAGCCATTTCCGTCGTCGGCGTTTATCCTGCCGCCTGGCTGCCGCCGAGGTCATGAATCTCGCCGACTGCGGTTCCTTGCGCGCGTTGCTGGATCTACAATTGAGGCATCGAGACGCCAAGGGGCTTGGGGGTCCCAAGCTGCCGCCTCGCCCGATGATTCGCGGGTCGATGCAGTCAAGGGCCGAGGTACTGCCCGGCGGAAATTGGCCTTGCTACCGATGGCTCGACGTGCAAATGCAAAGCGTTCGCGAGGGCGTGCGCGGCCCAGGTTGTACTTTACGACCCGACGCGGCCCTGCTGCCCAAGGCAGACACCGTTTCCCTGAGCCCCCAGGGCGCAAGTAGGGCGCAAATAGGACGCAAATAGGACGCATTTTCAGAGACAATTCAGCGGTTGTGGATTAGCGAAGCTAATGGAAGCGCACGGTTGCTGGGGGGACTTGCTTTGGCGTTCGTATAGGCACCAGTTGCCTGGAACTGACCTCATTGACCATGCCCATCGGAAAATACATCCCTCTCGCGTGGCTCAAATGCCAGCGAATCGTATCATGATCCTGGTTGGGACTTTACTCTTGTAAACGCGAACTGGTGACAGACTATGACGCGAAGGAATTTCTCGGCTGTTTTGGTCGCACTCCTTCTTCCCTGCGGGGCATTTGCCCAGGGGTTGGAGTATGTCAAATCGCATTACACCAAGTCCGAGTACCGCATTCCGATGCGCGACGGCAAACGGCTCTTTACGGCCGTGTATGCGCCCAAGGACCAGTCGCAACCGTACCCGATCATGATGACGCGCACGCCTTATAGCATCGGGCCCTATGGCGTCGACCAGTACAAGGGCGACCTGGGCCCTTCCCCTGAATTTGGCAAGGAAGGCTACATTTTTGTCTACCAAGACGTGCGCGGCTGCTATATGTCGGAGGGTGATTTCGTCAACATGCGGCCGTACATCGTGTCCAAGCGCGGGCGGCAGGACATCGACGAGAGCAGCGACACGTACGACACCATCGACTGGCTGATCAAGAGCGTTCCCAACAACAACGGCAGAGTCGGCCTGTCCGGCATATCCTATCCGGGGTTCTATACCGATGCGGGCATGATCGACGCCCACCCGGCCTTGAAGGCGGCATCGCCCCAGGCTCCGGTAACCGACTGGTTCGTGGGCGACGACTTCCATCACAACGGGGCCCTGTTCCTGCCGCACTTTTTCAATTTCATCTCCATTTTCGGGCAGCCCAGGCCGGAGCCGACAACCAAACATGGAAAGCCGTTCGATCACGGCACGCCCGATGGCTACCAGTTTTTCTACAACATGGGGCCGTTGTCCAATGGCGACGCCAAATACCTCAAGGGCGGCGTGCCGTTCTGGAACGAAGTGATGCAGCATGACACCTACGACGATTTCTGGAGGGCGCGCAACGTCCGGCAACACATCCACGATATTCGTCCCGCCGTACTCACGGTGGGCGGCTGGTTCGATGCGGAAAACCTTTTCGGGGCGCTGGAGACCGGCAAACGCGTCCGCGCCAACCATCCGCTAAACGCCAACACCCTGGTCATGGGACCCTGGCGGCATGGCGGCTGGAGCCGCGGCGATGGGGTTTCTTTTGGTCACGTGTCGTTCAACTCCAAGACCTCGCAATACTTCCGGGAACAGATCCAGCTGCCGTTCTTCGAACATCACCTCAAAGGCAAAGGTGAGTTCAAGGCGCCGGCCGCCTGGGTATTCGAGACGGGCACGAACCAGTGGCGGCAGTACGATGCCTGGCCGCCCAAACAGTCCCAGTCGAAAGCGCTCTACCTGCGCGCGGGCGGCCAACTTTCCTTCGATGCGCCGCCCGACACCGGTGGCAGCGAAGTCTCCGACGACTACGTCAGCGACCCGGCCAAGCCGGTGCCTTACGTCGATTTCATTTCGATCGGCATGGCGGCCGAGTACATGGTCGCGGACCAGCGCTTTGCAGCCCGGCGGCCCGACGTCTTGACCTACCAGACAGACGTGCTCCATCATGACGTTACCATCGCCGGAGCCATCGAGGCGGACTTGCACGTCTCGACCACCGGCACCGATTCCGACTGGGTCGTCAAGCTCATCGACGTCTACCCGGACAATTATCCCGACCCGAATCCGAATCCTGCCGGCGTCCACCTGGGCGGCTTCGAGCAGCTCATTCGCGGCGACGTGATGCGCGGCAAGTTCCGCGACAGTTACGAAAAGCCCGAACCATTCATTCCCGAGAAACCCACGCACATTCACTTCGCCCTGCCGGACAGCTACCACACGTTCCGCCCCGGCCATCGGATCATGGTGCAAATCCAGAGCAGTTGGTTTCCGCTGGTGGACCGCAACCCGCAGACGTTCGTGAATATCTACACGGCCAAGAACGCCGATTTCCAGAAGGAGACACAGCGCGTCTACCGTTCGGCGCAGCTCCCGTCGCGATTGGTGCTGCGCGTGCTCCCATGACGCAGAATGGGAAGGCGAACCCGGACTCAGGAGTTCGCAATTTTCTGTTTGGGTGCGCGTGCTTCTTCAGGCGGCTTGATGTGCCGGAAGAGCCGGTAGAGAAGACCGTCGTAGACTAACTTGAGGGCGCCGGCCACGACGAATGGTGCACCCATGAGTCCCGGGTGGCCAAGCAGCACGCCGGCAAAGATCGGCGCCATGGCCGCTCCGGTCGTGCGCGCCACTCCCGTAACTCCCGCCGCCGCGGACCGTTCGTCGGGATCGACAACAGCAGCCGTATACGATTGTCGGGCCGGCACATCCATTTGCGAAATGGCAAAGCGCAAGAGAAGGACTGCAATCGCCCAGGGCAAGGTCGGCATGAACGGGACCAGGATGAGAAGCAGGTTCGATGGAACGTGGGTGAAGACCATGGTGTTGACCAGTCCCACGCGGCGGGCAATGGCGGCGGCCGTCAGCGCGGAGAGTCCTGCCAGCAGATTGGCGGCAAAAAAGATCCGGCCCAGCGTTGCCTCCGTGGCCTGGAAACGGGCGTGGAACCAAAAAGCCATGATCGTTTGCAGCACGAAGCCCCCGGCAAAAGCATCCAGGGCGAAGAGTGCCGACAGCCCCATCACCATGCCACGCGATCGATGAAGACCGAAGAGGATTTTGCGGTCTGACCCCGTAGCCGCGCTCGAATTGCTGGGCTGTACTTCCGCAGCGGGAGAGAGTCGCGTGAAAAGCAGCGCCAGCAGCACGCCGGCCGCTGCGTAGGCGAAAAAGACCACGCGAAAGCTATCCACCGGCGCCAGCGGCCGTGCTTGCAGCCACTCGACCGCCTCGCCACAGGCAAGAGCGCCTGTCGCCGTGGCAACCGAGCCCGCCAGGCTATACCAGGCGAAGAAGTGGGTGCGTCGCGTGTCGGTTACGGTCTCTGCCAGCGCGGCCTGTTCAATGGCCAGGAAGGGCCCCACTTCATTGCCGCTCGGGCTGATGACGCCAATGGTCGCGGCCAGGACCAGCGGCAGAAAACTGCTCGTCAGTGCAAACACGATCCCGCCGAGCACCATCAAGAGCGCGCCGCCAATCAGCATCCTCTTCCGGCCGATCCGGTCCGCGTTGGTCGTGATCCACAGCGAGATGGCCGTGTCGCCGAGCAAGGTCATCGTCAGTAGCAGCCCGATGCGCTCGTCGCTCAGGCCAATCTCGACGAGATAAAGAGCCAGGATCACGGGCAGTGAGCCGTAGGCGAACAGGCGCACCATGCGCGTGCTGAACAGCAACGTCACATCGGAGGAGAGGGCCCGATGTACCCATGCGAAGAATTTGGCAGTGCTCAACGGCAGCTCTCGCGTTCCATGAACGATGCACCAGCATGGGCCAGGGTTATTCGCCTGCGACCTTCAACTCGTCGAAGTGCGTTTGCGCGTCCGACTTCGACCACAGTCCGACCTTGCCCGCTTTTTGATAGGTGCCGTCCTTGATCTCCCACATTTTTTCGCCGTCGAGGTAGCCGGTCATCTGGTCGCCCTTCACATCGATCTTCAAGCGATGCCATTCGCCCGCGGGGACCTTGATTCCCTCCTTCGCACCCAGCTGCGTGCGTTTGCCCTTCACCACTTTGTAGACGCGATAATTATCCTCCAGGGGGTTCATCCTGCTGACATAGTAGTTTTCATGGTCCTGATAGCGCCACACGAGGCCGCCGCCCTGGTCGTTCTTACCGGCGATGGCCTTGAAGGCGACGCTCAGCTCCACGTCCTTATAGTTGGTATTGTCGGCGACACACAGGTTGAACACCTGGTTGGGACTCTCAGCCACCTGCGCCAGGGCGACGCCGCTTTTGGACGGCGCTGAACTGTCCTCGACCACCTTCCAGTCGCTGCCCGCCAGGGCGCCGGTCTTTTCAATCTTCCAGCCGGCCGGCGCTTTGCCCACATCATCTTTGGAGAAACGCAAAGTGCGCGCCTTGTCGTCCGCGCCGTGGACGGCGCCCGCCAACGCGATGAATGCCAGAAGGTTGAGCCATCGCATCATTCAGTCTCCTTGATCAGAGGGGTCGCGAACCAGTCCGGAGCCTGCACGGTTTTGTCGTAGAGTACACGTCCTTCGGCCAGAATCGAGGTGCAGTCCAGGCTGCAATGGATTATTCTGGCTATCAGAAAGTATATTCAATACGGGCGGCTCGCCGTGCCGGCAGGCCGCTTACCTTTGTCCAACGAACACGGACGCGCTAACCGTTCGGCAGGGACCTTCCATGGCCTCCACCTCACCCCCGATCAAGACTCTGGCGGATCTATTGAGCCGGCTCGGAGGTGTCCCCTTGGACCGCATTCGTTTCCATCCCTCGCCCGGCCAGGCCACCGTGCAGGATGTCATCGACATTCAAAGACGAGAAGGCCGGCTTTGCGAACTCGTCGAAGGGGTACTGCTGGAGAAGGCCGTGGGCTATAACGAATCGACCTTGGCAGTTTTCCTGGCGGGCGTACTCAATGCTTTTGTTATCCCTCGGAATCTGGGTTTGGTCACTGGGCCCGACGGCACTGTGGAGTTGCTGGCCGACCTGGTGCGCATTCCGGACGTGGCTTTTACCCGTTGGGATCGACTTCCCAATCGCCAGCGTCCGACCTCGCCGGTGCCGCGCCTGGCGCCCAACCTTGTTGCGGAAGTGCTAAGCCGGAGTAACACGGCCGGCGAAATGACGGCAAAACGAGAGGATTATTTCACGGCAGGCGTCCAGATCGTTTGGGAAATTGACCCCGAGAAACGGCAGGTGACCGCATGTACCTCGATGACGAACTCTGCCCTGCTGACGGAGGCGGATACCCTCGATGCGGGTGAAGTGTTGCCCGGATTTACGCTGCCCTTGCGAGAATTATTTGGCGAGCTGGACCGTAGGGGCTAGGCAAAGAAAGTGACAGGAGCCTTTTCTGCTCCACTCTTTTGTCTTTTCCGGAGCCCGAAAGAGAGTCGAACCTGCTGCGCGCTCCAGCCATAAGCTGGCTGCTGGTTGTAGTTTTTGCTTGCAAGCCCTCCTCAGTCTTGAGATTATCAGATCGCGGCATTCCGAGACTCGCAACCGGCTAGCCGCGAATTTGCGACTCGATGTTGACACCCGCTTGATCTGACAGCGTTGTCCTGGGCCTAGCCCTCATGACTGCGACGCCCCTCAGTCTGCTGGAACGACTCAAGGTTGCCAAGCCGGATGCTTCAGATTGGCAGCGACTGCAAGAGATTTACCCGCCTCTGATCCGCTCGTGGCTGGCACGCGTCCCCGGCGTTCGCGATGAGATAGACGACCTTACTCAGGAGGTCCTTGTTGTCCTCTTCCGAGAGATGTCTTCGTTCGAACGGAGGCGCGATGGCTCCTTTCGCGCGTGGTTGCGCCAGGTCACCGTCAATCGGGTTCGCGCTTTTCAGAAGGCCCGACAGCACCGACCCATCGCGGGCCTAGGCGAAGCGGCCGACCAGCTCCTGGCTCAACTCGAAGACTCCGATAGTAACCTCGCGCGCCAATGGGACCGGGATTACGACACGCATGTTTTCCAGAAACTGCTTGCCATGGTCCGGGGCGACTTCGAGCCAAATACCTGGAAAGCATTCCAGCGATTCGCAGTAGAGGGCCTGCCGGCCGCCCAAGTTGCCCACGAATTGGAAATGTCCGAGAGCGCAGTCGTGCAGGCCAAGTCGCGTGTCCTCAAGCGCTTACGGCAGGAGGCGGGAGAATTATTGGAATGATCCAGCTTTTTGCAAGATGTTAGGCCTGAATTTGGACTTTCTATATCATCGTGCTTGATTCGCCAGCTTCGTAGGACAGGTTTCTAACCTGTCCGGTCAGGTTGGAAACCTGACCTACAGCATAAAGAGGAGTTCCTACTCATGAACGCCCGCCCCGATCTCCATCCTTCCGCCGACACGCTACGTGCCTTCGGCCTTGGCAAGCTGGACGATCTCTTGTCCGAGACAGTCATAGCCCACATCGACACCTGCCCCGATTGCCGGCAGCAGGTTGGTGCGCTCACTGGAGATAGCTTCTTGGACCGGCTTCGCCAGGCCCATAGCCTGGGCAGCACACCGGCTCCGGCCAAGTCGCTGGCCGAAGTGGGTCGCGATCCTCAGAAGAATCGGGACATTGCCGCGCAGCCCTCCACTCCCATTCCGGATTTGCCGCCCGAGCTGGCCAACCACCCCCAATATGAAATCCTTCGCGAACTGGGACGCGGCGGCATGGGTGTCGTCTATCTCGCCAAAAATCGCTTGATGGGACGTCAGGAAGTCCTCAAGGTAGTCAACCAGAAGGTTCTCCAGCAGTCCGCTAGCAACGATCGCTTCCTGCGCGAGATCCAATCCGCCGCCATGCTCAGCCATCCCAATGTGGTCACCGCCTACAGCGTGTTGCCGATCGGCGACTTGCTGGTCTTTGCCATGGAATTCATCGACGGCGAGGACCTGGCCAAGCTCGTCAAGGCCCGCGGCCCCATGCCGGTGGCCAACGCTTGCTACTACGTCCAGCAGGCCGCCATGGGGTTGCAACATGCCTTCGAGAAGAAGATGATTCACCGCGACATCAAGCCGCAAAACTTGATCCTCTGCCGCGACGGCAAGAAGCAGATCGTCAAAGTACTCGATTTTGGCCTGGCCAAAGTGCTACGCGAAGAGAAGCAAGACACCGGCCTGACCGGAACAGGCCAAGCACTGGGCACGCCGGATTACATGGCGCCGGAGCAGATCCTGGACGCGGCCAGCGCCGATATTCGCGCGGACATCTACAGCTTGGGCTGCACGCTGTATTACTTGCTAACCGGCAGTGCGCCCTTCCGGGGCAAGACTATGTACGAGGTATTCCAAGGACACCAATCCATGGAAGCCAAGCCATTGAACCTGGTGCGTCCGGAGGTGCCGGAGGAACTGGCGGCGGTCGTCGGCAAGATGATGGCCAAGGAACCGGGCAAGCGCTATCAGACGCCGGTGGAGGCGGCCCAGGCGCTCATACCATTCGTGAAACCGGGGACCAAAGGCGCGGCGGTCAAGCCGGCGCATGAGCTGTCGATGGGCGCGGGCGCGGCAAAGGTGGGCACACCGAAGACAACGAGGCGGGAACAACCGAAGGCCGGGCCAGAAGCAAAGTCAAACGAGCGAGAAAGACCACCGGCGCCAGAGGTTAAGGAGCATGTCGAAAGTTGGGAAACATTGACGGATGCCGTTACCACGCCAAGCCGGTTAAGTAAGAGGACTACCAGGAGGGCTCCGAAGAGAAAATGGCCCGTCTTCGTCGGTGGGGCAGCGTCCGTGCTGCTGATAGGCTTGGTGGCTTTATGGGCAGCAGGCGTATTCAAGGTCAAAACGAAGAACGGAACCATTGTGCTCGAAAATCTGCAGCCCGACGCCGAAGTTCTCGTTGACGGTGAGAAAGTTACTGTCAAATGGGCGAACGCGCAAAGCGCGGAAATCACCGCCCAACCGGGGACGCACGAACTGGCGGTAAAGAAAGATGGCTTCAAGGCCAAAAGCAAACAAGTCACGCTGGAGGACGGGGGCCGAGAGGTTTTTAGCGCGCACCTTGAAGAGTTGCCAAAGGCGGATAAGCCGGCCGATGGTTTCCAAAAGCGCGACGATGACGGCTTCGTGCCGCTGTTCGACGGCAAAGACCTCAGCTGCTGGGACTCGCCGGAATTGTGGGCCGGTGCAGAATGCAAGGTGGAAAATGGGGTTCTGACTCTGTTGGCACTGAAGGATGCGGGCTTCAGAATGAAGAGCCGTCAGCAATTCTCAGATTTCCACCTCCGATTCGAACTACTGAATACCCCGTCGCATAACACGTCGATTGCTATCCGTCTTTCAGAGCAGGCCGTGGGCAATTTCCACAATGATCACTACGCCATCTCTTTCGGAGGGCTCACGACAGCGCCTGAGGAAATGCTGACAATCGGGTCCTTTGCCAAAGCGATCAATGCGCCGTCGGATGAGAAGCTCAATTGGCATTCTCCTTCCAAGGCCGTTGAAGTAAAGCCCTATGAGTAGTATGTCCTTGAGGTCATCGCCAGGGACAATATAGTGTCCGTCTTCGTCAAAGGGGAAAAGATAGCTGAGCACATAGATCAGCTCAACACGCGGAGAAGCGGATTCCTCAGTTTGAGGGGAATCTATTTATCTGAACTTCGAATCCGCAAAATCGAAATCAAGGAACTTCCACCGAGGGTTGAGGAGCCCGCGGTCCGGCAACTCGTGGGCAGCCTACTAAAGCCTGCCGTTTTTGGCGGAAAAGATTCGCTCGTCTCTACGCTGGTCCATGCGAATGGCACCAGCATCATTCTTATTTCCCCGGATGGTAAGGAGCCCAAATACCTGACCTTTGGAGAAATGCACGACAGGTCTCCAAGCTGCTCACCGGACGGCAAGCGCATTGCCTTTCACTCGGATCGCGATGGCGGCGGCGATATCTACGTCATGGACGGTGACGGCGGCAATGTGCAGCGGCTAACGCATGGACAAGGGCACAACTTTGGGGCTGCCTGGTCCCCCGACGGCAGGCGCATCGCCTTTGTCACGGATCGTGACGGCAACCGTGAGGTTTATGTGATGAACGCCGATGGGTCCGAGCAAACCAACCTTACAAACCACCCGGGAAACGATGCAGATCCAGCGTGGTCACCCGATGGAACGAAGATTCTGTTCGCCTCTCAGCGCGATGGCGCAGTCTGGGCCGTCTACGTCATGGACGCCCATGGCGGCAACGTGCATAAGTTATTGGATGCAAGCAATAGCGGGGCCGTATATCCGGCCTGGTCTCCCGACGGTAAGAATATTGCCTACGCTGGCCCGAGTAACGACACCCTGGAGATATTCGTTTGCAAAGCTGACGGTTCGCAGAGGAAGAAGTTGACTACCCTTGGCGCGGTGAATTCCCTGGCAGCTTGGTCCCCAGACGGAAAGCGAATAGCCTTCGCGCATTTGAGGTCGGAAGATGGGACTGGATCACTGAACGTCATGGACGTTGACGGCCGCAACCTGATTAAAATCCTGCCAGCGAGCCGAGGCTGTCGGCCATCGTGGCAGCCGCTGGCCGCCGGACGGTAGATAATAGACATGCCCAGAACAACAAGTCAGCCGACGCACTGTTGCATAACATTGCGCAAATTGCCGCAGATGAAGAGTGCTGGTCCAGATCTGCGAGCAGCGTTTCAGGCCATTCCCGGTCTCGAAGTACTCACAATTGAAGAGGTCGATCATGCCTCCAACGTCAGTGCCGCCTCAGCCGCCCCCTGATGAGGAGCGGCCGGGCACGCTGCTGGAAACCGACGAAGAGATCCGCAAAGCCCAGAAAGCGGTCAAGCCGGTCCCGGCGGCCGCCGGAGCAAAACGACCGTTTGCGGGGCGCCCGCCAGCAAATCCTTACCGGCCTACTGCCCGCGCGCCTGTCGCACTGCTGACGGTCTGCGATGACGGCAAGAGTGACGGTGAGGTCCTCCGCATCCGGGCAGAGCGCTTCGTCATTGGCCGGTTGGAAGGCGATTTCCTCCTTCCCCATGATGATTCCATCTCAGCCCGGCATCTTGAGATCAGCAGGCACCGGCTGGGGGATCGCTATCGTTGGGTGATTACGGACCTGCAAACAACGAACGGGCTTTTCATCCGCGTGAGCAGGACGATCCTGGCGGACAGGGCGGAGTTCCTGGCGGGGGGAGGACGCTACCGGTTCGAGGCGGCGAGCCCGGCCATTCCGGAGACGGTCGATCACCTGCCGCCTGGGGCCGGGAAGGTCGCGACGCGCCATTTAGGGGGAGGAGTTTCGCCAGGCCAGTATGCGACGCTGGTCGAGCTGGTGCGCGGCGACACGGGTGCCCGCGTGCCGTTGACCGGCACGGAGTGCTGGATCGGCAGCGACTCCGCGTGTGCCGTTTGCCGGCCCGAGGATCCGTTTGTTGAGCCGCGGCATGTCCGGGTGTTCCGCGATGCTAAAGGGGCCTGGCACGCCCAGAACAACAAGTCGGCCAACGGGCTGTGGTACAGGGTGCCGCAAATCACGGTGGAGGAAGGCTGTCTCTTTCAGATCGGCGAACAGCGCTTCCGCTTCAAAGTTGGAGGATGAAGTCGGACATAGAACGGGGATGAACACGGATTCAGGGGATGAGCGCGGATTTGATCGTTTGGTATCTACACAGGCCCCGCGGTCTCTTTACCGCGAAGCGGTTGCACAACGCAGCCCAGGGTCGCCGTCGCGACGGCCCACCCTGGGCCCGGGATTGAGCATTCGCAGAAGCGAGGGCGAAGTTCGCGGGTTTGTGCAACCCTTACAGGGTTGGTATTTTTGGGGTTGCCCGTTTCCCAAGGTGCGCTGCCGCGACCTTGGGCTGTGATGTGTAACGCTTACAGCGTTGGCCGCCTCGGGGAATGAGAAATGAGAGCTTCGTAAGTTTGCGCGGTTGTATTCCTACTGCGAAGCAGTTGCACAACATAGCCCAGGGTCGCCGTCGCGACGGCGCACCCTGGGATGGCCGCGTCCCCCCTGTTTCAAAACCCTGTAGGGGCAGGGCTTCCAAGGTGGAAGATAGGCAAACTCGGCAAGTTTGGTTGCCCACGGGCGAGAAAACCCAAGGATTTTCACGTGTTGACAGACGTATGTCACCAGAGTCGCGGCGCCAATTTGTG
>Ga0209517_10007079_pt1 | contig 13588 bp, 10 predicted proteins | sample PeaSoiMetSII2010_FD_187695 | JGI IMG/M metagenome (GOLD analysis project Ga0209517, IMG submission 187695) | Peat soil microbial communities from Weissenstadt, Germany - SII-2010 (SPAdes) (version 2) | ecosystem: Environmental > Terrestrial > Soil > Wetlands > Peat | place: Germany...
CGCAACGCCGAGACCGGCCGCCTCGACGGCGAGCCGCTGATCGTGGATTTCGCCGGCGCTGCGCAGGCGATGGGAGCCCATACGGTTCGGGCCCGGACGCATCAGGAGTTCGTGGCGGCGCTCGAAACGATCAAGACCGCTTCCCGCACGAGCGTGATCGTGATCGAAACCGACAAGGAGGCGCGCGTCCCCGGTTACGAATCGTGGTGGGACGTCGCGATCGCCGAGGTGTCCGCGATGCCCGCGGTACGTGAGGCGCGCGCGGAGTACGAGCAGGCAATCAAGAGGGAAAGAACCTTGCTGATCCCTGGTAGGAGCTAGTCACCTGCTTACTGAGGTACGAAACTGCATCGGCGGCGAGTGGAGCATCTCGCGCTCCGAGCTATCCACTGAGGTTACGAACCCAGCCACCGGAGAGGTCATTGCACGAACGGTTGATTCGGGTCCAAGCGGAGTCGAGGCGGCCGTAAAGGCGGCGTCGGCGGCATTCCCCGCGTGGCGAAAGACCCCCGTCGGCGAGCGTATCCAGTACCTGTTCCGATTGAAGCAGTTGCTCGAATCGCACTTCGATGAGCTTGCCCGCATCGTCACGATCGAAAACGGAAAGACGCTGGCCGAAGCGAAGGGCGAATTGCGCCGTGGCATCGAGAATGTGGAGGTAGCGTGCGGAACGCCGATCCTGATGCAGGGCTACAAGCTCGAAGATATCGCGCCCGGCATCGACGAGGTAATGGTCCGCCAGCCGCTCGGCGTGGTTGCCGTAATCACGCCGTTCAATTTTCCGGCCATGATTCCGCTCTGGTTTTTGCCCTACGCGATCGCAACCGGCAACACCGTGCTCGTCAAACCGTCCGAGAAGGTGCCGCTTACCCTCCAGCGCATCGTCGAGCTGATCCATGAAGCGAGCGTTCCGCCCGGGGTTGTGAATCTGGTGCATGGAACCAAGCCGACGGTCGACGCGATTCTCGATCACGCCGCGATTCGCGCCGTCAGCTTCGTAGGATCGACCGCGGTTGCGCGTTACATCTACGCGCGTGCGGCGGCGTCGGGCAAGCGCGCGCAATGTCAGGGCGGCGCGAGGAATTACGCGGTGGTGATGCCCGACGCGGACATGGACGGCGCGTCTCAGATCATCGCCGACGGAGCGTTCGGTTGTGCCGGCCAACGCTGTCTGGCGGTGTCGGTAGTAGTCACTGTGGGAGAAGCGCGAAAATCTTTTCAACACACGATCGGCGATATCGCCGCCGGTCTGCGCGTCGGGCCCGGCTTGGACCTTGGCGTGCAGATGGGGCCGGTGATCACTGCCGCCAGCAAGCAGAGAATCGAGCAGCTTATCGCGCGGAGCGTGAAAGACGGCGCCAAGCCAATTGTCGACGGACGCGGGGCAAAGATTCCCTTTTATGAAGCCGGCAACTTCATCCGGCCGACGCTTCTGGACGGACTACCGCCAAACAGTGAGTTGATAGACAACGAAATTTTCGGTCCGGTACTCACTATGGTGCACGCGGCCGATATCGACGACGCGATCGCGCTGGTCTCGAATAGCCGGTACGGGAATCAGGCTTCGATCTTCACCACCAGCGGCGCCGCGGCTCGCAAGTTCAGGAACGAAGTGCCGGCCGGCAACGTCGGGATCAATATCGGTGTCGCCGCTCCGATGGCCTACTTCCCGTTCAGCGGATGGAAGGACAGCTTCTTCGGTTCCCTGCATGCCCAGGGCCGCGATGCGATCGAGTTCTACACCGACAAGAAAGTTTGCGTCGAACGCTGGCCGAAAGACTGGTCGAGGAAATTCTAGTGCCGTTCCAACTATTTGTGCCTAAGCGGGACGGTTTTGGATGCATTACACCTACGTGCTAATGAGCGAATGGGATAACCGTATGGCTCGCTACAATTCGGAACAACAAGTTGGAACGGCACTAGCCCATGAGCCGTGACAAGCTTCGATTAGGCGTCTTCGGCGCCGGCCGAATCGGGAAGATCCACATCAGAAACCTGGCCAGCCGGATCGCCGGCGCGGAACTGACGATCCTGGCCGACGTCTTCCCCGAGGAACTAGCCACCGTAGCCGCGAGGTTCAATATCTCGAAGACGGTCTCGAACTACAAAGACGTGTTGACGCTCCCCGACATCGATGCGGTCGTGATCTGCACTCCCACGACTACTCATTACCAGATGATTCTGGACGCAGCCGCAGCCGGCAAACATATTTTCTGCGAGAAACCAATCGACATGTCAGTCGAGCGGATCAAGCAGATCAATGCGGAAGTGCAGAGACGTGGCGTGCAACTGATGGTGGGCTTCAACCGCCGCTACGATCCAAACTTTCTGAAAGTGCGCGAGATGGTCAGCTCGGGCAAAATCGGCGAGCCGCAACTTCTTAGAATCACCAGCCGCGATCCGTCAGCGCCCTCCGAGGAGTATTTGCGGGCGGCCGGCGGCCTGTTTCTGGATATGACTATCCACGATTTCGATATGGCTCGTTACCTGACCGGCAGCGAAGTAACAGAAGTATATTCCAGGGCGACTGCGCTGACCGACCCGGTATTTCAGAAGCTCGGCGACTGGGACACGGCGGTAACCACGCTCACGTTTGCCAATGGCGCTCTGGGAACCATAGACAACAGCCGCAAGGCGGTTTACGGCTACGATCAGCGCGTCGAGGTGTTCGGTTCCGAGGGCATGGTGACGGTCGGGAACAACACGCCGGATAGTCACATATATCTGGACCGGTCCGGTACTCACTCGTCGCTGCCGTTGCACTTTTTCCTGGAACGCTATACCGAGTCCTACCTCAATGAGATGCAGGCCTTCGTCGATTCGGTTCAAAACGGCAGCCCGGTTCCGGTAACCGGGCACGACGGCTTGCTGGCGGTGGCGATCGGCCTGGCGGCCGCGAAATCGGCGAGGGAAAACCGTCCGGTGAAGCTGGGTGAAATCTCGTGACAGGAGCGCCACAAATATGAAAGCGCGGCTCAAAGTCGGGCTTGTCGGGCTGGGGCGGATGGGCCGTGTGTATGCGGCGAATCTGGCTCATCGCGTGCCGAATGCGCAGCTAGTCGCCGTGGCGGACGTGCGTGCGGATGTAGCCGAAGCTCTTGCGGGTCAATACGGAATTCCCAAATGGTACGCGAACCACCACGATCTCATCAACGACAAGGAGATCGACGCGGTTGTTATTATTACACCGACGAGCACTCATCCCGACCTGGTAATCGATTGCGCAAAGACCGGCAAGGCGATTTTCTGCGAAAAGCCCATCGCCCTGTCGCTCGCAGATGCTGCGCGTATGCTCGAGGCCGTGAAAAAGGCGGGCGTATTCTTTCAGATCGGATTTCAGCGGCGCTTCGATTCCGGATACGTCGAAGCGAAGCAGAAGATCGAAGCCGGAATTATCGGTACGCCGGTCGTTCTGACGTCCACCTCGCGCGACCCATATCCTCCGCCACTCGAGTTCTGCGATACCAAGGCCAGCGGCGGGCTGATAATCGATTGCGGCATTCACGACTTCGATTTGGCGCAAATGTATATGGGACCTGTGAAGAACGTATATGCTATCGGAGGCGCGTTGGCTTATCCGGAAATGAAAGCCGTCGGCGATATCGACAATGCTATCATCAATATGGTGTTCGAGAGCGGGATGTTGGGGGCCGTGCATCTGAGCCGGAACTCGGTTTTCGGCTATGACATCCGGTCTGAAATATGGGCACTCGAGGTTCCCTGCAGATCGGTTACTTCCGGCAAACGCCCATTCTGGTAATGACCAAAGAGGGAATCACCCACGATGTCGTTCCGTACTTCATGGAGCGGTTTGAAAGCGCCTACCTGACCCAGATTCAGGACTTCGTGGAGAAAGTGCTGAACGGCGGCGAGCCGTCCATCAGTGGGGCTGACGCCGTGAGTGCGCTGAGGGTCGGCCTGGCAGCAACCGCGTCGTGGAAAGAGAACCAGCCGGTCGAAGTAGGAAGCCTATAGAGCAGTGAGTGTAAAACCGCCGCGCCGCGACAATCCGGTATACGGCCGCCGGCTTCCGAATCACAGTATCAGGTACATAGTAGAGTGACTAGTCAACATCATAACTCATTTCCGTCCACGCTTGGCGAGCTGGACCTGCATTTGTGGGCTGAACAGAAACACGAACGGATATGGGACAAGTTCGGCGCGCACGCGCGCGAGCTCGAAGGCGTGCGCGGAGTCTCGTTCGTGGTCTGGGCACCCAACGCCGCCGGCGTCAGCGTAGTCGGCGACTTCAACCGCTGGGACGGGCGCCTTCACCCCATGCGGATGCTCGGCAGCTCGGGCGTATGGGAAGTGTTCGTGCCCGATATCGCTCCGGGGGCGCTATACAAGTACGAGATTCACAAAAAGGGCGGCGGCTTTTGCATCAAGAGCGATCCGTTTGCGTTTGCTGCGGAGTGTCCGCCCGCGTCGGCCTCGAGGGTCTATCAGTCCAACTACGTATTCAATGACCAGGCCTGGATATCCGGGCGGGCCGGTCGCGATCCGCTTCGCAGCCCGCTGGCGATCTACGAAGTTCACCCGGGCTCGTGGCGCAAGATACCCGAGGAAGCGAACCGTCCGCTCACATATCGCGAACTTGGCGAGCAACTCGGCAATTACGTATGCGACCTCGGCTTCACGCACGTCGAGTTCCTGCCGATCACCGAGCATCCGTTCACCGGTTCATGGGGTTACCAGACCACCGGTTACTATGCTCCAACCGCGCGCTACGGAGATCCCGACGATTTCCGCTACTTGGTCGATCATCTGCACCAGCGCGGCATCGGCGTGATTCTCGACTGGGTGCCGGGCCACTTCCCTACCGACGAATTCAGCCTCGGCCGTTTCGATGGGACGGCATTGTACGAGCACATCGATCCGCGTGAGGGTTTTCATCCGGAGTGGAATACCTACATCTTCAATTTCGGACGCAACGAGGTACGAAGCTTTCTGCTCGGCAGCGCTCTTTACTGGCTCGAAGAATTTCACGTCGATGGCCTTCGCGTCGATGCCGTTTCGTCGATGCTATACCGCGACTACGGCCGGACCAACGGCGAGTGGATACCAAATATATATGGCGGAAACGAAAACCTCGAGGCGATCTCGTTTCTGAAGGAACTTAATCAGCAGGTCCACGCGCGCCATCCCGGAGTGTTGATGATCGCTGAAGAGTCCACGGCGTGGGCCGGCGTGAGCCGCCCGGTGTACCTGGGTGGGCTTGGTTTCGGCTTCAAGTGGGACATGGGCTGGATGCACGACACGCTGGAGTATTTCAGCAAAGCGCCGGTTCACCGCCGCTACCATCATCGCGACCTCACCTTCGGCTTCCTCTACGCCTGGTTCGAAAATTTCATCCTGCCGCTCTCGCATGACGAGGTCGTACACGGCAAGCGCGCGCTGCTCGACAAGATGCCCGGCGATCGATGGCAGAAGTTCGCCAATCTGCGGGCACTGTTCGGTTACATGTGGGCGCGATCGGGCAAGAAGGTGCTCTTCATGGGCGGCGAGTTCGGCCAGTGGCGCGAATGGGATCACGATCAGAGCCTCGATTGGCATCTGCTTGGCGAGGCCGGCCATCGTGGCGTGCAAACCCTGATTCGCGATCTGAACCGGATTTATCGCGCCGAACCGGCGCTGTGGGAGGCCGATCACGAGCCGGCCGGCTTTCAGTGGATCGATCCCAACAACGCGGATGAAAACGTAATCGCATTCATCCGCACTGCGCCATCGAGTGGCCGCCGGTTGCTTTGCGTGTGCAATTTCTCACCGGTGGTGCGGACCGGCTACCGGGTCGGCGCTCCGGTGGCCGGCCTCTACCGCGAGATTCTCAACACGGACTCCGGGCTTTATGGCGGCAGCAACCAGGGCAATGCGGGCGCCGTGATGGCCGAGCAGACGCCGTGGCACTGCTTTCAGTATTCGCTTCCGCTCAAGCTGCCGCCGCTCGCTACGCTCTGGTTCGAAGTCCCGCGGGACTGAGTTTCCAGAGACTCGACCGCAAGCGGCGGATTGCGCGGAAGCTGACTAAATGTCAGACCGCTGCTCCAGGCGGATAGCGCCTTCCTTTGGCAGGACTTCCCGTCCCTGATTGCGTACCCATACCTGAGTCAATTCGACTCCTAGCAGAAAGATGAGGGCGGAGTAGTAAGTCCACAGCAGAATCAGGGCAAGAGATCCGGCAGCCCCATACGCACTGGCCTTACCGGCGTGCGCCAGGTAAATCGCGATCAGAAAGTTCCCGCCGACAAACAACACCGCGATAAACAGGCCACCCGTCCAAACGTCGCTCCAGCGCAGTTGTACATGAGGCATCACCTTCAGAATCGCCGCGAACAGTATCGTAAACATGGCTAATGATGTGACAATCTCCCCGACGTGTGCAGCGCCGGCAAAGGGGAGCATCCTGGCCAATGCCGAAATCACGGAGCTCGCTGCCACCGAAACCATCGCGAGAATCCCGGCTCCAACCAGCAGCAGACCTGAGCGCACGCGTTTCATCGCGAAGCCCTTGATGCCGGAGCCGATCACCCTTACTTTCCACGCCTTGTTGAGACACAACTGAAGTTGCAAAAGCACGCTTGTAGCGGAAAGTATCAGCCCGGTAAATCCCAACAACGTCGCGATCAATCCGCCAGTATGGTTCTGAGCCACGTTGCTCACCATGCTCTGAATTTGCGCGGCTGCCTGCGGGCCCATTGCGCCACTCAGCCTCGCTTCGATTTGACCGCTCGCAGCCCGTGGACCAAGAACGAGGCCGGCAATGTAAATGACGATTAGCAAGAGAGAAGGCAACGAGAACAGAGTCGCGTATGCCAGAGCTGCCGCCATCGACGGGCATTCATCCCTGGAGAAATCACGAAACACCTGCTGAAGAAACTCTTTTGAAGTCGCTAGCATCTGAGGCTCACTTAACGAATCTCAGGAAGGTCGAGGCTGTCGCTTGCACGCGTGGCGGGCCATGAGCACACTGAGCTCTGCTGTCGCGCGATTGGAGTGATCACGATATCGACGGCCGAATCTGCGAAGCGATGCGGCCCGTCGCTCAGACCGGCGACTCGACCGCGAGCGGCGGATTGCGCGCCGGCGGAAGATTGTCGTACAGGTCCGCGATCAGATCGGACTTCATTTTTGCGTAGCCGGCGTCGCCCCACAGGTTGCGCCATTGCAGGGGATCCTCATTGAGGTTGTAGAGCTCGCCCTCGGTGCCGTCGTAATGGATATCGGGGAACGGCACGTTCGGCCCCATGCCGGCCGCGAATGGAGCGAGATCGAATCCGTAGTCGCGAGTGCTCTTCTCGTAGACCGTACATACCCATCCGTCGCGATAGATAGTCCGCAAATGGATACCAATTTGCCTGAACTGGCTATCCCACTCGGTGATGGTCCGTTGCCTGCCCGAGCCGGCTGCGGCCGGCAGCGGCTTGCCCTGAACCCAATCAGGCACGGGCACGCCCGCGATTTCACAAAATGTCGGTGCGAGATCGAGATGCCCCACCGGATCGGCTATGGCGGCAGGCTTTACGTTGGCGATCGGCGCAGGACGCCAGATCAGCGGCACTCTCATCAGCGCGTCGACGTGGTACGGTCCCTTGTAGAGCAGCCCGAAATCGCCCTGCAGCTCGCCGTGATCGGTGGTGAAAAACACGTCGGTGTGCGAGTCCCATCCGCGCTCGGCGATTCGTTTCATCACGCGGCCGCAGGCCTCATCGATGAGCTCGTTCTCGACGTGAATCATGGCGTTGATCTCGCGCACCTGATCGTGCGTGAGCTGGCATGGAACGAACATCCAGGGACCGCCCTCGTTGTTGCGGAAGCGGCCTTCGTACCATTCGAGCCAGTGGCGCGGTTTCTGCGCGAGGATCTTTTGGATCTTCTCGCGTGAACCCGGATGGCCCGCCGGAAGGTCGAGGTCGCGCCAGTTGACCCGCTTCACCTGCGAGGCCGGCGGATCCCACGGATGATGCGGGTCGGGAAAGCTCATCCAGACGAACCAGTCCTCGTCTTCGGCGAGCGAATCGAGAAATGCGATAGTGCGATCGGCAACCCAGTCGGTGTGATAGTGCTCGCGAGAAATCGGATTGAGCTTGACCTGCGGCGCGCCGGTGTCGCCGCCCGACTCGCGCTCGATATTCAGCAGCGGAACGAAGCCCTCCGCCTCGTCCGGGAAATTCTTCCTGAGCCAGAGTGAGTAATGCCACGCGCCCATCGGGCCGTGCATCGCGAGCTCCATCCGCTCGAAGCCGCGAAACGGTCCAGTCGAGCCTCGGCCCGCCATCTGATTCTCGAAGTAATCCTTGCCCATGTCGAACATCGGCTCGAAGTGCGCCTTGCCAAGCAGCGCGGTGCGATAGCCCGCCTTTTCGTGAAGGTACGCCGCGATGCTGGGCGCGTCCGGGGGCAGCGGAACGCCGTTGGCGAGCACACCGTGAGTGCGCACATATTGACCGGTGATCATCGTCGAGCGCGCCGGCATGCAGACCACGTTCTGATTCTGCGCGCGGCTATAGTTGATTCCCGCTGCGGCGAGCGAATCCGCGACCGGCGTGCGCGCGATCTTGCCGCCGTTGCATCCGAGCGCGTCGTAGCGCTGCTGATCGGTGGTGATGAAAAGAATCTTGCGTCCCATCTTCGATGTCCTCGCCAATTGTCAAACGAGTTGTCACAGGCGAGAGTTCAAGCATGATTTGGCGCCGACGGCAACGATTCGGCGGTTGCGGGACAAGCCCGTCGAAGTTAGGATCGCTCGCGCCGGACTGGAGCGGAGCACATGATACGCGCCAAAAGATCAGTCGTCGCCAGGCGAGCCAAAGCCGGCAAGGCCAACGGGGCTAACAAGCGCGCGCAGCCGCGCGCTCGCGCGCCCAGGCCGGCGACCGTCGCATTGCTGGTCGGCACTCGCAAGGGCGCGTTCATCTTCTATAGCGACGCGACGCGGCGCCGATGGCGGCTCGACGGTCCGCATTTCCTCGGCCACATCGTCAACCATGTCGTGCTCGACCCGCGCGACGGCCACACGATGCTCGCGGCGTCGCGCACCGGACACCTTGGCCCGACGATCTTTCGTTCGACCGACATGGGCCGCAACTGGCGCGAGGTTCCGGGTCCGCCCAGGTTCGGCACGTTCCCCGAAGGATGGGCCCCGCGCTCGGTCGATTGCACTTTTTCGATCGCGCCGGGTCACGCGAGCGAGCCGCAAGTCTGGTGGGCTTGCACGTCGCCGCCGGGACTGTTCCGGAGCGAGGACGGCGGCCTTTCGTGGGCCGAGGTCGAGGGCTTCAACCGCCATCCGATGTATCCGAAGTGGGGTGCGATGGGCGTCGGCACGCCGGACGGTTCGATGGCGCAGTGGGTCACGATCGATCCTCGCGACGCGGCGCACATGTATCTCGTCACCTCGGAGGGCGGCGTATTCGAGACCGCCGATCGATGCGCGAGCTGGCGGCCGCTCAACCGCAACGTCGAGGCGAACTTTCTTCCCGATCCTTATCCCGAATTCGGGCAGGACACGCATTGCCTGCAGATCCATCCGGCGCGGCCCGATCGCCTCTACCAGCAGAGCCACTGCGGCATCTACCGGCTCGATCGCCCGAGCGACGAATGGGTGAGAATCGGGCGCAACATGCCGGCGGAAATCGGCGACATCGGTTTCGGCATCGTGGTGCATCCGCGCGATCCCGACACGGCCTGGGTATTCCCGATGGACGCCACGGAAGTGTGGCCGCGCACCTGCATCGGCGGCAAGGCGGCGATCTATCGAACGCGCGACGCGGGCGAGACCTGGCAGCGGCAGGATCGCGGACTGCCGCGCGAACAGGCGTGGTGGACGGTGTTGCGGCAGGCGTTCGCCGGCGACCGCTGCGACTCGGTCGGGCTCTACTTCGGCACCACCAGCGGCGAGCTCTGGCACAGCCGCAACGAAGGCGCCTCGTGGAGCCGGATCGCGGAGCATCTGCAGCGGATTCTGTCGGTCGAGGCGGCGACGCTCTCATGATTCGGGTGCGGATCCCGAGCCAGTTGCATTCGTACACCGGCGGCAAGACCGACATCGAAATCGACGCCGCCACGCTGGCGGATCTGACGCGCCTGCTCGATCAAAGCTTTCCCGGCATTCGCTTCAGGATTATCGACGAGCAAAATCAGATTCGCCGCCATATTCAGATCTTCGTCAACGGCGAGCAGGTGCGCGGCCTCGAGCTCGCGCTCCGCGACGGCGACGAAGTGCAGATCGTAGGCGCGCTGAGCGGCGGCTGATCGAAGTAGCAACAGCCAGTTACTTTTATTTCCTGGTTGATGCTTTGACGGTTCCGCGCCTTCCCTACATTTTGTACAGCATTCACGATGTTCACGAAATCGTACGTGGACGGGGCGGTTGCGACGCGGGGCACGGTCCCGCGTGGCGCTCTGATCGCCTTGTTGGGCATGGCAGCCGTCGTGCTCGCGGGCGCTGCGAATGCTCTCGTGCAGGACTCTTGCGCGCCGCGCTTTCCACCCGTATCGGAGCGCAGACGCAGCGGCCACTCGCGATCGTAGTTATCGGCGGAGCTATTTCAAGGGCGATTCGCCACCTGCGCCGGCTCGCTCAAGGCGACGCGGGATTGACCTGTGTACTCGATTCCGGATGTCCGCTCTGTTCCAATTTGAGGCTCATAAGGTCGTCGAGTTCGAGAAGTCCGTCGTCATTCTCGGTTGGCTGGCTCGATGGAGTCGTTGGGCGTGCGACCGTCTTCTCTGCGCGATCCGAAATAGCGGATTATGTACTCATGCATTTCAGGCTTGTCGCTATTCCAGCGCCATGCGCAGTTCGAATCGACGGCGATATCCTTGTTAGGATCAAATTCGAACCGCTCAAGATTCAGATGGCGCTGATCGTATTGACGATCGCGGGAATCCCCATGCCACAAGTGAAAGATGCGGCCGTCGACGCAGCCGAGCGTGCCGCCGGTGTCCGCGAAGAATGGCTCTGCCCAGCTGAGGTAATGCTCGCGCTGGTAAGAATTCATGTGTCTTGATTGTTCAGCGTATTCAAATTTACCAACCGCGGCGCAAGCAATCGACTGGTCGCCAGCCCCGATAATCTGGGCGTCGTAGAATCCGTGCTTTTGAAGCAGCCTTCTTGATGACGCCCAGGCCAGTCCGGTAGTACCGAGCTCGAGATAGAGAGGTTTTTCCGGCATGAACGTACCTTCCGGCCGCAACGGGTGGTCCGTCACAAAGTTGTAGGCCATCCCCAGCACCTTCCTTTGGACGGACGATAACCCGAACGAGTCGTCGACGGCGCCCGCGACCAGATCGCGGCGCTCACTGAAAAGCTGCACGACAGGGGACGTCTTCAGCGCGAGTCGCGCTCGCTCGGGCCAATCGTTCGACGCGAAAATGACGTCGCAATCGAGCCACGCCACGATGTCGCATTCGGTTGGCAGCGCGCCCAGGGCGACGTTTAGCAGCCGCTCCTTCTGCCACATGACGTCTGCACCGGAGATTTGAATCAATATCTCAGCGTCCGTGTCCCGCAGTTCAAATTTGCCGGTAAACGACAACTCGACCGCGACGAGCGGAACGTTGAGGCGGGACCGAAACAGCCTATAGTTCGTAAGGCGGCTCCTATAACCCGCCGGATTGAAGAAACTGGTGATTGCCCACAGCACGAATTTCTCCTCCTGTTTCGAGTTTCAAATCATGACGCACCGCAACCACGGCACTTCACATGCGCCGGCCTCCATCAGGCTCACGGGCACACCCTAGCGATCGCGCCGATTTGTACTCCCTTACTCAACCCAGCGTCAAGTCGCGATCCGACTGGCGATCACGATCGGCTCCGGCCTCCGCAGGTGAGCCGGGTCCGAGCCCCTGGACAGCCTCGCGGGCCCAGATTGGTTCTCTTGGAAAACGACGGACGGGCTTGCCTGCGTTCAACGCGGGCGCCCGGTTTTCCTGGCTTGGCTTTCGGCCGCGAGCGCGAAATTAACAACCGCCAGTTACTTTTATTTCCTCGGTGATGCTTTGACGGGTCCGCGCTCTCCCTACAGTTTGTACGGCGTCCGCCTCGGTCACGAGATCGCGCGTGGACGGAGAGATCGCGATGCAAGGCACAGTTCGGCTAACGACGGCACTCACGCTTGCCGGCCTTGGCGGCTTTCGCCGCGTAACGTGGGACAAGCTGAGAATTGCCGTTCTGAAAATTGCGGTCTTGTGCATGACGTTCCTCGCGCTTTCGGGAGCTGCGGATGCGCTCGCGCAAGACTCCACGGCGGTCAGCACCGGCTCGACCGCGCTCTCGTTGGCCGGCAACCATCCGGTCGAGACCGAGAGTTGGCGGCTGTCGGGGTGGGCGGACCTTGACCGGCAACTGGTGATGCGGGTCACATTGGCTCTCAGGAACCGGAGCCAACTCGAGAAGCTGCTGGCCGCGCAACAGGATCCCGCATCGCCGGAGTTCCGGCACTGGCTGACCTCCGGAGAGTTCGCGAAGCGCTTTGGTCCAGCCCAATCGGATGTGTCTGCGGTTTCGGATTGGCTCGCCTCGCAAGGGTTTCAGATCCTCTCGACTGGAGCGCAGGAACGTTACATCGAGTTCACCGGACCGGTATGGCGCGCAGAGCGAAGCTTCCGTACCCGCATCGCGGCTTTCGCCGACGGGCGCGCATACGCAAACCTGACCGATCCGCTGATCCCGAATCAATTCGGGAGCACGATCGAATCGATACAGGGCCTCGACAACTTTGAGCGTTCGATGGCGCTGTCGAATCCAAGATCCGCGAGCCCGTCCGACGTCCAGGTTCCCGAAATGCAACTGGCCGAATGGATCGATCCGGACCTGTCACCGAGCGTTGCGTTGCCGTTTTCCGGGGATGTATCGGCTCCCGATACGATCGTCAGCAGCTCAAAGGCTTTCGCACCCGCCGATCTCCGGACCTTCTACGATGAGACTCCGCTCCTGAACGACGGCATCGACGGCGGCGGCGGCGACTGCATCGCTGTGGTGGGCGATTCGGATTACCTCGACGCCGCAGTGAGCAAATTCGATACGCAATTCGGATTGCCCGCCTCGAGTATCACTCGGGTAGTCGTCGACGGGAGCAAGCGGGGAATCACCGCTGACGAATCGGAAGCGCTGCTGGACCTGGAATGGTCGCACGTGGTCGCGCCGGGCGCGGCGCAACGCTACTACCTCGGCACGATTACCGGCGCGATCGGGCGCGCGGTCAGCGACAACGCCTGCGGAACGATTAGCGTGAGCTACTCTCTGTGCGGGGTCAGCAGCAGTAGCTACAAGTCACTCGACTCAGTATTCGCCCAAGCGGCGGCGCAAGGTCAGTCGGTCTTTGTATCGTCCGGCGACGAGGGCGCGGCGGGAGTGGCGCTCGATCCGGGCGGCGCGGCCTGCGTGGCAGGAACCAGCCGCAACGTAAACGAGATGGCGGCCAGTCCGAACGTAACCGGAGTGGGCGGAACGCAGTTTACGCCCATCTACAACGGCGCGGGCGTCGACTCGGGCAACGTGCCGGAGAGCACCTGGGACGAATCGATCGGCGCCGGCGGCGGCGGCACGAGCGCGATGTTCACCAAGCCCGCCTTTCAGCAGATCGGA
>Ga0209517_10007080_pt1 | contig 13588 bp, 14 predicted proteins | sample PeaSoiMetSII2010_FD_187695 | JGI IMG/M metagenome (GOLD analysis project Ga0209517, IMG submission 187695) | Peat soil microbial communities from Weissenstadt, Germany - SII-2010 (SPAdes) (version 2) | ecosystem: Environmental > Terrestrial > Soil > Wetlands > Peat | place: Germany...
TTGCGCGAAGCGTTGCCGCCATTTAATAACCGTGTTGGGACGGGTGTGACAGGTGCGGGCAACTTCTTGGACTCGTTTGCCAGCCAGACAGCCCAGGATGATCTGAGCTCGTTCGATCATTTGTTTAAACTCGGTCCGACTTCCGGCCAACCGCTCCAACTCCTGCCGGTCTTCGGAACCACAACTAATAATGGTGGGTGCATTGCGTGCCATGAGCGGCACTATACAATATATCGCATATCATTGCAAGTAAGCACTAGGTGGGTGCAGCGGTTGGTTGGGAAGTCTCGTCGGCAGTGGCTGGCGGATTTATGGGCCGAAATGCCTGGGCGGCACGGTGGCCCGGGTAACACTCCCACGCTCCGCCTTCTCCCGCATCTCCTCCTGGCGTCTCCACTCCGAGATGCCGCACCGTCAAGTGCAATCAAAATGATTGGCGTGTAGCACCCTGCTGCTCACCAGCACGCTGTTGGTGCCGTCCGCTTTTGTACTGGCAGTTGTGTTCGTTTCTTTGCCGGGAGCCTTTGGCGCTATTAATCAGGATGCGCCGTCGCGGGCTTGTAGTAGAATTCTGTTTGCTTCCCCACCAGGCGCGCCAGGCGTTCCTCCGCGGATTCGGCCAGAAGTTTCTCCATCGTTTGCAACAGCGTTGGGATGTCCATTGGCTTTTCCAGCAGACCACCAGCACCGGCGCTGAGCGCAGTAAAGAGTTGGTTCGAGCGCCCGGTGACGATGATGATGGGAATGAGTGGATGCTCACGGGTGAGTTGCTCAAAGGTATCCCAGCCATTCTTCCCGGGCATGTTTAGGTCGAGCAAGACAAGGTCCACCGGCGATTGGCTGGCCAGATCAAGCGCCTGCTGCCCGTTCTCGGCCGGAATGACAAAGTAACCTTCGGCCGCGAGCACGCCGTTCAGAGAATCGCGCACGGTCGGATCGTCGTCCACCAACAGGATGCGCTTGCCGAGACAGGAGCCTCCGGCTGAAGGATCGGCGGCTAGTCCACGATGCGGGGCGGGTTGCCAGGGGCGTTTCATCGTAAGGGAACGGGGTTGCCAGGCGTCAAGAATTGGCGCTACCAAGCCATTGCGTGACAAACGCGGGATTGTCGGTGCGGGGCACATGACGGTTCCCGCCTTCGCAGGTGAGGCGGTTGACGGCGCGTACCAGGATCGGAATGTTCAACGGCTTTTCCATAAAGGCGTCCACCCCCAGCCGCACGGCCTCCTCGTATTGGTTGGGGCGCGCCGTGATAACAATGACGGGCAACAAAGGGGTGACCCGGTCAAGCCGGTTGAAACTTGTCCAGCCATCCCAGTGTGGCATATTGAGGTCGAGCAAGACCAGGTCAGGCGAGTACTCAATGGCGCGGGCGACAGCTTCGATGCCGTTCCGCGCTTCCTTCACCAAGTAGCCCTCGGATTCGAGCACCGCGGCCAGGCTTCCCCGCACGAGGGTATCGTCGTCGGCAATCAGTATGCATTTGGCACTCGCCGTCGAGGTCTTTGGCTGCTCAACGGAAAGCGGCAAGGCTGCGCTGGGGACGGCCACCTCATGTTGCGAGCCAGAAGAGAAGACGGGGATGGTCTGCATAATACCGGCTTGGGTTGGCGCATCACCGGGTCAGTTGCGGGCTTCCGTGGAGTTGGGGAGGCTCCTTTGGTCGGCGGCGGGGTATCCACACCACGCCAGTAAAACATGGTTCACGGTGTTCAAGAGTTCCCAGATGTCAAAGGGCTTACAGAGCACCGCTGCGATCAGGCGTCGGGGATAGTCGCGCATTTTTTCCACGGACAAAGTGCCGGAAGCGATGATGACGGGCAGGCTCATGCCCGCGTCTCGAATCCGCTCGATAAGTTCTAGGCCCGCGAGACGGGGCATCTCCTCGTCGGTGACGAGCAGGTCATAGTGGTCATGGAGAAGCGCTTCCCAAGCCTGTTGGCCGTCGGAAGCGGTGCTCACGTCGAAGCCGGCGCTGACGAGAGCGGTGGACGTGAGAAGGCGAATGTCTTCGTCGTCGTCCGCCACAAGGATCCTCCGCGCCGGGACCGGGGCGGGCGGCTCCGAAGAGTTTGTGACGCATGAATTCATGTGGTTGGTTTTGTTGATCGTTTTTATCTTTGTCGTTCATCCGGTGCTCGGACAGTCTGAGAAAGACCTTCGCACAGGCCATGCCACGAACCGCGCAGGCTGATTTACAGGGGTTTGCGGGCGAGAGGCGGGCGGCATGAACCGCGTATGGATAAGTTGCTTACCACGCCCGTGATAAGTGGCTGACCTGTTCTGACGGGCAAACGGATGTGACGTGGGTGACCGAACCGGATTTTCCAGGCCACGCAACAGCGTGGTCCTGGTATTGTGCCCGGCACGGCACTTGCGTATTCTGCGTACGAAGCGCTAGTCGAGGGATCGTCTAACGACGAGGCAGTGTGCTCGTATGCTTAAGAAATTTCCAATGAAGCGCCTGATAGCCGGCTTATCGCGGTTATCCAAACCGTGGACGACATTTCTGGTCATCCTGTCAGCGGGGTTGGTGGGCTGGTTCGACTTTGTCACGGGTTATGACTTCCACGTCACCGGCTTTTATATCATCCCGATTGGCTGGGCATGTTGGGCGATGGGACGCACGGCCGGCCTGTTTATGGCAGCGGTTTGCACCGTCATTTTTGCAACCGCCGACTTGGCCTCGGGTCACAACTACGCGCATCCAGCCGTTCCCACTTGGAATGCGGTGATGATGCTGGCTCTATTTTTCGGGATGGTTTATGGCCTGACAGAATTGAAGGACGAAATCGCCCAGCGCGAACGCGCGAACATAGAGAAGCTTCGAGTCGAGCGGATGCTGGAAAGGCAGGAGAAGCTTGCCAGTCTCGGCACGCTGACAGCCGGAATTGCGCACGAAATTCGCAACCCGCTGACATCGCTCAAAGCGCGGCTCTACACGCTGGAGAAACACTTGAAGGCCGTGCCTGCTGCGAGAAAGGACACGGATATCATCAGCGCCGAGATTTCCCGACTCGAAGGCATCGTGCAGGACATATTGAGTTTTGCGCAGCCTTCTGACCCCAAGCTGAAGACAATCGCCGCTGACACTCTCCTGCGCGAGGTTCAGGGGTTGATGTCCACCAGCCTGGAGAAGCGTGGAGTGCAACTGGTGGTTGATTCCAGCCCGGGGTTGCTCATCCGCGCCGACAGCGGCAAACTGAAGCAGGTGCTCGTCAATCTTGTTCGCAACGGCGCGGAAGCCATTGACGGCGCAGGCACAGTCGTGCTGCGGACGCGCGCCGCACGCGCCCCGCTGGGCGGCCGCGAAACCGATGCGGTTATTCTTGAGGTGGCTGACGACGGCAAGGGTATCCCGCCCGACGTCGAGAAACGCCTATTCGACCCGTTCTTCACCACGAAGGAAAACGGCACTGGCCTCGGCCTGCCGATTGCCGCTCGCATCGTTGACAAGCACGGCGGCATGCTCCAGCATCAAAGCCAGCCTGGCCATGGCACGACCTTCGGCGTTGTCTTGCCGCGCGAAATCAACGAGACTGCCGCGAGTGCAAACTACCGCGCGAATTCTCCTCATTGAAGACGACGCCAGTCTGGCTGCTAATCTCTGCGACGTTCTCGAGGAAGACGGCTTCAAAGTCACCGTGTGCAATCGCGGCGACGAGGGGCTGCGCCGCGCCGGCAAAGACGAGTGCGACGCGGTGTTGACGGACCTGCGCCTCCCAGGACTCGGCGGTCTAGAGCTCGTGCGGCAGCTTCACGAAACGCAGCCGCGCCTGCCCGTCGTGCTAATGACCGCCCACGGCACAATTGAGACCGCCATCGAGGCTACCGAGCTCGGCGCTTACGATTACTTGCAAAAGCCGTTCGAGATGACGGCGCTCATCGGTGTACTGCATCGCGCCGTGGATGCTGGCCGCCTTATGCGCGAACCTGTGACTCTGTCCAACGCGCCGGTCGAGAGCCGTTCGGCTCTCATCGGCACCAGCCACGCGATGCACGACGTGTGCAAAGAAATCGGCCGCGTTGCCGCTAAGCCCGTAACCGTGCTCATTCGGGGGGAAACCGGGACGGGCAAGGAGCTAATCGCCCGCGCCATCTATCAGCACAGCCCCCGCGCCAAAGCGCCCTTTATCGCAATCAATTGCGCCGCCACCCCCGAAAACCTGCTGGAAAGCGAACTGTTCGGCCACGAACGCGGCGCCTTCACGGGCGCTGACCGGCGGCGCATCGGGCGCTTCGAGCAGGCGAACAAGGGCACGCTCTTCCTCGACGAGATCGGCGACTTGCCGCCCAACACGCAGGTGAAACTCCTGCGCGTGCTCCAGCAACAAACCTTCCAGCGAGTAGGCGGGTCGGAGCCGATTTCCGTGGATGTGCGCGTCCTCGCGGCCACACACCGTAATCTGGAAGCGATGATTCGCGAGGGGAAGTTCCGCGAAGACCTCTTCCATCGCCTTAATGTGGTGTGCCTCCAGCTCCCGCCCCTGCGCGAACGCCGCGACGACATCCCGCTGTTGGTGCAGCACTTCCTCCGCAAATACGCCGGCGATTTCAGCATCGAAAGTCCGATGATTTCTTCCGATGCCATCGCCGTGCTGCAATCCGACTCGTGGCCTGGCAACGTTCGAGAGCTGGAAAACATAACATGCCGGCTGTTGCTCGCCGCGCGTGGATTCTCCATCAACGCCGATGCGGTGCGCCAAACCCTTGCCGGCCGGAATGCCGACGCGGGTCCGGCAGGCCAATCCTTCACTTCCTTCGCGGGTGGTTTGCTGGCGCGTGCGCAGAAGGGCGAGCTGCAGGATGCTCATTCCCGTATGCTCGCCGAAGCCGAACGCGAAGTCTTGACCCAAGCCATTACCTTGGCGGAAGGCAATCAAGCCAAAGCCGCGCGCTGGTTGGGGTTGTCCCGACTCACTTTGCGCGAAAAACTCAAGCTGCTTGGCTTGCACCCGAGCTCCACCGAGGCCAGTTCGGAAACGGACGGCTGAACGCATCTTGCTGGTCCAGTGCTGTTTCCTTTGGTGGCCAGTCGCGGCGCAACAGATCGACGACCTGGGAGGCTGTTTCTGGCGGAAGTCGCAGACCGCCTAGCGGGCACTGTGGAGGATCGGAAGGCGATCCAGAAGAAGTTCGATGCGATCTACCATCTGGCGACCGCAGGGACGTCGAGGCGATCAAAGCTTTCAAAACCAATTCCACGAGCCAGCAGACGTACGTCAGAAAGCTGCATCAGTATAAGCTGGCGCTCCTAACCGCACTTGGCACTGGAGAAACAGCGGCACTCACGTCTGCCTGTCCTGGGGAGACTCCAGGAGCGCCGCAGAAGCGCGAGGATGCTCCCGCGATCCAGGATTCGGCGCTGCTACGCGCAACGCTCGCCGAAGCCCACGCCACTATCGAAATGGTCGAAGGAGCACTCGTTTCCCTGCCAAACTACGCCGAATTCTTCGTCGCTTGTGAAAACGGAGATGCTGAGACGGTGCGATCCCTCCTGCCCAGACTCGACGTGAATCATTCGGAGCCGCCCGGAATAACAGGTCTCCATGTCGCAGCTTGCAACGGCCACGCCAACATCGTGACCGTTCTATTGGAAAACGGCGCGGCGAGGGACCCTCGGCTCGGTGTACTGAATTGTGCTTATGGGCAGAAAATGGCCGGAGCCACTCCCCTCATCCTGGCCGAGGCTAACAGGCGCACGACTGCCATTCAGGTTCTGCTGTCCCGAGGCGCGGATCCCACCGCGGCTACAGATGATGGCTACACGGGAAAGACGCTGCTCCAAGTCATTCAGCGGATCGTTCCCCGCCTCCAGGCAATTAGATTTCGCGTCAGCTAGCCTGTTGCGCGCCGCCGTGGGAAGTGGGGTCAGCTTTAAACAACTGATTCTAATATCGACAAGCTCCGCTGGCAGACCCGACACCGCCCCGGCACCGTTGCCCGAATGCTCGCAAGACCGGGTGTTGGCGCTGGCCCAAACCGCCGTTGCCAAGGGTAGTCCTGTCATCTGAATCGCCAAGTCAAGCAGGTGCCGCCGGAAAAAGCTTACGATGGAATTCTGAAAGCACCGAATCGGTGAGTCGGGCGGTCTCAACGATTTCGCTTTTCTCGATGCGCACCTCGGTCCCTTCAGCCTCACCTGAGCGAACTCGTTCGAGATGCTTCCGGTCAACCACCCCGAGGTTGTGCGTGATCGGATGGCGTTTCTGAAATACCCGATTCAGTTTACCCTCTTCTGCGGAACCTGATGAAAACAATGGAACTCCGTCACAAAGCGAGGGGACCATGGAGACAGCATAACCCCAAACCCGAAGGGGAGACCCGAAGAAGATGGAGCCGGTGAAGGAGTTGCGCTCGAAGACGACGGTATGGCGGGCGTGGGTTGCCGAGCCCGTGCTCGGTCGAAACCACTGGGCTCGGACTGCCCAATGATATTTGCAGGATAGGACAATCTGGTTGACCCCGTTATGGCGTGCTATTGCTCCCTGCTGGATCGTTGTGACGAAGCCAAGGGCCGGTTCAAGAAGGCAATCCTGATCCATGAAGAAACCGTCCAGCGTAATGGGATCGATGACCCCGATTTGCGTTGGCCTGTGTCGTCCATCAACTTCAAACACGAAATTCGGGGCGGAATAGTCGCGTCATAATCCCGCTTTTACCGCACCCGAAGGGTGTCAAATTGTTGCGATGCCTTTGAATCATTGACCCGGTTTATCCGCGCTCTCTATAAGCGTCTTGGCCTCTTTCAGAAGAGCATGGGCCATGACGCATTCCGTCCACCCTGGTCCCAAGTGGCCGCGCTCTAATTTGGGGAGTTTGGTTTCGACGATAAGCGCGCCTAGAGCAAGGGCGGCCTGGGCCTGCTCCTGGCGGTGCGAGCGAAACTGTGCCATCGCGAGGACCATCTCAGCGTCGGCTTCCAGATAAGGGTTATGATCGTCGTTAGCTAGATAGAACCGCTTGCGCCCAATTGATGGCGTTGTCGAGTCGCTGCTGGCGGTACTCGGCGAGGCCTCGGGCAAACTCGCCGAAGGAATTATGGTTGGTCTCCGAGGCGGCCACAGTTTCGGCAAGGCCGGAAATCGCGGCCAACTTCCCGTCGGGCGGAGGCAGGACAAGGCAGCTCAGAGCCGCGACCAGGGCGGCGCGGGAATCCTTGGTTCCGGCAAACAGCGCGATGACTTGCTGGCAATGCCGATCGTAGGCCTCCCGGTCGCCAGTCTGCGCGAGCAGCTGTGCCAATTCATAGTGATACTTAGGATTGGCAGGCTCCAATTCCACAATCTTCGAATACGCGGCGAGGGCGTCCTTCCAGTTTCCGGCTTCGGCGTTTGTGTAGCCGCTCGAAATCAAATCCAACCGGCCCCGAATCTCCGCAATCCGCCCCATCAGCTCCGCGTCTCCCACTGCCAGGGCTTCGGCTTCCGCAAGAGAACGACGGGCGCTATCCCACACGCCCCACGACCAATTGGTCGCCTCGTCCAGCCTGCCCTCAATGTACTGCGGCACCGTGGTATCCGAGCAAGGGGCGATGGGCCGTGTGGAACGATCGGCCAGGAACCAGCGTCCCCACCTGGTCCACTCATCTTGAGGGGCGTCCTGCAATGCCTGCCGGACATGCGTGGTCACCTCAAGCGGGTCCTGTGCCGCGTGTTCCGACGCGCCCTGATGGGTGGGCAACGGATTGGAAAGCGCCCCCGCAAGCTCGAGCAGCCAACCGGGGCAGTTGGTTGGGGGAGGGGCGATATCCCAAACCCAGGCCGTCCCCCACTCGGCGACCGTGACGACACGCCCCGCATCCGGACTGAATTGAGCCGAAAGCAACGGTTCGGTGTGTTTCAACGGCTCGGTCAACTGCTGTCCGGTTTGGACGTCCCACACCCGCGCCGTGCCGTCCGTGGACGAAGTAAGGATGCGTCTTCCATCCGGACTGAATTGCGCGGAGTTCACCGCGCCGGAATGTCTTAATGGCTCAGTCACCGGCTGGCCGGTCTTGGCATCCCACACCCGCGCCGTGCCGTCCCACGAAGCTGTGACGATACGCTGGCCATCCGGACTGAACTGCGCGGTCGCCACCAAGCCGGAATGTTTGAGGGGTTCGATCAGCGCCTCGCCAGTTTGGGCGTTCCGCACCTGTGCCTCGCCGCCGAATGAAGAGATTACGGTGCATTCCCCATCGGGACTGAATTGAACAGAATTCCCGGAACCGCCGAGCTGCCAAGGCCCACTCAGGGGCTGGCCGGTTTGGGCGTCCCAGAGCCAGGCCGTCGAATCCCCCGAAACGCTAACGACACGCTTGCCATCGGGACTGAATTGGGCGGCGTTCACCTCGGAAAAGTGGTTCGTGAAGTCGCTCAGGCGCTGGCCGGTTTGGGCATCCCACACACGCGCGACGTATGATTTGTCTCGAACGCCGGGCATGTCACCCGAACCGGTTATGATGCGCCTGCCGTCGGGACTGAACTGCGCGAAGTTTACGGGGCCGGGGTGCTTCATAGGCCCGGTCATGGGCCGGCCGGTTTGGGCATCCCACACCTGCGCCGTCCCGTCAGTCGAAGCCGTAACGACACGCTTGCCATCGGGGCTGAGCTGTCCTGCGCGCAATTCACCCGAAGTGCGAATGGGCTCGTTGGTGCCCCCGCCTCTAGCGCCCGAGACAATCGGCATGTCTTCCAGTGAAACGGAGCTTTTCATCGGACCGGTCGAAGGCAGGCCGGTTCGGGCATCCCATACCTGCGCATGGTTCTGAGAAACCACGAGGACACGCTTGCCATCCGGGCCGAATTGCCCGGACAAGCGCCTTGAGTCCCAGGCGAGGTTCTTGCCTCCCAGGTTGACTTGTTGTGGGTAGAATCCGCCGCGGGACCCGGCGAACAGCTCGCCAAGCGCCTTGCCGCGCCGGATGTCCCAAAGCCGCGCCATCCCATCATCCGAAGCTGTCAAAATCCACCGGCCATCCGGACTGAATCGTGCTGATTTAATGGCCCCAGCCAGTTTGAGCAGTTCGGTTAATGGCGTTCCGGACTGGGCGTCCCACACCCGCGCCGTTCCGTCAGCCGAAGCGGTCAACACCCGCTGTCCATCCCCGCTGAACTCCGCCGAGACCAACACCCCGGAGTGTTTCAGAGGTTCGCTCAGCGGTTCGGCGGTTTGGGCATCCCACACCCGCGCGCCGCCCGCCGAAATCGTGAGTATCTTCCTGCCATCCGGGCTGAATTGGACGGAACCGAGACCGTCCCTGTCTGTAAATGGTCCGGCCAGGGGCCGGCCCGTTTGGGCATCCCAAACTTGCGCCTGATAGTATGAAGCGGTGACAAACCGCTTCCCATCCGGACTGAACTGCGCCGAAGTGAAGTACCAGCCAGAGGTGCTCACCGCCTCAGCCACGGGCTGGCTGGTTTGAGCATCCCAAACTCGCGCTTTCTTGCCTTCCAAGGTGACAATCCACTTCCCATCCGGACTGAATTGCGGCAGGCTCATATTGACTGAATGCTGCAATGGCTTGGTTTGCGGCTGTCCAGTGTGCGCGTCCCAGACCTGCGCTCCGAAATTTCCAACGGTAAAGACCCTCTGGCCGTCCGGGCTGAACTGTGCCGAACGCACGCCTCGCGAGTGTTGCAGTACTGCAAGCGGCTCGCCGCTGGCCGCGTCCCACAACCGCACGGCGCCATCCACAGGGGCATCTGATGCGGTGGTTAGGATGACTTTCCCGTCCGGGCTGAATTGGGCGGATTGAAGGAAATTGACATGTTCCAAAGGTTTGGTGAGACGTTCGCCGGTTTGCGCATCCCATACCTGGGCGATCCATCGAGGGCCGGGTGGCAAGTAACGCCGCCCCGGACCGGCATCCCTTACCATCGCGGTCACTCTTCCTGCATAAGAACCGGTGACGATCTTCTTTCCATCGGGACTAAATTCAGCGCAAAGCACCGCGTTGCTGTGTCTAAGGCTTAACATAGGCAACATCCATGTGTGTTCGGTCAGCAAAGTTGCCAGCCGCAACAAAGCGGCTGAATTGGTGGCGTTCAGCGAGAGGCTTCGCTGCAGGTGAGCCAGGGCGGTCGGACCCCGGTCTTCCGCGATATGCCGGGTCGCTTCCAGAAAGTCGGAGTCGGCCAGCGTGTTCCTGGATTCCAGCGCGGAAGCCTCGGCCCGCCGCCGCTGGGCCGCCTCCTCCGCAGCGTTGCGATCCGCCCTTTCGGCCTGGACTTTGGCTGCTTTTTCGGCCGACAAGACGCGATTGAGCGCCTTGCTTTTGCCCGCATATTCCCACGCGAAAAGCCCAAGTCCGGCAATCAGTGACAGGGCCACCATCACCGCGGCCGCAACGGCCAGCTTGTTCCGCCGCACCAGTTTTTGGAAGCGGTAGAACTGGCTTGGCGGGCGGGCCACCACGGGCTCGTTGTTAAGGTGGCGCTGGATGTCCATCGCCAAGCCGTTGGCCGTTTCGTAACGGCGCGTGCGGTCTTTCTCCAACGTCTTCATCACGATCCAGTCCAAGTCCCCGCGGACGATGTGGATGAGCTTGGGCGGTTCGGAGCGGCGGCGTTTGGCGGTCGTGGTTTGTTCCTCGGCGGTCAGGGTGCCCAGGCGCGTTGAAGGGCGTAGCGGCTCTTCTTCGCGGATGATGCGGCGGATTTCGTCCAAGCCCGCCTCGATCAAGCGTTTGGCGTCGAAAGGTGTTTTGCCCGTAAGCAGCTCATAGAGCAGCACGCCCAAGGCGTAGACGTCGCTGCGCGTGTCAATGTCCAACCCGCTCAATTCGGCCTGTTCCGGACTCATGTAGGCAGGGGTGCCAATGAATTGCTCGATGGCGGTGTAAAGGGTTTTGTCGGTCAGGCGCTGGCCGGTGGTCGCTTTGGCGATGCCGAAGTCGATGACCTTAGGCACGGGCACGCCGTCATGCAGCGTGACCAGGATGTTCGAGGGCTTGATGTCGCGGTGGATGATGCCTTTTTGATGGGCATGCTGGATGGCTTGGCAGACCTGGACGAAAAGGCCCAACCGCTCCGTAGTAGAAAGATTGTTGCGGTCGCAGTAGTCGGTGATGCGCACGCCCTTCACCAGTTCCATGACGAAGAAGGGTCGGCCCGCATCGGTGGCGCCTGCGTCCAGGACCTTGGCGATATTGGGATGGTCCATCAGGGCCAGGGCCTGCCGCTCAGCTTCAAAGCGGGCGATGACTTGGCGGGTGTCCATGCCCAGCTTGATGACTTTGAGAGCTACTCGCCGGTGAACGGGTTCCGTCTGTTCAGCCACATAGACGACGCCGCAGCCGCCTTCGCCGACTTGTTCGAGGAGTTTGTACCGGCCAATGTGGTCGCCCGGCTTTTCGGTGAGTGGGAAGGAAGGAGATTTGGTTTTGGTTGCTCCCAGGTCTGTGATCGTCTCGCCACCCGTCGGCAGACCCGCCGCCACGCAGGCCGCGCAAAGACCTGACGGCACATCAGGAGGCAGCGTGGCGCCGCAAGAGGAACATTTATGCGGTTCTGGCATGGTCTGACTCCGGGTTATTGGCCTTATTCTTATGCTAGAGGTGGTTAAAGGGCAAGGCTTTTCTGCGTAGGGATATAGGGAGGCTATGCGCGTCCGCGCACGTAAACCTATATTTCGACTATTTGGACTATTTGGACTTGCCTTTGCACGCCCCGCCGGAAAATCCTAATAGCCATCAAGATCTTTGTAAGTTGCCTCGGTAAACCCTGATCGAGCTCTGGAACAACGAGAGCTGCTGCCCAATATTTGAAGGCGACTTTTAGATAATTCCTTAGGAGCTCCAGGTAGTCCGCCATCATCGCTTTTATCTATACGTTCAAGATTTCTTTCAATTAACGCCTCGGCCAACAGTGGGTGTACCTTTTGCTTATGAAAACCTTGAATGGCCCGATGACAAACCTGTTATTCTCACTTTGCGCTCTGCGGTGGTCGGCAAGGGTATTGAGCATCCTCGCGGTCGGTGTCGTTCTCTTATTCGCCTTTGGGGAAGGATTGAATTTATCGAATTTTACTGCGCGAGAATTGGTTTTGTTCGTCTTCTTCCCACTTGGAGTTTGCCTGGGAATGGCTGTGGCTTGGCGGTGGGAGGGTTTGGGCGGAGGCATCACCGTTGCGAGCCTGGTCTCGTTTTATCTGGTGCATCACCTCATGTCGTCACGTTTTCCGAGGGGCTTTGCATTCGTAGTGCTGGCCGCGCCAGGTTTTTTGTTTCTTATGTGGTGGCTGTTCAGCCGTTTAGCTACAAAGCAGCATGGGACCTAACGATTGGGGAAGCGCCATGGAGCGGCGACACAGATCTGCTCACGCTCACGTCTTTCGCGGGAATCCCGGATGAATCTGCAGCTCCAAGCTGCATCCAACCCCCGCTCTGCAACCTGCTTGGCGAGTCTCGGACGCCGTAGGACGTCATCTAACTCGCAGAGCAATTCCTCGGTTAGGCAAAGCTCAAGGCGGTTTTCCAGAATGGCGTCCAAAACCCGGGCCGGATTTCCGCGCCAGAGCAGTCCTGACACCAGAACATTGGTGTCAACGACCGCTCTCACGTCGGCGCCGTTCGTCCCGGACGATATTCACTTCGGCCTGGATGGCGTCCATGCTCATGCGTTCGCCGGGCTGGCGGCGCACCTGCTCGAGCATGTCGCCGAGCTCCTTTCGCTCGCGCGTGCGATGGAGCAATTCGCCCAGCCGCTAGATTCCAAGAGCCCATTAGCTCGGGCCTCCCGGACGAGGTCATCAGGCAAATCCAGTTGAATCGTGACACTCATAACACAAGAAAAATGACAACGAGCTAGGGGCGGTGTCAAACCGGGACTTGCCTGCCTGCTTTAAGCGTCAGGGTTGAGTTCGGGTCTGCCGCCCGTTAAAGCAAGCCCCGGTCGGACGGTCGAACCGCGGAAGATTTCGGCAATTGACACTTTGCTTTGACATTGCGGCGCCAGCGGGATTCGCTCTGCCCATGGCACGCGCCCTGCGCATTGAGCACGCCGGAGGTCGTTACCACGTCACCCCTCGCGGCAACGAGCGCGAGCCGATCTTCCGCGATGACGGGGATCATTACTGACCCGGTATGACCCCGCTACGGTCATTGAGGCTACAGGGTTTTCCCGAGTTAACTCGCAAGGCCTCCAGCCTTCGTTCCGGCGAGGTAAGCCTGGTTGACGGGAATGTCGGCATCCGGTCCACGCTGGTAGATAGATGAGATGAATGCAGGCGGACGCGCAAGAGAATTGGTATGTCCGCCGGCAAATGAAGTTCATTCTTTCAACCGGTAGAAGTGGTTGGTGGTCGTCGGAATGTTGGTTATGGAGTAACGGCCGGCAACAATCACCGGTTGCTGGAGGACGTTGCTGAATGCGCCCCCCAGCGGGGCGACCTGCTGCGCCGTCCAACCCGGATAAGCCGTGCTCCATTGAACGCGGACTGTGTTGGGGGTCGCTTCGGGCGAGATGGCCAGCGTGGGCAACGGGCACGGCAAACCAAAAAGCTCGATGGCATAGCTGTTGCAAGGCAAATTGGTGGTCCGTTGCATCACTACCAAAGCGAAATTGGATCCGGCCGGCACTCGGAATGAAAACGGCGGGTAAGGTGG
>Ga0209517_10007081_pt1 | contig 13588 bp, 7 predicted proteins | sample PeaSoiMetSII2010_FD_187695 | JGI IMG/M metagenome (GOLD analysis project Ga0209517, IMG submission 187695) | Peat soil microbial communities from Weissenstadt, Germany - SII-2010 (SPAdes) (version 2) | ecosystem: Environmental > Terrestrial > Soil > Wetlands > Peat | place: Germany: Weissenstadt...
GAAGATGGCATGGTTCAAACGCAGGTCACAGCTCAGGGGTGGCTGGGGTCGACGCCCGAAGGGCGACGCCCCCAGATCCGAGGCTGGCGCGCTGGGGGCTCGCTGGTTGTCGCCAGCTCGACCCCAGCCACCCCGCTCTTGTCACCCGCGAAGATCCGGGAGTTGAACCATGCCCCGAAGATGAAGCCTTGATGAATGCATCTTGTCGCTTGCTTGACGGTCAAGGCTTGAGAGCACTATCTTATAGATCAACAGAAAAGTGCTTCACACCGCAGGTTACCGGGCCGCAAGATTGTCGCGCGGTGAGGCGTTCGCGACAGCCACGTCCGTTACACTGGCTCAAGCCGTCTTCCCACACGTGATCCCCTTCGCATCGAAACGAGAGAGCCAGGATGATGGGCTGCATCGGCTCCATAACCTACACGCCGCTTGCAACCTTGACCCAGAGGCACCCTCGATGATGACCTTCAGGAAACTGGTCGACTACGTGACGGCAGAGCCATTTCGCCCTTTCCGCATCAAGATGGCGAGCGGACAGTCGTTCGATATCCGGCATCCCGAAATGATCCTCGTCGGGCGGAGTTCAGTCCGGGTCTACACGGCGACCGGTGACGACGACAATGAGAAATGGCACGACGTATCCCTGATGCTCATGGAGACGATCGAACCGGTTGGCGCTGCAGTAACCTCTTGATTCTCACTTCGCGCGTCTGGGTGGTCGGAGAAACTTCGGAAGTCGCATGAGCAAAATTCCAACACAAAAAGGGACGGTCTCGTTTGTCAGCCTCGGCTGCTCCAAGAACCTTGTCGATTCCGAGCGGATGCTCGGATTGCTGGCGCAGGACGGATTCGTACTGGTGCCCGAGGGACAGGAATCGGACCTGGTCATCGTCAATACCTGTGGGTTCATCGACGCGGCCCGGCAGGAGTCGTGCGGTGTGATCGAGGAACTGCTCGGTCGGAAACGCGCCGGGCAGGTCAAAGGGGTCATTGTCGCCGGCTGTCTGGCCGAGCGTCAGAAGGATGTCCTGCTCGATCAGTTCCCCGAGGTGGACCAGGTCGTGGGCGTCTTCGGCCGCGAGGAGATCGCGCGCATTTCCGAGCGGATCATGGGCGGGCTGCACGAGCAGCGCTCGGTCTTCCGCCCGGCGCCGGTGCAGGCCCAGGACGACCGCGCGCGGCTGCGGATCACGCCGCGCCACCTTGCCTACCTGAAGGTCTCCGAAGGATGCGATCGCCTCTGCACCTTCTGTGCCATCCCCTACATGCGGGGCAAGCATGTGACCAAGCCCATCGAGCGCGTGGTCGAAGAGGCCCGCGAGCTGGCCGGCGACGGCGTCCGCGAGCTGATCCTGGTCGCGCAGGACATGACCTATTACGGCGTCGATCTCTACGGCCGGCCGCGGCTGGCCGAATTGCTCCGCGAGCTGGACCAGATCGAAGAGCTCGACTGGATCCGCATCCTCTACAACTACCCGAGCTACTTTACCGATGAACTCTACGAGGTGCTGGCCAGCGCGCGGCGAGTCATCCCCTATCTCGACATGCCGCTCCAGCACATCAATGACCGCTTGCTCAAGATGATGAACCGGCGGCACACCCGCGCCGAAACCGAGGCGATCATCAACCGGTTGCGGACAACCATGCCCGGCCTGGTCCTGCGGACGACGCTCATCGTGGGGTTCCCCGGCGAGACCGAGGCCGAGTTCGCCGAGCTGCTCGACTTCGTGGCTCAAACCCGGTTCGAGCGCCTGGGGGTCTTCGCGTACTCGTTCGAGCCCGATACCCCGGCGGCGAAGCTGCCCGACCACCTGCCCGAGGACCTCAAGCAAGACCGGCGATGGCGCGTGATGGCGGTCCAGCAACCGATCGCCGAGTCGTTCAATCGGACACTGGTGGACCGGACGCTCGACGTGCTGATCGACGCTCGCGCGCCGGGGCGTAAGGACCTGTGGGTGGGCCGGACCTACACCGACGCCCCCGACGTGGACGGACTGACGCTGATTCCGGGCACCGACTTTCAGCCCGGCGACATGATCTCCTGCCAGATCGTGGACGCCCAGGGCTACGACCTGGTCGCTCGCCCGGTCTCTGCCTCCGCGGCGCCGCGACGGAGGCGGGCCCGTCCCCGGCCGCGAAAGAGGCCGGCGGCCTCCTTGACCATCCTGGACGGGATGCCATGAACCGTAGCCACGACCGCGGCTCGACGGCCGCAGCAGGAACCGCCGCCGAGATTGCCCAGCCCCGGTTCTGGAACGTCCCCAACTCGATGACGGTGGCAAGGCTGGTGCTGGCTGTGGTCGTCTTTGCGTTCATGGGGATGGACCAGTACGCGATCGCCCTGGCCGCGTTCATCCTCGCCGCACTGTCCGATGCGCTCGACGGCTATTTCGCGCGGCTGCTCAAGCAGGGCACGCCGATCGGCCGCCAGCTTGACCCCCTGGTTGACAAGGTCATCGTCTCGGGCTGCTACATCTACCTGGCGTCGATTTCTGAAAAGACAGGTGTTTATCCCTGGATGGTCACGGCCATCGTGGTCCGCGAGCTGTTGATCCAGGGTCTGCGCAGCCTGCTCGAAGGGCAGGGGAAAGCGTTCGGGGCCAAGCTGGCCGGCAAGCTCAAGACCACGGTGCAGTGCTTCTCGATCTCCGCCGCACTTTTGGGGCTATCCCTGACGTCACCGCCAGGATGGCTGCTCCGGGTCCGGGACATCTCGACCTGGCTGGCGGTCGCTTTGACGATCTACAGCGGTGCCATTTATCTTGTAAACGCGATGCCCGCTCTGCGCAGCCAGGCCACGAGGGATTGATATGGAATGGATTGAGTCTCTGATCCTCGGCGTGGTGCAGGGCATCACCGAGTTCTTGCCGGTCTCCAGCGACGGCCACCTGCTCGTTACCCAGCAGATCTTCGGCTGGCTGACCGGCAGACCGCACAGCGGCGAGGACAACCTGTTTATCGAAATCATGCTCCACGTGGGGACACTGGCGGCGATTCTCCTCCATTACCGTGCTTCGATCCTGTCCGGCGCGCGGGGATTCCTGCTGGGAGCAAAGGACGTGCCCCAGGGTTTCGAGCGCGTTTCGGTCTGGCGGGTGGGGCTGCTGGCGATTGTCGCCACGCTGCCCCTGATTCCCCTTAAGCTCTTCTTCATCCGCTGGATCAAGGCGACCTTCGAGAGCAGTCAAGCGGCCGGCATCGGGTTCCTGATCACGGCCGCCGTCTTGCTGCTGGTGAGCCTGAAGCTGCTTGGAACGGCAGGGAAGAAAGGGCCTGCCGAGACAACCTTCCTGGACGCACTCTTGATCGGCCTGGCCCAGATGTTCGCCCCGTTGCCCGGCGTGAGCCGCAGCGCCCTGACCATCGCCTCGGCCCTGGCACTGGGGTTCTCTCCTGTCTGGGCCGTCGGTTTCAGCCTCCTGATCGCCGTTCCCGCGATCTCCGGGGCAGCCCTGTCCGAACTGAAGGATACGCTCGCTGGCCCCCGCGCGCTGGCGCTGACGCCCGACGGCATCGCCCGGATTGTGGTCGCGACGATCGTGGCCGGAATCGTCGGCTACATGGCCATTATCTGGCTGATACGAGTTGTTCGGGCCGGGCGGCTATGGTATTTTTCTGTATACTTGATCATCCTGGGGATCGTGGTCCTGGTTGTTTCGTCGAAATACGGAGGATCGCTCGATGCCCGCCCACCACAGGCTTTGGACCGGCCCGCCGGGAGCCGCGCTGCGGGACTGCCTGCTGGCGGAGCTGGGGGGCGAGCCGGGAGGGATCTGGATCGTGCCCACGCCGCTAGCGCGCGACCAGGTGGCCCGCGAGCTGGCGATCAGGACCAGGGCCGGGGGCAAAGAGCCTCGGGTCCACTCCTGGGACGATCTCTGGCGTGAGATCTTCAGCCGGGTCAGCCAGGGACCGTCATGGCTTTCGGAGTCAGCGGCCCGGGCAGTCTTTCGCGAAGCGGTGACACAGGTCCACAACCAGGGCCTGATCCGCTCGATCGATGCGGTCATCGACTGGCCGGGATACCGCCGGAGGCTGCGGGACCGGATCCGGGCCTGGACGATCGCCGAGCGTCCTCCGCGCGAGCGCGAAATCGGACCTGGCGATTCTGATCCCATTGCAGCCGCGGAGTGGACGATCTACGTTCGTTATCGTGAGCTGCTGGCCCAGCTCGGCGCCGAGGATGACGCGGGGATCTCGGTCTGGGCGTCGAAGTACCTGGTCCGAGCTGATCGTCCGGGCTCCAAAGCCCGGTCGAACCCTCCGGAGTCGTGGACGTTTCTCGAATATGAGGGATCCACGCCCGCCCAGGTTCGTGTGCTGGAGTATGCCCTGCGGCGGGGCGGGCCGGTCCAGGTCGCCTTGACATGCGAGTCGGACCCCGCGATCGGAGAGGTTTATCTCGCGGCCGCCGCGGTTCGCGCCCGACTGCTCGACCAGGGATTTGTCGAGACCGAGCTGAGTTGCCCGGGCGAGCGGCCGGCCGGGCTGCGTTCCATGGAACATCTGCTTTTCCGCGACTCTCCGGGAAGCGGGCCCACGGTGTCGGCCCCCCAGGGCCTGGCCGTCAAGGGGGTGCCGCAAGGAGAGGGAATGGGCCGGCTGGTGGCCCGCCAGGTTCGTGGTCTTCTTCAAGAAGGGGTGCCCGGCGAGGAGATTCTGATCCTGTTTCGCAAATGGAGTGAGCAGGCCGATCTCGTCGTCGAAGTCTTGCGTTCCTGGGGTTTGAACGCCCATGCCGATGAGCGCGGATCGCTTCAGGCCGAGCCCGCCGTGTCGGCGCTGCGAATGGCCGCGCGCCTCCCGCTCCAGGAGTGGGAGACAGAGCAGGTAGTGCGATTGCTCAGAAATGGGCAGGTCCGCCCGGCCTGGCCGAATTGTGATCGGCTGGCTCTTGCCTCCGCCGCCTCGGCCGTCAAGGCGACCTCCGCGTTCCGGGGCCACACGCAACTGCTTCAGGAGCTGGATCGGGCCTTGCAGCAACCTCGTGATCCAAGGAACCCGCCTGAACGGATCAGGCAGGCCCGCGATCTGGTTGAACGACTGTTCGACTTGCTGATCCCAATGGAGCAAGCGCGACCATGGCCAGGCCATGTCGCTCAGCTTCGCCAGGTCGCCCGGGGTCTTGGGCTCGACGCGGCCGGCGCGACATCCCTCGATACGCTCTGGGATTCCCTTGACGATCACGCCGATGTCCTGGACCGTTTGGGACGGGGACTCGAGCCGATGTCCTGGTCTGACTTCGTGGAGGAAATGGATGCGATCGTGGCCGAGATTCGCATCGACCCAACCACTTCCGCCTGGGGTTCGATCCGGGTAACGACGGTCGGCAGGGCGGCGGGGGCCAGGGCGGATCACGTCATTCTCGCCGGCCTGGTGGAGGGATCCTTCCCTGAGCGAGGATCGATCGAGCCATTCCTGGCGCTGCGGGCAGGCAAGGCACCAGATCTCTCTTGCCGCACGGTATATGGGCAAGAGATGTGCCGTTTTTTGCGCGTCCTGGGTTCCGCGGGGTCCAGCCTGACCTTGATCTATCCGACGACCGACAGCAAGGGTCAGGAGCTTCTGCGGGCGGGGTTTCTCGACCACTTCCTGGGCCGGCTGACTCCGGAAGCTCTGGGCGCTTGCCACGTGGCGTACTCTCGGTTTCATCCGGCGCTGATCGAACCTGCCGAAATGGCCGGGACACCTGCCGACGCCAGGGTTCGTGCGGCCGCCCTGGCCAGCGAGCAGGGAGACAATCGCGAGCTCAGCCGCCTGGCCCGAAATCCGCTGCATCGTCACGTGCTGGAAGCAACCGCCGCGGCCTTGCGCGTACTCCAGCGGCGGCTGCGGGGAACGCCCTTCAGCGCGTTTGAAGGAGTACTCAGCGATCCGACCGCGATCGCTCTGGTCAAGTCGGATCTCGGCGCCACGTTCTGTTACAGCCCGAGCCAGATCGAAACCTACATCGCCTGCCCGTTTCACTTCTTCAGCAGGGTTGTCCTGAAGCTCAAGCCACAGGAGGAGAGCGACGAGCTGGACGAAGATTTCACCAAGCGGGGGAGCGTGATCCACGATATTCTGGAGGAGTTCGAAGGCCTGATCAAGGAGAGAGGAAGCCCGGAAAAGATCGAGGACCTGGTTCCAGCCGCGATCGACCAGGTCTTGGGGCGAGAACCGGCCGAGGCGTCTGACCTTGAGGCCGGATTGCGAACGATGGAGCGTCGCCGGACCGAGCGGATCATGGCTTTCTACCTGGCTCAGCGCGAAGACTATGAAAAGCAGGGCGGACCGAGACCCGTCCCCCATCTTTTCGAGGAGGGTTTCGGTTCCAATGATACACCCTACCCAATGCTCGAGATTGGCAGCGGCGACAGGGTCGTGAAGCTCCGGGGCAGAATCGACCGGATCGACCTGCTCGAGACTCCGTCAGGCCGGTTCTTCCGCGTGATCGATTACAAGACCGGCTCGGTCCCCTCCCTTGCCGAAGTGAAGAGGGGAGAGATGCTCCAGCTCCTTCTTTATGCGATGGCGGTCGAGAAACTTATCCTGGGCAATGACGCCGCCGGGCCAGCCGGCGTGGGCTACTGGGGACTGAAGAAGGACGGGTACAAGGAGCTCACGTTCCCGGACTGGCAACAGGTCAAGGATGAGCTCGAGGCTCACGTCCTGGGCGTCGTCGATCGCATTCGGGATGGCGTCTTTGCCGTGGATTCTCGGAAGGCGGGATGCGAGAGCTATTGCGATTTTCGGTCGATCTGCCGAATTCGCCAGGTTCGTCTGGCCGGTAAACGGCGTGGCGAAGACGACGATCTTCAATTGAGCATTCAATCACGCCGTGGTCGAAGTGAGTGAGGCAAGGGAGGGGGCGACTCGATGAAGAAAAACTCATCGGATGATTCCGAGGCGGCTGCTCCGGGGCCTGCGTCATGAATGATGCCCAGGTCTCCGGCCCGCCGCTGACTCGAGAACAGCGTGCAGCTCTTGAAGTGGAAGAGACCAGCGTGGCCCTGAGGGCCGGCGCGGGTTGTGGGAAGACTCTTGTCTTGACCGAACGGTACCGGCGCGAGATCGAGGGCCAGCAGGGTCGTCCGCTCAGTTCCCTTGTCGCCTTGACCTTTACCGAAAAGGCGGCCCGCGAGCTCCGCCAGCGAATTCGACGACTTTGCCGCGCTCGACTCCGCGCGGGGCATGAAGTCGAGCGCTGGAGCCTGGTGCTCCGGGCACTGGAAGCAGCGCCGATCGGCACGTTTCACGAGTTCTGCGCGCACCTGCTGCGAACCCACGCCATCGAGATTGGAATCGATCCTGAATTCACCGTATTCGATGCCGCAATCGCCGGCTCGCTCCGTGACGAGGCCGTGCGCATCACACTTCGGCGCCTGCTTGCCGGTAGAAACGAGGATCTGATCGCCCTGGCCAGCAACTACGGACTGGCCCAGATCCGAGAGGCCATGGGGCTGCTCGTCGCCATGAGGACCACGGGCGACCTGGATGAGTGGACCAAACTGACTGTCGAGCAGGTCGTGGACCGCTGGCAATCGGTCTGGAACCAGCGGGGACGTTTCGCCACTCTCCTGGGTCTGTCTTCAGCGGCGAGTCGTTGCCGGCAGTTGCTGAGCAGGATCGATGCTTCTCACCCCAAGTTGCAGGATCGCCTCCGGGACATGCTGGGCCGGCTTCCGGAGCTGGAATCGGCACGATGCTCCGACGATCTGCTGGAAAAGACCCGGGAGCTTGCGCGCATCAACGACTTGAGAGGAAGCGATGTCTGGCCGTCTGGCCAGATCAAAGATGACGTGAAAAACGAGTTCGAGGGCTTGCGAAAAAAGATAAAACAGATTCAAGAGAAATTGTGCTGGGACGACGAATCGACCCGCGAGTCGGCCCGGACCAGCCTGCACCTGGCACGGCTGGCCGAGCAGGTGCGGAGAGTCTACGAGTCGATCAAGGAAGGGCGCAGCGGCCTGGATTTTGACGATCTGCTGGTCAAGACCCACGGACTGCTCCGCGAACGGCCTGAGATCCTTGCGTCCGATTCGGTTGCGGGGGAAAGCGATTCCATTGAGTTCGTGCTGGTCGACGAGTTTCAGGACACCGATCGGGTCCAGACCGAGATCCTCGAAATGCTGGCTGGAGCGGAATTCCAGCGTGGCCGGATGTTTGTCGTGGGCGACGTGAGACAGTCGATCTACCGGTTTCGGGGCGCGGAACCAGGAATCTTCGACCAGTGGCGCGATAAGTTCCCCGACGAGGGCCGCAAGAACCTGACCGAGAATTTTCGCAGCGTCCCCGGAGTAATCCACTTCGTCAACGCTCTGTTCGCCGAGCATTTCGCCGCGGCTCGGCCCGGTGAGGAACCGGCAGACCAGGAGGAACACCGCCTGGTTCCGGTCCGCAAGGACTTGACCGGCCAACCAGCCGTCACGTTCGTCTGGGCGCTTCCTCCCGAACCCACAGAGCCGCAGCTCGCCGAAGGCGTGAAGACGACGGCCCACGACCGGCGCGAAAACGAAGCCCGCACGCTGGCGCGCTGGATCGGCCAGCAGCTCGAGGCCGGCTGGACGATTCTTGATCGCAATACCAGGGAGCCGAGACTCGCACACGCTGGCGACATCGCTTTTCTGTTTCGGGCGATGACCGACGTCGCGATCTATGAGCGCGCCCTGGCCGACGAAGGGTTCGATTATCACACGCTGGGGGGCTCGGCCTTCTACGCGCAGCAAGAGATTCACGACGTGATCAACTTGCTATCGATCGTGGAGGACCCGTGCGACGAGGTCGCACTCGCTGGAGCCCTGCGGAGTCCGTTTTTCTCGCTCAGTGACAACGGCTTGTTCTGGCTTGCCCGCGCCTTCCCCGGAGGGCTGATCGCAGGCCTCGAGCGTTCTGAAGAGATCCTTCAGTTCTCTCCGCACGACCGCTACCAAACGGCAAGGGCCAGGTCCCTGCTGGCCCGATGGCGCGAAATCAAGGATCGCGTCGGTCTGGCCGCGATCGTCACTCAGATTCTGGATGAGTCGGGCTTCGAGGCGTCGCTGGTTTGCGAGTTTCTCGGCGCGCGCAAGCTGGCGAATGCTCGTAAGCTTCTGCTCATCGCGCGCGAGTTCGATCGCCAAGGTGGCTTCACACTTGCCGACCTTGTGGCCCGGCTCCGCGGTTTCCTGGATGAACCCCCTCGCGAGGAGCTCGCAGCCGCAACCGAGGAAGAAAGCACCAACATTCGCCTGATGTCGATTCATCAGGCCAAGGGGCTGGAATTCCCGATCGTGGTGATTCCCGATTTGAATCGCGAGAGCGATTCCCGAATCCAGTGGCTGGGCTTTCATCCAGACCTGGGGCTCGTGGTACGCCCCGTTGCCCCACTACCCACGCGACCAGGCGGCGAAGCAGAATCCCTGTCGGAACACAGCCTGGGCTGGCTGTCGTTCCGGACAATCGAGGAGGATGAGAACCGCCGGGAAGCAATCCGGCTCTTCTACGTGGCGGCCACGCGAGCCCGGGATCACTTGATTCTCTCCTCGGGATTGCCGGCGGACCCCAGGCCCGAGTCGCCGGCGATGCAGCTTCTCTGGGATCGCTTCGACTGGCAAACCGGCCGCTGCCTGGCTGGCCTGCCGGAGACATGGCCGGCTCCTCGAATAGACGTCACGACGTCGACGCCGCCTGCAGCGGAGGGTAAGCACGCCCGCCCGCCCCTCGCTCAGAGACTATCGGCGATCGAGCGCGCCATCGTGGAGACGGAGATCGGCGAGCCCGAACAGGTTCTCCGGCCATCGCCCCGACCGGGGCTGATCGATTTCGATCCCGCTCGCCGGCTGTCTCCCCGAGCCGCGCGCCTGGACCGCTTGATCCGGGCGATGATCGCCGACAAGGGACTGCTGCGCGGCGAGCCGCTGGCCGAGGCGTGCGCCCGCGTGGGCGCGCGACAAGCGCCCGCGGCCAGTTCCTCCCTGATTGCCGAGGCCGTGACATGGCTGGAACCCTGGCTCGCGACACCTGTGTTCCAGGAACTCCGTGATGTGGCACGAGCCCGACGCCCGATCGAGCGGAACCTCGAGTGGACCATCGCCTGGCCGCTCGACGAAAATCACTCGACCGTACTTCGCGGCTGTTCCGAGGCGATCTACCGCGACCAGCGGGGCCGCTGGCGGCCCGTGATCGTGAGCACCGCCGCGGGCGATAGCCAGGCCGAGCGTCTACGTCTGATGCTCTCGGGGGTGGCCGCCCTTCAGCGTGGGTTCGACCCGGGCGGTCCGGGCTGGTGGGTTCACCTCGGTACAGATGAAAAAATGCTCGTCGACGTTCATGTCAACTTCAATCCCGCGGCGATCGGGCAGACCCTTGAGGAGTGGTTGCGGGCGAGCGATCTCGCGGCCGACTGTTCCATGGCATGATCACTCATTCCCGCCTCGTCCTGTTGGATGCGGAGGGGGCGTCCCGGTTGGAGGCCGCGATCTCGGCGGCCTGGCGGCGGGCGAAGGTCTGCCAGCGGTTCTCCAGCTCGGCAAAGCCCTCGATGTGATAAGACTCGCGGAGGGCGATCTCGACACCCTTACGCTGGGCGCCGCGCACGAAGCCGACGAACTGTTCGGGACTACCCTGCGCTACCAGGAACTGTGTCAGCGACACGCTCTGGGCGTAATACAGGTTCCAGGCCTCGGCACTGGGATAGTCGATGGCCATGAGCTCACTGAGCTTGAAGACGCGCCCTTCCTTCAGTGGCTCGGTAAGCTCCGAGGCGCGGCTGGCCTGCTCAGCGGGCGGCTCGGCAAGCACGGCCATTCCCTCGTCGGCCCAGCGCGGGATCTGCTGCTGGGTGAACAGGTCGGCAAGCACCACGTGCGTGACCTCATGGGGCAGGATCGCGGTGAGCAACTGGGGGTGATCGGCCCTCAGGTTGACGCGCCGCGCGACGATTCTGTTACCGTTGACTCCCATCGTCGAGAAGCCGGGAGAGGTCTCGGGCTGTCCGGTCAACTGGGCGAAGTCTTTGGGTGTGGGATAGAGGTAGATATCGCACCGGGGCGACCAGGGCGCGCGAGCAGCCGAGCTTCCCCAGCGCCTGGCTTGTTGGGTGCGAACTGCCTCGGCGGCCTGGGCCGCCTGCTCGGCCTGGACGGGATCGGTATGATAAATTCGAAAGTTCGCGGTCTCGCGAACGTGCCATGCCAGGGGCAGGGGCGCTGCGGGAGTGCTTTCCGCCGCGCCAACACCGCTCTCCTGGCCAGATTGTTGCACCGGAACCGCGCCGGCGGGGCTGCCGGGCTGGCTTCCCTGGTCGCCCACTGGAGCTGGGGCTCCCCCGCCGGGAGCTGCTGGTTCCGGCTCAAGGTGCGAGTCTTGTGGAGCAGCCGCTCCGGCCAGGCTCAGGGGTTGTTCGCCTGCACCGCCGGAGATTGCTTCCCGCGGCGAGACCGGGGCCGGCCGGGCTCGGGCCAGGAGGCGCGGGAACTTGGGCGGCGGGTTCTCGTCGGGAGCCGAACCACGGACGACGAGCCTGCCAGCGCGGGCGGAGCCACGTCCCCGCCGTGCTTCCGCAACCCGGTTCTGCAGATACTCGCCGTACCAGTTCCCGGGAGTCAACTTCTGGATGCTGCGGATCTCCTGTTCGATGTCGTCCCACTCCCGGTCCGACTTGGGATGGGCATTGATGAGCGCGACCACGGCAACCCAGCGACAGTATGCCCAGACCTGCTTGCGCTGGACCGGAAGCTGATTTTGCGCGGCGAGGCGTGCGTAAGCCTGGCCCGCCTCGGCGTATTTCTTGTCCGTGAACCATTGATCCGCCTGGGCCAGCTCTGAATTTGAGCTCAAGGGCTGGGTCGAGCCGGCGGGCGTCTCGCCGTCGTGTTCGGGCCGGGAATGAAGCTCTTCTCCCGCTCCGGCAGGAGTGGTCGCATTGCCTGGCCCCCGGATCCCGGCCCCGGCCTGCAGAGCCGGATTGCCGCGAGCCGGGACCTTGTTCGGTGGCGGGATGACCGGATGAGAATCGATGCCGGCCGAACCGGGTTCCTCGAGGGTTGGTAAAGGGGCGGGTTCAGGCAGTGAGCTCGGTTCCTTGAACGGTTGTTGATCGGGGCTCGCGGACGATCGGGGAATACGGAGAGAATCCGCCGGTTGCGGCCGCGGGTCAGTCGCAGCCGGGGCCGGCAAAGCAGGTGACGGGTCGGGCGCATGGGCTGGGTTCGGTCTCGCCGGGTTCACGGAGGGCTTGGCAGGAACCTGTTCGAGGATGGCGAGATTGTCTCGATACTCCGCGGCCTCGCGAGCTTTGCCGGCGGCCTCGGCCTGGCTGATCAGGTTCTGATAAGCCTGGCGCAGCAGGCCGACCATGTCGCCTCGGTCGGCCAGCGGCGATCCCGGAAGTCCTTCTTCCAGCATCGCCGCAGCCTTCTGATACTCGCGGTTGGCCACCAGCGTCCTTGCCTGGTCGAGGATCTCGGAGGCGTTAGTTGCGGCACCGAGCGTCTTGCCGAAGACGCTCAGGACAAGCAGCATGAGGGCGATCAAGAAAGCCTGTCGCATGACATCCGTGTCCTGCTCTGAGGGATCGGGCGAACGGAGCGGCCGCGAAAGAGGTTGGGAACGCCAGCAGCCAAGACCCGTCCTCGTCCAGCCGCGGCCTGAGGTGAGATTCAGAGAGTCCGCGCCGGGAGGGTCACCGTCAGGACCGACTCGGTCGGGTCCTGGGGAGTATGCTCGGATCGGCTCAAACCGTCAACACGAACCCAGGAAGCAAAGGGTGCACGGAATCCATGAGTCGGTGCCATGCATATCGGTCCGGTGGCTGCACTCATCCGCCAATGGCCCGTCATTCCGGGGTCGTTCCATCGCCCGGGGCGACATTCGATATCCGTCCCAACTTGCGGTGGATGGTGGGCGGATTCGCGCTGGCCCCACCAGGCTTGGGCTGCGTTGTCACCATCGGAGCGGAAGCCCTGGGAATACCCAGGGCTTCCGCGGCTTCAACCTGAAACCGGTAAAGCTCTCGATCGCCTTGTCGAGTTTTGTGGTACCAGGCGACGGCCCTGTCATACCACTGCCGGCCCTCTTCCTTTTGATTCTTGCTGGCGTGAATCATGGCCAGAAAGAACCAGTCATAACTGTCGCCTTCGCCGTCGCCACTCAGCTCCATGGAGCGACCCAGGGCCTTGGTCGCCTCGTCCCAGTTTTGGACACGATAATAGGCCACTCCCAGGGTGTTCCAGTAAGTCCCCTCATCGGCCGCGAGCTCGACGGCTTTTCTTGCATAGGAGAGGGCCTGCTCAGGTTCCCGAAGATGAACATTTTCACATGTAGTAAGCAACCAGGCGAGGTTGTTAAGTGCCAGGACCTGCGGATGCTTTCTGGTCCCCCCGTTCTCCGATCCATGACCGATCGATTCCGCCATGGTGATGATCCGCAGATAGGCTTTCTTGGCTTCCAAAACCTGATTCGAGGCCGCAAGATGGAAAGCGGCGGAAAACGACATCTCGAAATCCCCGTCGGTCCTGGGCCCCGGGGACGCGAGGAGACCCGAGCGGTGCGAGGGCGGAGTCCTCACATCGTTGCTCAGGACGAACTGGCGAAGGAGATTCGACTGATTCAAAACCGCGAGATAGGC
>Ga0209517_10007082_pt1 | contig 13585 bp, 9 predicted proteins | sample PeaSoiMetSII2010_FD_187695 | JGI IMG/M metagenome (GOLD analysis project Ga0209517, IMG submission 187695) | Peat soil microbial communities from Weissenstadt, Germany - SII-2010 (SPAdes) (version 2) | ecosystem: Environmental > Terrestrial > Soil > Wetlands > Peat | place: Germany: Weissenstadt...
GGATCTGCTCCAGGCTCAACTTCTCTGAGGACTTCATGCGGATGATCAATCCCCAGCATGCCCTTCAGGCTCATCTTGTGTGAGAAACGAACCCCCGCTTCAGGCTCATCTTGCATGAGACAAGACTGTGACCGGCAATCCCGTCCAAAATGTCCGACAATAGAAAGTTGCGCGTCCGCCCCACGGCCCGCGCGCCCAGACGCCCGCTCCCAAATCAAAGGAATCGCAATGTTAAAAATCGACGCCTTCAATCACATCTTCCCCAAACGCTTCTTCCAGGAACTCATCGACGTCCCTAACTGCCCCAAGGACATCGGCAAGCGCGTCCGCAACATGCCCACCATCGTGGACCTCGACGCGCGCTTCAAGGTCATGGACGAGTTCGCCGACTACTGCCAGATCATTTCCCTGCCCCTGCCGCCGCTGGAGACCTTGGCCAACCCCGACAAATCGCCCGCGCTCGCGCGCATGGCCAACGACGGCATGGCCGAGTTGGTCGATAAACACCCCGCGCGCTTCCCCGGCTTCGTGGCCTCGCTCGCCATGAACAACCCCGAGGAAGCGGTGAAGGAAGCCATCCGCGCCATGGACGAACTCGACGCGTGCGGCGTGCAAGTGTACACCAACGCGGCCGGCATCGCACTCGACGCGCCGCAATTCAAGCCCCTGTGGGACGAGGTCGCCAAGCGCGACATCACCGTGTGGATGCACCCCGCGCGCGGCGCAGACTTCAGCGATTACGCCAGCGAGCCCCGCTCGCTCTACGAAATCTGGTGGACCTTCGGCTGGCCGTACGAAACCAGCGTAGCCATGGCGCGCATGGTCTTCTCCGGCTTCTTCGACCGCTATCCCAAACTCAAAGTGATCACGCACCACATGGGCGGTATGATTCCGTACTTTGAAGGCCGAGTAGGCTACGGTTGGGATGTGCTAGGAACGCGCACCTCCGATGTCGACTACGTGTCCCTGCGCAAGTCGATGAAGATGCGTCCAGTGGATTACTTCAAGAACTTCTACGCCGACACAGCCCTATTCGGCGGCGGCCCCGCCACGGTATGCGGACTAGCCTTCTTCGGCGTCGACCACTGCCTGTTCGCCTCCGACGTCCCCTTCGAGCCCGCGCCCGGCCTCTACATCCGCGAAACCATCAAGGTCATCGAAGGCCTAGGCCTCAGCGCCGAGGACAAGGACAAGATCTTCCGCCAAAACGCGCTAAAGCTGTTCCCAGTAAAGTCGCTGTCCGCAGCGCGCTAAAGCCCGTCACTAAAGCCCTTACTGAAGCCCTCAATGAAGCCCTTAACCAAAGCCCTTAGCTGAACCGTGGAGCACGCACTCGTGCGTGCCACGTCCCCACTCGTGGGGACGCAAGGCGGTGACCAGCAAAAAGGTTCGACTTTGAAATAAGCTAAAATCGCAACTTCCCCGCGAACTCAAAGTCCCGAGGATTCCCCGCCGTAGTGATCGTTCCAAACGCCGCCGATCCGAACGACCCGTTGGGATCGTTAAGCGGCGGCGTATTGCTGACGTTGAACGCCTCGGCGCGGAACTCCAGCTTCATCCGCTCCGTCAGGCGAAACGTTTTCCCAATCATCACGTCCGCGTTCTGCAACCCGGGCCCGCGCACGGGGTTGCGCGACGCGGTTCCAATCTTGAATTGCGGCGCCGCGGTGAACGCGGCCACGTTAAACCACTCCGCCACCGACCGGCCCGCGAAGTTGTTAGGATCGGCGATCAGATTCGGCCGCTGCGTAGCGAACCCCAGGCTCGAGTTCAAGTTCGTAGCCTGCGTGACCGGTACGGCGTCGCCGGATTGAATCCGCACCAGACCCGCAATCTCCCAACCCGAGATCTTCCACCACCGCGGAATCGCATACGTCCACCCCGCCGCCAAGACCTGCGGGATGTCGCCGCTCGATACGTCTTTTTCCAGATGCCGGTTGAACGCGTCCGAAGCGCCGGTGCTATTGAGGATCGGGCCGGTAAAGATGGTCTGCGAGAAGACGCTCGATGCATCGTCGAGGAGCTTCGAGAACGTATAGGCAAAGGTGAACGTGAGCCCGCCGGACAAGCGCTTTTCCAGCTTGGTCTGGAACGCGTTGTACTTCGAGTTCCCCACGTTGTCGCGAAACATCACCACGCTGGTAAACCGCGGGTACGCCCGCAGCAACTGCTGCTCGGCGAGCGTCGTCCCTCCGAGAGACGACGACGCCGGAATCTGACCGTAGTACGGATTTGCAACCTTGGTCAGCAAAGCCGCGCCCAGCGCCAGATCTTGCGATGGCAGTTGGTTGATGTTCGCATCCGGAATCCCCAGCCGCGTGTTCTTCGAGCCCAGGTATCCGGCTTCGAAGTTCAGGTTCTTGCCAAGGGTCTTCTGCACCGTGAAATTCCATTGCTGCGAATAGCCGGACCCGTTGTCGCGCTGCACGCCAAACACGCCCTGCCCCAGCCCCGAATTGGGGTTCGGCGCGCTCACCTGCACCGTGGGGCCGGCACTCAACGGGAAGGCCGCGTTAATGTTGTCCTGCGATTGTTGCCCCACCGTCTGAACAAACGGAAACTGCGGCAGCGTGAACGGAGTCGTGATGCCGCTCTGCTCGAAATACATCAGCCCATAACCTGACCGGAGCACCAGCGAATCGCTCACTCGATACGCCAGGCCCGCGCGTGGACCGAAGTCGCAGCATTCCAGGTTGCGCGAGGTGTGCGGGAAGTCCAGGACCTGCGTATTCAAGTTAAACACGGCGCCTTGATTGTGCACTTCCGTCGACGGGAAATTCAGCGTGTAGCGCGTGCCCAGCTTCACCGTAAGCCGGTTCGACGCGCGCCACTCGTCGCCCACGAAGAACTCCGCAATGTGGGCGCGTTCCTGAATCACGTTCTTCTGAATGTCGATACTGAACGCATTCACCTGCCCCAGCAGCAGCGACGCCATCGCGTTGCCGCCGGCCGCGGTGGAACTGTTGGTGCCGGTCGTGTTAATGGTGAACGATCCCGTGGGGTTCGGAGGATTCAACACATCCAACGCCTCGCGCCGCAGATCCATCCCGGCCTTGATGGTATGGCGGCCGCGCACCAGCGACGCGGTGTCCAGGTATTCCGTCACAGAAGTGGTGAAATTCGAATTGGCGGCGGTCGTCGGTCCGATCTGCTGATACCCCGCGACGGCAAAGATCGGCAGCACCGCGGCAAACGAGTTCGCCGGAATTCCCGGAACCGTTAGACCTCCGTTTTGCAGCGATGTTTGCACCAGATCGCGGCGCGTGTAGCCAAAGCGAGCCTGATTCAACATCGACGTCGAGATGGTCCAGTCGTCTTCCGCCACCACGCCATCTCCGCGCGTGATCGCATGTCCGATGACGCCGGTAGTGAGGCTCCCGCTCCCATCCGGCAGCGGCGTCACCGGCGTGTCGTCGTCGCGCAAGTAAGAATAGCGCGCGAAGAACCGGTTGCGTTCGGCAAAATAGTGATCCACGCGGCCGTCGAACTGGTCCTGGTTGTCGGGCTCCACCGCCGTCCGAACGTAATTGTTGGCCGTCCCCGGCAGGTTCGCCAGCGGGTAATGCGCCAGCACCTGCTGCCCGACAGAATCAAAGCGCGCCAGTGGAATGGTGTTGTTTGGAAACACCTGACGCGGAGTCGTCGCAGGATCGTAAATCGCCTGTGAGAACACGCCCTGCCGCTGCGACGCCAGCGGCACCGTGCTGAACCGCGTGGTGCCGGTGCGCAACCGCGTGCCCTGCCAGTCCACGAAGTAGAACGTTTTGTTTTTCCGTATCGGACCACCCACCGCGAAGCCGTATTGATTGCGGCGGAACTCCGGCTTCGGCCCCGCGGGCGCGAAATAATTGCGCGCGTTCAGCGCCTCGTTGCGCAGGAACTCAAAGATCGTGCCGTGCAGCGCGTTGCCGCCCGATTTACCGATCACCATGACCGTGCCGCCGTTGGATCGGCCGTACTCCGGCGAATACGCGTTCAAATTGACCTTAAACTCCGCGATTCCGTCGATCACCGGATAGAACGCCACCTGCCCCGGTTCGGGCTGGAGCACGCTGATTCCGTCGTAGAGATACTCATTGGTTCTCGGGCGGCTGCCGTCGATGCGCGGCAGCAGGGAACCTCCGCCCGGCAGCGCGACACCGGGCGACAAGGCCACCAGCGGAATAAAGTTGCGCCCATCGAGAGGCAAGGTTTCCACCTTGTTCTGGTCCACGGAGAAACTCACGGCCCCCTCCGCCGTCTGCAGCAAAGGCGCGGCCGAAACCACCTCCATCGTGTTACTCGTCTCGCCCACTTGCAGCTTCACGTCCAGCGCCACCTGCTCGGCCAGCCGCAGCATGATTCCGGATTGCTGGTACTTACGGAATCCAGCGCATTCGACGGTCAACACGTACTCGCCCGCGGGCAGTCCCAGAAGGTGATATTCACCCCGGTCGTCGGTGCCGGCCTCGAAGCGAGCTCGTGTGGCCTGATCCTCGGCCTGCACCCGCGCTTTCGATACAGCCAGCCCGGAAGGATCCAGAATCATTCCGAACAACTCCGCCCGCCCAGCCTGTCCCAGGCTCGGTACGGCCGTGGCCAGAATCAACAGTAGGTAGTCCTGTTTCCATGTCATTGTCTTTTATCTTATACAGCATTGACTGACACGGATGCAAGGGCGATGGGTGGCCCCCGCCCGAGTTTACTTCTGGAGCCGCACAACTTCCAAGGTTTCCAGCATTCGCACGGAGCGCGCTCCGGCTTTGTCGTTGGGGCATACGAGCCGGAACGGACCTTGAGAACCAGTCAGGGGCTTGCCATCCCGCTTATCGGCGACCAGGATCGATTCGTTCCCGAACTCCGCGGCGATCTCGCCGATCGCAAACACCACCTGATAGCCGTCGTGCGCCTTGGCGATTACGTAGGTCGTAAGAGCCTTGCCCCGCAAGTCTCCGCCCAGTGGAGCTCCGGCGCGCTGCAGGACATCGCGCAGCAACACGCCCTCGTACTTCGCCGTCGTCCCGTCCGAGTCGGTCACAGAAACTGTTTCACGAGGCAATTTGGCGAGATCGTCGGCTTTCCATAGCAGCGGCTTGGGGACATCGCCGCTCACCGCCAGAGTCCCCGGAGTGGCTTGCTCCGCCGTCTGGCCGTACGCCATGCGCAAACAAAAGCCCAAACAAACCGCTGCCCGCGCGAACCTTGAAGCCCGCAATCTGACTTGCATAAGTGTCATTGACATACTCCTTTTAGTCCTAGGGAACCCGGTAGCCGGACGCCGCAAGCACGTCACGGCCCGCGCCTTCTCGAAGGAACGTGGCAAACCTCCGCGCAGCCGCGGCGTGCCCCGCATTGGCCAAGATGCCCAGTTCCTGCACGACCGGCGCGTGCAACGCCTCACCGACTTCGATCGACCGGCCGCCATCCCCAAGGATCAGTGATTTTGCTGTGAACACGGCATCCGCGTTGCCCGATGTGCCGTACTGGCGAGCCATGTTGATGTTCTCGGCATACACAATCTTGCTCTGCACCTGCTCCCACACGCCGCTACGTTCAAGGGCTTCCACAGCCGCCTGACCATAGGGAGCCAGTTCCGGCTTGGCCACGGCGATGACGCGCACCTCGGGCCGAGTCAGATCCTCGATTCGCGTTATCTTGGCCCGACTTCCTGGAGGAACCCACAAGGACAAGACACCCACCGCATAGGCCGCCCGCCCGCCCGAAGCCAACAGCCCCTTGTCTTCCAATTCCTTGACATGCGCGGCGTCCGCCGACAAGAACACATCGAAGGGCGCCCCATTTTCGATCTGTTGGGTAAGTTGGGCCGTCGACGCGAAGCTGTACACCGGGTGGATTCCGGTGGCCGCCTCGAACTTCTGGCCCAATACTCCCGCGACTTGCGTCAAGTTCGCCGCGGCGGCGACGGCAAGCTCGTTCCGTTCCGGAGCCCCGGGGTGTCCGGGGTTGCCGCACGCCTGAGTCAACATGGCGCCTAGCGAAAGAATCGCGAACCGGACCCAATTCAGACGTGTTAGTGTGGAAATCACAGGCGTCGTTTATCTACGACGATACCACGATGAAACAGACAGCCGTCTCCATTGAGAACAACTTGGCCAAGCGGCGGCAAGCCCGAGGCATCTCCGCGGCGCACCTGGCCCACGTGACCGGCGTTACGCGCCAGACGATTTACGCCATCGAAGCCGGCAGCTACGTGCCCAACACGACCGTGGCGCTGAAGCTGGCCCGGGCCCTCGACGTCACTGTCGAAGAACTGTTCGCTCTGTCCGAAGATCTTCCGCAACCGGAACTGCGCACGCTCCAGGCACAACTTCTTCCTGGAGCCGACGCACTTCAGCCCGGGCAGCCTCTCCAGCTCTGCCGCGTCGACAAGCACATGATGGCGTCGCCGCCTTCGCCCCTCCCCTGGTATCTTCCCGCCAGCGACGCCGTTCTGGCGGCGAAGCCGGCGCGCGCCTCGAGGAAGTCCGCGAAAGCCACGGTGCAGGTATTTCAGCCCGACGCGGAATTTCGCAATCGGATTCTCATCGCCGGCTGCGACCCGGGCATTTCCGTGCTGGCGCGGCACGTACAGGCCGCTGGAATCGAGTTGGTGCTGGCGCATAGGAACAGTTCGCGAGCCCTGGCGCTGCTACTGGACGGAGCAGTGCACGTCGCGGGCACGCACCTGCGCGATGAATCCAGCGGCGAGTCCAATCTGCCCGAAGTGGGCCGCCGCTTTCCGAAGAACTCGGTCGCCGTGGTGTCGTTCGCGGTGTGGGAAGAAGGCATCGTGACAGCCCGAGGGAATCCCAAACAGATCCACTCCGCCGCGGATTTCGCGCGTGCCGAGGTCGCCATCGTCAACCGGGAAAAAGGCGCCGGCAGCCGGCTCTTGCTGGACACGCAATTGAAACGCCTGCGGATTCCCGCCGCCGCCGTCCGCGGATACGACACGGCTGCGGAAGGCCATCTGGCGGCGGCGTGGCAGGTGTATTCCGGATCCGTCGACGCCTGTATCGCCACCCGGGCCGCCGCGCGCCGCTTCGGTCTTGGATTCCTTCCACTGTCCAGTGAACGTTACGACCTGGTGATTCGCCGCCCGCACCTGGAGCTTCCCGCCATCGAGACCCTGCTCGACGTGCTCGGCCGCGTGGGCTTCCGCCGCGAACTCGAAGGTCTCGGCGGATACGAAACCAAGGTCGCCGGCCAGCGCATGATGTAATGTGGAGCACGCACTTATGCGTGCCACGTCGGCACTCTTGCCGTCGCCTGGCAGGATTCTGGCAAACCGCCATGCGTCGCGTTGAGTCGCGACGTGGCACGCATAAGTGCGTGCTCAACACCTATGTCAGCGCCGCCCGGAGCGCTCAATCTTGTGCTTGAGTGCCTCGGCGATGGGCCCGAGATCTTCCACCGCCACGCGCATCTTACGCCGCCAGTTCGGATGCTGCCAGGTGCTCGCGGGAAGATTCTGCTGCCCCGTCTCGCCCGTCAGGTCCTCCTGATTCACGATCGCCAACGCGCACGGCGTCGCGAGTACCAACCCCAATGGATCGCCACTGAACCCGGCCGCCTCCAGGGCTTCGCTCAACCGCGCGATTTCGTGGCGCCGCGCGGCCCATTGCTCCTGATACTCCGACTCGCCGATCAGCCCGGCCGCCTTGCGCGCCTCAATGTCATGCCCTTCGAAAAACCCAGCGGCCGTCGGCAAATCGTGCGTGCTGGTGGAAACCGCCGCATGCCGCGGATACTCTCCCGGACCGCGAAAACGGCCGTCGAAATCTCTCTCGAACCACAACAACCGGTAACCGAGAATTCCCGTCTCTTCGAGTTGTCGCCGCACCTCGCCCGTTACCGTTCCCAGATCCTCGCCGATGACGATGAAGTTGCCTCGCACGCTTTCGAGCGCCAGCACGCCCAACAGGTCGCCTTCGTAATCCTGTACATAAACGCCATCGGCCGCGGTAAGAGCATCCGGAATCCAGAACAAGCGGAAGAAGCGCATCACGTGATCGATTCGCAGCGCCCCGCCATGCCGCGCGTTCCTGCGAATCGATTGTGCGAACAGATCGTAGCCGTTTTCCCGGTGCGCCTCGCGGTCCGGAGGTGGAAAACCCCAGTCCTGCCCGCTGGGCGCCAGCGCATCCGGAGGCGCTCCCACACGCGCGCCCGTCGCATAGAACGTCCGCAAGGCCCACAGGTCCGCGCCGAAACGATCGGTAGCCAGCGCCAGATCGTGATACAAGCCGATCTGCATGCCCGCGGCCAGCGCGTGCGACTGCGCTTCGGCGAGCTGGCGGTCGATCTGCCACTGCAAAAACTTGTAAAACAGAACGTCGCTCGAATGTTGCGCCGCGAATTCTTCCACCGCGGGCGCCCGCGGATCGTGATACTCCACCGGCCAATCCGGCCACACCCACACGCCCGGATGATTGCGGCGGATAGTCTCGTCGAGCGCGCAGTACACGGCGTAGTTGTGAAGCAACTCGCCTTCCTCGCGAACGTACTCCTCGAAGCCGCCAACGTGCCCGGCTTCGTGAAACCGCTCGAATGCCCGCCGCAGAGCCGCCAGCTTCGCCGCCGCGACGCGTTCGTACTCGACGAACTCGGTCGCGCGCAACGCGGCCAACTCCTCTTCCGGCTTTTCACCGCCTTCGAACCCCGGCACGCGCTCGACGTCGAGATACAGGAAATTACGATACAGCGAGCACTGCGGCAAGTACGGACTGGTGTTGTAGGGTTGTCGGTTGGCGATCGCGTGCAGCGGATTCAGCGCCACAAAGGCCGCCCCGGCGCGCGCGAACAACTCCACCACCGCGTGCAAATCCGTGAAATCTCCACAGCCCCAATTGCGCGCCGAACGCAGACCGTACAAACTCAGCGCCACGCCCGCGATTCTTCCCTCGATCGACCGCGCCCGCCGCGGACACACGATGAACCGCGCTTCGCCGAACAGTTCCAGCTCGGGCTCGCACACAAAGTACAACCGCATCTGGTGATAGCCGAGCCTTAACCCCGCCGGCAACGGCAAGCGCTTGGCGAGGAACGTCGCTCCTTCCGGCCCATCGAAACGTTCCAGCTCGTGCAGCTCCGGCAACCAGAACCAGTGGTGCTCGAGATCGCCGTTCTCCCACTGCAATTCCAACTTGATCGTTTCCCCGGCGCGCTCTTGTGGAACGTGCACGCGGATCCAGTTGGGCTGGTCCCCCGTCCCCGCTTCGCGCACGGCTTCGCGCACCACGAGGCAAGGCTCCAGCGGCCGCGACCAGCGCGCCAGCCCCCGCCAAGTCAGCGCCGTTTCGAGGGCCTCGTCGCTCGACGAGGGCAGGCCCAGCACCTCCAGCGTTTCGCGCAAGGTCTGGTCCGCGGCGGGATGCCGGCGGCCCCAGGTGTCTTCGTACTCCAGTTCGATTCCGCACGCCGCGGCGGCACGCTCCAGAGTTTGACGGCTGGGAGGCAGCGCTTCGGTGTGGGCTTGATCCGGGGCCATTTCTTAGTGTATCTACGTTAAGCCGTCCCCGTGCCGGACCTACGCGCGTGCAATAATGGTGCTCGTGGAAGACGTCAAATTCGAATTGAGCCAACCCCCGGAGTTATTCGCGCGCGTCGATACGGAGCCGGAGGCCGACCCCTACGGCGAGTCCGTGCTCACCACTACGCTCGACAAAGCCATCAACTGGGCCCGCAAGAATTCCATCTGGCCCATGAGCTTCGGCTTGGCCTGCTGCGCCATCGAAATGATGTCCATGATCGCCTCGCGTTTTGATATTTCCCGGTTTGGGGCTGAAGTGATGCGCGGTTCCCCGCGCCAAAGCGACCTGATGATCATCGCTGGACGCGTGTCTAATAAGATGGCGCCCGTCATCCGCCGCTTGTACGAGCAGATGCCCGAACCGAAGTGGGTCATCTCCATGGGCGCCTGCGCTACATCCACGGGAGTGTTCTCCAACTACGCTCTGGTGCCGGTGAATCAAGTGATCCCGGTGGACGTCTACGTTCCCGGCTGCCCGCCGCGCCCCGAGCAGTTGATTTACGCCATCACCCTGCTGCAGAAAAAAATCGAGCAGGACACCAACGTGGTGGCGAAAATCCTCAACCTCGCGTAATCCCTCGGGAGCAATCTACCTCGCGTCCGCCACCGCCTTCAGGTCGTATTTGACGCTGGAGTTCACGATCTCTTTCAGACTGTGCCAGCTCCACCGCTCCCAGAATCTCCACCACGTTTACTTCTGTGGCTTCGGAGGCCCACCTATTCCACTGCGTTGATATTTAAGGCGCCTACGAAAGGGAGGCTGCCGCCGTAGATCCTGTCAACAGCATATTCCACCTCCTTATCAATGAGTTTAAGTATAAACATCGCAATTATCAAAAACGAATGGCACTATCGCCCGTGTACGAAGCGGCGATTTATGGCCGTAAGGAAGAACAAATCGAATACCATAAGCTGCTGACGAAGGCGGTGTGGCCGTTCGGCGCTCGCCGACGAACGGATTGCTGGTGGTGTGTCCATGAATTTCAGATCTTCTCGTATGAGGTGAAAACATGACGAAAATAGAGTCAAAAAGTTTGCCGGGGCAGGACAGGAAATCTGCTTTGGCTCCGGGCCGTTGTCGCTTGCTAGTTGGATTGATGGGCTTGTCGTTGCCCAAGTGGCGTCCGCACAAACTCCTCAGGCTCAACCGTCCGTCTATCCGGCGCCGCCAGATGGCTTCAACGTGGTGGAAGCGTCGGACTCGGAGTTGGCAATCTACGGGTTCCCGGCGAGGCCACCTCTAGGATCAACAGCGTACAATACCTGGGCAAGTAGGATGGCGAACGTGAAAACGCGAGTTGCCAATCCAGTCGTGCAGACGACCAACATACAAAACACCGGCGCTATGAAGCCCTAGGCCGGTTCAGGCGCAGGCGGTAGCAGTTATAACTGGAGCGGGGTCCTTGCGAACGGTGTGGGAGGGTATTTCTTACAGAATGGTAGTTTTGTCGATGTATCGTTCCAGGTGCCCACGCTTATCCCACCGAAGACCGATCCATATTGCCAATATGGGCCTTACATGACTTCGGTATGGGGCGGGATGGACGGCTGGTATCAATTCCCCGGCGCCAATGATGTTCTGCAGGCCGGCGTCACCATAAGCACGTGTAATCCGACCTCTCAGGTGCAGTATCAGGCGTGGTACGAGTGGTGGAACTCGCAGTGCTACAATTTCGGCAACCTGCCCCCCTGCTCCATGCAGAACGTAAGTCTTACGGTTAACCCAGGAGATTGGGTGTATATCCGAGTTGCCTATTATACCTCCGGTAGCAACAATGGCAACAATGGTTACAATGGCTACGCTTTCATCTCCAACCAGACCACTGGGAAATATTATCCACCAGTCCAGTTTAATGAGGCAGCTCCCATCAATTCCACCACTCTGTACCAAGGCGCCAACGCTGAATGGATCGTGGAGCGCCCGTCGTGGAACAACGTCACTACCGATCTGGCAAACTACAGTGGCCACGCAGGACCAAGTGGGACGGAAGTGTGGTTGGCTGCTGACTATGGCACTAACTCCACTGGCGCGTGGAGTATAGGTTATGGCTCTGAGAGCACAATTAGCGTCGCGTACATGACTTGTCCGCCCTGGAACCCGATCAGCAACTGCTCGAGTTTGAAATGGGGGACTGAGCTTTCGGTCGGGGTTTACTACCCACCCAACCCAAACGGCGGGTACTACGGCGTGTTTGCGTACCCGACGGGCCCGGTTGTCCAGCAATAGAGAGGTACGCGATGGCGGACTCGGGGAATGAGCGAGCCTGTAGCAGGCCCTGCCCATGCGATGCTAGGTCTTGATGGGCATCCTCTTACATAGTCGGCTCCTGCTGCTCCTCTCGTTTGCGGTCTCCGCGGGTGCACAGGCGATCCTCACATACCAGATCGCCAACAATTACAACTTCATCCAGCCGGGCCTGCCGAATTACGGCATCGCCCAAGGGTCGATCTTCGCGCTTCAGGGAACCAGCCTGGCGGCGTCTAGGGCGTCGCAGGGGGTACCACTTCAAACCGACTTAGGAGGAACAGAAATCGCTGTAACGGTCAACGGCACCACCACAAACGCCATCCCGTACTACGTTTCGCCGCAACAGATAACTGCCATTCTTCCCTCCAAAACGCCGGTCGGGGACGGCACCGTCACAGTAACTTCCGGCGGTAAGCAGACGGCTTCCGGTCCAATTCATGTCGTTCAAAGCGCCTTCGGGCTGCTGACGCTCCCCAATTTGAACGTCTTGAACGTCGCCCAGGTACAGGACGCCAGTCAGGGCGGCAAACTATTGAGCCTGTCCAACGCGGCCAATCCCGGCGAGTTTCTTACTCTTTGGGGATCCGGGCTGGGTCCGGTTTCGGGGGATGAAACGCAGTATCAAACTCCGGGCAATCTGACTGGACCGATCGAGGTAGACATCGGCGGCGTCCCCGCGACGGTCACCTATCACGGGCGGTCGATCTACCCGGGGCTGGATCAGATAAACGTGATTGTTCCTTCCGGGATCTCGGGGTGTTCTGCGTCCCTGGTTGTCGTGGCAGGCGGGGTGCCCAGTAACGTTGCCACGGTTCCGGTGCCGTCCAGCGGACGAATCTGCTCGGACCCTGAACTGATCCCGCTGACACCGGACGAGTACCAAGGGCTGTTGAGCCTCGACAATGTAAACACAGGGTTTATCTCGCTGGTCAAGCTTACAACCGCCAACGCGGCGGCGGGTTCCACGACCAGCGATTCCGCCAACGCGGTCTTTCAAAGCTACACCAGCCAGCAGGCCACGTCCGCCGGCTTCCTGCCCCAGACATCGATCGGGAGTTGCATTACTTATATCGAGGGCGGGCCTCCTCCGTACTTCACCGCACCTGTGGAACTGAACGCCGGTCCGCAGATCAATGTGAGCGGGCCAGATGGCCTCCTCGCGTTGGTCCGCTATGCGCAGATCTATCCCGAGCCGCCTGATACGTCGCCGCCAATCATCCCCCCTACCGGCGGCACTTTCACGTTCGATAACGGCTCGGGCGGGCCGGATGTTGGCCCCTTCACAGCAAGCTTGACCGTGAACCTCGCTAACCCCTTGGTGTGGACGAACGGTTCCGCTATCACGGCGATCAACCGCGCGAGCGGCCAACAAATCACATGGACTGGTGGCATCCCCGGAAGTTACGTTTCCATTTACGGATACACGTTCGCTCACGAATACAGCCCCGCCGCAAACGGGTCTGACGTGTACACGTACCTCACCTGCAGCGCTCCGATTTCGGCCGGACAGTTCACCATCCCAGCCGCAGTGCTGGAGAGCCTGATGCCATCCGGAACGGTGCTTGGGGGAGGACTTCCGCCCGCTGGCAACGGTTATCTGTTCGTCGTCAACCAGACCGTCCAGCAATTCCAAGCCCCCGGCATGGACCTTGGCCTGATCCTTTTCGGCGCGGGAAGCGGCATTTCTGTTCCGTTCAATTAGACCATTTTCTGAGATAATATAGACCAGCTCTGGCGATCCGGCTGCAAGCAAGAGATGGCGAAGGCCTATTCTGACGATCTACGACGGAAGTTGTTGGAGGCGCATCAGCAGGGGGAAGAGAGCC
>Ga0209517_10007084_pt1 | contig 13584 bp, 13 predicted proteins | sample PeaSoiMetSII2010_FD_187695 | JGI IMG/M metagenome (GOLD analysis project Ga0209517, IMG submission 187695) | Peat soil microbial communities from Weissenstadt, Germany - SII-2010 (SPAdes) (version 2) | ecosystem: Environmental > Terrestrial > Soil > Wetlands > Peat | place: Germany...
GACCGCCGTCACCGGCCGTTTCGTCTCGCTCACCATGATCCGCGAACTGGGCCCGGTGCTCACCGGCATCATGGTGGCCGGGCGCAACGCCTCCTCGATGGCCAGCGAACTTGGGTCCATGGTGGTGACAGAGCAGATTGACGCCATGCGCGCCCTGGGCGTGGATCCCATGCGCAAACTGGTCACGCCCCGGCTGTTTTCCTGCATCGCCATGCTGTTCTTTCTCACCATCCTGGCCGACGCCTTCGGCATCACTGGCGGCGCCTTCGTCACCATCTTCATGAACCACCAGAACGGCACGCAGTACTTCTCTCAGGCATGGGAGCACCTCCGCTACCCCGACATCGTCCAGGGCCTGGTGAAGCCGCTTTTCTCCGGGTTCATCATCGCCTCAGTCGGCTGCTTCTATGGCATGAGGACCACGGGCGGCACGGAGGGCGTGGGCCGCTCTACGATTCAAGCCGTCGTCTTCTCTTCGGTGCTCATCATCTTTGCCGACTTCCTGCTCACCCAGGTGCTGCTCACGCTCTTCCCGCCCCTATGACGGAGACGCCCGCTTCCGCCCAATCCGACCCGTTGCCCGCCGGCCGAGCCTCTGCGAGGACCGCGGATTCGGCTCCGGTCGTCGTCTTTCGCAATGTTTCTATCGCCTTCGACGGCCCGCCGGTTCTCGAGGACATCAGTTTCTCGGTGGCACCGGCTGAGACGCGCATCCTGCTGGGGCCGGCCGGGGTGGGCAAGAGCGTCCTGCTCAAACTGATCAACGGCCTGTTGCGGCCCGACCACGGCAGCATCCGGCTCTTTGGCGAAGAGATCAGCACCATGCGCGAGGAGCAGATGTTCCCCCTGCGCACCCGCACCGGCATGGTCTTCCAGGAGGGCGCGCTCTTCGATTCGCTCACGGTGCGCGACAACGTGGCCTACCAGTTGATCCAGGAGCGCGTGCCCGATGAGGAGATTGACGCGCGCGTCCACCAGGCGCTGACCTTTGTGGAACTCGACAACACCTTCGGCTTCTATCCCGTCAGCCTCTCGGGCGGCATGAAGCGCCGCGTGGCCATCGCCCGCGCCCTCATCCGCCAGCCCGAGCTCATCATCTACGACTCGCCTACCGGGGGACTGGACCCCATCACTTCGACCACGATTATTGAGCTGGTGATGAAGGAGCGCGACGTCTATCGCACACCGTCCATCCTGGTCACCCATCGCATTCAGGACGCCTTCACACTTTGCACCCACCGCTTCGACTCGAAACTCGGCCGCATGGTCGTGCTGCCCAAGGGCGAGACCGACCCCAACACCACTTTCCTCATGCTGGAAGAAGGCCGGCTGATCTTCGACGGCTCGCTGCACCAACTGGTCCACACCGACAACAAGTTCGTGAGGGAGTTTCTGGATTAGGGCAGGGGTTGGGGTTAGGGATCAGATCAAGGCTGGGAGCCCGTTGCTTTCCGCAGTTTCATCGCGGAAAGGATGGGAAAGGACAGATCTCAAATTTCCTGGTCCCCTGTTCCCTGGTCCCTGTTCCCTGGTCCCTGTTCCCTCGTTCGGGCCCCATCTGCTACCCTTGCCTGTTTTGGTTTTGCCACGAAAAAGGCAGGTGCAATCATGGGATTCAAATTCCAAAACTTCGACTTTCTCCATCTCGACTCCAGCTTCTCTGAAGACGAACTCCTCGTCCGCCGCACGGCGCGCGACTTCGTCGACGACAACATCATCCCCATCATCGAGGAATGCTTCCGCGAGGAGCGTTTCCCGCGCGAACTGGTTCCCATGATGGGCGAGCTGGGCTTCTTCGGCGCCAACCTCGAGGGCTACGGCTGCGCCGGCATGTCCAACGTCGAGTACGGCCTGGTAACCCAAGAACTGGAGCGCGGCGACTCGGGGCTGCGCAGCTTTGTAAGCGTGCAGTCGGCGCTGGTCATGTATCCCATCTACACCTTTGGCTCCGACGAACAGAAGAACACCTGGCTCCCCGCCCTCGCGAGCGGCGAAAAGCTGGGCTGCTTCGGGCTGACCGAGCCCGGCTTCGGGTCGAACCCCGGCGGCATGACCACCACCGCCCGCAAATCCGGCGACGGGTACATCCTCAACGGCGAGAAGATGTGGATCACCACCGGAACCATCGCCGATCTAGCCGTCATCTGGGCCAAGGTGGAGGACGAAGAAAATCGCGTACGCGGCTTCCTGGTCGAGACCGACCGGCCCGGCTTCCGCGCCTTCGATGTCCACGGCAAGTGGAGCCTGCGCGCCTCGGTCACCAGCGGCCTCTCCTTGCAAGAGGTACACGTGCCCGCCGCCAACCTGCTCCCGAGCACCGGTGGCCTGAAGAGTCCGCTGATGTGCCTCAACCAGGCCCGCTATGGCATCAGTTGGGGCGCCATCGGTGCGGCCATGGATTGCTACAACACGGCGCTCCAGTACGCCAAGACCAGAAAGCAGTTTCACAACCAGCCCATCGCCAGCCACCAGCTCATCCAGGAGAAGCTGGTCTGGATGGCGAGCGAAATCTCAAAGGCGCAACTGCTTTCGCTGCAGGTGGGCCGCCTGAAGGATGCCGGCAAGGTGGGCCACCAGCACATCTCCATGGCCAAGCGCAACAACGTGTGGATGGCGCTGGAATGCGCGCGCATGGCCCGCGACGTGCTCGGCGCCAACGGCATCACCGAAGACTACCCCATCATGCGCCACATGATGAACCTGGAGTCGGTGAAGACCTACGAGGGCACGCACGACATCCACACGCTGATCCTCGGCCAGTACCTCACCGGGATCGCCGCGTACTGATAAGGACGCTTCTCACCAAGCATCGCGCGGCCCCTTCTGCCGGGCGAAGCGGTGAGCCAGCACCTGAGGCAACGGGCAAAACCGCGCGCGAAATCCGCTACCGCATCGCCAGCGCTGTTTACGCGACAAACCAATTCCATTGCTCTGCCGTGAGCGGGACGACGCTGAGGCGGCCAATGAGGACGAGCGGGGATTCAGCGAAGAGTGGCTCTGCCTTGATGTCGGCGAGGGTTTTGGGATGCTTCAGGCGCTTGCCCGCCTTCACGCGAACGGCGGGAACCTTCGGATCGGAGGGGTCAACACTTAATACCGTACCTGTGCCGACGGCAGTGCGCTCGTCGCCCGTGTGGTAGAAGATCCACTTTGTGCCGGCTCTCATTTCGCGCAGGTGCTTGACTGCGGTGGGATTGGTGACTCCATCCCAGATGGTCTCCTGGTCGCGGAGGAAATCATCAAAGGAGTAAACGTCGGGCTCGGTTTTGAACAAGAAGTAGGCCATGCGGATTCCATGGTAAGCCAAAGGCAGCGGATTAGGAAATGAAAAACCGCTGCCTTCCGGTTGCCGCACAGACAGTCAGTTGTGGTGCTCGCCTGAACAGCACGAGCCGGCTACTTTCGCAGGTTCCACGTAAGTCTGTGTCGGATCGACAAAGTAACCCTCGCTGTACTTGTCGTGGTGACGAACCCAGGCCATGGTATGGGCCAGCCCCTCTTCGTCGCGGCCCTTCGGCGCCATGTCGAGGAAGTTATACGCACCAACCAGAATGTCGAGGCCGCGCGCATAACTCGAGTAAGTGTGAAAGATTTGGCCGCCGGCGTCCTTGTAGAACACGCTAAGCCCGGGACCCTCCTCGCTGGGAAACGCGACCTCGCCGTAGTTATAGTTGACCTTGCCCGAGGCTCGTTCTTCCGCGGTGAACGACACATGATAGTCGTAGTTGAAATCGCTGCCGAAGGACGAGACCCAGTGGAACTGCCAGCCCATGCGCTTCTTGAAGGCTTCAATCTCCGCGATGGGCGCGCGCGAAACCACTGCGAGGGTCACGTCGCGGTTGGCCAGGTGAATGGCGGGACCGTCGAAATGATCGGCCAGGTACGAGCAGCTCGGACATCCCGCGCTCCATCCCGGACCGAGCATGAAGTGGTAGACGATCAGCTGGCTGCGCCCATCGAAGAGGCCGGCCAGCGATTCTTTCCCGCGCGGCCCGTCGAAGACATACGGCTTCTCGACCTTCTCCCACGGTAGTTGGCGGCGCTGCCGGCTGATCTCATCGCGAAAACGGGTAAACTCCTTCTCCTTGGCCAGAAATTCCTTGCGCGCGGCAAGCCACTCGGCTTGCGAAACAACTTTTGGGTGTGCGAGCTCTGTCATGCTGCTAGCCATGGTGATCCTCCTTGGATGGGGTCGTTGTGGGGATGTTGTTCGCGGCCCTGCCGGTTGAGGCTTTCCTGAGTACGAGTGCAGTTAGCCCGCCGGTTGAAACGACACTCGCGGCAATCCAGGCCGCGGTTGCCAGACACACTGGACACATAGATAGAGACCTCCCTCTTCTGCGCGTTCCTGTTGGTTGCACTCTTGTTTTTGCCGGCTATCGCGACTCTGCGTTCTTGCGGATACCGTCCAGAATCGCAGCCCAGCCCTTGCCCACGCCGTCCCTGTGATCGTCCTGAATGAATCCAAGCGCCGTGTGCCGGAAAGCAATAGATGTTCCGCCGTCCGCCTCGGCCAGCCGATACTGCACGTTAGACACAAAGGGATAAGACGCGAACAAGGGGCCGGTGATCTCCAGCAGCGTGGGGCGCTTGATGGCCTGCACATGGCCCCACAGATGTCCGTTGTTGTCGCCCAGGTCGCGGTACCATCGCCCACCCGGCCATGGCTCGATCTTCATCGAGAGGGACTTGCCGTCGTGGGTCTCGGCCAGCGGGCCCATTTGTTCGAGCAACGCGTCAAAGGTTACCTGCAAAGTCGCGTTGACATGCATCTCCAGGGTAATGTTCAAAGTCAGATTCTCAATGCTCTGCGGTGCCTGGATCATGGCTTCTCCTTGTCGTTGGTTGTTGGAGGACGAAGGGGTGCGGAGCCCTCATTCAGTTGTCTCATCTTCTCTTCGGCTCGCCTCTTCACACCGAGCAACTGGTGTTGCCAATAGCGCTCAAACGTGCTCGCCCACTCGTGCAGGGGGCGGATGGCCTCGGCGTTGGTTCGGTAGAATTTGTGGCGCCCGTCGCAGCGCACCCGCACCAGGCCAACGCTGCGCAGCACGCGCAGATGCTTCGACACGGAGGGCTGGTCAATGCTCAGGGACACCACAATGTCTCCCACGGGGCGCTCCTCAACGGCAAGGTAGCTCAGGATCTCCCGCCTGCGGGGCTCGGCAACTGCGTTGAAGGCGTCGGAGGTGGTGGCGGCTCGCGGCATGTTTGGAAATTACATTCTTATATGGGAATATGTCAAGCCCATACATACGATTTTGGAGATTTTTCGGTCAATCATCTGGACAATCCGGGAAAATGGCGGGAACAGTATCAGAGAAGCGAAGCAAGGGAAGCAGCGCCAGCACGCTGATCACGATGACTGTCATTCTGGCGCGCCTGAAATCGCGGTCGTCGGCGCGCAGCGAGTGGAACCTGATCCACCAGCGAATCGCCATGAATGGAACCGCGAAGGTGAGAAAGTAGTAGCCGCAAACGCCGAGCAGGGTCAGGAACGGAATAAACATCACGCCGAGAAAAACGAGCAATGAGATCGCCATCGTTGTCAAAAAGCTGGCGTCGCTGCATGCCTGGTTCACCCTCGACATCTTTTCCGCGGCCGCTTGAGCCGCGGCCGGGTCGATGGACGCAGAACAGAAGCGGCATTTTGTCGCCGAGGCGTCAATGGTCTGCTTGCACACCGAGCACTCGAAAATCCCCGCATTGCTGCTCGACGAGGTGAGGCTCAGATTGCTCGCCACTTCGGATTCGTCCTTTCGGTCTCGGGCATAGAGCGCCGCTATTCCTTATCGTCTGCCAGCCACCTTTTCGTGTTGAGCAATTGCCGGTTGTCCAGCGCCCAAACTTTATTGGTCAGCTCGTTGGGGCCCTTGCCTTCGCGCGCGGACTTGTCGAACTCCGCACTGACAGCCTGCATCTTCGCATCCAGGTCGTCGATGAAGTTCAACATGATGGCCTCGGGAATCATGGGCAGCTTGGGCGAGCCGAACTCCAGCTTGCCGTGATGGGAGAGGATCATGTGCAGGACCAGCGTCTTGAGCTTGGGCGGGAAGTTGGGCAGGCTGTCGATGGTGCGCTCCGCCAATGCCGCGCCAATCTGGATGTGCCCCAGCAGCACGCCTTCGAGGGTGTACTCGAAGCCGATCTCCCAGCTCAGCTCGCGCACCTTGCCGATGTCGTGCAAAATCACGCCGGTCAACAGCAGGTCGCGGTCGATGAGCGGGTAGTGCGGGCAGACGCGGTCGGCCAGCGTGCACAGGCTGACCACGTGCTCCAGCAGGCCTCCGAGCCACGCGTGATGGAGTTGCTTGGCCGCGGGCGCCTCGCGGTAAGCCTCGGCGAGGGCCGGGTCGGCGAGCATGGTGCTCACCAGCAGCTTCATGTCGGGATTGGCCATGCTGTCGACAAACCCGAGAAGCTGGCGCCACAAGGCGGCCACGTCGTAGGTGGTCGAGGGCAGCATGTCGGCCTTGTCCACCTCGCCCGCCTGTGCCAGGCGCAACTGGTCGATCTTCATCTGCAGCCGGTCGTCGAAGCGCGAGGCGCTGCCGCGCGCCTTCACAATGTCACCGCGGTCGAAGGTCTTGGCAATGCGCGGGTCGCCGGGCTCCCACACACGCCCTTCCAGTTGGCCCGTCTTGTCGCCCAGAATCAGATTCAGATAAGGCTTGTTGGTCTTGGTTGTGCGCTGTTGTTTGGCCAGAACAATGAAGAATCCGTCGAAGAGTTTGCCCTCGTCGAAGTTGGCCAGATCGGCAATGTAGATGTCTTTCATAAGGTTCAACGCTGCTGTGGCCAAAGAGACTCTGAGGGCCACTCGCCATGCGGCTCAAGCATACCATGGCTGCCAACGCAATCGGCCCATGGAGGCCGCCGCGCGAAGACGGCAAAGGGGCTGACGCGCGCGCCGCGGAAGACCGTCACAAAAGAGCTGAGGACCGTGGCAAGAGTGCGGGCTTTGCCGATCGGCCGCGCCTACTTCGAGAGCTCTGCAATCTGCACATGGTAGGGGCTCAGCAAATCGCCCGTCGAGTACCCGACCGCTGCCAGGGCGATCCGGTAGTTGACTTGCGTCTGCAGCAGAGTCATTTCAGCCTGCGCCAGCCTTGTTTGCGCATCGAGCACAAAGAAGTTTGTCTCCGCGCCGAGCTCGAATTTGCGCTGCTCCGAGGCAAGCGATTTTTGCGCCAGCTCGAACGAAGCTGTGCCCGCCGCCAGAGCCTGCTTGGCTTCTTCAAGCTGATGCACAGCATCGCGCACTTCGCGCGTAATCTGCTCGCGAATCTGGCCCCCGCTATAGAGGTCGCGCGTGCGCGACACAAGCGCGTTTCCCAGGGCTGACTGGCCGCCTCGATTCCTCACTGGAAGTGTCAGCGAAAGCGTTCCGCCATACCCTGGATAGCCAAACCCGAAGAGCTGACTCATCGACGTGCCAAACCCGCCGGGCGCAACGAACTGCCCGGTGGCGAGGTTATATTCATTGCCTCCCAGCCCGCTGCTCTGGTAGAAGCCGCTGAGTGAGAGATTGGGCTCGAGCTGATTGTGCGCCAGGCGAATGCTGGTTTCATCGTTGGCCAGCGAGTCCTTGATTGCATCCAGTTCCGGCCGCTGGCTGAGCGCCTGCGCAAGAGCGGTCTCTGTGTCGATATTTTCGAGCTCGCCCGTGGGTTGGGGTTTTTCTGTCAACTCCAATTCCATTGCGTGCAACTGCGGATCGCGATCCGCGCCGATGGTCAGGCGCAGCGCCTCCTCTGCCTGCGTGAGCGCGTACCCGGCCTGGATCACCCCAACCTTGCGCGCCGCAACTTCCGATTGCGAGCGATAGATGTCCAGTGGCGGCAACGCGCCCAGTTCCAGCGAGCGCCTGTCGCGCTCATAACTGGCCTCGGCCAGCTTGAGTGACTTCTCCTGCACATCCAGTGCACCCCGCGCCTGCACCGCAGTCCAATACTGCCCCACGACCTGGAGAATGGCGGCGCTCACCTCGGCCTCAAAGGTCGATCGCGACTGCTCGAGTGAACGCCGTGCAATCTTGACAAATGCCGTGTTGGCAAAGCGCCCCGCGCCGCGCAGCAACGGCTGCGTAAATGTGAAACTCAGCATCGAGCTGTAATACGGATTGAAGTAATAGTAAGAGTTATTCACCGAAAACTTGTTGCTCGATAGGCTGGCAACAATGCTGGTCCCCGGAGTGAAGGTTTGCGAATAACTCACCTGCCCGGCCTGACTTAGTGAGTTGAGTGTTGCGTTCCCCGACGCTCCCACGCCCTGGAGCTGGCTATAAGTTGGAGAAGAAGATCGATTGATGTTCAGGCTGCTCTGGATGATCGGGTCGAACGGCTGAAACTGGCCCAGCAAGGCGAACTTCTGCGCTTCAATCTGCGTTTCCTCAATCTGCACGTTGCTCGAGTTCTCCAGAGTCAGCAGAACTGCGTCCCTCAGGCCGAGGCTCAGCTTGCCATCCTGCACGTAGCCGTTGAGGTGCTGCGGCGGCGGCAACTTGTCGGCGCGGACGCGCGCGGTGAGCATGCCGCGATAACTCTCGGAAGACTGCGCCCGCACGGGCAAAACCGCGGCTAGCGTCAAGAGCAGCACAAAGGCAAAGCGAAACAACCTCATCCCAGGACTCCATCCATGTGCGCAGGAATTCTGCAGCGATAAGCAAAGGAATATTCGGCGGGCCGCTCGCAGCCAGGCGCGCAGGTCTCACTCATAACGAATGGCCTCCACCGGATCAAGCCGCGCCGCCTTGGTGGCCGGATAGATTCCAAAGACCAGCCCAACGGAAATGGAAACAAGAAAGGCCAGCGCGATGGAACTGAAGGTCACAATGGTCGACCATCCGGCCAGCCACGCGATCAATCGCGAGATGAAAAACCCGAAGACCACGCCGATGGTCCCGCCGGCGAACGAGATCATGGTGGCCTCCACCACGAACTGCCGCACAATGTCCGACTGCCGGGCCCCGACAGCGCGGCGCAGGCCAATCTCGCGTGTGCGCTCCAGAATGCTGGCCAGCATGATGTTCATGATGCCGATGCCGCCCACCAGTAAAGAGATGGAAGCGATGGCAACCATCACGGTATTGAACAACTGCTCGGTGCGCTTCTGCTCGGCCAGCAGTTCGGCAGGTACCACGATGCTGAAGTCGTCCGCGCCGTGGTGCGATGAATCCAGAATGGCCCTCACCACCTGTGCAGATTCCGATATGTTGGCGCTATCGGCGAGATTGAGATAGATTCCATCTATCTCATCGCGCACATCGCTGTAACTGTCTTCAAGCCTGAGGAAAGCCGATTGCAGTGGAATATAGATGTTGTTGTTCACATCCACGCTGGCCGAGCCTGAGCTATCGCCCTGCGCGCTAAGTTGCGGGCTGACCACGCCGATGACGCGAAACCATTGCTCGTTGACCTTGACATACTGGCCCAGCGGGTTCGCGGAGCCGAACAAGCTCCACTTGGCCGCTGCGCCCAGCACGCATACCGGCGCGCCTCGGTCATCGTCTCCCTGGTCGAAGAACCTTCCGCTGAGCAAGTGCAGTCCGGCAATCCGCTGATAGGTGGGATCGACGCCCATAACGGTGGGTATATCCTGCTGCGCTTTGGGAATGATCTTGGAAGGAGTCAGACGCTTGCGGGGAGTTGAGGCCATAACACCGTCGAGGTCGTCGCGGATAACTCGATAGTCCTGCAAGGTAAGTCCGGGAGATATCTTGCGCACCTTTTGATGTGCCTGCCACTCCACGGTCTCCTTGGCCTCGACGATAAGGTTGTGCACGCCCATCTGCTCAATCAGCGCCATCACCTTCTGACGCGCACCCGCGCCGATCGACAGCATGGCCACCACCGCAGCCACGCCGAAGATCATGCCCAGCATCGTCAGCAGCGAACGCATGCCATGAACCAGGAGGTTCTGCACGCCCAACTGCACGTCTCGCGCCCACTGCTGATAGCCGAGCAGGAGCCGCTCCGGCACCAGCGAATCCATCACGGCCATCAGGGTGCCCCTTCCGTGCTGCCGCTTGCGGAGTTTGTGCTGCTGCTCTTGTGGAGAGCGGTTGGATCGACCAGCGCAACCCTGCTGCCTTCTTCCAGTCCGTCGATCGCCGCGCGGCTTTCGTTCTCGCTCTCGATCTTAACTTCGCGCTGTTCGTAGCCATTGCCCTTCTTGACATAGGCGATGCGCTTGCCATCCTTGAGGAACAACGCCTGCCGCGGCAGATAGAGCACGTTCTTCCTGCTGCCTCCAAGAAAGACAATCTGGGTCGTGAATCCGGAGCGCAGGCGTGGATCCGTATCGGCCATTGCAATCGACACTTCGAAGGTGCCGTTGGTGTTGGACGAAAAGAATTGCCGTTGCGACATTCCGCCCACGCTCTTCACGGTCCCGTGAAAGACATGGCCCGGCAGCGCGTCGAAGACAACGGTAACAGGCTGCCCCGGCTGGACATTGCTGCGAACCGCCTCGCCGATCTTGGAGGTCAGATCCAGGCCCTGGGGGTCAACGACCTGCGCAATCGAGCTGCCTGGCTGCACCTGGTCGCCCTCATGGTAGTCGGGCAACGTCATCCCGGTAAAAAAGAAGCCCCCCGATGCATTCTCATTCTTCTGAATCGAAACCAAGCCATCCATGGGCGCGGTAACTCGCATCTTATCCAGGTTCTGCTGCGCCTGGTCCATGGCTAACTTGGCCTTGTTATATTTCTCCTGCGCAAGATAAGTCGCGGCCTGCCCTGACGCCTTGTGCGATTCAATGTCCTTCTCCTGCTCCGCCAATACCCGCCTGGCCTGTTCGAGAGCGAGCTGATTCTTGTCGGCGTCGATCTTGCTGACGAGCTCGTTTTTCTGAACGTCCAGCTCCGCCCTGCGCACGGCGAAGCGATCTTTCAGAAGCACAACCTTGTCTACAGCGGCAAGCACCACGGCATCCGCCTTGGCCTTGGTGATCTCCTGCTCGGCCTGCAGCAGCTCGGAGTGGTTCTGCTCCAGTTTGTAATGCTGCTCGCTGGGATCGAATTCGAAGACAACGTCGCCCTTCTTGACCAACTGGCCGGTGCGGACCAGGTGAGTAATCTGCAGCGCATCTCCGCCCACGGCCGGAGCCGCGAGCATGATGGAGTGGCTTGCGCGCAGTTCGCCAGTGGCGTGCACCTCGAGATCGATCTCGCCACGCTTCACCTCGGCCAGGGGAATCTCATCGCCCTTCACGGGCAGGCGCACCCGGCTGGCGGCCACAACCGCGCCGATCCCCGCAGCCAGCAAAGTGCCCACGATGGCCCAGGTGAGAATGCGATGCCGTCGTATGCGCGCCATCTCACTCCTTCCCCATCGGGTCTTTGAGCGCTACCAGGTCGCCCGGCTTCAAACCACTCGACACAAGAATGCGGTCGCGGCTTCTGCGTTCAATTTGAATGACCCGCTCCTGAAACGAAGAGCCATTCCACACATAGGCCACGGTCTCTCCCGATTTCAGGAACGAGGCCTGCGCGGGAATGGTGATGGCATCGGGCACTCGATCGACGATGACCGTGATTTGCACCGTCATTCCCGGCTTCAGCCGCGGGTCAGCCTGATCGATAGCGATCTCAAGATCGAAGTTGCGGGGGATGGGCCAGCCCGCGGAAAAGTCGGAGCTGGCAATGGTGCCGATGCGTTCAATCTTGCCCGTGAACTGCCTGTCGGCTATCGCGTCCAGCTGGAGCGTTGCCGGTTGCAACAAGGCCAAGCGGCCACGCTCGGTCTCATCCACCCGCGCCGCGATGCGCAGCGAAGCCACATCGGGGAGCTCGGCGATGGGCGAGCCAGGCCATGCCCGCTCGCCCGCCTTGAAGGGGGCTTCTCCGCCGTTGTGCCAGATCGATAAAAGACTGATCGTTCCATCCGCCGGCGCCTTCAACGTCATGGAAGCCAATGCGGTCTCGGCGCGCTGCGCGTCAAACTCCGCTTTGCGGCTGGCGTGCTTCTTGTCCTCAATGGTGGCCTGATCGACTGCTGTGTCCGACTTCAGCTTTTCCTCCTCCTCGCGCAGCGCCTGCTCCGCATCGGCAACCTTCAGGTTGGCTTCAGCCCCTTCGATTCTGGAGACGACCTCTCCCTTGCTGGCGTCGAGTTTCGCCACCTCCACGTTGTATTTCGCTTTCATCACCGCGGTGGTGTCTACTTCTTCGTTGAGGCGCGCCTGGGCCCGCGCCTGCTCGATCTCCGCTTGCGCGGACTTCAACACCGACTGATCCTGCGCCAGGTCCTGCTGTGTCTTCGAGGGATCGAACTCGACCACAACGTCCCCCTGCTTCACCTGGGCCCCGTCTGTGGCGATCTTCAATATCTGCAGGTCGCCGGCGTTGGCTGGCGCTGCGATGGTGACGGATTTCATGGCCTTCAACTGCCCGCGAAACTCGAGCGCATCCAGGAACTCCCCGCGCTTGACCTGGAACGTGGGAACCGCAGGCGCCTTGCCGGAGTAATGGACCAATCCGAAGACAGCCGCGCTGACCGCGGCGAGCGCAAAGACAATCAGCAGCGCTCTGCGCTTCCTCCCGAACTCCACCAGAGCCTGAATCATCGCGATGCACCCCCGGCGCTGTCGGAACCAGCGGGTTCGACGTCAACCGCGGCGGAAAGATCGGGCATCAGTCTGGGATCGTGGCCCGTGATGGAGAACGTTGCGGAGAAGTGGCGGAGCTTGGAGGAAAAGTCGCCCGGCGTTCCCATGGGATCGATCGATTCCAGTTGGCCCTCGAACACCAGGTCGGAATATGCGTCCAGATGCACCACGGCCTTCTGTCCCAGCCGCAATCCAAGCAGATCCTCCTGGTTGACCGGCACACGAACCTCCATGATGGCGGGGTCCACCACCTGCAGGAAAGGAACGCCCGGCCGCACTTGGTCGCCCTCCTGCACTTCGCCCATGTTGCCCTGTTTCCAAATGGTGTTCAGCACAACGATTCCGTCAATGGGCGAGTGAATCTGCATCAGGGCAGAGTTGGCCTGGGCATGCACCATGGTTTCGCGCGTGCGGTCGCGCTGAATTTCGAGAATGCGAATCGAGGCCTGCGCGGCCTTGCGCTTCAGATCGAAGGTTTCCTTCAACTGCGCCAGCGTGGCCTGCGCTTCGTCCAGGTCTTCCTGCGCTTTCTCCGCATCGATGCGGGAGAGCAGTTCAACCTTTTCCATCTCGAGCTTCGCCTTGGCCAGACTGTCTTCGGCCTGCTTGATCTCGGTCTCGTCCTTGGCTCGTGCGGCCGCTTCCTTTGCCTGCTCCTCGATAACCTTTTCATTTTCGTCGTCGCTCTGGGCCTGTTTGTCGACAAAATCGCGCAACTGCGCCTGGCGGTCGAACTCCACCAGCAGGTCTCCCTGCTTCACGCGGGTTCCGCTGGGGATGAGTTTGGTAATGGTGAGTGTGCCCACCTGCTGGCCGGCAAGAAGAGGCGCCTGAATCGATCGCGCCTCGACGGCCGCCGTCATGCCCTTGAGGCGCAGAGTTTGCGAATCGCCGGCGCGCGCCGCAGAGGATTGGGAAGCCGCGCCGCCGCCGGGAGCCCCGGCTCTTCCGCGCCAATGAAGAATTGCGAATGTG
>Ga0209517_10007085_pt1 | contig 13583 bp, 10 predicted proteins | sample PeaSoiMetSII2010_FD_187695 | JGI IMG/M metagenome (GOLD analysis project Ga0209517, IMG submission 187695) | Peat soil microbial communities from Weissenstadt, Germany - SII-2010 (SPAdes) (version 2) | ecosystem: Environmental > Terrestrial > Soil > Wetlands > Peat | place: Germany...
GGACGCATTGGACGGCGTGACGCCGTTGTTAGCCGTATAGCCTCCCACGGAAATGGTGAGCGTGTCGGCAGTCGGCCCGGCGATGGTGATGCTACCCGCGGTGGTCGCGCCATAGAGATAGGCGCCCGTGCCCGCGGTGGTCGTGACGGCGCCTGCGGTTGTGATTTGGTAGGTGCTGGCGTTGCTTGCCGTGACCGTGCCGAAATTGATGTCCGAGGTTTTAGTCAGCGTCAGCGGCGTGTCGAACGCTATGTTCGCCGTTACGGACTGCGTCGCAGACCACGCCTGCCCGATTCCCAGCAATCCGGCGACACCGATGGCGATTACCGTAAGAGGCTTGTTGATACGCATGAGAAAACTCCCTTTGTCCTCACAGAGCATGATTGGATAAGTGACGTGCGGCCTGCACGTGTTTCTGGGCTTATGGTTGTATCTCTTAACTGTAAAGAGAAACGTTTAAACACCTATTAACGTATTTATTAAGTAGTTAGTAACTTCTTTGCAGAAGAACGAAGTGAGAGCAGCCCGCGCGGGGCCGTTCGCGCGGTGGTACAGGCCGTCTTTGTCGCGCCACTCCTTGTCGGCGTCCGGCGTGAGGAACACGATGGGAGCAGCGCCGTTGGCCTTGTTTGGCATGGCAAATTCATCTCCGCACTGTCAAGGGCGCGGGGTATGCGTGCATTTCAGCTTGACGGCACGGGCGGTTCTCTCTTCGATAAGGACGTCTTAGAATCCGTTAAAAACGTTCATGAAGGAGTGCAGAGTTTTCTGAGCATGAGACGGATGTTCGAACGGCGTTTCTTTTTTGGAACGTGTTTCCCAGTGGATGGGTTGGACTCTGGGCAGATCACGTCTTTTCCGGCCACTTCATTGATCAGGTGATATCGGCCAAGAGGATGTGATCCGTCTGGAATCAGTGAAAGATTGGCGTTTCTTCCGAAATGCGGCGATGCACCAAAAACAGCACTTTTAACAAGGATTATACCCCGTTTTATGATTCTTGCGTAGTATCGAAACACGTAGTAGACAGCCTCCAGGAGAATCAGGCACGCTGGTAGATAAGAGGGTTTGGGATAGTGGCGAACTCACTCAAAAACGGCAGCAAGGACGGCAAGGAACATGTCTCTGACAGGGATGCGTTCGATACATTGTCGTTGTCCATGATCTCCTTGTCGAGCGAGTCACTTAAGGCTGCACGGCTTGTTAAGAATTCCCACATGGAGACGATGGTGGAGCTGCACAACGACCCGGTTTCGGGAAGCCTGCAGATCCGGCCACAAGACGTTGCCGCCAGTTTTCCCGGCAGCAACGACGACCAAGCGATTATCAGCAAGCTGGCGAGGCTGAATAGTTACGATGTCTATTCCCTACGCAACAGTCTCAAGCAGCTAGGCATCGACGTGGATACAAGGGCTCTCGAATTGTCCGACGCGATGAAGAGGAGGCTGGATCAGTATTCGGTTGAATTTACCCGTCCGCTGGTCCGGAATATTTTCGGCGACGGCAACGACGATATGAACAACAACGAAGGGCTGCTCAGGATTTTCCGCGACCCGGATGTCGCTCGCGTACGGTCGAGGCTGAAACTCATGGCGGAAAAAACGGGCATTCCGGTTGAGGAAATACCCGCCTTCCTGCGGAACTACAGCGATCTATTCCTTTCCGTCGCCTATTACCGGTACACCTTCGAAAGCTTGGCGCCGGACATCGGCCGCTTCTTGTCCTGGCTGGAGGAATTGAAGACTCAGCGTGAAGTTATCGCATCGCCCTTGGCGGTGGCAAGCTGCAAGAAAGCGGAGGAATCCGTGAAGTTCCTTTCTACTTCCATAGGCGATCGCCTAGCCCTCTTCAATGCGGGGTTCGAATTGTTCTGGAGCGATATGAACAGAAAGTCCTTTGAACGGCTGCGGCGGAAGATCGAGGATAACCATGTCGGCATGGGAGCGGCGATGTGCGGTCTTTTGGTTAAGATGCGCGCGTGGTCGAACGCCTTTCCTAACAACAGCGGCGTGCCCTCCATGCGCTTAAAATACCTGCTGGTGATGCTGCCCGGCCTTGAACGCTTGATGGTCATGGAAAACGACGCGCGGCTGATGGCGGCGAACATTTGAAAGGCCTCGCGGATGGCGCTACCGCGGGGGTGTCGTTAATGACAACTATGGGGCCGGGGTGGTTAAGGAAGAGTTTACTGGTCCCCTGCTTTGTAAAGCGGTTCTGTTGTTATGTCAAATAAAATATGGAGAGCCTGGCTATTTCAAAGCATACTGAAGTCTCTGTGTGTGGAGTCCAGAGGGCGCCCGGCGCGTAAAGCCGCGTGCGCTTCTTGGCCTTTTACGGCAGTCCCCTTTCCGATGACTCACGGGATAAAGGGGGTTCTTCAGCGGCCAGGGTTCGGCGTCAAGGGCGCGCCGGGGTTGCGCGTTCATCGTGACCCTTGAAGAACGGGCACGGGCCGGGTACGCTCGACAAAGGCGGAAAGGGGCAGCCGTTACTCGCGGATTTCGCGCTGCCAATGCTTACGACGCATTTGCAGAAACATCCAAAACTAAAGAAGGCTGCCGAAGCAGCCTTCTTCTGTTTCGTCGCGGTCGATTAGTGATTCGGATCGTGACCGGACTTACGCTCTGTGATGGTGGAAGTGCTCATGATGGTCTTCCCGGCGGTCATGGTGGATCTGTTCGCGGTCGTGGTGAATCTGGCGATCATCGTGGTGAATTTGGTGCTCATCCTGATGAATCTGGCTTCTGTCCTGGTTGATCTCCTGCTGCGCCGCTTCCGCGCCGGCTTTGTTGCCGGTCTTCCAGTCCTGCCGCTCAATCGCGCGCTCTGAGTTAATTTGCGAACGATCGCCATTGATCTGCGACTGATCTCCGTGTATCTGAGCGCGGTCACCACGTATCTGGGCGCGATCTTGGTTGATCTGTTGCTGGTTCGGCGGGACAGTGCTTGGCGGCGTATCGGTTTGTTGGGTAGTGGTAGTGGCCTGTGTGAAGGCAAGGCCCGGCACCAGAACAGCCACCGCTAAAAGGGTGATGAAAGTCTTTTTCATAGGTAGTCTCCTTGGGGTTGGAAAACAATGCGAAGAAACAGGATTAGAGAATAGCCGAGATGTAGTAGGTAGTTTCTAACCGGAACATTAATTATTTCCCATGCGGGAAAGCGTAAAAGAGTCTACGTGCTCGGCGTCATCGGAAAGGTTCTCGGGTGGGCTTCACAAATGAGCGTATATTCAAGGGATTAAGCTGCCTTCCAGCAGGCCTGATCCAAAACGCGCCTATTCGCCGCGTTCTCGCATACAGGCCTCCAGAGCCTCACGATTAGAGGCCGCCTGAATGCAGGACTGTTTCTGCTCCGCCTCGGTAAGACGCTGCTTTACTTTTGCAATATGTTCGGCGATGTGTCTTTCAAGTTCGGCCTTATGTTCCTCGAATCTCTGCTCGTGGTCGCCTTCCCCTCCTTGGCCTCCGTTCCCGGTCGCAGTGGCAGGTGTCGTACCGGCAGCCGTCGCCACAGTTGTCGGGCCTACGGCGATCACCGCCGCGGATGCGCAGAGAAGTGCGATAAAGAGAAGGTTCTTCATGGTACATTCCTTTCCGCAAAAGTAGATCGTGAGCGGCATGACCCCTTTAAGCACTGAAACCCGGACGCCGCCGAGAACACAAGGGTTAACTGGCCCGCCTATAAGGTCCATTCTCGCCGCTCCGCCATTGTCAGAAGCTTACCGCCGGATTACATTTCGATAATCAGGTTAAGGAGCGGTAAATTAGGCTGACATCGCGTTGTGGTCATTAGATTTTCCCGCTTACAGCATCTCCCGTGCGGTTCCTCTCTGGCGAGTGTTCGCGATGCAAGTCCCTCCCCTTCTCTTTGCAGGCCCACATTCTACGTTTCCTTGACCTAACGACAAGGCTTGCGGAAAATAGCCGTTTCTAGCGGCTCAGAAACTTTTTTAGATTCAGCCATTCCAAGACCTCGGCAACATGAGCACGAACAGCAGTCTCGTCTACGGGCTTCACAATATAGGACGTGGCTCCCGTCCGCAGCGCCTCGATAAGATAACGGCTTTCTGATTCTCCTGAAAACATGACGAAGGCCGTGTCGTCGTAGTTTTTGTCGACGCGATATTTCCGCAGAATCTCAAGACCCGTTTTGTTTGGCAAATTCCAATCAAGGAAGACAACGTCGTAACGCATCGTTGCAGTCAGATCTGCGGCTTGGAGTCCATCCGATGCCTCGTCTACATGCTGACATCCAATTTTTGTTAGTAGCTTCTTCAAGAGTGTTCTGTCGGGGCGCAGGTCGTCAACGACAAGAACTTTCAAATCTGCGAGTCTCTTCATTGCAAGCCTGTAATTTCTCACATCTACCATGAGCAAAACGAACATTAGAGAAATCTGGCTATTCCGTCAAATGAAAAGTGCACGGAGGGCCGAAATCCTCGGCCTCGGTGCGTTGAATGCTTGCCGGAATTAACTTCCCGCCGCACTGCGGCTCCGGAGGTCGTTCACTCGAGTGTGATTGAAAATCGGCTCGTCCCCTTCTGGATGTCTTCGCGGTTTCTGATAATTATTCGCGGGGGACAGTTCTATTCTCCTTCTCTTGCAGGCCTCGTCCACACGTACTTTCATCGTTCAACCTAGCATCGGTTCGGCTGGCATGCGGCGGTTTGTGCCGTGTTCATCTTGACCCTTGCCGGCGCGGACGGCCGCATTACGCTGGTGAGCGAGGAAAAGGGAGCAGCCGTTCTTGTCGATCCGCGGCGTTGCGCGCTCCGGAGGTCGTTCTCGAGAGTGCTGGAAAATCGATTTGAAGCGCGGACTGCCGCGTAAGCCGGGCGTTAAGGGAATGTTCACAGTTCGCGGCTATGCTGGTCTGATAGCCACTGAGCGCAAAGTGTAGGGCGGGGGCACGGGGGATTGCGGAGAAATTGGGGCCGCCGGGACGACCGTGGCGGCGGCGTCAAGAACAGCGCGGGTGGGAGAGGGCTGTGCGGAGATTTCGTGTTCGTGAGGCGACCCCAGATTGAAATCCGGTCACCCCGTCCGGCGTGAAAACTCCCGGCAAAAGGAGACCATACATCAGGGAGAAACTACTTATGGAAGGACCTGGCACTGGGCCGAGATTGAGCATTGTGTGCGGGTTGCCGGGTTCGGGTAAGACTACACTTGCCAAGGTGCTTGAAAGCAGGCTCCGGGCGGTTCGTTTTTCTCCCGACGAGTGGATGGATGCTCTTTCACTAAACCTCTACGATGAAGAAAGGCGCGGTAAGGTCGAGGCGCTGCAGTGGAAGTTCGGTCAGGAGCTTCTCGCGCTCGGCCTCACTGTAATAATCGAATGGGGCGTCTGGGGAAGGTCCGAGCGGGATACCTTGCGGCTCGGAGCCCGAGCCCTTGGCGCTGCCGTTGAGTTGCATTATCTCTCCGCGCCTGCGGATGTCCTCTTTGACAGGATCCAACGCCGGGGCAGGGAGAATCCACCCATAGAACGAGATGCACTGTCCCGATGGATCGAGATATTCCAAGAACCGACACCCGAGGAGATGGCACTCTTCGACAAGCCTCTGGTTGAAACTGACCCACCACCCGTGCTTTGAATTCCGTTTCGTGAGGCGAGTCCAACTATACCTTTTCGGGGCGATAGTCCAAAAACCCCAAGCTGTTCTGATTCCCATTTGTAGCGGGGATTTTTCGGACTGCGCGCCCGTTGCCGGGTGGCTTCGTAGAGCTCTTGTATTCATCGGCGAAAACCACGCTCGTTGAGAGATTTTCCCGGACGCCCGGTAGGTTTCGGACAGATCAGGAAGCCGGCCCAGCCTGTCGCGTGAGCCGGGCGTTAACGGAATGTTCAGAGTTCGCGGCTATGCTTGTCTGAGAGCCCATGGGCGCAAAAGTGTAGGGCGGGGGAACGGGGGATTGTGCCGGATTGGGACCGGGAGGACGGTGGCTGCGGGCGTGAGAGCAGCACGGGTGGGAGAGGGCTGTGCGGAGATTTCGTGGGAGCAAGGCCGGGCGTGTGTTTATACGGGTGCATGTCAACCAGCTTGGCCTGTTCACGGATGATCCGGTAGAAACGAAGGCCGGAGAAGCAACGGAGGTTGCCGATGAAGGGAAGGACAGCGCTCGGAGAGGCGATCCTGACGCACTGGCGGGAGAATTGCCCGCAAATGGTGCGGGACCTGGAGAAGCAAAATCGCCTGGACCAGACGGTATTCGAGGCGCAGGAGAGGACGGGCGACCTGCTGTACGAGATGGTGTCAGTGCGCAAGATGAACTATCACGCCGCGTGGGAGCTGGCGATGCAGGAGTGGGCGCTGCCACAGAGCGAGGACCACCCTTCGACAGCCCGTCCCCCATCCGGGAGATCGAGGTCCGGAACATCGAGCCGGAAGCGTCGCCCGGGTCGCCGCCGCGCGACTTCCGGATAACCGAGGCGCATCGAATCGGGCAGGGCGGCTTGAAGGAAAAGGCCCGCGATAACCTCGCCGCGATCCGCACGCTCAGGCTGATTGAAGGCGAAAGCCGCGAGGCGACGCAAGACGAAAAGGCCGTGCTCGCCCGGTACACCGGCTGGGGCGCACTGTCGAATGTCTTCCATCCATATCCGCGCAGCGTCTGGGAGGAGATTGGCCGCGACCTGCGGCAATACCTGACCACCGAGGAATACGACTCGGCGCGCGGCTCGACCCCGAATGCCCACTTCACTTCGCCCGTGGTCGTTCAGGCTCTATGGCAGGCGATGGAGCACTTCGGGATTGGTGCGGGCGCGCAGATCCTTGAGCCGTCCATGGGCCTCGGACATTTCTTCGGTCTGATGCCGGAATCGCTGCTGCCTGGCTGCCGGCGGACCGGTGTGGAGCTGGACGGCATCACGGCGCGGATTGCGAAGCAGCTCTACCCGGACGCCAGCATATTCGCGAAGGGGTTCGAGGAGACGGCCCTGCCCGACAATTTCTTCGACGCGGTGATCGGGAACATACCTTTCGGAAATTATCCCGTGCACGATCCCGTTTACAAAAATTCCCCGGTGACGCGGACGATCCACGATTACTTCCTCGCCAAATCGCTCGACAAGCTGCGGGCGAGCGGCGTGATGGCCCTCATCACCAGCCGCTACACGATGGACAAGCAGGATTCGACGATGCGGAGGTATCTGGCGGACCGCGCCGATCTGGTTGGCGCGATCCGGCTGCCCGACACCGCGTTCAAGGCCAACGCGGGTACCGAAGTGACAACGGACATTCTGTTCCTGCAAAAGCGCACGCCAGGAAGCGCCTCTTCGCGCGAGGGCGAGGCGTGGCGGGAGCTGGCGCGCATCGACACGCCGGACGGGTCTGTTTCCGTAAACGAGTATTTTGTGCGGCATCCCGAGATGATGCTCGGCGAAATGCGGCTTGAAGGCACGATGTATCGAGACCGCGAGCCGACGTTAACGGGTGAGCTGTCGCCGGTGCGGCTGGCACAGGCCGTGGAATCTCTGCCGCATGGCATCTGCGCCCCTCGCGATGCGGGGCCGGATCGCGCCCGGCCGCCGCCGGAGAGCAACAGCCTGTTTGAATCAGACGGCACGGATGTGAAGGACGGGGCTTACGCGGTCCGGGATGGATTGCTCGCAATCCGCAGGGGTTCGGTATTTGAGACGGCGAAGGTGCCGGGCTCGGTTGCGTGGCGCATCCGCGGCATGCTGGCCGTGCGGGATGCGATCCGCGTCGTGTTCCGTACACAGCTCGATGAGGCACCGGAGGAACGCATTGCCGAGGCGCGGCGGCTGCTGAACGACATCTATGATTCCTTTGTCAGCCGGTACGGGCCTCTGTCGTCACGCGAGAACGTCAAAGCCTTTGCTGGCGATCCCGATCAGCCCTTATTATTCTCCCTTGAAAACTACGACCCCGAGACGAAGCGTGCCCGTAAAACGGCCATCTTTGAACGGCGGACACTAGAGCGCTACCAGCCGGTCGCGCATGTCGAGACGGCGTCGGAAGCGCTCGCCGTTTCTCTCAATGAGACCGGCGAGTTGCACTGGCCGCGCATGGAGCAGGTGACGGGCCGCCCTGCTCGGGCGTTGCAGCGCGAGTTGGGGAACCTCGTCTATTGCAATCCGGAGGGCGGCGCCTGGGAAACCGCCGACCGTTACCTGAGCGGCGATGTGCGCCGCAGGCTGGAGGTGGCGACGGTGGCTGCCGGGCTAGCTCCGTCTTACGAGCGGAATATCGAGGCGCTGAAGGCGGTACAGCCTGTTGACCTGGAGCCGGGCGACATCGAGGCCCGCCTGGGGTCGTCCTGGATTCCGACGACGGACATCCGGGACTTCGTCGCAGCGCTGCTCGATACTGCGCCGCGTAGCGTGCGCGTTGGCCATGCGGTCCCCATCGCCACATGGACGGTCGAAATCGATGGCAGCGAGAAATACAGCGTTGCCAACACCACAACGCACGGAACGACACGCTTCCGAGCCTCAGAGCTGATCGATCAGTCGCTCAATGGCCGTGTGCCGACCGCCTATGACGAGGGCGAGGACGGAGCGCGGGTCATCAATCAGCAGGAAACGGTGGCGGCGCGCGAAAAGCAGCAGCAGTTGAAGGATCGTTTCCGGGAGTGGATATGGGAAGACGGCGCGCGGGCGGCGCGGCTGGCCCGCGAATATAACGACCGCTTCAACAATCTGCGCCTGCGCAGCTTCGATGGCTCTCACTTGAGTCTTCCGGGCATGAACCGGGAGTATCTGCGCGACGGGGACCTCTCCCGTCACCAGAAGGATGCCGTCTGGCGGATCGTGCAAAGCGGCAGCACGCTGCTGGCGCACGTTGTGGGTGCCGGGAAAACCTGGACCATGGCGGCTGCCGCCATGGAAATGCGGCGGCTCGGCCTTGCGAAAAAACCCATGTTCGTCGTGCCCAATCATCTGGTCGAGCAATGGGGCGCCGAGTTTCTGAAAGTTTATCCGCAAGCGCGCCTGTTCGTCGCCGGGCGGGACCACTTTGCCACAGGCAACCGGCAGCGGGCAATGGCCCGGATTGCGAGCGGCAATTATGATGCCGTGATCGTCTCGCACCGCTCGTTCGAGATGCTGCCGGTATCGGACAAGCTGTTCAAACGGTTTGTTGAGGAACAGGTCGAGGAGCTGGAGGCGGCGATCCTCGAAGCCAAGGCCGGGAAGGACGACAACGGACGACTGGTGAAGGAGCTGGAGAAAGCCAAGAAACGTTTTGTCGCGAAACTGAAGGCACGCGCGGACCGCGAGGGGAAAGACAACGCCCTTACCTTCGAGGAACTGGGCGTGGATCAGGTCTTTGTCGATGAGGCCGATCTTTACAAGAATTTGTTCTACACCACGAAAATGAACCGCATCGCGGGCTTGCCGAATTCCGAGAGCAACCGGGCGCTCGATATGTACATGAAGACGCGCTATGTGCGCGAAATCAATTCCGGGCGCGGCGTCGTGTTTGCGACCGGCACGCCGATTTCGAACACGATGGCCGAGATGTATACCATGCAGCGCTATCTGGCGCCCGATCTGCTGAAGGACCGGGGCGTGGCGCATTTCGACGCCTGGGCCTCGAATTTCGCGGAAGCGGTCACGGCCCTCGAACTCGCGCCGGACGGCTCCGGCTACCGCATGCACACGCGCTTTGCGAAGTTCATCAACCTGCCCGAGCTGCTGTCGATGTTCCGCACCTTCGCCGACGTGCAGACCGCCGACATGCTGAACCTGCCGCGGCCCGGCATCGCGGGCGGCAGGCCGCAGATTACGGCGTCGCCCGCCTCAGAACCGCTCAAAGCTTTCATCAAAACGCTCACCGACAGGGCGGAGCGGCTGCGTACGACGCGGGTCGATCCTTCCGTAGACAACATGCTGAAGATCACCGGCGACGGGCGCAAAGCCGCGCTCGACATGCGCCTGGTCGATCCGTTTGGGCAACCTGAGGAAGATACCAAGCTGATGCTGGCGGTGCAGCGCATAAATAATGTCTGGGAGGAAAGCCGCGACGCGCGATCCACCCAGCTTGTGTTCTGCGATCTGTCAACGCCAGACCCGGCGCGCTTCAATGTCTACGACGAACTGAGAAGCCGCCTGCTTGAAAGGGGTATCCCGCAAGCGGAAATCGCTTTCATCCACGATGCGGAAAGCGATGCAGAGAAGAAACTGCTGTTCGAAGGCGTCAACGCGGGCCGTGTGCGCATTCTAATCGGATCGACGGAGAAGATGGGAGCGGGGACGAACGTGCAGAAGCGGCTGGCCGCCCTGCATCATCTCGATGCGCCGTGGCGGCCCAGAGACATCGAGCAGCGCGAGGGGCGCATTCTGCGGCAGGGCAATCTCAATGGCGAGGTGCGAATATTCCGGTACGTGACGGAGGGGTCGTTCGATGCCTATATGTGGCAGACCTTGGAGACCAAGGCCCGCTTCATCCAGCAGGTGATGAACGGAAACACGTCAGTCAGGTCGGCTGAGGATCTCGACGGCGGCGCGCTCACCTACGCTGAAATCAAGGCGATCGCGTCGGGCAATCCGGCGGTGATGGAAAAGGTCAAAGTCGATACGGAAATCCGCAAACTAGACCAGTTGCGCGCGGCGCACCGCAACCAGCAGCACAGCATCCGGTTGCAGCTTCATTCCCTGCCGTCCGAGATCAGGGAAAGGCAGGAGAGGATCGGCAGGCTTTCGGCCGATATCGCAACCCGCGACGGCCATGCCGACGAAGAGTTCTCGATGCGCGTGGGTAACCGGGTGTTTTCCGGCAAAGGCGCACGCGAGGAGGGAGCGGCGTTGCTCGCGCAGGCCGTGCTGTCGTGGCGCGACGACCAGAGCTTGCAGACGCGCGGTTCGTTTCGGGGATTCGAGATCCTGAGCCGCGGGAGGGGAGCAGCAACGCTTCTCATCGATTCAGACGACGAGCGCTTGCCGGAGCTATTCATCCGGGGAGGGGGGATCTACAAGGCGCAGTTGAATGCCGAGAATCCGCTCGGGACGATGCAAAGCATCGAGTATGCGCTGCGCGCCCTGGACAGGGCGCAGGCCGAGGAGCGGGAGCGTGCAGCCCGCGCTGAAAAGATGCTGGGAGATCTTGAGGAGCAGGCGGGTAAATCATTCGACCACGAGGGGCGGCTCAAGGAATTACTCGTCCGCCAGGCCGAACTGAATGCGGCTCTCGATCTTGACAAGGGCGAGCGGCAGGTCGCGCCCGCCGCCGGCGCAGAGGTTGATGGCGATGCTGGAGCGGATGAGAACGCCGTTGGCGTGGCGGTACGCCCTGAAAGGCGCGAACGGGGGCGGCTCAAGCGGCGGGGGCGGAGCGACGACGCCGATGCAGAGGATGTCAAGGCGGCGGTGCCTGGGAGGCAAGTATTATCAGGGCCGAAGTTCTGAGTTGGTTTATTCCAACCTGACACCATGAGCCCTTCGCCGCGCTTAACGTGCTTTAAATTCTGAATTCTGTGGCGACCCCTGATTGACCCCTTGCGTTCAAAAACTCGGTTTCGTCTTGGTGCAGTCATCATCCGCGAGCAGGAATAGGCTTTCGACACGCTGGCACAGGGATTTCCTGGCCTTGTATCCGTTGACCTGCCTGAGCATGCCAAGGTAGCTGTTCAGGCTTTGTGAAAGCGCCGTCAGTGTTGCAGCATCGACCGGCGAGCCCTTGCGTTCCCACGCCCTGATCTTCCGCTTGCAGCCGGAGAGGCTCGTCCGCCTCAGATAGATACGACCGGGCTTTATGATGAAGCCCGTGAAATCAATTCCCGTGTCGGCGCGGTTCAGGTGCTTCTTGCGGGGATGCAGATGCAGGCCGAGGCGGGACTTTAGAAATTCATCCATCTGCATATACCAGGTGTTCAGGACGTCCGGGTCCTCGTGAAAGAGCACCATGTCGTCGACGTAGCGGCCGTAATGCCGGGCTTTGAGGCAGTGCTTCACATGCTGGTCCATCTCGTTCAGGTAGACGTTGGCGAAAAACTGGCTGGTCAGATTGCCGATCGGCAGACCCTTGCCGGCGGGAGCGTGAAGAAGGCTCTTGTGGCGCGGCACGCGCGCGAATAAGGCGGGTGGAGAGCGCATCGCCGCGCCGGGACGCGGGTCGTGCAGAGCGACCTGACGGATGAGCGATCGGAGCCACGGTTCCTGCACATGGCTTTCGATAAGACCGATCAGAATCCCGCGGTCGATGGCGTTGAAGAAATTGGCGACGTCGGCCTTCAGGAAGAAAGCGGGCCGGGTCCAGTTCCGGGTGATCGAACGGGCGAAGCCGGAAACGCGGCGCAGGCCGTCATGCGTGCCGCGGCCGGGAATGCAGGCATAGCTGTCGCGTATGAAGCGGCTGTAAAAGCGGCCGGCGATCGCGTTGTAGATGACGTGATGCACCACGCGGTCCCGAAAATCGGCCGCCCAGACTTCCCTAACTTTCGGGTAGGTCACGATAAAGGCGATGCTGCGGCCGATCTTGTAATTCCCGCTCGCAAGGTCACGGTAAAGCGCGACCAGGTTGCTCTCCAGGTCCGCCTCGAAACGCAACTGGTTAATGGAATTGCGCTTGGTCCTGCGGCAATCGAAATAGGCATCGAACACAACCTCAAGCGTAAGGCGGGCCTCGGTGGTCATCAATCGAAACTCCAGCCTTGTTGCAACAAGTGTGTCCGGGAAAGGGGCTTCAACTCCGGACGACCACTCAGCGCACGCACCGGACAGCCGAGTGATTGTCCTTATTGTTGTTGTTCTGATACCCGTCGCTGAACCGCTGGCCCCACGCATTCCATTTGTTGTTGGGCGACGCGGACCAGTACCAGCCGGCGGGATTGGAACCACAAGCGTATTGATGGCGATCTTTTGGTCCGGGCGGACGATTTTTCATCTGCCCGGCCTTTCCGGCCTTTCGGCTTTGCTTTGGTATCCGCCCCTTTCGCGGGGCGGGTACCGCCGCCATCCGAGATGAATATGCTCACCGGGCCAAGCCTTAACTTGAAACCCGTTCTGGCTTCCCCTTCCCCGAACTTCTAAGCCAGCCCTGCGCTTGCCGCGCCAAGCTGTCTGTCATTTCTGAAAGCGCCGCATAGTGGCGGCGCGACAATATCCGCATGTCATGAGACAGGCGCATCATAAGCTGGATGGCCTGGACCCGCTCCAGGATCGATTGAATGTGCCGCTCCTTATCGGCGGCGCTGTTGGCGCGGTAGATGACGACGACCAGCTCGATCAATTCGTCTTTGATCTTTTGCCCCAACGTGTACTTGTACTCGCGCGGAAAGTCCTTCGTCGCCGTCATCGTGCGCAGAAGGATGTCGTAGGTTTGTTTATAGATCGGCAGATGCTGGTATTGCGCCATGATTTCTGCCCTTTTTTGCGACCGCGCTACGCGCGGCCAGTTAAAGGATTGAATGACTAAATGGTTCATCTCCGGACCACCACTCAGCGCACATAGCGCACAGCCGAGGGATTGCCCTTACCGTGGTAGTCCTGAGACCCGTCGCTGAACCGCTGGCCCCACGCACTCCATGTGGTGGTGGGCGACGCGGACCAGTACCAGCCGGCGGGATAGGAACCAGTTACGTCAAATCCGCCGATCGCTGCGCGGTTGTTGAACAGCACGTTCA
>Ga0209517_10007086_pt1 | contig 13581 bp, 14 predicted proteins | sample PeaSoiMetSII2010_FD_187695 | JGI IMG/M metagenome (GOLD analysis project Ga0209517, IMG submission 187695) | Peat soil microbial communities from Weissenstadt, Germany - SII-2010 (SPAdes) (version 2) | ecosystem: Environmental > Terrestrial > Soil > Wetlands > Peat | place: Germany...
CGTTTCGGGTCTCCCGCTACACCCGGAGGCCGCGCGGGCGATGCTTCAAGTCCGCGCCCGATCTTTTGTGAGGGCGGCCCGACAGGTCTGCCGGGCCTCGTACCCGAAACCGGCTTCATCGAACTCTACCGGATCGATCCATTCTTCGCCCCATATCCCGAATTCAGACTGGCAAGGCAAACAGAGATGGAAGAGCCCTTGGCCGAACTTTTCCTCTCCTTTGGCGACTGCTCTTTCGGGGAGTTCGAGGGGCAGTACTACGGAAAAGATGAATACGACAGTCTGAGTCTCAAGGTAGACCGTTTTCAAGATTATCTGAAAAATAAAGCCGCCGACCTGCCCCTGCGCCCCTGGCACTTTGAAATAGACCCCTACCGGCGCCATTCCCTGATAGCCGCAACCGGCGTCAGGTTTTCGCATAATTTGCTCGGGCAGGTGCTCAAAGAGCTGAGGGAATTTTTGCTCTCCGAGACAAAATAACGGTGGGCAGAAGCATAAAAGCGTTGGGAGCTGTGCCCCCCACACCCCCTTCGCCGCTGCGCGGCTCCTGGGGGCTGGGGGGCATAAGCGCTAACTTAAGCGTTCTCACGAACACGCCCCGTCAAAGCCTTATCAGCTCATAGTCAAGGTTACCCAGTCCCAATCTCCGGGCATACTCCAATTGCTGCATGGGGTTCTTACCGGGATGGAACTCTTTGAAAATCTCTTTTCCGCATGTGTCATTTACGAGATCAAGGCTCGCCTTGTCGATGGCAACAGGATCGGTTGAGGCGAAAATCCCCACATCAGGGGCAATCCGCTGGTTTTCGTAGCGCCAGCAATCGCATTCCTTGTTTATGCGCAGAGCAAAATTCAGGAAACCAGCCCTGCCTTTCTTATCTCTTAGAATGGCATAAGCATATTCAACCATCTTTTGCTGGATTTCATCGCCTACTTCGAAATCGATAAATAGAGCCATATTCGGGCATACCCCCACACAACTTGCACACCCGATGCACTTTTCCTTACTCAGTACCGACCTGTCATCTTCCAAGTGGATGGCCCCGACGGGGCAAACCTTCTCGCACTCGCCACAGCCGACGCATTTATCCTCATAAAAAGTAGGAGCGGCATCGCAATGTTGGGCCAGCTTACCTGCCCTTGTAGCACAGCCCATTCCAATGTTTTTCAGGGTCCCGCCGAAACTCGTCAATCCATGTCCCTTGAAATGAGTCACCGCAATAAAAGCATCTGCATCCAGATAACAGCGACCGACCTTGGCCATTTTTATGAGGTTCTGATCGATTTGCACATCACAGACATTCTCATCTTTTCTTTCATCAGGGATGAAGATACCCACCCCCACAGCTTCCGTTGTGAAACCATGGGCCAGGGCAACTGCAAGATGATCCTCTGAATTGAGGCGTTTGCCGCGATAAAGCGTATTGGCATCTGAAAGAAAGGGGACGGAGCCCTTGTTGGCGATCTCATCACATATGAGTCGTAAATGATCGGGCCTGACAAAAGAGTTAGTGCCTTCCTCTCCGAAATGTAGCTTCACAACCACTTTCCGACCTGCTTCGACAACGGACAGCACTCGGCTTTCTGCCAGCAGCAAACCCAGCTTGCCGTTCACAGCATCGATGTCCTCCGCATCCACGACAGGCGCAAAAAATACCTTGCTCTTCATGCTCATCACCTCACAGGAAAAAGATTGCTAAAAATAGTACCGCTTCAAAACGGACATTATTAGCTTAGATTGTTTCTGCCAGAGCCTTAGCCCGCTCTGCTGTTTAGAACCTTACCCAGAATTTCGCTCGCAGTATCGGCTTCTTTCTTGCCGACTTTGGCATCAAGCACCGCAACCAAGCTCTTCATCTGAGACTCGGTCAGGCCGACATTGAACCCGATGTTAAAATGGGCCTGCAGTTGAGGGTTGACCCCCTCCATATTGGCCAAGGCGGAGATGGTCGCGATCTCCCTGCTCTGGAAATCCAGGTTGTCGCGCCCGAAGATGTCCCCGAACAGGTGTTCTTTCAAGAAGGCATCAATTGCGGGAGCGAATGTATAAATCACCCCGCTGGCCGGTGATCCTATCAGGCGCGTCTGAATTTCCGTTCCGAGTTCGAGCTTGCTTTTATTAGGAGGCAGGGGGCTTGGCTCCCTGCCAAGCTCGTCTTTGATGCCTTTCTTCTGCCGTTCCTCTGTAACACCCATAAATGTACCGAGGCCGTTCAGGCTGCGAGGGAATCCTGCATAGGCATACATCTGCACGAGGATCTCCTTTATTTCATTCACGGTCAAACCGGCATCCAGTCCTTCGTTCAGGGCTGCTTTCAGCTTGTCCATATCTCCCTTCGCAGTGAAGGCCGCGATGGTGACGATTTTGCCCTCTTTGGCGTTCAAGCCTTCGTTTTTCATGGTTTGCGCCTCCGATATGGTTGCAAAGCAGAAAACTAAAATAAAAAATCCCGCCAAAACTAAAGCCGGTTTTATGTCCATGATAATCACCCATTTGAGCTTCTGGAACGCGCGGCACGCACCAACTATTCAAATCGGAATTAGTCAACTGATAAAGAACTGGAAGGAAGTCTTGATACTGGGTAGATCAACTACCCAATTTCTCCTCGTCATAATCCCCCTTTACAAAAATCGAAATGTTCCCAATCTTTATCAAAGAGTGATTAGCTCATAGCAGAGAAGGATAGCCGCTTGGGCCTTAAAAACTAAAGACGTGAGTTTTGTTGGGTAAGGAAGCAAAGTGAAGATGGATTTGGAGTCTGCCTGGAGTATTCACAAAGATCATTAGTCCTGATGCATATGGAGAGAGAAAATGGCCGAACCCGCAGAGCGCGAGATGTCTTCTCAGGAAAAATTGGAGTTAGCCCTCAAAGCCAGAGAGCAATTTCTGAAAGAGCAGCCGCATCTTCAGTCTTTCCAGGATGAGATCGATCGAATTTTGGAAAACACGGTGGGATTTGAAAACCGAATGTCGGTGCTCTTATTCATGATTGAGGCAAGACTTTGCGATCTTCGAGAATCAATTGCCAATCTTCTCTCATCTTTCAAAACAGAACGGCTTTTTAATGAAGCCAAAGTTGAAAATGCCGATAGAATCCTTGATTCTTATACAAATTCGGATGGTTATTTGAATTGAGGTTCAGCCAAAGAGAGCCTCGTGAAATCTACCAGATGCTCTGATCGCTCACACATGATGAGATTATAGTTGAGACAAAAGGCGGCGTTGTCAAGCGGAGAGGTTGGTTTCAAGCGCCATAGCGATTTTATTCTTTAATTCGGTCAAATCAAAGCTCTTCACAACATAGAAATCAGCCGCAATCGATTTCATGTCTTCTTTGAAGGTGTCGTATGCGGTCGAAAGTATGACGGGCAGGTCATAATAATCGTTTCGGATGTCCTGAAGGATGTCCAGACCGTTGCAGTCAACCATCTTTATGTCCAGGATAACCAAATCCGGTTTTTCCACTTCAATTCTCTCCAGAAGCTTATTGCCGCCCTCCGCCGTGGTGACATCGTATCCGGCTACCCTCAGTTCCTCCGAATAAAGGAGCCTGACGTATTCCTGATCATCGACAACAAGTATCTTCGACATAACTCAACCCCTTTCCGTTGTATTCATTAATCATTATGGTAAATTGTCATACAAAAGTGTGACTCACACCCCGCTCATCCATTTAGCGCACAATTTAGCAGATCAGTGCAACAGTCCGTATTCCCACCGAAAAACCTGTGAGACTATCTCCCTTGGAATCTCCGCCGCACTTGTCATCAATGCTAAGATAGTATTTCAGCAAATACATGTCACTTGATTGTCATTTTCGTGTCATTCCCACTACGTACGGCATCAGGCACCTGTTTTCAAATTCACTGGCTCTGGCACCTTCCCCAGCGAACATCTCATTCGTTTTTTTGCTGTTTTGAAAGCTCCATAAGTTCGGCAGTAAGATGGAAGACGCTTACCAGCGAGCCACCATCGACAGGGTAAGCACCGCCCGTAATATACGATGCATCCTCGCCCGCCAGAAATGTCACTAGGGAAGCCACTTCATGAGCTTCTCCGAAACGGCCCAAAGGGATTGCGCGGGTGCGTGCTTTCCTTAGTTCAGGGTCAGCGTAAATTGCATCAGTTAGCGGTGTGGCTATAGGACCAGGGCAAACAGAGTTGACCCTGATTCCATATTTGGCCCACTCGACCGCCATGAGCTGCGACAGCATCATAGTCGCCGCTTTGCTGGGACTGTAAGCACCCAAACGAATCTGCGGCATAAAAGAAGACCCTGACGCTACATTGACTATGGCAGCGTTATCAGCCTTTTTTAAAAAATGCAGCAGACTTTTGCAAACCAGAAATATTGCGCGAGTGTTGATATTCATTACCAGGTCCCAGTCTTCCACAGTTACATCTTCCAGCATGCCACCAATTTGAATCCCAGCGCAGTTAACGAGAATGTCAAGTTTATCGGTCAAGCTTCTTACCTGGTTCGGCAACCTGTCCTGTATGGCTTTCGCATCACTCAAATCCATCCGTATCAGATAGGTTTTACTCTCCTCCTTGAGGGGCAAAGTATTCAGTTGTTCAATATTTTTATCGATACAAATAACGCTAGCTCCGCCCTCTACAAACCGAGCTACACAAGCCGCGCCAATACCTGAAGCTCCCCCTGTAATCAATACCCATTTTTTGGAAAAGTCTTGAATACCCAAAACAATTTTCTCCTTTGCATCCTGCTCCCAATCCTGCACCGATACACGAATATCGCTAAGGCGCCAGAAGTTGCAATAATATGTGAAATACCAGCCAGAGTCACCTGTCCTATTTCACCAACACCAAATCAGTCCAAGTTAATGACTCGCTTTTCGAGTTGCTCAAATAGACCCTGGAAAGCGGAGAAGATGTTCTAACCAGTGGGTTCGGCAGATATTCATCAATATATCTCATTGAAATTACAAGATGATCACTTATCTCAGTTTCGGCAAAAAAGCAGTTAAATGCACTGATGGCGGACTTGCATGAGGACGATTGAGCGCTCATTGGCGTTCAGACGCGATTGCAAAAGGAGGCCAAAGGTTAGCACCAGGCAACGCTCGACATCGACCTGATACCCGTTCTGATGGCTTTGGCAGACGACCGGTCATTGGCGCCACGGCACCTCGACCATGATCTGAGCGGTGATTGGGAAGGCTACCGCGAGTGCTACGTCAAACCTGACCTGCTGCTGGTATACCGCAAATCTGACGCCCTGCCCTATGTCTGGCCCGGCTTGGCTCGCACCGCAAGCTTTTCGGTTGAGACGGCTATAACTCTTAGCCACCCGCAGTCGTAAAAAAGGCGGCACGGGTAATTTCTACCCATGCCGCCTCTGATATCAACACCAAATCGTTTCAGCGGTTAAGCCGCCGGGACAGGCAATTTTTCTCTATTTGTTTCCGTCTCCCTGGTCGCACTTTTCAACCAGCTTCTCATAGAGCTCGTCCACTTTTACCTGGATGTACCCGATTTCGGCTTCTGTCAGGTGGCGGAAGCGGCGCTGGGGCTTGAAATATTGGGTAACCGGAATTGGCTTTGCCACCTTGCGGGAGAGGAAGTAATGCCCGTCTATCACCTCGTAGAGCGGAAAGACTCTTGATTGAACGGCAAGTCTTGCCGCTTCGACACTCTCATCGAGCCCACACCGCCAGCCGGTGGGGCAGGGGGAGTAGATGTGAATGTATGCCGGGCCGGGGACCAGGGAAGCCTTCTTGACCTTGTTCATGAGGTCGATCGGGAAAGCCGGGCTTGCAGTGGCGACGTAGGGTGTGCCGTGAGCGACGGCAATTTCGGCCACGTTTTTCTTCCAGGTCGCCTGGCCCGAGCTTTTCTTGCCGGGCGGAGAGGTCGTGGTGGAGGCGCCGAAGGGGGTGGAAGAAGAACGCTGGATGCCGGTGTTCATATATGCTTCGTTATCCAGGCACAGGTAAATGAAGTTGTGGCCGCGCTCAAGAGCGCCTGAAAGAGCTTGCAGGCCGATATCGGCCGTTGCGCCGTCACCGCCGTAGGCAAGGAATGTTACATCCGGCTGATCGACTATCTTCTTGCGGTTCAGCGCTTTATAAGCCGTCTCCACACCACTCACAACGGCGGCCGCATTTTCGAACGCCACGTGAATCCAGGGTACCCGCCATGCTGACTGCGGCCAGGGAGAACTAATAATTTCCATGCACCCTGTGGCGCTGACCACGACAACATTGGTTCCGATCGCTTTCATTGCCTGCCGTAAAGCCAACACTTCTCCGCAGCCCTGACACGCGCGGTGACCGGGTGACAAAGGTTCCACCTCGGGCAAATTTTTAAGGCTAAACCCCTTGAAATTCTTGAGAGCTTCAGATGCAATTCCCATTATTCCCTCACATTGATGAATTCGTAAGCTGGAAGATCACCGTTTTTCGCAGAGGTCACTCGCTCGACCATTTCCTCGAAGTTTTGCTGCGTAACGTCGCGGCCGCCAAGTCCAACGAGGAAGTTGCCCACTTTGGGCAAAAGGCCATTGTCGAACAGAGCCGACTTTATCTCGAGGGCGACAGGTCCGGATACTTCTCCACCGGCAAAGGCTGTGACCCTGTCAAGCAAAACCAGGTTCTTTGCGCCCCTTACCGCCTCGACAAGCTCCGCGGCGGGGAAAGGCCTGAAGACGCGGATGCGCGCGATACCTACCTTGTTGCCTCTTGCGCGCATCGCATCAATAGCTGTCATCGCTGTTTGAGCGATGCTGCCCATGGCAACGATAATGGTTTCGGCGTCTTCGGTCTTATAAGTTTCCACCAGCTTGTACTGGCGTCCGAACTGCTTGGCGAAAAGGTCGAAAATTGCCTGGATCGCGGGTTTTGACGATTTAAGCGCTTCATCCTGGGCCTTGCGCGCTTCGGTGAAAACGTCCGGCATACCCACCGGCCCCATTGTAATCGGCTTGGCGGGGTCCAGGCGCAGCACCGGCTTGAAAGGCGGAAGAAATTCCTTGATCTCCGCTGCCTCGGGCATCATCAAAGGCTCGATTACATGGCTCATTGTAAAGCCGTCCAGGTTCACCTGCACAGGCAGGGATATCCCTTGATCTTCAGCAATACGGAAGGCCAGTATGGACAGGTCGACGGCCTCCTGGCCGTTTTCGGAGATGAGCTGAATCCATCCGGTATCCCTTGCGTACATCAGATCGGCGTGGTCGTTCCAGATGTTGATCGGGGCACTGATGGCACGGTTTGCCACGGCCATGACGATAGGCAGCCTCATCGCCGACGCGATATAACAAAGCTCCGACATCAGGGCATAGCCCTGCGAGCAGGTTGATGTAAAGGTGCGTGCTCCGGCGGCCGAAGAGCCGATACAGGCGCTCATCGCGCTGTGTTCGGATTCAACCGGGACGAAGTCTGCGTCGAGGTGGCCTTCGGCCACCAGTTCCGCGAGGTGTTCGACAATATGCGTCTGAGGAGTGATCGGATAAGCCGCAACGACGTCTACGTCACACAATCCTACCGCGTCGGCAAGAGCAATGGAAACTTCAATACCTATTCTTTTGGACATATCAGTCGACCTCCTGAACCATCTTTATGGCGTCCACAGGACATTCCCTGGCGCAAATGCCGCAGCCCTTGCACCAGTAATAGTTATGCACGTAGTAGCCGTCTGCGTCCTTGCTGTAAACCATATCGGGGCAAAAAATATAGCACTGGCCGCACTTGATGCACTTCTCGCAATCAGTTTCGGGCCGCATGGATCGCCAGTCCCCGGTTTTCAACTCGGCTGCGTTCCCCGGATTGGTAATGGCGATCCCAGGGGTCAATTCTTTCCAGCTCTTGATTCCGGTCTCTTTAGCCACTTTCTATTCCTCCACCACCTTGGTTTCTTGGTAAGCGCGCGAGCATGCATTCATGTTCTTCTCGGCAATCGGCCCGAAACGGCGCTTGATCGGATCCTGCAAGCTGCCGATCTCAATAATTGCCGTGACTTTGACAAGGGCGCCCAACATGGTAGTGTTGGTGATGGGAACACGCATGGTTTCCATTGCGATTTTGGAAGCGTCCACAGTGGCGAGCCTGGCCTTTAAGCCGGACTCCTTGCGAACCTGCTCCACACTCTTCGATGTATTGAGAATCACAACCCCACCCTCTTTTAGTCCCGCTTCAACATTGATAATTTTGAGCAGCGTGGGATCGAGGACGATAACAATATCGGGTTCATATACTTTTTCCCGAGTAACAATCGGGGCCTCACTGACCCGGACGAAGGCCATTACAGGAGCGCCGCGCCGTTCCGGGCCGAAGCTCGGGAATGCCTGGGCATACTTGCCTTCTCCGATTGCCGCCAGCGCCGTAAGCTCGGCTGAGGTCACAGCACCCTGGCCCCCTCGTCCATGAAAACGAATTTCAACCATAATTTTTCTCCACTGTAGCGTTGCAGGTCAAAGCTCGGGAAGCCTATAGAATTTTGAGCCTACGGCGAACGGAAAATGTCCGGCCAAGCGGCTTTATCGAGCTTTGTGAAAATAAAGTCAAGGCCTTTTTGGCTTCCTTTTTTGCATCAAACTACTGATTGACAAAGAAGAGATTCTTACATTGTTAATCAGGAATGAGTCTCCGAAAGCCGTAATTTCCTTGTATAACAACGAACTCAAGCCTTATCCCAAAGAGGAGAAAGCAGCTTGATCGTATTTCAATTATTGATTTAACAAATAATCATAACATTATCCGTAAAGGAGCGTCAAATGAGGATGCGATTTGTGTGGTTTTCAATTGCGGTGGCTGCGGCCTTCGCCTTCGCACTATTTCTTGGAATACAACAATCCGGCGCCGCTCAGGCTGGTGGCGCCGACGGGATTGTGAAATATGTCGCGGGAGAACAACAATGGGAAATGAAGGAGAAAGTCGAATCCCGGGAATTGAACGAAGCAAGCCCTGAGCAAAGAGAAAAAATACATGCTCTGAACCACCGGGATAGAGAACTTTACTTCAGCCTGGGCACTGACCAAAGGGAAGCGTTCCTTAGTCTGAGTCCTTGGGAACGCAGACAATTTTTCACTCTTGCGCCACGCGAGAGGGATTGGTTCCTGACTCTTGAACCCAAAGAAAGAATGGTATTCCTTTATCTTAGCCCCGAGGAAAGGCAGGAGTTCGCAAGTCTTTCGCCCTCGGAAAGGGAAGTGGTCATATCACTTGGACCTGACCTTAGATACCGCTTCTTCAGTCTCGCACCTTGGGAAAGGGACTTTTTCATAACTCTGGGACCCCGTGAAAGAAGTGGGTTCATTGCTTTAAGTCCTGATGAAAGATATGGCTTCTACGCGATGGATCCCCAGGAAAGAAGCGGGTTCTTCACTGCAAGTGGGGCCGGAAAAAGAAAGGAACTGGCGGAAAGGGCACAAAGAGGCGAGTTTCGTAAAGCCCGTGAGGCCGAAAGAGGCGAGGCACAGGGCATGAAACCGCAGGGACAGGCCCCAATGGGGGTACAGAAGAACATGCAACCTCAGGAAAAGACCCCGGCCGGAACAACCGAATCACAGACCCCGGCCTTCAGAGAGCGTGAAAAGGGAGAGTACCAGGGCGCAAAACCCCAGGAAAACACTTCAACAGGAGCTATGGAACAGCAGGCCCCTGCTGCAAGGGAGCGTGAAAGGGGCGAGCATACGCAAGGCATGAAGCCGGAAGGAAACCAGCCGGTCGGTGCTCAGAAAAATACACAGCCCGAAACGCAGTACGCACCGAATACACAGAAAAAAGAAGGCGCCGGCAACGGCTATTGAGGGAAGACGGAGAACGGAAATCTGTATCCTTGCCTCTGTACTCCGCCCTCCTTTGAGCGGCGGCAACCAGGAGCATGATCGTTGAAAGACAATCTGATATGATTGGAGGATATAAAATGAGATTGAGAAGAAATTCCCGGATTACGTGGGGTTTGATTGTGGCTGTTTTGTCGGTTGGTGTGTTTTTCACGGTAACAGGAGCCGGAACGAGTTTCGCCCAGTCCTCTGCACGGTGCGATAATTATGCCAGGGACTATGCCGACCACCACAGCGGTGGAGGAGGAAATGTCCTGGGAGGTGCAATAGGAGGGGCCGCTACGGGAGCGATCCTGGGCGGAATCGTCGGTGGCGGCAGAGGTGCCGGAACAGGCGCCGCAATAGGCGGAGGAATAGGCGCGCTGGGTGGCAGCGCTCAGGCATCTAATGACTGGTCCCGGCTTTATAATCGGGCCTATGATCGCTGCATGTCCGAATAACAAGCCCTCCGGTTGTCATCCTCGGTATAGAGGCCTGGACTTCGGTGAATGGTCGCTCGCTCGACTGTCTTCCTACCCGGGTGAATTCGTGGTCAACGCCTGGATCTCCTGCCTTCGGTAACAGTCGATTGTATGATCATTCACCATTCCGGTGGCTTGCATGTGAGCGTAAACTATCGTGGGTCCCACAAATGAGAACCCCCTTTTTTGCAAAGCTTTGCTGATCGTTTCCGATTGCGAACTCTTCGAGGGGTAGTCTTCCAGTTTCCGGAGCACATTCACAATAGGCTTATTATCGATAAAGCCCCAGATGTAAGCCCCAAAACTCCCGAAGTCCTCCTGGACTTCGAGGAACCTTCCGGCGTTATTCACCGCAGCGTGAACTTTTGCACGGTTACGTATAATCCCAGGGTTTGAGAGGAGTTCGTGGATTTTGGCCTCATCATAGCGGGCAACCTTTTCGGGATCGAACCAGTCGAAGGCAATGCGGAAGCTTTTCCTTTTCTTCAGGATCGTATACCAACTCAGTCCTGCCTGAAAGGCCTCCAGAATAAGGAATTCAAATAGGTGCCGGTCGTCATGAATCGGAACACCCCATTCCTTGTCATGGTACTCCAGGTACTCGGGCTTGCTCAGATCCACCCAGGGGCATCTTTTGACGGAATCATTCATTTCAAACCCCTTCAAGCAGCTTGTAATACTCTTTGAGAGTACGGATGGATTCCATTGTAGTTTGGAACAAGAGCCAACTGAGAACAATGATTCCTATTGTGAGTCCGATCTTCCATGTCCGAGTCATCTGTGGATGCAGCCAGATCAGAGGCAACGCCAGAGGCCCCACACAACAGAGCGCCAAGACAATAAAGGAATTTCGGAAATACCATTGAATCTTATTCTGTACAAAGCGCGGGTGGCCGGAGGTGTCGAAAAACTCACCGCAATGTTTACACTTTATCGCGTCGTCTTGAATTTCTTCAGCACAGAATGGACACTTTTTCATTATAACCTCTCTTCGGAGAGAACACTTGTTTCCCGCTATGAGAATACTCTTGTATCATCTCATTTGGTAAGATAGAAATCACAAAGTGAAACTTCGGGTCCCTGTTGAGTCGGCAATCCAAAACGGCCTTGCAGATTCTTCCCTTCGCTCGTCTTTTCTTTGCGGGGTGAACAAAATAGCATGTACTGGAGCCGGAAATGCATGATCAAGACAAAACCAAAGAGCAACTGATCACAGAATTGCATGCATTACGGCTGAGGCTTGCTGAATCGGAGAAAGACAAGACGGAGCGCAAGCGGGCCCAGGAGGCGCTGCGGGAGAGCGAAGAGTTGCATCGCACGCTTGTCAGCTTATCCCCCGACGCTATCACGGTGGCGGACTTGAATGGCTGGCTCACCTTTGCTTCTCCCAAGGCCAGACAAATATTTGGACATTCTCCTGATGACGAAGTCCTTGGACGAAGTCTGTGGGATTATGTTGTCCCGGAAGAGCAGGAAAAGGCATATGCGAATATACTGGATCTGCTGACAGGAGGAACTTTCGCAGATCGTGAATACACTCTGATCAAACAGGATGGGACCCGCTTTATCGGAGAGATCAACGCTGCTGTCATTGATTGTTCCGACGGCAGCCCAATGAGAATGATCATCATTATCCGTGATATCACCGAGCGCAAGCGGGCAGCCGATGAACTCCTTGAATCCGAAAATAAGTTCAAGAGCTTTGCAGAAAATGCGCTTGCAGGCATCTATCTGCTACAGGACGGAGTTTTCAAATATGTAAGCCCAAAGTTCGCTCAAATGTTTGGCTACACGGTTGAAGAATGTCTGAACGGCTTGCATTACCGGAACCTGGTCTACAAGGAGGACTTGGCCAAGGTCGACGAACAGATCAGGATACGAACATCGGGCGAAGTCGAATTCATTCACTTTACCGCCAGGGGGCTGAAGAAAAGCGGACAGATTTTCCACGTTGAAGTTTATGCTTCCACAGGCAATTATAATGGAAGCCCGGCAGCCACGGGGACTATTCTGGACATCACAGACCGCAAGCGGACCGAGGAGGAAAGAAAGAAACTCGAGGAACAACTGTTCCAGTCCCAGAAGATGGAGTCAGTAGGGCGGCTGGCAGGAGGTGTGGCGCACGATTTCAACAACATGCTGGGAGTGATCATCGGCCGGGCGGAAATGGCTCTGCAAAAGGACGTCTCCAATGCCAAATTCCAGCACAATCTAAAAGAGATCCTCAAAGCGGGCCAGCGTTCAGCGGGCCTTACCCGGCAGCTGCTGGCCTTTGCCTGCAAACAGACCGCCATCCCGAAGATACTGGATTTGAACGACACGATCTCGGGCATGCTCAAAATGTTGAGGCGGCTCATCGCCGAGGATATCAAACTGTCCTGGCAACCGGGACTCGATCTATGGGAAGTCAAAATTGATCCATCGCAGGTGGACCAGATTCTGGCCAATCTTGTTGTCAATGCCCGCGATGCCATTTCCGGAGCAGGCGCCGTCACTATGATGACCCACAATGTTGCGATCGATGATTGCAATAAGGCCGAGATCTCCGAATTTATTCCCGGAGAATACGTCCTGCTGACCGTGAGCGACACCGGAACGGGTATGAGTAGGGAAGTACGCGAGAATATCTTCGAGCCTTTTTTTACCACCAAGGAAGTGGGCGTGGGAACCGGGCTGGGATTGTCCACCGTTTACGGCATCGTTAAACAAAACGATGGTTTCATTTATGTTGCCAGTGAATCGGGGAAAGGAACCACGTTTAAAATCTACCTGCCCCGGTTCGTGGCTGAAACCGCAGATGTCCCCTGTGAGGAGGTGGCCTGCAAGCCCCCGACAGGTACGGAAACCATCCTGTTGGTCGAGGACGATGAAGCGATCCTGAGCCTGAGCAAAATGATTCTCGAAAATCTGGGCTACACGGTCCTGGCTGCGCATAATCCGACCTACGTCTTTCATCTTGTCGAGGATCATCCGGGAGATATTCACCTGCTGATCACGGACGTAGTGATGCCGGAGATGAACGGGCGAGAACTGGCAGAACAGCTCAGCACTATCCGACCGAACCTCAAGTGCCTGTATATGTCGGGCTATACCGTCGATGTGATAGCACGTCGGGGTATTCTGGACGAAGGAGTAAATTTCATTCAGAAACCTTTCGGCAGCGAAGTTCTTGCGGCAAGAGTCAGACAAGCGTTGGACCATTCGGAATAATGGATCATTATTGTTGAGTGAATTAGGGGGCAGGCTTGAATATTTCACCTGCAACTTTTTTATCTGCTCTCGCAGGTCTTATTCAAGGCCTGACCCCTCTGTAT
>Ga0209517_10007088_pt1 | contig 13575 bp, 10 predicted proteins | sample PeaSoiMetSII2010_FD_187695 | JGI IMG/M metagenome (GOLD analysis project Ga0209517, IMG submission 187695) | Peat soil microbial communities from Weissenstadt, Germany - SII-2010 (SPAdes) (version 2) | ecosystem: Environmental > Terrestrial > Soil > Wetlands > Peat | place: Germany...
TGCACATAGAATTACAGAAGGGGAAGAATGAACTTATCTTCCTCTGCGACAACATGGGCCGAACCGATGAGGGAAAGGTCAACGACCGAAAAGGCATTACCGGACCTGCATATCTCGACGCTGTCTCAGCGCCGCTCGGGCCCGGCGATTGGTCCACCCTTTCCACCGCCCCCACCGAGAACTGGGAGTTTCGGACCCATCGATGTTTCACAGGTGGAACCGAATCCCGCTTTTCGGAGGTCCGCGTTCACGTCGACATCGGGAAAGACAGGGGAGGGCTGCTGGCATTACGGTGGGTTCCGCAGTATACCTGGGTTTACGTGAACGGCCACTTGATTGGGGAACACGGTGGCGATGACCCTCTTCTGAGTGGGTTCTGTTTCAAGAACTATATCCTGGACCCGTGGCTGGAAGGCGATCAGACGGAGATCCGCTTGGTCTTTTGGGGAGGCCCGTTGGCCGACTGGGCTGAGCACGTGCGGCTCTTCACTTACGCCAAGACAAATGCATTAAGTGGGTGGCGTTTCAAACCTTGGGGGGAGCCCAAAGGCGATGCAAAAGTGCGAGCTGCACTCCCTACGTGGTGGGAGTGTGAATTCCCCAAACCCGACTTATCAGGCCCGTTGTTCCTCGTGATGCAGGGGTTAAGCAAAGGCCAACTTTATCTCAATGGTATGGGCGTCGGTCGCTATTGGGAAATCGGGCCCCAGCACAGTTTGTACTTGCCGGAGCCCTGGATAAGGGATCAAAACCGGCTGGCCGTATTCGATGAGGAGGGGAAGCCACCCGATCAGGTTTACATCTTCCGCGATGCCCGCTGCCCGATTCGCAAAGTCCTGGTGTGACCGCAGCCGCGCCAGGGATCCGGGATGGAGACAGGTGACCCTCCAATTCCGGCTAAGCTAGGACAGCACAGATGGGCGTATGCTTGCGCGTAGTCGGCAGACCACAATGAAAAGGCCTGCTTAACTCTCTCTTCCGGGGGCAGGACCATGAAACGACGCGAGTTCATTAAAAGCTCTATCTCAGGTAGCGCTGCACTCATGGGGAGGAGGCTCCCCTACGCTACGATTCCCCTGGGCCTTCAAGTCTCTCCCAAGGAGCCACAGGGCGATCTGCCCGGAAAAGCTTTCGATCTGACTCCGGCGCGGTGGATCTGGTACCCTTCGGGGCGTTGCCTCCCAAACACTTTTGTCCTGTTCCGTAGGGAAATCCACCTTCCGTCGAAGCCTCGATCTGCGAGGGGTTGGGTCGCTGCCGACAGCCGGTACCTTCTGGAAGTCAACGGAAAGCGGATTCAATGGGGCCCCGCGCCATCCGACCCTCGCTGGCTGGAAGTTGACCCGGTCGAGTTGACGGAGGAGCTCGAAGCGGGGACAAACATCCTTGGGGCAACGGTCCTGTTTTATGGGCAGGGTGATGGCACTTCGCCACTGGGCAAGCCCGGGTTCATCTTCCGGATGGAGATCGAGTCTGCTGGCGAAAGTACGCAGTCTGTGGTCTCCGACGAAAACTGGAAGGCTTTCCTCGCTCGCTCGTGGCCGCCCGGCCATTACAAGCGCTATTACTTGCGCTCGCTACAGGAGGAGTTCGACGCCCGTGTCTACCCTTACGGCTGGGGTACGGCTGCCTTCGTTCTGACAGAGGACTGGCTGCCGGCGATGGCGCTCGATTGCCCACCCGACAAGCCTCCAATCTGCTCCACCTATCCTGATTACCTGCTGGACACCGAGCACGGGAACGGAGAACTGCGCGTGCGCAGCGTCCCCCTGATGCGAGAGTATGAGGTCGCAGCAAAAGCGCTCGCGGAGTCGCTCTGGATCGAGTGGTTGCGGTCACCGGAAGAGTACTTCGAGTGTCGCCCGCCCGAGGCATTTCGCGCAGTCCGTCAGCCTGCCGCGCAGGAAATCGCGCCAGACGTGTGGCAAGTGGAGCTGGAGGGAACCCGCGGCGCAGCCCTCACCTTTGAGTTCGCAGAGCAGATGGTGGGCTGGCCTTACTTCACCATCGAGGCTCCCGGTGGCTGCGTGGTTGAATTGATGGTGCACGAGGCCCACCAGGTAGGAGGATCGCCCCTGCTGAACACGCATTACGATAGTTGGTCACGGTTCATCTGTCGCCCCGGCGAAAACCGTTTCGAGGCTTTTGACTACGAGAGCTTCCGTTGGATGCAGCTTCACATACACGGGAGTCGCGGGAGGGTGACGGTGAGAAATGTAGGCATGCGCCGGAGGATCTTCCCGTGGCCCAACCCACCTCATGTCCGTTTTTCTGAGCCTGCGCTACAACGATTGATGGAGGCCAGCGTCAACACGGTTTGCAACTCAGCCCTCGAGACAGTCATGGATGGCGTTGGTCGGGAGCGGCAACAGTACAGTGGTGATGTCTCCCCTCAACTCCATGCCGTAGAACTTGTCTTCGGCGAAACCCGCCTTCCCAGAAGATTCCTGGCTACCTACAGCCAGGGGTTGGCTCTGGAGGGCTATTTTGCGGATTGTTGGCCAGCTTATGACCGACTGGCGCGGATGGGGGAGCGTGAACTCCAGCTTACGCCTTGGGGACCACTGCTCGATCACGGCGTGATGTTCAACTTCGACAATTATTACTATTACCTGTATACGGGAGACTTGAGCGCCTTAAAGGAACCCTACCCTCGTCTATGGCGATTCTTCCAATATCTTGTGAATTTGGTAGGTCGCGATGGGCTGCTGCCGGTGGAAGACCTTGGCATCCCTGCGGTTTGGATGGATCACATGGCCTATCAACGGCAGCGCCACAGGCAATGCGCTTTTAACCTGTTTGCTGCTGCCATGATGCAACATGCCTTGGCCCCCATCTGCATCGCCTTTGGCGACCCTGACCGGGCCCAGGCCGCCAAGGCACTCGGGAAGAAGCTCGAAGCAGCCACCGTAGGACGTTTCTGGAGCCCTGAACGCGGGCTGTTTGTGGTCAACTTGCCGTGGCTTCGCGAGGAAGGAATCGCTCGCCTCTGCGACCGATCGCTTGCTACGGCAATCCTCTTCGACCAATGTCCTGAGGGCAACACGGTGGCCGCGGTTCGTGCGTTGGCTGACTGTCCGCCTGAGATGGGATTCTCCTATCCCGCCAACGCTGGCTGGCGGCTCTGGGCGCTGGGGAAGGCAGGTCGGGCGGATATGGTAGTTAAAGACTTCCGCCAGAGGTGGGCATCCATGGATTCTGTCCGGCTTAACAACACTCTGCAGGAATTCTGGCTTTCTGAGGCGGATTCTGATTCAGAGTGGAGTCACTGCGGGGTCGTGCCGCTCTATGTAACCACCATGAGCCTGGCGGGCATCCGGCCGCTGGAGCCAGGATTCAAGCGCTGTGAAATCAGGCCGCAACTGGCGGATCTGGAGACCCTGGAACTAACGGCTTACACGGTGAAAGGTCCCATTGATTTCAGCGCCCGGGGTAAGAAAGGCACTCGCGAAGTCACCGTGAAGTTGCCCGATGGTTGCGCCGGGGAACTCGTGGTGCCACGAGAGGAAGCCCTGAATCTGCCGCCTGCACGCGGCACCGTTCCAGGCGGACATAGGCGTTATCGCCTTCCGGCAGGAGGAACCAGCACGGTACGCCTGAAGTATTCCTAGTGTGGTGCAGCCAGAGCCCCGAGCCATGGAGGGCTTTGTGTCCCGAGGAGGTATCCCCAGATAGCTTACCGGAGTGGAATGCAAGTTTCTTGTTTTTCCGGACTGTGACCCTGATGCCTGCCATTCTTTGCTGGACACGGTAGGTGTAGAAGTCTATATGGACGAAGGAATCGTTCGTGTTGGCGATACGGATCCCTATGTTTATGACCCTGATCGAAGCTTCGGGCTCACACACCATGAGCCTGGGACTTGTGGAACCTGCTTTAGGTCAGGGCTCGCGCCGGCGTCAGTACGTACAATGTGGACTAGGCACTCGATCACCGGCGGGGTGAACCAAACAGTGAATTGTAGCTTGGAAAAGAGGCCACATAGGCTTCAACTATGGTAAAGACGCAGACGTCACATATCCTGCGCAAATGATTTCGAAGCCCGATCAATGGATATTTGAAGCGTGAAGCGGAGGACCGGAACTTTGGCAAGCTTGAATCTTGAGACTCAGGAGAGAGAATTACTGATATGGACACTATGATTACCCGTCGGTCGTTTGGACAGGTTCTGGGCGGAATCACTCTTGGCGGATCGCGTCTCATCCAAAGCGCCTTCACGGGTCCCTCCGCTGCTGCTGGTCCGCAGGAAAATGGGGCTGCGATTTTCCCCTATGGCACGCACATTTATCGCGAGCCGCATTTGCCGCTCGACCAACTGCGTTCGGACATGGCGCTGTTGAAGAAAATGGGATTCACAATGATCAAGATTCAAGAATCGTGGTCCATGGACGAGCCACGAGAAGGCGAGATCAACCTCGAAACGGTTGCGCGGGTTGTTTCCGACGCGCGCCAGAACGGGCTGCTGGTCTACTTCGGGGTGACCATGGAGCAGGCCCCGGCGTGGTTCTGGAGAAAATTCCCCGACGCCAGCCCGGTGTACGAAACCGGCCAGCCGCATAATGACCCGACGCAATACCTTTTCCCAGCCGACGCCAAGCCCGGACCTTGCTGGCACCATCCCGGAGCGCGCGAGGCCGGGATCCGCTTTGTGGAGGCGCTGGGGCGACAAATCGGGAAATACGACAATATTCTCGTGTGGAACGTATGGCAAGAAATCGGCTTTTGGCCCATGCGTCCCGGACACATGGGCCTTTGCTACTGCCCCTACACGCTGCGGGAGTTCCGCCTTTGGTTACGCGAGAAGTACCAGACTCTCCCCGAATTGAACCGAACCTGGATAGTAAATTACGGGGACTGGGATGAAATTGAACCGCCACGCATGTTCTCCATGCTGCCCCCGTACATTGACTTCCGGTACTTCATGGACGACGTCTACTTAAGTTTTGTGTTGAAGTGGAGGGCGGACGCTTTCCGGCGCAGTGACCCCCTGCATCGCCGGATCCTGTCCCATGTGGGAGGACCTATTATCAGTGGTACGACGGAGTGGCGTTACGCGGAACAAGTGGACGTGCTCGGCTCTTCATGCTATCCCTCCTGGGAGGAATTCGAAGAGTGGGACGCCGCCCGCCCGGCGGCGGGCAAGCCCGTGCAAAAGGTGGCCGGACTTCACCACGAGCTCTGGGAAAGCGTCTTGATGAGGTATGACTACATTCGGGGCGCCGGCCGGAGCGGCGAGATCTGGACGGCGGAGCTGCAAGGTGGTCCGATCTCCGCCGGCCAGAGCCTGGGGCGAGTCCCCGGCGCCGACGACATACGACGCTGGGTGCTGGGATGCCTGGCGGCAGGCGTACGGGGCCTTTGCTACTGGAACCACCGCATCGAGCGGATGTGGCAGGAGCAATATGGATTCGGCCTGCTTGATGGTCAAGGTGAGCACACGCCGCGCGCCGATGAGGCCGGCCGCTTGGCCAAAGCGATTGCACCGCATGCCGAGTTTTTCACCAAAAGTGAGGTCCCGAAGGCGGGCGTCGCACTGGTAATGAACGAAGATCTCCGGCATTTCGCCGAAGCCTCCGAATTCCGCGTGAAAGACCACCTGATTTATACCATTCGGGGAATCTACAAGGCGCTTTGGGACGAAGGCATTCCGTGTGACTTCATCGAGGCTGAGCAGATCGGTACGACGGGCAAAGAGTATAAAGCGCTGATCCAGCCGTTTGGGTTGGCGCTCAGCGAGGAAGTGATAAAGGCCTATCAGAACTACGTACAGGAAGGGGGCGTACTGATTTGCGAGGCCACGCCCGGCAGGCTTGGAAAGTATGGGTACGGCTTCGCCACGGAAATGGGTCCCGGCATCTCCGAATTGTTTGGCGCGGCCCACAAACAAGTGGTCACTGTGCGCGAGCCTCACGACGGGGCGAAATGGAGCGGCGTTGATCGCACTTACGGCGACAGCGTCGAATACCAGGACCTTGTTGGCACAGGAGAGGCGATGGGCTTGAACGTCGCTCCGGCTTACCACCTGCAAACCCTCACCTTGACCACGGGTCAGGCTCTCTTGCGGTCGCGCGAGGATGTCGCCGGCTGCGTCAATAAATTTGGAACTGGTCGCGCCTATTTGATCGGAACTTTGCTGGGTCATGCGCTGCTTGCTTACGACGACAAACGGAACGGTGTTTTCCTTGCCCATCTGCTCGCGGGTGCGAAAGTGAAACCCGACAGGGTTGGCCGGCTCCAGCGGCGGCGGAGAGTCCTGGGCAGCCAAGCAGCTTGGTTTCTCTTCAATACTACGGGAGCACCTGTCGAAGAAGTCGTCGCGCTTGAAAACTACAAGACTGCCAGGGATCTTCTGGGGGCAGAATTGCCGGCAGTGCCCAGCGGGGTTCGAGTCGGGGTAGAGCCGCTTGACGTCCATTGCCTGATTCTCGGAAACTGATCGTCTGTCGTTTCGCGCGCTGCCAGGAATCTGGCTCTGCGCGGCGGGTGGCGCATACATCTGCGCCACGCATCGGGCGAGGGTGTCTTGAGCCTGCGTCAGGACCCCGACCCCTCACCCCGGCCCCTCTTCCCCGATGGGGGAGAGGCCGAATGTACAAGCGCAGGGCAGAACAGTCGGTTCTGAGGGCGAGCGAAGGTGGGTGCAATGATAGATTCTAATTCTGTTGCAGAGTACGGCGCAACCAGCGGCGCGAAGCCGAAGGTTGGGTTGCTTTTGATGACCGCGGAATGGTTCGCGCAAATAGGTGCAAGCCAGGGCTCGTTTAAAGGTCTGCCACAGCAACTTCAGGATGATGCAGCACGAATCAACGAGGCCCTGTGCTCAGCGCTCCATATCGTTAACGCCGGAGTGATTGCGACGCGTCAGCAATTAGGAGAAGCGGTTGACCTGTTCAAGAAGGAAGATGTTGATCTGATAGTTGCCTGCCAGATTACGTGGGGAGAGGATCGACTGATCATTGATGCTGTGCAGAAGCTTCCCTACATACCTTTCCTACTCTGGTGCTATTCGCCCTTCCAAAAACTGCCTGAGCAGATGAGTATGAGCGACCTTTTCAGGGCGAGTGGTCCAGTGGGAGCCCTTCAGGCTAGCGCGCCTCTAAAGAGACTAGGCAAGCAATTTGGGTTTGCGTTCGGTTCGTACAAAAACCAGGATGCCATCCGGAGTATTGTGGCTTTTAGCCGAGCGTGCCAGACGGCGAGAGAGTTGAAAAACGCGCTGGTCGGGATCCTCCCGTACCGCTGCGATCAGATGACGGGAACATACGTCGACGAATTCCGGCTGAAGAAGGAAATCGGCCCGGAGCTGAGATATATTTCGATCAACGATTACTCGAGGATATGCGCCGGGATTCCCGATGAGGCTGTGGAAGGTTTTGTAAGCGATCTGAAAGCCAGCTTCAGAGTGGCGGAGAATGTTACTGAAGCCGGCCTAGCCAAGGGCGCCAGAGTCTCCTTGGGTCTGGCGAAGGTCGTGGAACAGTACGGCCTGGATGCTTTAGCTTTCAACGACATCGCGGAGGAACTTCACCAGGTGCTGGGTCTAAGGCCGTGCCTGTATGTTCCGGCCCTGTTCGCGAGGGCTGTGGTGAGCATGGAAGCAGAAGTGGGTGGCGTCGTCGCTCTATTGATGCTCAAGAAACTGGCGAAGAAGCCTCCGATGTACGTAGAAATATTCACCTATGACGAGAGCGACAATAGTCTCCTGGCCGGCCATGCAGGGATTCACGACATCAACCTGGCCGAAAGTAAAGATGCGGTCCTCGTCGAACCGGATGGTGAATATGTGGAATCGGAACCCGACAGTTGTTGGATGCGCTTCAGGGCAAGAGGCGGGCACGTTACCATGCTGAGTGTCTTCTGCGATGTTGATAGGTTCAAGATGGTGATCACCTCGGGAGAATGTCTCGCGGGCAGAGAGAAGTTACTAGGCTCCCCTCACGCTTGCATACGCATTGAGGCCCCACTAGCGGAGTTCTTCGCGAAGGCTATTAAGACGGGAATGACTCAACACTGGGCGGTTGTTCACGATGACGTGGTGAACGAACTGGTTGCCCTGGCTGATGTCCTCCGGCTGGAGAAGGTTTTGATTGGGTAATACCGTCGTGACTGAGACAGCGGCTGAGCAGGCGGCCATACCGCGGTTACGCAGGGTTCTGGGACTCTGGGACCTGATCTTCTATGGTATTGTGGTCATCCAACCGATGGCTGCCGTCCCACTCTTCGGGATAGGCCAAAAGCTATCCAACGGGCACATGGTCACGACGATCTTAATAGCCATGCTGGCCATGATGCTCACGGCTTCAAGCTATGGCCGCATGGCCAGCGTGTACCCGGTGGCGGGTTCCGCCTACACCTACGTGGGACGAGGGCTGAACGCTCATCTTGGATTTGTGACCGGCTGGCTGATATTTCTTGATTATCTCATCGTCCCGGTCACCGGCATCATTTACAGTTCGCTCACCGTGCAGCGCGTTCTCACACCGTTTCTGCCTCAACTGTCGCCGCGGCTGATGTTTGCACTTCTGGCTTCTTTCTTTGCGGCCACCATAACTGCGCTGAACCTTCGCGGTATCCGGACTGCGGCGAAGGCGAACATTGGCCTGCTTTTCGTCATGAGTGTGGTCATCATCTTGTTCATGCTCCTGGCCGTCCGCTATCTCTTCCACCTGGAAGGTTGGGCAGGAGTCCTCTCCTGGGAGCCGTTTTACAATGTCCGGACCTTTCACATTCCGTCCATCGCCACCGCCACTTCATTCGCTGCGCTCACCTATATCGGTTTCGACAGTGTGACAACTCTCGCCGAAGACGTCCACAACCCGAGGCGTAACATCCTCCTGGCTACCGTAACGGTCTGCGTGTTTACCGGCGTTTTTAGTGGTATGCAGATCTACCTGGGGCAGCTTGTCTGGCCAAACTGGCGGTCGTTCCCCAACCTGGAGACCGCGTTTATGGATGTGACACGGCGAGTGGGAGGGCCACTCCTGTTTGACGCCATAGCCGTCATCCTGGTGGTGTCAAATTTCGGCGCTGCCTTATCTGGACAGATTGGAGCGGCGCGCCTGTTGTTCAGCATGGGGCGAGACAGCGTACTGCCCAAATCGGTTTTTGCCTATCTTGATCCGAAAAAGAAGAATCCCGTTTTCAACATCCTGATCATCGGGGTGCTGGCGTTTATCGGGGCGATGGTGCTGAGCTACGAACTCGCCGCCGAGTGCTTGAACTTTGGAGCCTTTCTCGGCTTCATGGGAGTAAATCTGGCTGCCTTTCGTGAGTTTTATCTCCGAAGAAAGGGAGGACAAGGGCGACGATTCTTCGTTGATGCCCTCGTGCCCATCGCTGGTTTTCTATTCTGCTTGGCGATCTGGGGAAGTTTGCCTTTACCGGCAAAAATCGCCGGAAGCTGCTGGCTCGTTGTGGGTGTCGTCTATGACGCCGTTCGAACTCGAGGCTTTCGGACGAAACCTACTATGGTCTATTTTAGCGATCTGGGTTGAGCTCCGGTCAACTGCCTCAAGTAAGGGTGTCATTTCGAGCGCAGACTTCATGATCCTTGGGCTCACCACTGTGCATGAAAATGGCCTCGTAGGAGCTGAGTCAAGTGTTTGCAATAAGAGCTCCGGCTATTTTCATGGCAGCGAGGAATCCGGCTCTGCTTTGGGGCGGACCGCGGAGGAACGATCAGAGCGAGATTCCTCGCTGCGCTCTCCTGAAAGTCACCCGACGCTCGTCATTCCCGCGAAAACGGGAATCCAGTAGTGGGCCCCCGCTTGGCGGGGGTGACGAATGCCATGACTTTCATTTCTATGGATAGGCCGCAGGCCCATGACCACTTGGAATGACACCGTTGCCGTAAGTTTCTGCGGAGCCGGAATGCGAACCAACAGTTTTTGCCACAAGCAAGAACAGTCACAAAGCAATGGGGAGGATCACAAATGAATGACAAGAAAATCGCAGTTGATGATGTACAGATCAATGGCAAGCGGCTGGCCATAGACGGAGGAACCCCGATTCGATCCGAGCCTTTACCTCTCGAGTTTCCGGGTATCCATCATATGGGGGAGGAAGAGTTGGAAGCAGCCATGCGACCCCTCAAGAGCCGTTCGCCTTTCCGCTACTATGGAATTGATTTGCGACACGAGGTGGATGAATTTGAATCCGAGTTCGCGAGTTTTCTAGGTGTCAAGCACGCCCTCGCGGTTGGCAGTGGCACGGGCGCCTTGCAGACTGCCCTCTCCGCCTTGGGGGTAGGACCGGGCCAAGAGATTATCGTCCCGGCCTACATGTGGGTGTCGGTGGCGGCAGCAGTAGTCAATCAAGGTGCGATCCCAGTCTTGGCAGATATCAATGAAACTTTTTGCATGGACCCTGCGCAGCTTGAAAGACAGATCACTGATAGGACGAGGGGAGTCATCGTTGTTCATATGAGCGGAGCTCCCGCCGATATCGAGCCTATTCGCGATATTGCGCGGAAACGAGGGCTTTTCCTGCTTGAGGACTGTGCCCAATGCAACGGCGGCTCCGTCGATGGTCAGAAGGTCGGGAGTTTCGGTGATATGGCTGCCTTCAGCTTTCAGATGAACAAAAACATGACGGCGGGTGAGGGGGGGGCCGTGGTTACCAACAACGAGAGGCTTTACCGGCGAGCCTTTGCCTGCCACGATTTGGGTTACGCCAGGGATGAGGCGGGGAGACTGATATTCAATGACCCTGACCTATGCCTTTGGGGGCGAGGATATCGGATCGATGAGATTCGAGGCGCCCTTCTGCGTGTGCAGTTAAAGAAGCTTCCCCGGACCGTTGGGAATATGCGCCAGAGCAAATACCGGATCAGAAAGACCCTCGAAGAATTCTCGCAAGTCAAATTACGACGGATAGTTGATCCTGAGGGCGACACTGGCTGTTTCTTGATCACGACTTACGATGACGCTGCGACGGCCCAACGTGTCAACCGAGCATTGAGAGCTGAGGGCATTGTGACTTCCCCGCAAGGCGTTTCCAATATTGTGATGACGGATTGGGGTCTTCATCTCTATTACAACATTGCAAGTCTGGTGAAGCAAACCAGCGTGGACGGACGGGGATTCCCTTGGAAACTTGCAGAGAACGCCGGCTCGAAGGTTTGTTACGAAAAGGGTTCATGCCCGGTGGCCGATAGCTTGTTTGAAAGGAGCATACTTCTGCCTATTCCGTCTTGTCTGACCACACGCGACGAAGACGACATCATTCACGCTTTTGAGAAGGTGATCGCTGCGCTCTTACCAAGCTGACAGCAAAGCCGAGGGATGTGCAAGATGTTGATTGTAAGAGACCAGGTTTCTTAAGGAACTGTGTGAGTGCGACTTGTCGCCTCGGTTTCCGCGAGTTTTGCTGCCCAGTCGCGTATCCGGTGGTCCCGGCTTCCGACGTCCGTCGAACACGGCACACGGCGAAAGCTGCGCCGGTAGCTGGAGAGGTAACGTGCGGCCCTACGTTAAGCACTGGCGCCTCGGCGACCCTCCCCAAGTCCCCTACGCGAAGTTTGTGGTGGCAGAGCACTCGAACGGGTTGATCGTGCCGTAGCGTAGGGCGAAGTCGCTCAACTCCCGTATTATCACACGGACACTATCGATGTCGTGCCAGGTGGTGGGCAGAGTCCGGGCGGACGCAGATAGGAGCAGAAGAAGAATGGGCTCGAAGATCCTTTGATGCCAGAGCACCTCTGGTAACAGGCACGAACACAGGACACCCGCGCTTGAGAACTTTGCGGCGGGGCGTGAGGGAACTGCCAGTTGTTGTTTCAACATTTGGCGAAAAAGCCGCGGCTCTGGGAATGGTTCTGACCGCGGCCGAAAGTGTGCGGGAAACTCGCTGTCGCGATTTAGAAGCTGCTTGATCCCGAGCTCTTTTGTTTGCATCTCGGCTTATGATCATGAAAACTGAGCAATCAAAGGGAATTGCGTGCGGTGGCAACTGGGTGCTCGACCTCGTCAAGGTCATCGACTATTACCCTCCTGAAAGCGCAATCGCTGACATCACCGCCGAATCCATGGGTGGAGGTGGCTGCTCTTTTAATGTGACCCTCAACCTCGCTAAATTCGATAGGTGTCTTGAGCTATACGCGTTGGGCGTGATCGGAAACGATTCTTACGGAGACTTCCTGGTCGATCAATTTCGCCCCTACCCTCATGTCCACCTCGAGCAGCTTAGAAGGACCAGCCGGGATGGAACGTCTTACACGGACGTGTTCAATGTCGCTTCCACCGGGCACAGGACGTTCTTTCACTATCGGGGGGCCAACCGCCTTTTCTGTCCAGAGGATGTAGACCTGGATAAGCTGCCGGTCGACTGGTTTCACTTAGGCTACCTGAATCTGCTGGACGCCATGTATCAAGCAGACGACGAATACGGGACTCTGGCCGCGCGATTCTTGGCTCGAATTCGTGAGCGGAACATCAAGACTTCCATCGATCTGGTGTCCGAGGACAGCGACTGCTACAAGCAGATTGTTTCCCCGGCGTTAAAGTTCGCGTCGTGTTGCATCATCAACGACTTCGAAGCGGAAAAGCTCTCGGGCATACCGATTCGAAAGGACAACGTTTTGGCGCTCCGTAATCTAAGAAGAATAGCCAAGACTATTTTGGGTTTTGGGGTCGAAGAACTCGTGGTGATCCACTTCCCGGAAGGAGCTTATCTCTTGGCGAAGGATGGAGGCGAGATTCTTCAGCCTTCCTTGGATCTTCCCGCGGGCTATATTGTGGGAAGCACCGGCGCCGGTGACTCATTCTGCGCCGGCGTGCTTTATGGATTGTACCGACGATGGGGCCACGAAAAGGCTATCCGTTTCGCAGCGTGCGCCGGAGCGATGAACTTGGGCGACTTGACAACAACCGGAGGAATAAGGCCCTGGGAAGAGGTTTTCGAGATGGAGAAGAGGTTTCCCTACCGGGGGCTGCGCTGACCTGGATTTCTCACCGCGCTTTTCCGTTTCAACAGCGACCGGAATGGTCGTCGAGAACATGGCTTCCGGCGCAGGGTCGAAGCCGTACCCCATTACCAGCTCGGCCTGCCGAATTGGGTTCCTTACCCTGACCACACGAAAGCATCAGACTTTGGGAAGCAGTGAGGGACAACAGCTTTCCAGCGGTCCTGTGCTGGATTGAGCGAGAAACGGGTCAATTCCAATCCGAAGGCCAGCCCGATGACGGACGAACTTACAAGCATTTACGCAAGTCAAGGGCCCCAGTAAACCCTTGTAAGTTATTGATAAATCAGGGAACTGCGGAGTAACACGGTAGGGGGCAAGGGACCTTGGGAATCTTCAATTGCAGATAGATCAGCGGCCGTTTTGCAACAATGTAACAGGCAGCCGTACGCTTCATTCATTACAGCGCCCCTAGTAGTACTACGTTAAGTTATTGACCTCTCCCAAGAGAGGTGTTAAGCTCCGGTTCATGACCGAGAGCGAAATTGCAAAATGTCGAACACGTTTGGAACAATTCTTGGCCGACCTGCTGGAGCCGCTGGGGCGACGCGAGCGACGCCACTGGGGCTCGGTATATGTGCGCGGCCTGATGCTGGACGGCGAACGCAAGTCCATC
>Ga0209517_10007089_pt1 | contig 13574 bp, 10 predicted proteins | sample PeaSoiMetSII2010_FD_187695 | JGI IMG/M metagenome (GOLD analysis project Ga0209517, IMG submission 187695) | Peat soil microbial communities from Weissenstadt, Germany - SII-2010 (SPAdes) (version 2) | ecosystem: Environmental > Terrestrial > Soil > Wetlands > Peat | place: Germany...
AAGAGTGCTTCGCCCTCAACGAGCACGCAGAGTCGCGGGTCGACTCCCAACGACCGAAATATCGAGAGCACACTGATCGGATCGGTGGCCGAAATCAAGGCGCCAAATGCCAGCGCCTCGTTGAGCGTGACGGATCCCGGTGCCAACCGATTGACCCCACCCCACAGCACCACCGCGGTGAGCAGCGTCGAGAGCACGAGGCCCGGTACGGCGAGTGTCAGGATCGAATAGCGCGCTTGCCAGAACCGGGCAAAGTCCAGTTCGAACGCGCCCTCGAACAGCAGACCCGGAAGCACCACCAGAAACAACAAGTCCTTGGTGAGTTGCGGCCCTGAGAACGACGTCACGTTGCCGAGCGCCAGTCCTACGATCACCAATCCGATCGCATAGGGCATGCGGACGCGATGCGAAATGATTGCGACCACGGCTGCAATGGCGAGAAGCGCGAGCAGGTTGATTTCGAGTTGTGCCAAACGACCTGCCGCTCTGCGGATTACCGTGCGTTGAGAGAGGTAAACACGTTACCCGGAACTCGGCGAACGCACAATTATGGTGAGTTGGCCAAGCCGCCGCGCCGATAAAGTGTGACGCGTTGCCTAAGTCGCTTTTGTCCGACGAATCTTCCGAACCGAATTGGGATGCGCTTGCGTGCGTGAGATCCGCGAGCCGTTAAATATGGCAAGCGCAATCATTAACTGTCTGTCAGGAAGTAGGCCGCGGACCCTTTGCGCCGTTGTTTCCTTCAAGAGCCGGAAATTCCGGCTTCAGGTGGTTCCAAGATACTTTCTTCAACTTCGAGGGATGACAATGAACAACTTCGCTAAAAAATTATTGAGCGTCGCGGCCGTTACGGTCGCATTGGCGGGTTTTGCCGGGACCGCAACAGCGGAAACGACCTGGCAGAAAAACCATCCGCGCCGCACTCAGGTGAATGGCCGCTTGAATAATCAGAACAAACGGATTCACCAAGACGTCAAGAACGGTACGCTGACGAAGGGTCAGGCGGCCGCGCTGCACCACGATGACCGCCAGGTTCGACAGGAAGAGCGCGACATGGCCAGTCAAAACGGCGGCCACATCACAAAGTCCGAGCAGAACGTTCTGAACCAACAAGAGAACGGCATCAGCAAGGATATCCCGCCCAAATAAGAGGGCAGCCTTGCCGGGGAGCGGCTTTCGACGCTCCCCGGCCGCTCGGTTGAGCGGGTCGGACATTGGAATAGGGTGTTAGTCCTTGGACCCGGATTTCTTGGAGGTGCTGCCGCTGGCCTCGTTCTTGAAGTCATTCGGCTCGACCCGATAACGCGCCAACAGCTTGTAGAAATCGGTGCGATTGCGTTTGGCGAGGCGCGCCGCCTGGCTGATATTTCCAGAGGTAGCTTGTAGGTTGCTGGTTAAATAATTGCGGGCGAACGTTTCTCGCGCTTCATCGTATGTGGGCATCGTTGTTACCATTCCGCGCAGCGATCGTTGAACGAATTCCTTGCTCATGATTTTATAGTGCGACAGGGCGACGTTCTGTTTGACCAAGTCGAAGAGCTGGCGCACGTTTCCGGGCCAATCGGTCGTTGCAAGAAGTTCGATGGCTTCAGGCGTATATATTTTTCCGCTGCCGCCCGGCTCGGTCGCCTGCTCCAGGAAATGAGAGACCAGTAACGGAATGTCCTCGCGACGCCGACCCAACGGTGGTATCTCTATCGGCAAGATGTTGATGTGATAGTAGAGGTCCTGCCGAAAGTCGCCGCAGTGCATGAGTTCTTTCAGATCGCGGGACGTGGTGCTGATCAAGCGCGCATCGACATGCGGCGCTGCCTGTCCATGGCCGGATGGTCCACGCAGCGCTGCCATGAGCTCCGCTTGCAGCCTCGACGGCAGATGCCCTATTTCGTCCAGCAACAACGTGCCTCCGCGCGCCGCATCGATGGCGCCATGCCCAAGCCCCACCGTGCCCTCGGCTGCCGGCCCCCGCCGACCGAATAATTCGATTTCGAGCGCGTCTTCGTCCGTGTCCTTGCAGCGGACCGCGACGAACAGCTTGTCGCGGCGCCGACTTGCGGCGTGAATCGCACGCGCGAGAATCTCCTTTCCCGTTCCATTTTCTCCGGTCAATAGCACTGGCGCATCGCTGCGGGCCGCTCGATTCGCCAGTCCAAGCCGGTCTTCCATGAGCTGGCTTCGGGCGACGATTTCCGCCCGCCAGTCGCCGTCGACCAGTGCGAACGTGGAGGTTGCGATAGCACGCTGCACTTGCCCCAGCAGCTCCGCTTTTTCGACCGGCTTGACCAAAAATCCGAATGCGCCGCACTGCGTGGCGCGCACCGCCTGTGCGATGGTGCCGTGCGCGGTTACGATAATGACGGTCACCGCAGGCCACCGGCTTTTCAATTCCTTCAGCAGGCCAAGCCCGTCCATCGCACGCAAGTGCAAATCGGTGACCACGAGGTTGGGCCGTGATCGGACGCACGCGTCCAGGGCAGCCTCGGCGCTGTCGACGGATTCCACGCTGTAATTGGCGGTGGTCAGACGGGTCGTCATGAGGCGGCGGGACTCAACGTCGCCGTCCACCAGCAATACTCGAGCCTTACGCTCGGTCTGCGACGAGATGTCGTCTTTTCGTCCCCTTCCCGCTTTCGGCCTGGGATTGATACCGAACCCGAGTGAGGTGGTGAGTGGAGGCGATTTGTCGTTCATAGGCTGCGCTACCTTTGCATCAGCCGAAAACTTAGCAATGTGCCGCGCGCTTGACTGTAGGGGATTTATGGCAATTGTCCTTAAATTTCCCGAAGCATCGACGGTGGGGGGGATTTGAGGCTATTGCAATCCTTCACTGGGGACAACGCATCGACGGCCCGGTAACGAGTCAGACCTTTCCTACCGGCTTTGCCTTATTCGGACGCCATTCTGTGGCGGATTTGTTATTGTCGAAAGTGCAGAACAGCCATTTAAAGGGATTTCTCATCATGAATGTCATCCGGTTCACGCGAGCCATCGCGGCGTTGGGAGCGATGTGTGCGGCGTTTTTCGTCATGGGTGTCGCGCACGCGGCGGATTATGCCGATACGATCTCAACCTTCAAGAATGCCGGCGAATGCCGGCGGTTTTTCGACACCAGTTATGCTTACGCGGTTTTTCCCACGGTGGGGGAGGCCGGGTTCGTGATCGGTGCCGCGGTCGGGAAGGGCCGCGTCTATGTGCATGGTCGCTTGGTAGGCGACACCACGATGACGCAGATCAGTGCGGGCCTCCAGGCCGGAGCGAAGGCGTACAGCCAGATTATTTTTTTCGAGGACAAACGCGCCCTCGATGAATTTGAGTCCGGATCGTTTGAATTCGAGGCCGGCGCCAGCGCCGTGGCGATCACGGCCGGGGCGGGCGCCAGCGCCGGCACCAACGGCGTTCAGGCCGGCGCCAGCGGGACCGAGAAGAATGCGACATTGGTCGGCGCTTACAACAAGGGCATGGCGGTCGTCACGGTTGCCAAAGGCGGCCTCATGTACGCCGTCACCCTTGCTGGACAGAGGTATTCCTACAAACCCCGCGGCTAGGAGCCTAGTGAACGTTCGATCCATAGGATGGCTCGCGCTACAGTTGGGTCGGGCGGGAGAGCGGTATGCCGTGCCGCTTGATTTTCCGATACAGCGTATTGCGGCTGACTCCAAAGTGCGTTGCCACGTGGCTCATCACCCAATGATGCTGTTCGATAACTCGAAGCAGCGCGTTGCGCTCGGCGCTCTCGAAAGTGATCTCCGGTGCCGCATCAGTCGCATGGTTCTCGGGGCCGCGCTCGCGCGTCCGCACAGCGGTGTTGCGGATCTCCTCGGGAAGGTCACTGACGCGGATGACGCCGTTCTCACCCAGCGCCAGCGAGGCCCGAATCGTATTGCGCAACTCGCGGATATTTCCGGGCCAGCCGTAGTCGAGCAAGCGCTGCAAGGCCGCCATTTCGATGGCGGCGTCTTGACTACCACCCGATTCGCGGTCGATGCATTTGCGTATCAATGCTTCCTTGTCGCGCCGCTGTGCGAGCGGCGGCAAATCCAAGGTGATGCCATTCAGGCGATAATATAAATCTTCTCTAAATTCACCGCGTTCCAGCAAATCGTGAAGATTGCGATGCGTAGCGCAAATGACGCGCAGATCGACTTTCACCGGCGTCTCGCAGCCAAGCGGCATGACTTCTTGTTCTTCGAGCACACGCAGAAGGCGGGTCTGCAGAAGTAGGGGCATATCGCCAATCTCGTCCAATAACAAGGTTCCGCCCGACGATTGCAGGATGCGACCCCGCATGCCCTCGCGCCGCGCGCCGGTGAAGGCACCGGGCGAGTAACCGAACAATTCGCTTTCAATGAGCGATTCCGGAATGGCCGCGCAATTGACGGCAATGAAAGGCTGCTTTGCGCGGGCGCTTGCAAGGTGCAGGGCTTTCGCAAACGCTTCCTTGCCGGAACCCGTCGGCCCGCGAATGACGATGGATACGTTTCGATCGGCGACACGTTGCGCGTTGCGCACATTTCTCAGCATTTTCGGATCTTGGCCTGCGAGGTCCTGCAGGGTCAGCGCGCCCGGCGCATCGCCGCGTGCGACATGCACAATGGCGCGGGTCGGAGCCGCCAACGGCGCCGAATTTCGCAAACTGTGTTGGCTACCCTGCACCAAGCTCGCGAAATATCGCCGGCCATGCAGATTGTCGCGCAATTCCCAGATCGCGCGGCGTCCGGATTTTACCGTCGCCAATAGTTCTTCGTAGGACATGTCGAACACATCGGCGATCGACCGTCCCACCAATTCGTTGCGGCTCTCGGCTCCGAGCAACTTCAGCCCCGTCAAATCGGTCGCTACGATGGTCCCGTCGGCGGCAACGGCGATGGCGCCATCGTGCAGCAGATCGACGAATTCCGGGCGAGGATGGAAGCGCAGCATTGAATCGGTCTGATGGCGCCGCAGGAATAAGCACTTCTCGATCAAGCGCGCCGATGTATTGACGAGCGCAACCGTGTGCATCTGTGACTCGCGGGTGCCCGATGCATTGACGCACGAGGCGTCCAGCACCGCGACGATCTTGCCATATTGATCGTGTATCGGTGCAGCGGAGCACGATAGGCCGACGTGCCGAGATCGGAAATGATCCGACTGGTGAATGGTAATCGGACGCGCTTCGGTCGCGCAGGTACCGATTCCATTGGTCCCTTCTCGTTGTTCGCTCCACTCTGCGCCGATGATCAATCCCGCGGAGACGAACATTCGTTTCAATACCGGGTCGATCTTCTCGCACAGGATGACGCCGGAAGTGTCTGCCAGCAGCAACGCATATCCCGAACCCGAGATCTGCTCGTAGAGGGAGTCCATCTCGGCGCGTGCAATCTGCACGAGTTCTTCGTGCTCGGTCTGCAAAGATTTCAGGCGCGTCCCATCCAATACGGTCGGCCGGTATTCACGTGCTGGGTCCAGCTTGAAATCGTTCAGGCAGCGTCGCCACGACTGATCGACGCCTGGCGCCTTGTGTGGCGCGGCACCGTGCACCAGGTCGCTGCTTACGTGCCGAAATACATGATCCGCGTGGTGGACCATCTTTGAGTCTCTCACGCGCGCAACTGCCTGTAACGGCGGAAATTATTTTGCTCGCCAGCCATGGATGTTCCCTCGCCTTGGCTCACTTTAAACCTGCGGAGCGCCACCGTGTCAAGCAAGCAATGACATGTGTCATCGATATGACACTCTAGCGCCGGAAGTGGGGGCGCTGTTATTTGCTGCATCGCGGAATGACGCTGAAGACCGATATGGCTGCAGCGACGCTAGGCTTGATCCAAAGCCGATTCGCCGGATCTTCGCAACAGCATTGAAGTGCACCGCCGCTTCGAAATTGCTTTGGCATGCGGCTTGCTTTGGATTGTCCAACGAGCGCAGCCTTAAGGAATCGAGGTGCGTCTCGGGCTGATCCACAACAAGATTGCAAGCTTCGGAGGGGGCATGACCGCAAAATTCAATAAAAATTTGAAGAATTCATGGTACGCGGGCGCAGCAGCGTGTGCATGGATGCTCGTGCTTGCGCCGCAACTCGCGCGCTCGCAGGTCACCGACGAGATGATCGCCGACGACGCGAATTCACCGGCCAACGTGTTGACCGTGGGCATGGGCCAGGCCGGCCAACGATTCAGTCCGCTCAAGGCAATCAATATCTCCAACGTCGGCGAACTCGTGCCGGTTTGGACGTTTTCATTCGGTGGCGAAAAGCAACGCGGGCAAGAGACGCAGCCTCTGGTGTACAACGGGAAAATCTTCGTCACCGGCTCGTATTCACGCATTTGGGCGTTGGACGCGCACACCGGTCAACGGCTGTGGGCTTATGAATACCGGCTTCCGGACGGGATCGAACCCTGTTGCGACGTCGTCAATCGCGGTGCGGCGCTGTACGGAAATCTCGTTATTTTCGGCACCTTGGATGCACATCTGGTCGCGCTGAATCAGGACACGGGCAAGGTCGTTTGGAACGAAACCCTGGGCGACTTCAAAGCCGGCTATTCGTATACGGCGGCGCCGCTGATCGTGAAAGGTAAGGTCATCAGCGGCGTCTCGGGCGGCGAGTTCGGCATCGTCGGCCGCGTTGATGCGCGCGATGCGATGACGGGAAAGCTCATCTGGTCACGCCCGACGGTGGAAGGCCACATGGGCACCCTGAACGGGCAAGACAATGGGATTACCGGGACGACCAATGCGTCTTGGAAAGGTGATCAATGGAAGAACGGCGGAGCAGCGACTTGGTTGGGGTGTACCTATGGTGCCGACACCAATTTCGTTTATTGCGGGACGGGTAACCCGGCTCCCTGGAACTCGCACGAGCGTCCGGGCGATAACTTGTATTCGACGTCGACCCTTGCGATCGATGCCGACAGCGGCAAGATTGCGTGGAGCTATCAAGGCACGCCCAACGATTCCTGGGATTTCGACGGCGTGAACGAGTTCATCGCGTTCGACATGAACAAGGGCGGCAGCATCGTCAAAGCCGGAGCCAAAGCGGACCGCAACGGCTTCTTCTACGTGCTCGACCGCACCAACGGCAAGTTCATCAGCGCGACGCCGTTCGTCAGCAAGCAGACGTGGGCAAGCGGTGTCGACCCGGCGACGGGCCGGCCCATCGAGACCGGCAACCGTCCGGGTGATCCCGGCACGGCGGAAAAAGGTTCCAAGGTATTCGCGGCTCCTTCGTTCCTTGGAGGCAAGAACTGGATGCCGATGGCCTACAACAAGGCCACCGGCCTCTTCTATGTTCCTTCCAACGAGTGGGGCATGGATATCTGGAATGAGCCCATCACTTACAAGAAGGGTGCGGCCTATCTGGGTGCCGGATTCACCATCAAGCCGTTGTATGACGATCACATCGGCGTGCTCCGAGCGATCAACCCGGCCACCGGCAAGATCGTCTGGGAATACCAGAATCCCGCGCCGCTCTGGGGCGGCGTGATGACCACAGCGGGTAATCTCGTGTTCACCGGCACACCCGAGGGTTTCCTCAAGGCGTTCGATGCGAAGAACGGCAAAGAGCTGTGGAAGTTCCAAACGGGCTCGGGCGTCGTGGGTCAGCCCATCACCTGGAAGATGGACGGCGAACAGTATGTGGCGGTCGCATCGGGATGGGGCGGCGCCGTGCCTCTCTGGGGTGGCGACGTCGCGGCTAAGGTCAAGGACATCTCCCAGGGCGGGATGCTATGGGTGTTCAAGCTGCACACGGTCGCCAAGTCTTATGCTGCGAGACAATAGGCAATTGAGCGGCGTTGTGGCCTCGGTGCTGCGCGGGGCTGCATCGACGTTGCACGCGGTGTCTTGGGCGGCGCTGGCGGCGGCGGCCGTCAGCGCCGTTTTCTTGCTGCGAACGGCTGCGTTCGGCCACGGCAACGTCACGCCGCAACCGGTGGATGTGAAGGACCTGCCGAAACTGCAGGGGCCGTTGACGACCAACCCCTATCGCGGCAGTCCCGCACAGGCCACCGCGTTGCAGGTGGGCGCTTCGGCCTTCAACCAGAACTGTGCCCGCTGCCATGGATTGGAGGCGGTTTCCGGTGGAATTGCGCCGGACCTCCGCCACTTGCCGAAGGGGACGGACGGCGATGAGTATTTCCAAATGCGAATCCGCAACGGCTCGATTCGTAACGGCGTGACTTATATGCCCGCCTTTGGAGAAATTTTCAGTGAAGAGGCCATTTGGGCCATCCGCACGTACCTGGATTCACGCTATGAAGATCAATGATGCGGCGCGGATGCTGGCGATTGTGGGGCTGACATGCTTAGGCTCCTCGATTTCGTGGTCCGACGAGCCGGATTCGGCCGACACGCTCGCAGACGCGCGCACCAAGGGCGCGATTGAGATTGCCGTGTATGCCGATTTTCCCCCGTATTCCTACGGCAAGACCCCGGCGGATGCGAAGGGAATAGACGTTGATATTGCGCAGGCAATAGCCCAAAAACTGGGACTGAAACTCAAGCTGCGGATGATTTCCGCCGGAGAGTCGGTTACCGACGACCTGCGCAATCATGTGTGGAAGGGTCATTATCTCGGAGGCGGGGTGGCCGACGTGATGCTGCATGTCGGCTACGATGCCGCGTTTGCCGAACGCGAAAAGAATGTCACGTTGTTCGAGCCGTATTTCCACGAGGTCGTGGCCTTGGCCTACAAGCCGAACCGCATCAAGAACGTCGAGTCGCCGATTGCGCTCACGGAGCATAAAGTAGCGGTGGAAGGCGACACCATCAGCGATCACATCATGAGCAGCGCATACGGCGGCGCACTACGGAACTCGGCCGTGCGCGAACAGTCGTTGGAGAAGGCGGTGGCTGCCTTCAAAGCCGGCGACGTGGACGCTGTCATGGGGCCGCAGGGTGAGTTGCAGGGCCTCCTGGCCGAACAGCGGATAACCGATGCCGTGTTCCACGTCGAGGAGCCGGTGGGCCAAATGCGAACCGCGTGGGATATCGGGGTTGCCGTGAAAAACAGCGGCTCGACGAGTCTGCGCGACGCGGTTGCGAATATAATCGATCTTCTCAAGGAAGACGGCTCGATGAAAAGAATGTTTGCGGTTTACGGCGTCAAGTATCTCGACGCATCGTCGGCGCTGGCTGGAAAAAAATTAGCCCGTGATGCGAACTGAATCCAATCCATACGAAGGAGAAACGATATGAGTGCACAGGTTCGACCGAGTTCTGCCGACAGCGGCGCCATGAACGAAAGCAGCTCTTTCGCTGCGCATCTCAAGACGATCGAACGCAAGATTCCGCTGCGCGCTCGATATGAAAACTTCATCGGCGGCAAATGGGTGGCCCCGGTGAAGGGCGCTTATTTCGACAATATCTCGCCGACCACCGGTCAAGTGATCTGCAAGATCGCGCGGTCGCAGGCGGAGGACATCGAACTCGCGGTGAACGCTGCGCACGCCGCCGCCGAACCGTGGGGCCGGACATCGGTGGCCGCGCGCGCGAGCGTGCTCAACCGTATCGCCGACCGCATGGAGCAATATCTCCCGTTCCTGGCCGCGGTGGAAACGTACGACAACGGTAAACCGATTCGCGAAACCAATCTGGCGGATCTGCCGTTGGCCGTCGATCACTTCCGCTACTTTGCGAGTTGCGTGCGGGCGCAGGAAGGCTCGCTCGGCGAACTCGACGACGACACCGTCGCGTACCACTATCATGAGCCGCTGGGCGTGGTGGGACAGATCATTCCTTGGAATTTCCCGATCCTGATGGCGGCATGGAAATTGGCGCCTGCATTGGCCGCCGGCAACGCCGTCATCATCAAGCCGGCCGAACAGACGCCGATGTCGCTCTTGGTGCTGGCGGATCTCATCCAAGATCTGTTGCCCGCCGGGATATTGAACATCGTCAACGGATTCGGACTCGAGGCGGGCAAGCCGCTGGCGACCAATCCGCGCATCGCGAAGATTGCATTCACGGGCGAGACCACGACGGGCCGGTTGATCATGCAATATGCGTCGGAAAACATCATTCCGGTGACCTTGGAACTGGGCGGCAAGTCGCCGAACATCTTCTTCGAGGACGTGATGCGCGTCGAGGATGATTTCGTCGACAAGGCGCTCGAAGGCTTTGCGATGTTCGCGCTGAACCAAGGCGAAGTATGCACGTGTCCCTCGCGCGCCTTGGTGCAGAAATCGATCTACGACCGGTTCATGGAGCGGGCCATCAAGCGCGTCGAGAGCATTCGACAAGGCGATCCGTATGAAATGAGCACTCAGATCGGCGCCCAAGCGTCCAACGATCAGTACGAGAAAATCCTATCGTACATCGATATCGGGAAAAAGGAAGGCGCCAAGGTGCTGGCCGGCGGCGTGGCCAACAAGCTGCCAGGCGAATTGGCGGGCGGCTATTACATCAAGCCCACGATTTTCGAAGGGCACAACAAGATGCGGGTGTTCCAGGAGGAAATATTCGGGCCGGTGGTCTCCGTGACGACATTCAACACGCCGGAAGAGGCGCTCGAAATCGCGAACGATACGCTGTATGGCCTCGGTTCCGGTGTGTGGACGCGCGATCTGAATCTCGCGTACCGCTTCGGACGCGGCATCAAGGCCGGGCGCGTCTGGACCAATTGCTACCACGCCTACCCCGCGCATGCGGCGTTCGGTGGTTACAAGAAGTCGGGTATCGGCCGCGAGACGCACAAGATGATGCTCGACCATTACCAGCAGACGAAAAATGTGCTGGTAAGCTACAGCACGAAAGCCTTGGGATTCTTCTAGCATCCTAGGGCGTGTTCGGCGGATCAGCGCACGGATCCCGATAAAACGGGGTCCGTGCGCGCTTCATTGTCCAACCGCTCGTGGAGGCCACACTTGAGCAATGTCATCGCAATGGATTCCCGCGTTGGTGTGACTGCGGCCGCTCGTCAGTTGATCGAAGAACTGAAACGGGCTCACGGACCCATCATGTTTCATCTCTCCGGAGGCTGCTGTGACGGGAGCGCTCCGATGTGCTTCCAGGTTGGCGAATTCAAATTGGGCGGGGTGGATGAAAAGGTCGGCGAAATCGCCGGCTGCGAGTTTTGGATGGCTCGCGCACAGTTCCTTCTCTGGGCCCATACGCGCTGGACCGTGGACGTCGTGCCCGGAAGGGGCGGTAGTTTCTCGCTCGAAGCACCGCTCAACCGGCGTTTCATCATCCGCTCGGAGATGTGCGCCGTACCGTCGACTGCGAATTCTTGACGTTCCGGTAAATGATCGACACGCCGGGGCTCGAGCGGCCGTGCGCTCGGGATCAGTGGCGCGCCGACGCAAGAATCGTCCGCGCCAGCCCGTCATAGTTGCCGTCGAAGTGGTGACCGCCCTTGAGTTTCACGATCATGACCTTGTGCGGGTCCAATTTCGGACATAGCGAGTCGGCTTCCTCGGCACCGTAAACGCAGAGCACGGGCGTACCGACGATCTTCTCGACTTCGGGCAGGGTTGCCGGCCCTGAGTTGTCGTCCGAGATCCAACTCGTCAAGTGAAATTCGAACAATGCGTGCTCCGACATCCCCATCAGGGCGGCGAGGGCTATGTGCGATCGCGTTGCCGCGGTCAAACGATTGACCGCAAACGGTAAGACGTCGGCACCTTGGGAATAGCCGATCAGCACGACGCGCTGCTTGCCGAGCGCAGTCAAATAGTAGCGGATCATCCGCTCGAGGTCCGCGGCGAGCCCTTCCGGCGTCCGGGCGGTCCAAAAATAGCGAAGTGAATCCAGACCCACCACGCTAATGCCGTTGGCGGCCAAAGCCGCGGCCACATCTTTGTCGAGACCTGCCCAGCCGCCATCGCCGGATAGGATGATGGCGAACGTGTCGGAGGGCGGGATGCCCGGCTGCGCCGCCACGAAGACGATGGGCAAATCGCCGAGCGCTTGGGGTGCGATCGACATCGCAGCCGGCGCATTTCGAGCCATGAGCGAATCGATCGTGTCGGCGAATTGCGGTGCCCAGCGCGGCGACGCGGGGCCGGTAGTGCCCGTATCCGGCACGAAGAAAAGTTGCGCATTAGGTACCTGCGCCACGAAGCGGCGAATTGCCGCGGCATCGCACGCCGGCGCCGCGGGTGCGGACGATTCCGCGTCCTGCAGAACGATCCACGGATTGCCAAGCTGCTTGGACGGCAAGAAATCCACACCGCTGTCCCCCGCGTGCGGGCTGAAATCGAGCCCCGCGCTCTTGCACAAGTGCTTACGCAATGCGATACCCGGGCAGAATTCCACGCTCACCGCGCCGGCAAAGGTGTTCGCCGGCGCCTGCGCCAGCGTCGCGTAAGCGAGCGTAGCGCCTGCAGATTTCCCCGCCAGTATGGGCAACAAATACGTCGGCAGACGATAGTAGGCTTGGACGAAATGACTGAGATTTTCTAAGTCGCCGTCGGGAAACACGCAGTCGGCGCCATCCGCCTCGAGCTTGGCTTCCAGTTGCGCCACGTCGATTCCAGCTACCATCGCGCCTCGCCGCGCGAGCTGGCTTGCCAAGTCGACCATGACCTGAGTCCAACCATCGGCGCCCGACAGTAACAGCACAAAGCCTCTGGGTGTGCCGTTGGGGGCATAGACGGTAAAGTTCTCGAAGCGGCCATGGCTCAACGTCTGTTCAGTGACCGGAGTCCATGTCGGACGGCCGGCGATGGGCGCCAGGTTGGGCGGATGCTTCAATCTCCACCCGGCGTATCCGGCGATCAGCGCGATTGTGGTCAATACCGCCAGTTGAATGATCGTGCGCTTGCCTCGCATGGGGATCCTAGTGTTTGGAATTGGGGTACGCGTCGATCTCATCCAGCATCTCGGGGCCGCCGAGAGCTTGCATTTGCCTCAAGATCCAGTCGCGGCGCTGCTGCACGTAGCGCGACGGCGCGGCCGCCGAATAGCGCTCCGGGCTGGGGAGCACGGCGGCCAACACCGCGGCATCGCTGCGGCTCAATCGCGCCGCGCTCGTGTGAAAGAAACGTTGTGCGGCGGCCTCGGCGCCGTAGATACCGTTCCCGAACTCGGCGATGTTGAGGTAAATCTCGAGAATCCGCCGCTTCGGCCAAAAGCCCTCGATCAACACGGTGAAATAGGCTTCGAGTCCCTTGCGGAAATAGCTGCGCCCGGACCATAGGAACAGATTCTTGGCGACCTGCTGGCTGATGGTGCTGGCACCATGCACGCGATGGCTGTGCTGATTGAGAGCGTACGCCTTCTCGATGGATTCGACGTCGAAACCCCAGTGGTCCGGAAACTTTTGATCTTCGGAGGCGACCACCGCCAGCGGCAAGTTTGGCGAAATGCGGTTAAGGTCCACCCAGGAGTGCTGGAACACATACGATGAGTCGTGATTGGTCCATGCGGCGATCTGCGTTTCGGCCATGAAGGCGCTGTAGGGTGGATTGACCCATCGGAGCATCACCACCGCCAAACCTGAGAGCATGACGCACGCCAACAGGGTCCAGATGACCGCGCGCACCGTGCGGCCGAGCCAGGATTTGCTGCGCGCCATCAGGAGCCTGCCTGAATATTCTGCGTGAGCCGCGTTGGCAGGGGGAGGGAGCGGATGCAAGGCGCGTGGCGCGGCCCATAGT
>Ga0209517_10007090_pt1 | contig 13573 bp, 11 predicted proteins | sample PeaSoiMetSII2010_FD_187695 | JGI IMG/M metagenome (GOLD analysis project Ga0209517, IMG submission 187695) | Peat soil microbial communities from Weissenstadt, Germany - SII-2010 (SPAdes) (version 2) | ecosystem: Environmental > Terrestrial > Soil > Wetlands > Peat | place: Germany...
CCAGCGTATTACATTGCCGTTCGAACAGCGTGGTACCTATCTTGTCGTAGACATACACCGCCGATATCTTCTTGGGATTTTTGGTTAGGTTCAGAATTACATTAGGCCCGTCCCCCGCCAACGGATCTTCAGTGGATCTGATGAGAAACCGAATTCGCTCAGCGGCACCGGCCGCCGGCAACGACGGCTTCATTTGAAAATCAAGGTATCGAGTTCGTGAAACATCTTTTGGTAAAGATCGAGATAAGTCTCCGCCCCTTCCCTCAACAGTTCGCCATGCCCCGGCAACACATCGAGGTATTTGGTAACGCACGTTCTTGTGTTGTTAATGTGGTCCGGCTCATGAACGTAGTGCGCGCGTAGGTACTCGAACTCCGGCGTCTCCCGCGAAAAGCGGTACTGCGGGAATTTGAGAAAGATATCGTGCCAAGGCATGAATTCCTTCACGCTGGTGACCTCCGATGCGGTGTGGACACCCAGAGCGAAAGCCGTCGGTCGTTCTCGATACCAGGAGAATAGGGCTTCACCCAACGTGACGGCCGCAGCACACGCATTTTCCGGCGTCTCAACTTCGTCCGCTGAGATCCCGAGATATTCGGCGAATTGACGGGCCAACTGCACGTGAGTAATGGTTTCTCGCAAGCCGTACTCGTCGACCGCCGCATCCAATACGTAAGCTCCGATTTCATGGCCATTCCTGGGTAAATGCGGAAGAATCTCGTCCGACAGCCGACCGGCCAGGATCGCAATCCCCCCAATGGTGTGGCGATTGAAGGCAGCCATGCTGGCGAGGAACAGAAGCCTCTCGGATCGAGTCAATGATCGAGCCGCGAAATGCTGGTTGAACGAGCTCAGCGCCGCGGCTGCCGGATGCGTGATGCAGCTCGCGAAAATCTCGGCGGCTCCTTGCATGGGCAAACTCCTTCTAGCAGCAAACAGGATTTGAATGAAGATTGCCGAATGAACACCGTCCCCTCAAGCGACTATTTGTCTCGTTTAGAGTGACCTGAAAGCACCCATCGAAACGAGACCCGCCGCGAGCGATTGGTCATCCACTGGCGGACCCGGACACGGGTAACACCGCAATGGCTTTCAATGCTGTTGGAGGTCGCCGCGCACACGTTCGATACTTTGTAGCAGCCAATCCCGAAACGCGGTGACCGACGGGTGCGTCGCGGCGCCTTCCGGAACCACGAAATAATAGGCGTTCTTCGAAAGCACCGCCAAACTGAACGGTTTCACGAGACGCCCCTCGGACAAATAATTTGCCGCCAGGAAATCATCGCCGATCGCGACTCCCTGTCCGCGCACGGCGGCGTCCAAGCAAAGGGCCGTCTCGCTGAAGACAATGCCTGACCTGACGTCGACGTCGGCCGTTGTCGTACAATTCCGAAGATATTCTTCCCATTCCCGAGTCGACCGATCGTGCAATAGGACATGCTGCCGTAGGTCATCGGGCGGGCCGAGCGGTGACCGTGTGCCGAGATCTTTCGCGCACACCGGGAACAGGCGCGACCTGAACAGGGTTTCACTGTTCTTGAGCTCCGAACCCGCTTCCGCGTACAGGATTGCACAGTGCGCCCTGGGCTCGAACAACGAGGTCGACGCCTTCTCTGCAAGAATCTCTACAAGGGTATTGGGCACACTCGCGTAGAATTCGGCAAGCCTTGGAACCAGCCACAGTCCGGCAAAGTCTGGATCGACGGAAATGACGAGGCGTTGCGCATTCTGAGTTCTATTCAATTGCGTAAATGCGCGTTGAATATGAGAAAACCCCGTGGATACCGCACCGCGGAGTATCTCGCCGGCATCGGTCAGGATGACTTGCCGATGATGGCGTTCAAAGAGCTTTCTGCCGAGCTGCCGCTCTAATTTTTGTATGTGCCGGCTTACGGACGCGTGATCCACATGCAACTCTTCGCAGGCCTTCTTGATACTTTGGTGCCGGGCCGCCGCCTCGAAGGCACGCAGCGAATTGAGCAACGGAAGACGAAATCTTGACATGTGCGCCCCATCCCTAGGGTCGAATGCTGATGCTGCCGACGATACATTACCGAGCCAATGATTCGCCAGACGGGTTAGACCGATATGCGGACCCTTAAGGGGCACCCCTAATCAACGCGGGTAACCTGGGCCAGGTTTCTGCGCGATCGGAACATCAATAGCTATTGACAGGTGTGGCACTCCATTTCCTGCGTGACTTCTGCGAACTCATTCGAGCCAAAAGAGTCGCGCACCCCGCGTTGACAGTGAGCGGTTCGGTATCGCAAGTTAGAGGCGCTTCCCGGGAAGCAGGTATCCCACTCACATCTAAACGGTTGAAGGAGATTGCCATGAGCACGAGTAAAGTGATCGAACTCGGAAAAGTGTCGGTGGAAACGAAGGGCAGTCTGATCGGTGTAGAGAATCTGTTGCACCCGTTCAGCGGCCCTAGCGCTTGAGATCTTTCTAGTCGGTGCGGGCACGGTGCACCGGCGACGGCGCATCGTGCCCTCCGAAGGCGGACCAGCACACGACCATGAGTGCCACGACCTATTTTCTTTCGAACAATTGCTTTGTATGCAGAGCGCAGGCCTACTGGATCATCCTCGACGCGAAACACGATCAATATCTTTGCGTAGCACATGACGACTTAATGACCATTGGCCATCGGCTGTACGGATGGCGAGATCAGTGCCTCGACACGGAGCATCGTCCGTCACCGGGCGTCGAGAAGGAGCCTCTAATCGACTCGTTACTCGCTAGCGAAATCATCACCCGCAACCCAAAGGATGGAAAGTCGTTCGCCGAATCCGTACACCCGGTTCGTGAACGCTCGATTGACACACCAGAGCGCGTTGCCTCGGCCAAGCCATCCGCACTATGCATCCTGAGATTTCTTTTGGCGTGCGCCCGGGTGGATTGGCAGCTGCGCACAAAAGTGCTCTCCCGCACTCTCGCCCGAATCGAACGGCGCCGGCGCCACGGGGTATCGTCCGCCGTCAATGGCGATGCAGCCCATGTCTCGACCGTGATATCCGCATTCAAGGCGCTTCGCCCTTTTTATCCTCGCCCCTATCTTTGTCTGTTCGAATCACTTGCGCTACTCGAATTTCTGGCTCGTTATCGTCTTTTTCCGCACGTCGTCTTCGGTGTGGTGGCGGACCCGTTTCAAGCCCACTGCTGGCTACAGGAGGGACCCATTGTGCTCAACGATAACCTCGAGCGCGTCGGAAAATTTAGGCCCATTCTCTGCGTGTAACCATGACGTGACCCTTATCCATGTATCGGTATGTCGCGTTCATTCGGAATGCTCAGCGGCCTCACGCCAATACCAATGCGCGGCAGTTGACAGACCGGTTTCGGCAAATACACCCCGCGTGGAAACTATTGGACTGGGGTAAGGGTCTTTCGATATTTCATTCACCTCCAACGGGCCGATCCGCCGGGGAAATCCTGCTGCCCGCCGGCACGGGAGCCATACTTGGCACGTTGTTTCCCGAGGACTTGGACGTCTCGCCCCGTCATTGGCGTCCCACAATCGACGAGAAGCTCGCGGACGAGATCGTGCGCACGCGGGGCCGCCGCCTGATGAAATGTTTTTGGGGCAGCTACATCGCATTCCTCAACAACCGCGACGGCACCGAGCACTACATTCTTCGTGATTGCTCCGGAAAGATTCCCTGCTACAAAATCACCCGCGGCGATACGACCATCCTCACCTCGAATATCAACGACCTTTCCGGTCTGCCCTTCCCATCGTTTTCCCTCAACGCACGGTATCTTGCCGGATTCGTCTATGCCGCCGAACTCGCACAGAAAGAGTGTGCGTTGAATGAGGTAACGGAGCTCTTGGCGGGAGAATGCCTCGAATTGGCCGACACGCACGCGAGGCAATTGACCCTGTGGGATCCGCGGACCATCTGCAGGGAGTGCGCCGTGGAGAACTTCGAAGAGGCTTCCCGCCAGGTTCGTAGGGTTACACAAGCGTGTGTGGACTCTTGGGCGTCAAAGTACGATCGTATCGTCCATTTGCTGTCGGGGGGGTTGGATTCCTCGGTCATACTGGGTTGTCTGAAGCGCTCGCCTCATTCCCCGCTCGTGACCTGTTTGCACCTGGAGTCCGGTGAAGCGGATGAAGACGAACGCGAATTCGCGCAGCTCGCCGCGTCCGCCGCGGATGTCGAACTCATATTTCAACCGGGATATTCGCAGCACGCGAAGTATGACGAACAGATTTTTCGCCTTCCGAGGGCACCTAAACCGAGCGTTGCGCATCTCGGGATTACCATTGAATCAGATCTCCGAAACCTCGTTCCCTCGCAGGCCAAGGCCGAGGCGATATGGGACGGGCAAGGTGGAGATCACCTGTTCTTTGAGTCTCGTGCGGCGTTTGGCGCGGTGGATTATGCGTTTCGCCATGGGCTGACCGGCGACTTTTCCGGGCATGTTCGGAGCGCGATACGCCGCTCGGGACTATCCTATTGGGGAGTCCTCGGGAGATCGCTTCGATTGGGGCTACTTCGAGCGGAGTGGCGACCTGAGGATGAATACCATCGAGAGGTTACGTTTCTGAATCCGGCTATCGTCCCCGCAAACATCGCTGACTACGTTTGGCAACCCTGGCTGGCAGACGCGTCCGATCTTCCACCCGGTAAGCGATGGCAGATATGCCTTCTAGGACGCTTGATTCACCGGCATCGTCCCGTTCCCGAACTTCAGTATGCGAGTGAACATCATCCGCTTTTTTCCCAACCGCTATTCGAACTCTGCCTGCGCATACCGACCTATACTCTCGCGCACGGGGGCATCGATCGCGCTGTGGAAAGGGCTGCGTTTGCCGATCGCGTACCCGAACAAATCATTCGACGCGAAAACAAGGGATCGGTTTCGACCAGTCTCATGAGTAAGATTCGCGAATGCCGTCCCTTCTTGCGTGATCTGGTACTCGACGGCGTGCTGGTCAAAGAGCGCATCATCGAGCGCGCATCGCTGGAGCCTTTTCTCGCCGGGAATCGCCCCGTGAACCATGAGGTATTTTGGCCCTTCTTGTCGTGCATCGCCGCTGAAGTCTGGGCAAGAAAATGGGCCGACGTCGCGTGGCGTCTCTAGCGAACTCCGGCACCCCCGCTGCACACGTCCTTCCGGTGTCACCCTCATCGCCTCTTATTGCGGAGCTCTATTCTTCCAAATCGAAGCCATCGCATCCCAGCGAGCATAGTGCGCCTGGTCATCGACGTCATGGTGGCGTTCGCCGCGCAGCCAATAGTCGAACCAGTCGGCGGTTTGCTGCATAGCTGCCGCTCGATGACGCGGGTCCCAGAAAATGTGGCTCTCAGCGGGAAAGAAAATGAGTTCGGTAGGTATTCCCGCATCCCGCAACGACGAATGGATTTCCAATGCGGCGAGAGCATTCGTCTTCGCAAACAGTTGAAGGAGCGGACCGGCAAATTCCTTTGACCGGAATGAGGCCGACAAACGCAGGTGATTTTCAAGGACACCGGGATCGAAAGGCGATCCGCCATAGAGCTGACGGTAATATGTACGAGCCGCTTCCCCCGCGACCCCATAGTGTCCCGCCAGAAATCCTCCGGCATCGCCCTCGACGGCGGCATGAAAGAGCTTGGACTGGGTCATCGCCCATTCGACGATTTCCGCGCCTCTGCTGTACCCGGCTATTCCGGTTTTCACCGGATCCGCCAATCCCTTGGCGATTGAGGACGTCAAGGCCGCCTCCATGCTCGCAATGGGATTGAAGGCTTCACTGAATTGAATTTCCGAGACGCCTCGGTTAGCTTGCATGCCCACTCTCGTCTCCGATGCCGCGCGGGTCCGTGAAGTAACCCCCGGCTCGTTGACCGACAGAACAAGATAACCCCGCTCGGCCAACACTTGAATCGGAAACTCCCACTGAAAATCGCCATTGGCGAATTCGTTACGTGCGTCATGTCCGTGAGTAACGACGACAGTGGGGTACGAACTTCCCGAGACGTAGGATCTCGGATAGGTGATGTAACCGTCGTTGGTGATTCCGTAGCGGTTAATCCACTCGGTCCGCTCGACATGCAGCGGATTTATTTCGGCGTATGCCCGGTTCGCCTGAATCGCAGTCGTTACCATTCCGGCCTCCATCGACACCTCGACCAGTTCCGGCGCCATTCTCAGGCTCTCGCGTACGCAGATTCCATAGCTCGCATCTCTCGTGAAGCTGCAATGACTGAGACTGTCCGTAATCCTCGCCAGTGCTGCACCCGCTCGAGAGCCGGGGATGGTCACCAGTCCATGCCTATCGTTGTAATTGACCGCTAGAATCAATCGTTCCCTGCGTTGATCGCTCCAAGCACCAAAGCCGTAGCCGCTGCTCACGTCATTGAATTGGACTAGGCCGTAATCCTTCAGGATCATTCCATCGTCATCCACCTGAATTAAACGACGGCCTTCAGCGGTTAAATTGACGGTCAGGTAGCCTCGCCCATCGGGAGCCGGTACCGAGTTGAAGAGCTCGTGCGGTGTATTGCCAGGCCACTCATGTGCAACGCCGGAAGCCACATCGATGGACCATTTCGAAAACTCCACGGACGCATCTGGTTTTGAGAGCCACAGAGAATACTGGATGTGCCGCGAATCCTTTTCCCAGAAAGCTGAGCCCCGTTCACGGCTGAACATAGTTCCCACCCTGGATCCGCCGGGCACAAACGCCACGATGCGATCGCTTGCGTCCGCCGGTCGTAAGACGTGAAGTTCCGCTCCCAGGATTCGCGTCGGATCGTTGAAGAACGAATGAACGTACATCTCGCGGTCGTCGTATGTAATTCCCTGCTGTGCCATCGCCGAACGTTCGGCGGGATCACGCAAGCGGTAGATCGAATACCAAAGCGATTGACCATCCGGCGCCCATTCATACGAAGCGACTCCCGTCTCTCGCGGCCCTTCTGTTACATTGCCATCGACCACGCTCTCCGCCGCACCGACGACCACGGTCCGCGGGTTGACGGCCAGCGGATGTTCGCGTCCCAAGACATCGACATCGTAGAGCTGTATCCCGTCCCCGAAATCACCCCGCACGGTCCACGAGTCCGAACCTGGATGCGATGCGAGTTGATCGAGGTAAGCGCCCTCCGTGATCTTGCGTGCCCTTCGACCATGTGGTTCTACGACATATAGGGCGTATCTAATGTCATCGGAATCGATGAACGATTGCTTGACCACAAAGGCCACCTGCCGCGTCTTCTCGGAAATGGCGGTGCCGGTAATACGGCGCACCTCGACGATGTCCGCGATATTCCACGTTCGCTGGACCAGAGCGCCCGTTCTGCGGGCCGTCGAATCAAGGAACGCCGGCAGCCGATCCGCCGCCGCCGCGCCGCAGGAAATCGAACCGCTGGACACAGCGAGGAGTGCCAGCAGGGCCATCGGATGCAAAGGTGAACTCCGGCAAAGCATACGCGCTACCAACGCTTCTGCAGCCGGAGCGAGATGTACCTGCCTAAAGCATTGGCGTTCGCCCCATCATAGTTTATTGGGAAGCCGTTGGGGTTCGCCACATAGGGTGGGTTCCGGTCTGTCAAATTGATGACACTCAACGTGACCGCGAGCCCATGAAGCGGCCCTCCGCCCGAGGCCAAGTCATAATTGGCGACGGCATCGGCGGTTGTCCACGACGAGACGTGTTCTTCTGGCGTAAGATGGTTGTTCGAATAGGCATTCGTGAAGTTCAGGTAAAGACCGATACTCAGCGGCCCACGTGTCATGATTGCGCGGCCGCGAAGCCGTAGATCGGTGGGATTGAACACGGTGTTCCGGAACGATGTCACCGGCGCCGAATTGGTAAATTGGTCGTCGAACGAGAAGATGTACGTGCCGTCGAGTCCCGTTTCGTACTGGGTATCGAGCATCGTGGTCTTATACGCAAACCGAAAATCCAACCCTCGCGTTTTGACCGTGGAGAGATTCAAGGCGCGGGAATCAAAAATGGCGCCGATGGTCGTCGGATCCACGTTATAGAAATTGTCGTATGTCGGCTCCGATATCAACTGTTGAATGAGCGCCGCGGGCGGATTCCGCTGAACGATCGCGGGACCCAACGTAGCCGCGTCGACGAACGCGTTGCATCCACAGATACTGCCGCCGGCAACCTCGATTTGATTCCTGAATACGATGTCGTAATACGTGAGCTTCGCGGTGAAGCCCGCGAGTTGGAGCGGTTTGAAATCCAACCCGACTGTCCAGGTGGTCGCCCTTTCCGGCTTCAGATCCGGATTACCGCCATACACAGTGAGCGTGTTTGGCGTTCCGCCGGGCGCCGGATTAAATAGATAACCCGGTATCGGTACGACTTCCGAAGGAACCGGATTCAATTCGCTGAGCAGCGGCGCCTTGAATGACGTGCCGTAGGTGCCGCGAATCGCCACGCTGCTTAGCGGATGCCATATCGCGCCTAGCTGAGGATTGTTTGTCGACCCAAAATCGCTGTAATGTTCGCCTCTGTCGGCCAATGATAACTCGAGAGCCGAATCGCTCCGACCACCACCGCCTTGTCCAACGATCGGTATACGTAATTCGACGTACCCGGCACCGACTCGTCGGCTCGGGTAGAACGTATTGTCAGTCGCGGGAAGCAAATACGTGTTGCCGAACGACTCGCTGCGATACTGCCCACCGACCGCGTACCGAACCGATCCCGCTGGAATCGACACAAGTACGCCATCCAAATTGGCGTCCACCGAAATGATGGCGGACTTCGTCTTTTCTAGGTTCTGCAACGGCGATACGGAGGGCGTTTGAAACAATTGCTGCAGCGTATCGCTCTCCGAATAAGTCGCCGATACGCCCAGCTCATTTTGGTGCGTCAATTTGAACGTCGATCCGAGCGAAGCGCTGTAGCTGTCGATGCGCGACGGGGACACCTGCGTCGCATAGCCGTAGGTAGAATTTCCGATGGTAATCGCGTTATCTGTCGATCGGTGGGAGTAGATCAGATCGCCGTGTAAATCCAGGCCGGGCGTGATTTCCTGATCGATGTTTGCGAACGCGGCGTGTTGGACTTGCTCGGGAAGCAGGTCGAACGGTAATGGTACGTCTCTCAGATAATCGCGACTTGCCGCGGACAATGGAGTTTGGTCGAAATACTGGTAGCTCAGCACGGCCGACCCACTTCCCCAGTCGTTTCCCACGGTCTGTCCCACTTGAGTATCATGCTTTGAACCAGTGCTGACGGAACCGTATTGAACTCGGCTCTCCGCACCGTCGAACTTACTGCGCAAGATAAAATTCACGACGCCGCCGACAGCATCCGACCCGTAGACCGCAGAGGCTCCGTCAGTCACGACCTCAACGCGATCGACCGCGGTCAACGGAATCATGGAAATGTCAACGAAGCCCCCGTTGCTATTTCCCGGCGCAACGCGATGACCATTGATCAGCACGAGCGTCGCGTCGGTGCCCAGGCCGCGCAAATTCGGTGCGCTACCATTCACCGCGTTGTTGGTTTGACCGCCGCCGGTTACTTGGCTGATGGTATTTTCAGATGCGCCGCCGTTGAAATTCTGCGGCAGTGTCTGCAAGAACTGTTGCACGGTCACCATGCCCGTGGCGTCGATGTCCGCTCTGGTATAGACCTCCAGCGGCGACGCCGAGTCCTTGGTGCCCCGTATGTGCGTGCCCGTTACCGTGATCTCTTGAAGTTCCTTGCTGTTGCGATCGTTTTCATCGGGATCCGCAGAATCTTTTACTGCGGAATCGGACAACACGCCCAAAGGAGCCGGCACGTCAAGGTCTGCGTAGGCGACACGGACGACGCCCGCGCCGGACGGGAGATAGCCCTTCCGGGCAAAGGCGTTCTGCGACGTCGCTGCCGGCGATTCCAGTACTTGAATCGTGTTCTCATCGACGTTCACCGCCGTGAGCCGCGTACCGGACAGGATCATCGACAACGCATCCGCGGGCGTGAATTCGCCCTTGATCGCCGGCGCTTGGAACCCTGCGACCAGCGACGGCTGGTAGGAAATGTTGCACTTCGCCTGAATGGCAAAGTCCCGTAACGCCTTGTCCAACGGCTCCGCGGGCACATCAAAGCGCGACTTGACATCCGCGCCCGCTAAGCAAGCTGCGGTATCGAGCGAAAGAACAGCAGCGAAAATCAAAAGCCACGCAATTCTCGAGCGTCGACACATGGGTACATCCCCGATTGCTTGCCAGTACGTCCACCGGTATTGGAATTTTTTTCGGATGCCGAATTCGGCTCCCGATTAGATAAGACGTAATCGGCAAGTCGCGAGGGATCACTCAATGGGAAATATTTTTCATCACCTCGATTCGTCCACCCTGTCGGTCAGAATGATCTTGTTGCCGCGATTGATGAGGCGCAGGTGATACGCAGTCGCCATGGCACGCGCGAAACTGGACGGATCACCGATCCCGAACACCCCGCCGACGCGCAACTGTCCCGCAGTCTGGCTATCGATCGTTAGTGATTTCGAACCATAGCGGTTGAATTCCGCGGCCGCCTCGCTCAACGATGTGTCCTCGAAAATCAGCTGACCTCGTTGCCAAGCCGTCACCTTGTCGATTGAGGGGGTGTCCACGGTTTCCGCGGCACCGCCCGCAAACTTGAGCCTCTCGCCCGGATTCAGCAACTTCAATCCCGCCACTACATCGCTTGGCAGCACATCGGGCCACGAAATCGGCTCCACCGCCACCCGGCCTTCCATCAACGTGACCGCGAAAGCCGACCCAGCGGGCTCCTCGCGGCGAACCATGAAGGAAGTTCCCACGGCGATGATTTTCCGTTCGCCGATGACGACGACAAAGGGTCTGGATTGGTGTTTGGTGACATTGAAAAGCGCCTCCCCGGTTGCCAAGGTCACTTTTCGCACGCGGTCATCGTATTGGAGAAGGACGCGGCTATTCGCGTTGAGCGCCACTCGCGTGCCGTCGCTCAACTCGATGGTTCTTTGTTCGCCGGGCCCGGTTACCAATGTCGGGACTCGACGGAAATGAACCGCGGAAATGAGTACTCCGCAGAGGACGGCGGCGCCGGCCAGCAGCGGGCCCAGATACTTCGAGCGAGATCGACTCTCGCCGAATGCGCGATTCGGAAGATACCCGGGAAGATCGCCGCTGCGTTGCCAAGCCTCAGTGGCCAGTTCGAACGCCGCCGCATGTCGCGGGTCCTCCGCAATCCATCGTCTCACTCTTGCCTCGAGATTCGCATCGCGGCCCGGACCGTGCAAGTCCGTGACCCACAACACGGCCTGCACCCGGATATGTCGCGGCGCAATCCTATTTAATCGTGCGATTCGCGATTCCATTATCGTCCGTTTCCGCGTGCTCCATGATGGCCAACAGGGCTCGCGCGATGTGCCGCTTTATCGTGATGTGAGAGATGCCCATATGATCGGCGATTTCCGCATAGCTGTAGCCCGCCCGGTGAGCAAAATAGATCTCGCGCGTGCGCTGACTCACGGAATCCAGCAATACACTGATATTCCCCAGGCGTTGTTGCGCCTCCAAGGATTGTTCGGGGGTGGATTTCGGGTCGATCAGCCGGTGGCGCATATCGAGATCCTCGATTGGCAGCACCTGGCGTACGTCCAAGCGATCACGGCGATGCTGATCGATGGATAGGTTATGGACGGCATGCCGCAGGAAGGCCTCCTCGTTCGTCACCGGGGCTGCCTGGCAATAGACATGGAGGCGCAACATGGCCTCCTGGATGAGATCCTCGGCGTCTTCCCGAGACCGGCCTTTGCGCCGCAGGAATCTCAGCAGACGCTCAAAATGCGCGGGACGCGATCTCATGTTTTACGGAGCGGATTCCCAGCGAGTCAGGAGGCCCGTCAACTCCCCCCATCGGGCCGCCGACGCGCTCCCCTCGCCTTCCCGACGATTTCGTCGCGCCGAATATCGATGTCGGGAGGCGCATCCACCCCGATTCGGACCTGGCTTCCGCGGATTTCCAGAACCGTTACGGTGATGTTGCCGCCGATCGTCAGCGACTGCGTGGGCCGTCGGGTCAAAATGAGCATGATCCATCGCCTCCTGCCGGTGATCGCCTCCTTGGCGCATTGAATAGACATTATAATGTCTAGACACTATTGTGTTCAACGGCCGACTCTTGGGGCGTGCCCACAAGATCGATCCTCCGAAGTCTCGGTGCCGAAGTGCGGGAACGCCGCAAACAGCGGGACCTGAGTCAGGAGGAACTGGCGCACCGTGCGGGAATTCATCCAAATGTCGTGGGTCGGCTAGAGCGGGGCCGTGAAAACGTGACCGTCCTGACCTTATTTGCGATTGCGGTGAAGCTGAATCTGTCGTTGGCGGAGTTATTCGCGGGCGCGGCAAAACAGCCTTAAGCGGCCACGCTAAGTCCTTGAGTTGCCGGCGATTTCAACATTATAATGTCTAGACAGTATCCTGTTCGAAGATCGAACCTTGTGTGTGCGCACAAGATCGATCCTTCGCAGTCTCGGTGAGGAAATTCGGGAACGACGTAAACAACGTAACCTGAGCCAAGAAGCACTGGCGCATCAGGCCGGAGTGCATCCGAATGTGGTGGGACGGCTTGAGCGGGGTATTTATAACCCCACCGTACTGATTCTATTGGCGATCGCCGTGAAACTGAATACCTCCCTCCTGGAGCTGTTCGCCGGGGCAGCCAAACGACAGTAACCGTCGATTCCAGCCGGCGGCCCTTGATCGACCCGTGGAAACTCGATGCCGATCGGCAATCATGAACCGCCTCGGACCGCCCCAATCTTTGCGCGAAACGCAAACTCCGATGCACGTTCTCTCGCGCCGCCCCGACTCGACAGGCGGCCGCCGCGCGATTCCTCGCCCGGCATGCCGGTTAGGCAGACTCCTCGGATCGGGCTTCCGTTCGAAGACGTTCCAGATCGTGCCGATAGGCGTCGCCGTCACCATAGTCCACAAAGCTGCCATAGCGCGCGTGCACGCCGAGCACGCGCCGCGCGTGCTTGATGGGGCACCAATACTCCTCCGTACGGGACGCGACTTCCCGGCCGTACGCGATCAGACCGTTCGCATAGGCGCAGTACTCGCAGTTGAGTTTCTCGATGGCGTTAAGATAAGCCAGTTGCCCTCGGTCGAACGCCAGATAATCGCTCCGGCGTACGCGCGGGATCCCATACACCGGGAAGCACACAGCCTGGTACACCATGACAAACAGATCCAGCAGCAGCAGTGGAATGATGAGTGCATAAATCGCCGGTGCGGTCAAAATCATTGCCGGGCGTGCGCCGAAGACGTAGGTCAACAACCGCGCTTTCAGGAGGCGGTGCTTTGCAATTACGGCTTGTTCGAATTGCACGGCGCCGTCCTGCACTTTGTAGTTTAGTTCGATGCGTCGCTTGGCGATCGCGATTTCGAGCTGTCGCTCGAGGGCGCGAATCTCTCCGGAGAGTTGGGTAATTTCGTCGCGGGCGGTATCAGTCATATTCTAAAGCTTCCTGTGCTGCTCATTCGAATGCCTTGATTAACGCCTCGATCTCAGTCCCGAGCGCTTTGTCATGCGGGGTTACGGGAGGGATTTTGCGGTCGACGCCGAGCAACTGGTACACGGCCATTTGCGCCGCTC
>Ga0209517_10007092_pt1 | contig 13571 bp, 14 predicted proteins | sample PeaSoiMetSII2010_FD_187695 | JGI IMG/M metagenome (GOLD analysis project Ga0209517, IMG submission 187695) | Peat soil microbial communities from Weissenstadt, Germany - SII-2010 (SPAdes) (version 2) | ecosystem: Environmental > Terrestrial > Soil > Wetlands > Peat | place: Germany...
GGGAGCAACGCGCGGCCGAATCGCGCGTCTCTTGCTGACCGAGTCGCTGGCGTTGTCTCTCTGCGGCGCTGTCACCGGTGTGTTGTTGGCCGGCCTTCTGGTGAAGTTGATCGTCCGATGGCTTTCCCCAGATACCTTCCCGAGCGAAGCCGCAATCGGGATCAATCTCGCCGTTCTTCTCTTCAGCACGGCAGTTGCGCTCCTCACCGGCACCGTTTTCGGGCTCTCGCCTGCCCTTCAACTTTCGCGTCCCGATCTGGCGCCCGCCATGGCGGGATCGCGCCGGACCACTGGCGGCATCCGAAGCAAGCGTACGCACGGCATCCTGGTGGCGTCTCAAGTCGCGCTGACGCTGATCCTGTTAACGGGTGCGGGCGAGGCGATTCTGGGTTTTGTACGTCTCATGCGGGCCGATCTCGGGTACGATCCGCACCACACCATGTCCGTCGGTATTCCCGTACATGACAATACGCACTTGGAATGGGCCAACCGCGTGCAGTATTTCGAGCAGCTTCGCGAAAGGATTGGGTCGCTCGGTGAAGTTGTGTCAGCCGGCATTTCAACCAACGCGACGCCGCCCTCCAATGGATGGGACACGCGATTCGAGGTCTTCGGCCAGTCCCAATTGCAGGAACAACAGGCCCGCACCAATTTTGTTAACTCCGAATATTTTTCGGTGTTGCACATTCCTTTGGCCAGAGGCAGGTTCTGGACGCATGACGAAATCATGCGCGGCGCACGTTTGGCGGTGGTGAATCAAACTTTGGCTCAACGCTTCTGGCCCAGCGGAAATGCCATCGGCCAGCAGATTCGAGTCCCGGTGCTGAAAGCACAGCCGCCCTACCAGCTCGATGTCCCTGGGAGCGACGGCTGGATGCAAATCGTGGGCGTAGTGCCGGATGTGCGTGACGATGGAATAGGAAAACCGGTGAAACCCGGGATCTACATGCCCTATTCAGTGCAGATGGGCATGTGGACCCAGATCCTGGTGCGCACAACCGGAGAGCCGCTCGCGATTCTGAGGGCCGTCCGGGCGAAAGTGCATGAAGTCGATCCCGATCAACAGGTGGAAGGACAAACCCGCAATCTCGAGCAGTGGATTCGAAACCAGCCGGAGTTCGTGGGCGCGCGGCTCACCATGATCCTGCTGGCATCGTTTGCGGTTCTGGCGCTGGCGCTTTCCGCGTTCGGTCTGTACAGCGTGGTCTCGCATGTCGTGGCGCAACGAACCAACGAATTCGGCATCCGTATGGCGCTCGGCGCGCGGCCGGGCGACGTGGTACGTCTTGTCCTCGGCTCCACTTCGGTTACCGTCGGCTGCGGGCTGGCTGTTGGTATCGCTTTGAGTTTCGCGCTGTCGCGGATCATGTCGAACTGGATGCAGCAGGCAGTCAGCGACCCTTGGATCTTAGCGGGAGTGATCGTGCTGCTCGCGGGAACAGCCACCGCGGCAGGCCTGCTTCCGGCGCTGCGCGCATCGTCCATCGATCCGATGACCGCTCTGCGCTTTGAATGAGACGAGTGGGGCCTAAGCAGCCGGCGCGCTCTTCTTCGCAACTGCCTTCGCCAGCACAAAATCGTTGTGCAGCTTGCGCCACGATGTGTCCATTTTCTTGCCATCCGGCGCGACGCCCGGCGCCTGAAGCGTGAAATCGCGGATCAGCGAATTCTTCACCGCAAACACCGCATCGCTATCGAGATATTGATCGCCCTCCACAAACAGATGCGTCACCAGCGTCTCGTGCCCGTCGGCCATGATCATGAAATGCACGTGCGCCGGCCGGTACGGATGGCGTTCTGTGGCCTTCAGCATATCGCCCACCGTGCCATCGTAGGGGATCGGATAGTAGCGCGGCACGATGGTCCAGAAGCGGAAGCGTCCTTGCGCATCGGTATGGAAGCGCGCCCGCAGCGTGGGTTCTTCGAGCTCGGGTAGCTGGACGTCGTAGAAACCTTCGGCGTCGGAGTGCCACACGTCGACGATTGCGTTGGCCACCGGCTTGCCGTCTTCGGACAGAATCGATCCGTCGATATAGAGCGGCTCACCCTTCGCCTCTCCGCTGATGTCCGCGCCAAACGCCGCTTCCGGCGGATTCTGCACGTAGAACGGACCCAGCACCGTCGTCTCGGTGATGCCCTTGGCGAAGCGATGGTTGATGGCGTCCACCAGCATGGAAACGCCCAGCGTGTCCGACAGCAGAATGAACTCCTGGCGCTTGTCGGTGCAGAGCTGGCCGGTGCGCGTCAGGTATGCGATGGCCTTTCCCCACTCGGCCTCGGTCGGTTCCACGTCGCGCACGAAGTCGTGCAGGTGCTGGACCAGGCTGGTCATGATCTTCTTGAGCCGCGGATCGGGCGTGTTCTTATAGCGGTCGATCACCGCGGCGGTAATGTTGTTCTCGTCGAAGTCGCGCATAGTAAATGTCCACTGCGATCATATCGAATGCGGGGTGCTTTGAGCTGGCTTGGGGACACGCTTGAACGCCTTCCGCGCGATCCCGCACAGCAGGCAAATCGAGAAACTCACGCCGTACGTCCGCAGGAGCCAGGGATCCTGCAACGGCGAATCGGCACCAATGCCGAGATAGAAGCCGGTCAGCACAAAGAATTCAGGCGTCAAATAGGGAAGGCCCCAACCGATTAAGAATGCTGTCACGCCGATCCAGTCGATCTTTCGCGTCGATGCCGTGCGCCACCGGCCGGTCAGGAAATCGGCGGTCATCACAGCGGCGGCCGCGACCAGGCATCTCGCCAGCGGATTCAGAACACTGGATACGTCCAGGAACAAGATGGAGGCGAGCACGCCGATGGTGCATACCGCCAGTCCCAGCAGCGTCCAGTAAATGGAACGGCGCCCGCGCAAGACTGACAGGCGATCCATCAGCGCCCTCGCTCCAAACCCAACCATGCCGAACATCGTGACGGCCTCCACGGCCACCGCGTATCGAACAGCATGCCCGGACGCCAGCACTGCGGCGATGTTTGCACCCATGGCCCGCTCAATAAATCCAGTCGTCAGAAGAACCCCAGCCGCGGGCAGAACAATACCGAATACGCCAATCAGATGGACTTGCTTGCGACCTTCGCAGCGCTGACCGAAATCCGACGCGAGAAATAGCAATGGCGCTGCCCAGAAAGCAATCTGCGCCAGTCCACGCCACAAATCCGCAGTCTCCACCATCCAACCTTGCCTGGCCATTGCATGAAGCGCTTCTGGCCATCCCACTCGCACGCGGATCACAGCCGCGACAAGAAGCGCGACCCCTAGTACGTTCGTCAAGAAAGCCAGCCTCGCTACCGTACGGAGGCTTTGCCTCCCGAACCAGAACAATAGCACCGCAAGAATACCAGCGGTGATCCCTTGTGCGGTTGCCGGCGCGCGACGTCCAAAAAGTAACCATTGAGCGATCATCCAGAACAATACGGCTAACCACACCACCAGGAATCCGGCGCAACACACGCGCAGTACCAACGTTCCAATCGAACCGAGCGACTTCTCCGCCAATTGAAAGAGGGAGCGCTTGCTAGCTTGCGTCCCGAGCGCCGGCGCCCAGAAGAACAGCGCGCCCAGCAGAATCGCGCCGCCGAACACTTGAATCAAATACCAGACCGTCGGCCCGTGAAACGGAAACTCGCGACCTTCCTCATACCAGAATGTGAAATTCAGGAACACCGCCGCGAGCAACAGCGCCGGATAGCCCCACGGAACAATCGCACTATCCGCCTGCCGTGTCACGTCCTCTTGGACACCAGCGATGCTGAAGTAGTTCCCGTCCGCCGCGGACGCTGCTTGGCTGAAATCGATTTGATCACGATCTTCCCGCTCCCGGCCCCCGGCTCCAACCCCAATCGCGCCGCTTCGGCATCTATCAGCGCGAGCAGCTTGGGATCGTCCAACACCTGAATGTTCACGAGCCGAATGCTGCGCACCTGCTTGCCGCTGCCGTGCAGTAGCTTGTGCGGATCAGGCAGCTTCGCCCCTTGCAGGAAAAACAGATTCACCCAGCGTGGGAACAGCACGATCGAGAACACCGCGTCGGATGCCCGCTCCGTCGGTCCGAAACCGATCGCGAGCGCATTGTAGTTGTCGTACACCATCACCATCGCCCGCGGAAACTTCTTTCGCATCCAAACGAACGCCTTCCGCGCCACTCCCGCCACCTCGGGCGAAAACCTCGCGATGAACGAATCGAGCTCTTGCTTGGCTGTCATGTGATAACCTCGACGACTGTGAAGATCATCCTCACTTTGGTGCTGCTGCTGGCGGCTTCGGCCGGCGCAGCCGACCAATTTTATCTCGGGACCTGGAAGATCACCTCGGCCGCCGTCGCGCCCTGGCAGGTGAAGCGCCCCTACGATTCCGATCTGGCTGAAATGAAGTCGCTGGTGAACAAGACCGTCGTGATCCAGGCCAAGGCCATTCTTGGCCCGCACGCCTTCGCCTGCAAGGCCCCGAATTATCAGGTGAAGGATTATCCCGCCGACTGGCTGTTCCAAGGCGCGTTCGGCGAGATGCACGCGCGCGACAAGTCCGCCGACCCGGTCAAGATCGCCGCCCAGCTCGGCTTCCACGGATCGACATGGAAGACGCTGGAGACCGGGTGCGGCAACGAAATCGATTATCATTTCCTGGACCCTGCTACCATCGCCATCGGGCTCAACAACTACGTCTACATGCTGAAAAAACAATGAGCGTCGAGCTCGACCGCCAGCTCGCCTACGTCGTGTTTCGTCTCACGCTAGGCGTCAACATTCTGGTGCACGGCGCGGGGCGCATCTTCGGTCCGGGCCCGGAAGCCTTTGCCTCCACCACGGCTGCCGAATTCAGCAAAACTTCCCTGCCCGCGGGCATGGTGCATGCGTTCCTGATCGTCCTGCCTTTCGCCGAGCTGGCGTTGGGCGTGCTGACGACCCTGGGCCTGTTCACTCGCTGGGCATTGATGCTGGGCGCCCTCATGATCACCGCTCTCGTCTTCGGCACCGCCATGCGGAGCGACTGGAACACCGTCGGTGTTCAGATGATTTACGCCATCACGTACTACTTCTTGATGGTGCATCGCTCCAGCAATCGCTTCTCTCTCGACCATCTCCTCGGTGCTTCCACTCACTCCTAACTTTCGAAGCCGCTTATCCCCTAGGGCGCTTCGGCCCGGCCTACTAAGCGCAACCGCTCCCATGAAGTAAGTTCTCGCGGCCTAGTTGCCGAGGCGCCGCCGGTCGATCTTATAGCTTGCGGGCAGTATCTGTCCGGGAGTAAAGGTTTGTATCTGGCTCAACTCTTTCGCGCCAATCCGCTGTTGGCGCTCGCCTTATTGATTTGCCTCGCCACCATCCTCTGGTGCATTCTTCTTACCCGGCGGCAGCGCAATGGCCTCGACAGGGTTTTGACCGGTCTGCTCGGCCTCGTAGCGATTTACGAATCGCTGCGGATATTGAAGGACTCCGGTTTCGCCTTGTTCACCCGATTTCGATCGTTGGACAGTTGGGTGGATTTGGCCAGCGCCTGTCTCTATCTGGTCGCAGCTTTGATTCTTAAAACATCCAGCGTGGATCGAGCCGCCTCTAAGGTTCATCTGCGGCTGATGGAAGCCGACGAAAGGCCGACGGATTTCTCCAACGCCGCGATCGCCGCCATGCCCGAGCTGGGCCATCCTCTGGTGGATTCTTCGCCGCTCGCCATCTACGCCATCGACCCGCAGGGCGACGTCACCTATTGCAACCCGGCAGCGGAAGCGCTGTCTGGCTGGACTCGCGGCGAACTGGTGGGCCATCAACTTCCGTTCGATCCTGAGGGACCCATTCAAGGCAAAAACGGACGTCTGATCGAATGCGCCGTTTGGACCGCGCCGATTCGCGCGCACCAGGGGCCGCCGCGGGGCAAGGTAATTATCGCGGCGGGAAGCGCCGTGTTGCGCGAGGCTGGCCTCGAGTTGCCGTCTGCTTCGGCAGCCCGGCGTTAGCCCAAGAGCGCTCGCAGCCGTTCATACCCCGCCCGGCTCACCTGAAGCTGCACGCCATCCGACAACACCGCCACGCGGCTGTCCTTCGCATACGGCTCGATCTTTTCCACGCGCTCCAGATTCACGATGGTCGACCGGTGAATTCGCACGAACCGATCCGGATCGAGCGCGGCCTCCAGACTCGAAATGGTCTGCTCCTTCAGATACGCTTTGCCCTGGCTGTGCAGCGATACATAGTCGTCCTGGGCTTCGGCATAATCCAAGCGCTCGATTGGAATGATGTGGACCCGCGCGCCGTCCTTGACGACGATGCGCTGCAAATACTCCTGGGGCGGCCGGGCGGCACGAGCCAGCTCCGTCGCGGGTGGCCGCATTTGGGTGGAGAGCTTCCCGCCCACGCGCTGGCGCGCGCGTTCCAGCGCCTTCTGAAATCGCTCCAGGCTGAAGGGCTTGAGCAGATAATCCACCGCGTGTTCGTCGAAGGCCCGCATGGCGTACTGATCGTAGGCCGTGACGAAGATCACCGCGACCTCCGATCCGATCAATTCCAGCACCTCAAACCCGTCCAGCTTGGGCATCTGAACATCCAGGAACACCAGGTCCGGCTTCTTCTCCCCGATCGCTTTCACCGCTTTGAATCCGTTGGCGCACTCGGCCACGATCTCGATGCCCGCGCTGGATGCGACGAATTCGCTCAACAGCGAGCGGGCCAGTTCCTCGTCATCGACAATTACCGCAGTCAGGTTGCGGGGCGCCACGCTGACGATGACCCCTGCGCTCGAATCGCGCTCCAGATTCTTGAGATCCACCACCAACTCGCGCGCCGTTTGATAGCGCCGCTCCCGATCTTTCTCCAGACACTTCCGCACCACGCGATCCAGCCCCTCGGGGGCGTCGTAGTTGAAGCGGGCCAGCGCCTCGGGCTGCGAGTTGAGAATCCGCGCCATGGTTTCAGAAATAGTCGCGCCGGAAAATGGAAGCCGCGCGGTGGCCATTTCATAGAGCACCACGCCCAGGCTGAACAGGTCCGTGCGATGATCCACGTCCCGGCCCAGCGCCTGCTCGGGACTCATGTACGCCACGGTGCCCAGCACCACGCCGGAGTTGGTCATCAACTGGGTCTCGTCATGGCTATTGGGCGTGGCGAGCTTGGCGAGTCCGAAGTCCAGCACCTTCACGTAGCCGCGCGGCGTCAGCATCAAATTAGACGCCTTGATGTCCCGATGCACGATGCCTTTGGAATGGGCGTCGTCCAGCGCATCCGCCACTTGGGCGCCGATGGAAAGCAGCTCGGAAAGCGGCAGACGACCCCGCTCCAGGCGAGCGCTCAGAGTCTCGCCTTCCACGTACTCCATCGCGAGAAACCAGAGGTCAGGGGTTTCCCCGATTTCGTAAACGTACGCGACATTTGGATGGGTGAGCGCCGATGCCAGCCTGGCTTCCTGCACAAAGCGGCGCATGCGGTCCGGGTCGGCAGCCAAGCTGGCGGGGAGAACCTTCAGAGCGACGTGCCGGCCCAGCCGCGTATCATCGGCAAGGTAGACGGCTCCCATGCCGCCTTCGCCCAAACGCGAGACCACACGGTAGTGCGCGATGCTTGAGCCCGGCGCTAGCGGGTCTGCCATCAGCCCATCATTACACGTGTTCAAGGCAGGGCAGCTCCACTTCCACTACAAAATGATCGTCGGTCGACGTGGTGTCCACCCGGGCGCGATTTTCATACAACGCGCGCAGACGGTCGCGGACATTCCTCAGTCCCAGGCCGTGCCGGCTAGCGGCGGGCGAATCGGGATCGAACGCATTGTATATTTTCAGCTGCAGCCGGCCATTGCCGCAGCGCGCTTCCAGGCGAATGGTCCCGCCGTCCACCAATCCGGCGATCCCATGCTTCACGGCGTTCTCCACCAGCGGCTGCAACAGCAGGGAAGGCACCACGCAGTGATCGCAATCGCGATCGGCGTCGATCTCAACCTGTAAACGCGCCCCGAAACGCACTTGCTCCACCTCCAGATAGGCTTTGGCCAGCGCCAGCTCCTCGGCTAGCGAAATGCTTTGCTTCTCGCCCAGCTTCAACGTGCTTCGCAGGAAATCGGACAGCTTGATGCACATCTCTCGCGCCCGAAGTCCATCTACAGTCGCGAGCGCGCTGATGGAGTTCAGGCTGTTGAACAGGAAATGTGGATTGATTTGCGCCTTGAGAGCCTTCAGCTCCGAATCGCGCGCCAGCGTCAGCGCCTCCTGCTCCCGGCTCTCGGCCTCCTTGGATGTCTCCATCGACAGCAGTACGTAGTGCAGCGCCACTGATAGCAAGTACAAGAGCACACCGATCCCAAACAGCAACGGAAGCTGTGCGCTCAAGCGTTCATTGACCCCTGCAAAAAGGTAGCGGCCGAGCAACAAGCCCAGCCCTTTCGCCAGCACGATCCAGAACAGCCCCGCGACAACAGCTGCAGCCAGGTGATTGCCTAGAATCTTGTAAACCGGCGAAGCGCCGATGGGCAGCGCGCGGCACATGTACCACGGGGCTAAGCAGATCAGCGCGTATAGTACTGCCAACGGCGAGCTTAGCGACCACGCTTCTGTCCAAGCCAGCCCGCCTGTCATCCTCAGCAAATAGGCCAGTAAAAGGGCCAGCGGGATCCACGCCAGCAGGTAGAGCGATAGCCTGCCTTGCCGGGCAATCAGCGGATGCATGGTGGAATTGTCCGATTATCCGCTAACTAGTTGCGCAACGTGATGGCGCCGAAGACCACCGCGCCAGTGATTACCAGACGCGGAGTCTTGACGTTCGGATCCGGTTTGGGATGAATGGTTTTATCGTTAACGCCGGCGAAGATCACACCTGCGCGGTTGATTACGCTCCAGGTTTCAGGAACACGAACCTCCACTTCACCGAACACGACGTTGACGTCAATGCGCGCCTCGTCGACGGTCATGGAAGCGTTCCGCAGGTCGAATCGCGCCGCGCCGAATATGGCGGTTGCATCGCCGCCATGGAAATCCTGAGTCTCGCTGCCGCTCCTCGACTCGCTGAAAATGGCGTGAGTGCCAACCACCGGTGATGTCGCAGACGGCGCGCCGGCCCGGAATCGATTCCCCTCCATTGCGCGCACCAGCACGCTCAGCCCGAACGCGATCAATAGTAGCGGCCACACCACCGCGAAGTTGAAAACGATAATGTCCAAGGTGTCCAGCAGCAGGAATGCGCCGATGAGGGCGACGACTCCGCCCCAAACGTAGCCGGAAGGCGAGTGACTGTCCACGATGCGTGACACGCCGTAGGCCACCAGCAGAACCGGCCAGTACTGCCACACGTCATGAAACCGGACGATCCCCAGATTATCGAGCAGCAGCAGGGATCCTACCGCTACCACGATGGCGCCAAAGAAAATGCCGTGGCTGCCGGAGCGATAGTGACGCCGCGACATCCGATCTTCCCAACGAGCCCGGCGCGCCTCCTGCCGCTGTTCCCAGCGCTGCCGCCGTTCTTCCCAACGATCCGTATCCATGCTCCGAGCGTATCAGCGGGTCATAGGATGTTCGAGCCAAGATCGGCGAATGGCGGCTGGGAATCGGCGAATGGCGAGGCAAGACTAATCCCAGCTTTTGCACGTGCCTATAATACGATGAGCTGATTTTGCTGAATTTCGGCCAGCCGGACGACGGCGTCGCTCAAATGGCATACATGGTGCACGAAATAGTGGATTCGATTGCTACCAGGCTCATCACGCGGGTTCGGCGATGAGGAAAGGACCATCCGTGTCCCGCTGCGGCAATATTCTTGCGGCTCTCATCGCGTTCACCTCGATCGGTTGGGCGCAGCCGGTTGTGAGCGCCGTGCTGAACGGAGCGTCCTACTCCGGCAACATTGCGCCCGGCACCTGGGTCTCGATTTTCGGAACGCAGCTCTCTGCCGGGACCGCCACAGCCAACTCTACGCCGCTCAAGACTGCGCTCGGCGGCGTCTCGGTGACGTTCAACGGGGTCGCGGCGCCGCTCTCCTACGTGTCCCCGAATCAGATCAACGCCATCGTTCCGTTCAAAATCACGGTCGCACTCACTTCACCGCCACCGATCGTGAGGGTGCCGGTGGTGGTCACAACCGCAGCCGGCGCAGCGCGCCGCTTAGCCTCGCCCTCTCCCGAAACTCGCCGGGGGTTTTCACCGTAAATGGTCAAGGCACCGGCGCCGTGATTGCTTTGGATGAGAATTTCAAACTGATATCGTCCGTCGGTACCGGCCCGATCGTGCTCTATGCTGTCGGACTGGGACCAACCGATCCGCCTGCGTCGTCGGCTTCGGGCGGCGCGTCGTCGGAGCCGTTGAATCGAGTCGAAGACGATGTGAGCGTCTTCATCGGCGACACCCAGGCCACGGTTCTGTTCGCGGGGCTGGCGCCGGGATTCCCCGGCATCTATCAACTCAATGTGGTGCCGAACGGTCCCGTGACTGATCGGGTGTACCTGCGCGTGAACGGTTGGCAAAGCAACATCGCGAGTTTGTCGATTCCGGCCGGATCGAATGCCATCAACGTTACCGGCAGCGTCCAGGGCGCTTACCCTGGAAACTCCGTGCCTGTGCCTTATTCGACACTGCTCACGGCAGAAAAGTTCAATGTGGATCTTGTCGTCGCCCCGGACGCCAAGCCTTTCTCCGTCCGCCGGTACGTGGCAAGCGACACTGAAGGTGCCGACGCAAGCGGCGAGGTACGGCGACTTCAGCGACTCCGGATGGAACATTTGGGATTTCTCAACCTGCATGCCCAACGGAGTCTGCAGCCAGTTTCGAGGCAACGTCATTCCACCCTCCGACTTAATGGTGCTAGCCGTCGAAGCGATGAATTCAATCCCGCTTCCCGATTCACTTCCTGTTCCTCCGGATGGCTTCTGCTATTTGGCGGGAAAACTCTCGGTGACAGGACATTTCACGTACAGCATCACCTATGGTGATTTCATGCAGATACCGGAAGCCGGCCCGGCCACTCGCAACGCCACGTTCGCTTTGTATGTCGACGGCAAGCTGATCGACTCGAAAGTCGTGCCTTACCAGGTCCTGCCTTGAAAGAAGTGCAGGGCGCTTCGGCCAGGTATTTCGGACAATCGAGTAAGACCGTCGGCTCCGCAAACGAGGCCTCTCCGGGAAACGATGGCTCGTTGTCCGCGAGTCGCTTTTAGGATCGAAGCGCTGAAGAGTCTTGCGGCGCGTGAGACGGTACGTTGCGTCAACTCAACATCCCCACGTAGTTGAATCACGTTGAAGGCGGCGTGTCTCAAGGCGTGCAACGAGAATGTGCTGCAATGAGAAAGCGGCCGTTATTGCACCGCCTCCATACCACATGAAAGCACTCGTCAAGAGCAAACGTGAGCCGGGTTTGTGGCTCGAAGAAATCTCCAAACCGGCCATCGGTATTAACGATGTTCTGATCCGCGTGCGCCGCGCCGGCATTTGCGGAACCGATCTGCACATCTACAACTGGGACGAATGGGCGCAGCGGACCATCCCGGTGCCCATGGCCATCGGCCACGAATTTGTCGGCGAGATCGTCGAAGTGGGATCGAACGTCACCGATTTCCACACGGGCGATCTGGTGAGCGGCGAGGGACACGTGGTTTGCGGGCGCTGCCGCAATTGCCTGGCCGGACGGCGGCACCTTTGCGCGCATATCCTGGGCGTGGGCGTGAATCGCGCCGGCGCGTTCGCCGATTACATCGCCATGCCCGTGACCAACCTGTGGCGGCACAAGCCAGGCATCGATCTGGATGTCGCCGCGATTTTCGATCCTTTCGGCAACGCCGTCCACACCGCGCTTTCGTTTCCAGTGCTGGGCGAAGATGTGCTGATCACCGGCGCCGGACCCATCGGAATCATGGCTGCCGCCGTGGCCAAGCACGCCGCCGCGCGGTTTGTCGTCATCACCGATAAGAACCCTTACCGTCTGAAACTCGCGCGCAGCATGGGCGTGACCTGCGCGGTGGACACAGCGCAAATTCCGCTCTCGCAAGTCCAGAAGGATCTCGGAATGCAGGAGGGCTTCGACGTGGGCCTCGAAATGTCAGGCCATGCCTCGGCATTGCGCGAAATGATCGCCAACATGAGCCACGGCGCGAAGATCGCGATGCTCGGAATCCCCACCCAGGAATTCGCCATCGACTGGACTACCGTCGTGTTCAACATGCTCACCGTCAAAGGCATCTACGGACGCGAGATGTACGAGACCTGGTACAAGATGAGCGTGATGCTGGAATGCGGCTTGGACATTCGTCCGGTAATCACTCACCGCTTCCCTTATACCGAATACGAGAAAGCCTTTGAGGTGATGCGGACCGGCAATTCGGGCAAAGTGATCCTCGAGTGGTCGTGAACTGAGCCGGCTCCCTTCAGCGAGCGGCCATCATAAGGTCGACGTGCAATTTGGGCAACGCGTAGCCGCAATCGGGATGGACGTGTGGCAGAACCCGCATTCCTTCGTGCTAGGCGCGGCCGCCACCGGAGCCTTCTTCAGCTTGTTCGCTTGCCGGATGACCATGAAGATCACGAACGCGACAATCAGAAAATCCAGGACGGTGTTGAGGAAGAGGCCGTAGTTGAGCGTAGCGTCGCCGGCCGCCTTGGCTTCGGCCAGCGTATTGTGATGGCCGCCCGAGAGATCGACGAACAGGTTGGTGAAATCGACGCTCTTGAGCGCGAGTCCCAGCGGCGGCATCAGGATGTCGTTGACCAGTGACGTCACGATCTTGCCAAAAGCAGCGCCGATAATCACGGCGACAGCCAAATCCAACACGTTGCCGCGCATGATGAATTCCCGAAATTCTTTGATCATGAGACCTCCTTAAAGCGCTCCATCTTAGCACTGCGGCGCGTGCGCGAGGCTACACTGGGGAATTGAAAACTCCTGGGTTAAAAAGCTGGAAGCTGACCATCGAATACGACGGAACCAAATACAGCGGGTGGCAGGAGCAGCGCAATGCACGCACGGTGCAAGGCCAGCTTCGCAAGGCGGCGGAGGATTTCCTTGGAAGCGAAGTGGACATTCAGGGCGCGGGCCGCACCGATGCCGGCGTCCATGCGCGGGCTCAAGTGGCCCATCTGCGCGTTCGTCCGCCCAAAGAAAGCCAGAGGCGGAACTGGCCGCGTCCGGATGAGATCCTGCGCGCGATGAACAGCCGGTTGCCTTCTGATGTTTGCTTACTAGACGTGGCCGAGGCCACCGGCAGCTTTCATGCGCGGCACGACGCGGTGGCGCGATCGTACATGTACCAAATCTCGACGCGGCGCACGGCATTTTTCAAGAAGTATGTTTGGTGGGTAAGGGACCCGCTGGACGCAGCATCCATGGCGCGGGCGGCGCGTTTGCTGATTGGCCGTCACGATTTCCGCGCGTTCCGCGCCGAGGATCCTTCGCGTCCCGATGAATCGCCCATCGTGGTGGTGGAGGATGCCGGCATCGAGCAGGATGGCGATCTCATTGTTTTCCGCATCACGGCCTCGCATTTCGTGTGGCGCATGGTGCGAAGAATCGTGGGCGTGCTGGTCAGGCTCGGCCGGGGCGAAATCACCGAAAGCGATTTTGCCGGTCTTCTGGAGGGCCAAACAAATCCGGCGATCGATGTT